>Ga0207428_10000013_pt1 | contig 346742 bp, 362 predicted proteins | sample RhiMethybrSRZTD1_FD_187600 | JGI IMG/M metagenome (GOLD analysis project Ga0207428, IMG submission 187600) | Populus rhizosphere microbial communities from Tennessee, USA - Rhizosphere MetaG P. TD hybrid SRZTD1 (SPAdes) (version 3) | ecosystem: Host-associated > Plants > Roots > Rhizosphere >...
CGCATCGTGCGGATCGATACGAGCGCGGCGCGCGCGCGGCCCGGCGTGATCGCGGTGCTCACCGCCGAGGACGTGCCGCGCAACGAGATGCGAATGGAGCTACCCGGCCGCATGGCCGAGGCAACGGCCGGCGCCGTCCTGGCCACGCAGCCCGTGCTCGCGCACGATCGCGTGCGCTTCCAGGGTGAGCCCGTGGTAGCGATCGCGGCCGTCACACCGGAGATCGCGGCCGCCGCCGCCGAGCTCGTAGAGATCGACTACGACGAGCTGCCCGGCGTCTACGACCCGATCGCGGCGCTCGCGCCCGAGGCGCCGAAGGTGCACGACAGCGGCAATCTCCTGCGCAGCTGGCATCTGCGCTCCGGCGACATCGCGCAGGGCTTCGCGCGGGCCGACGTCGTCGTCGAGAACACCTACCGCACGCCGTTCGTCGACCACGTCTACCTCGAGACCGAGAGCGGCATCGGCTGGATCGACGGCGAGGGCGTGCTCGTGATGCGCGTGAGTACCCAGGTGCTCGAGCACTACCGCGACGTCGCCGAGGTGCTTCAGCTCCCGCACGGGCGCGTGCGGCTCGAGGGCGCGTACCTGGGCGGCGGATTCGGCGGCAAGGAAGACGTGACCGTCGAGTGCCTGCTGGGCTTGCTCGTGTGGAAGACGGGCCGCCCCGTGCAGCTCGTGTTCTCGCGCGAAGAGTCGTTCATCGGGCACGGCAAGCGCCATCCGTACGTCATGCGCTATCGCTCGGGCGCCACGCGCGACGGCACCTTGGTGGCGCTCGAGGCCCAGCTGATCTCCGATTCCGGCGCCTACGCGGCGCTCTCGCCGTGGGTCCTGCTGTACAGCCTGGTCACCTCGACGGGGCCCTACCGGATTCCGAACGTGAAGGTCGACGCGACGACGGTCTACACCAACAACCCGATCGCCAGCGCCTACCGGTGCTTCGGATCGATCCAGACCTGTCTGGCCTACGAGAGCCAGATGGACGCGCTGGCCGCCGAGCTCCGCATGGACCCGTTGGCCCTGCGCGAGAAGAACTTTCTCCGCAAGGGCGACGCGCTCGCGACCGGCCAGGTGCTCGACACCGAGCCGATGCTCGCCGAGACGATGCGCCGCGCATGGGCGGGGCTCGGCGATCGCCGTCCGGCGCGAGCCCCCGCGCGGATCGGCCGCGCCGTCGCGGCCTCGTTCTCTCCCTATGGGCGCATGTGCTGGACCCGCGACTCGGCGAGCGCCTGGATCGGGATGGAGGTCGACGGGACCGCGGTCGTCCGCTGCGCCGCCCCCGACGTCGGCGGCGGCCAGACGTCGTCGCTCTGCGCGATCACCGCGGAGATCCTCGGGCTCGAGCTCGACCACGTAACGGCCGTCGGCCGCGATAGCCACTTCACGCCGCGCGCCGGCACGACGACCGCGACGCGCCAGCTCTTCATGTCCGGCAACGCCGTGCTCAATGCGGCGCGCGAGCTGCGCCGTCACCTGGTGGCCGCGGCGGCCGCGCTTCTCGAGGCCGCGCCTGGCGACATCGAGCTGGCCGGCGGGCGCGCGTTCGTTCGGGGCGCGCCGGGCCGCGCGCTCTCGATGGCGAGCGTGGTGAAGGCGGCGACCGGCGAGGGGCGGCCGGTACAGGTGCTCGAGAAGTACGACGCGCCCTCCGCGCCGACGATCGACCCGGCGACCGGCCAGGGCAAGGCGTTCAACGACTACACGTTCGGCGTGCACGCGCTCGAGGTCGAGATCGACGAGGAGACGGGCCGAACGCGCCCGACGCATCTCGTGTCGTGCTTCGACGCCGGGCGCGTCATCCACCGCGCGAACGCCGAGGGCCAGCTGGAAGGCGGCGCCGTCCAGGGGCTCGGCTACGCGCTGATGGAAGAGATCGCGCTCGAGAACGGCGTGAGCAAGAACCCGCACCTCGCCGACTACAAGATCCCGACGTCGCTCGACGCGCCGGAGATCACGACGATCCTGCTCGAATCGGGCGAAGGTCTCGGCCCGTTCGGCGCCAAGGGCCTGGGCGAGCCCGCGATGACGCCGAGCATCGCCGCGGTCGCCAACGCGGTCTCCAACGCGCTCGGCTCGCGGGTGACCGAGCTCCCGATTACGTCCGAGCGCGTGCTGGCGGCGCTCCGCTCGAAGCGGGCGTAGCGCATGCCGCTCTTCGAGGAGGAATTCACGGTCGAGGCCTCGCCCGATACGGTCTGGGATTTTCTGCTCGATCCCCAGCGCGTGGCGCCGTGCCTGCCCGGCTGCGAGAGCGTCGAGATCGAGAGCGCCACGACGTACAGGGTGCGCCTGACCGTCAAGGTGGGCTTTCTCTCGACCACGCAGAATCTCAAGGTCGAGCTCGTCGAGTCCGACCGGCCGCGCCATCTGGTCTCGGTCGCGCGCGGCGAGGATAGGAAGCTCGCGAGCCAGGTCGAAGTGCGCAACACGCTCGACCTGGCGCCGGCCTCGCCGGGGCACACGCTCGTGCGCTACCGGAGCGACGTGCGCGTGCTCGGACGGCTGGGCTCGGTCGGCGACGCGGTGATGAAGGTCAAGGCCAAGCAGGTCGCGGCCGATTTCGCCGCGAACGTTCGCGCGGCCCTCGAGCGACCCGCGTGAAGCTCGCTCTCACGCTCAACGGCCGGCCCTGCACCACCGAGGCGCCCGATCACTGGACCGTCCTCGATCTCCTGCGCGACGGGCTCAGCCTGATGGGGACCAAGTACGGATGCGGCGAGGGCGTCTGCGGCACGTGCACGGTGCTCGCCGACGGCCGGCCGATCCGCGCGTGCCTGGTGCTGGCCGCGCACGTGAGCGGACGCTCGCTCGTCACGGTCGAGGGGCTCGATGCCGACGGGCGGCTCGACCCGCTGCAGACCGCGTTCGCCGAGCGAGGCGCCGCGCAGTGCGGCTACTGCACGCCGGGCATGATGCTGGCCGCGAAGGCATTGCTTGCCGAGAATCCGGCGCCGACCGCGCACGAGGTGCGCGAGGCGCTGTCGGGCAATCTCTGCCGGTGCACCGGCTACACCAAGATCATCGAGGCCGTGCTGGCCGCCGCGCCGGGTAGGAAGTAGCGTGCGCCTCACCCCCTTCACACTCGTCGAGCCCGAGTCGCTGACGGAGGCGCTCGCCGCCGTCGCGCGGCTCGACGGCGAGGCGCGCCTGGTCGGCGGCGGTACCGCGCTCATCCCGATGATCCGGCTCGGCCTCGTGAAGCCCGACCGGCTCGTCTCGCTACACCGCGTTCCGTCGTTGGCCGGGATCCGGCTCGACGGTGGCGCCCTCGAGCTCGGCGCGCTGGCCACCCACGCGGACGTCGAGCGCTCGTGGGTGGTGCGCGAGGGCTGGCCGCTCGTGGCCGAGGCGACGCGGCGCGTCGCCACACCGGCGATCAGGACGTCGGGCACTATCGGCGGCAACCTCGCCTACGCCGAAGCCGCTTCCGATCCGTCGCCGGCCCTCATGTGTCACGACGCCGAGGTGCGGGTGGTTGGTCCCCGCGGCAGCCGCGCCGTACCGATCGTGCGCTTCTTCCGAGGATTCTACGAGGCGGCGCTGGAGCCCGGCGAGATCGTCACGTCGGTGCGCGTGCCGCCGGCGCCGGCGGGCGCGCGCGGCGGCTACGTCAAGTACACGTCGCGGTCGGCCGAGGACAAGCCGCTGATCGGCGTCGCCGCGCTCGTCGCGCTCGACGCCGCGGGGCGCTGCGCGCACGTGCGCCTCGCCCTGGGTGGCGCGGCGCCGACCCCGATCCGCATCGAGCGCGCCGAGGCGGCGTTGATGGGCGAGGCGCTGACCGACGCAGCGGCGAGCGCCGCGGCCGATCTGGCGGCTCGCGACGCCGAGCCCCTATCCGACCTCATGGGGAGCGCCGACTACCGGCGAGAGATGATTCGCGTGTGGGTGCGCCGTCTCCTTATCGGCCTGCGAGACGGCGCTCGATAGCAGCGCCCGTCCGAGCGACGGACGGGCGCCGGGATCTCAGTGCTTGGCGTTCTTGGGCTTCCACATCGCGAGGGTCGCGCCGGTCGGATCGGTGATCACGCTCATCCAACCGAACTCGCCCACTTCGGTCACGTCCACGAGCACCATCGCCCCGAGCTCCTTGGCCTTCTTGGTCGACGCGTGGATGTCGTCGACGCCCACGTAGGCGAGCCAGTGCGATGGCGCGCCGGGCACGGGATTCTGCATCATGCCGCCGCCGGTGCCACCGCCGACGTCGATCATCGTGTAGGTCCCGCCCGACATCGAGACGTCCTGCAGCTTCCAGCCGAACAGGCTCGTGTAGAACTTACGCGCGCTCGTGGGATCGTTCGTCTGCAGCTCCACGTGAACGAATGGATTCGCCATCATTTCCTCCTTCGTTCGAGCGTACGCGCGGCCCGGAGACCCGTCCACCCGAGGCGTGAATCAGGAGTAGGCCCTACATCTTCCAGTCCTGGTACCAGGTCGAATCCGCACCGATGCCCTCACGCTGAACCTTCACGTCGATCACGTACGGCCTGTTCTCGCGCGTCGTCCGGTCGACGCCGCGGCGCAGCGCCGGCTCGAGCTCTTTCAATGTCTTCACGGTCTCGCCGTCGACGCCCTGCGCGCGCGCCAGCGCCGCGTAGTCCGTGGCCGGCGCGTCGAGATAGAGCCCCGGGTACTTGCCGGTGTGCACCATCTTGCTGTCCGGCACCTCGCGCGCCCAGTTCGTGCGAACGACCTGGTAGGTCTCGTTGTTCGAGATCACCGTGAGGATCGCGGTGTTGTAGCGCGCCATCGTCCAGAAGCCCGCGGCGCTGTAGGTCAGGGCGCCGTCGCCCAGGTGCAGCATCACCGGCCGCTCGCGGCCGACCGCAATCTTGGCGCCGATCGCCGCGCCCACGCCGAAGCCGAGCGAGCCGCCGCCGCTGCGGGTCCAGTGCATCGCGTCGTGACCGAAGGGCAAGAGCGTCGTTCGCGACGTGGAGCTCTCCTGGACCATCGCGGTGTTCTTCGGCAAAAGCTGCGCGAGATGCGTCTCCAGCACGCTCGGGTGGACGATCTCGTCGTGCTCGTGCTCGCGCGCCAGGTCCTCCTCGCGCGAGATGAGGAGCTTCGCGTACGCGCGCACCTTCTCGCGCTGGCGCGCAAAGCCACCGGCGGACGGCAGGCGCTTCACCGCCTCGGCGATGGCGCGAAGCGTGTCGGGCAGCTCGCACTGCGCCGCGATGTCGAGCGGATAATGACGCCCCATCAGCAGCGGATTGGGCCCGATCTGGATCACGAACGGCTCGGCCACGCCGCCGTGCACGCCCTGGACGCCGGCCATGAAGATCAGGTCCGGCTTGAGCCCGGTGACCTTCTCGAAATCTTTCGACGCGGGATACATGCCGCAGAAGAGCGGATGCCGGGTCGGGAAGTTCGGGAAGATCTGCCGCGTGGCGAACACCGGCGCCTCGAGCGCCTCGGCGAGCCTGACAGCCTCGATGCCGGCGCGCTCGCGCCACACGTCGTCGCCGAACATCAACACCGGGCACTTCGCCTCGCCGAGCTTTCGCGCGATCGCCTCGACCGTCTGAGAGCGCGCCGGCCCCGGCCGCTCGATCCGGTACGCGGCGGCTTCGCCGATCTGCGCCTCGAGCCCTTCCCGCAGGAGCAGCTCGGCGCTGATCGAGAGGTAGACCGGCCCGGTCGGCGGCGTCGTGGCCTCGCGTAGCGCGCGCGTGGTCGCGATCGTGATCGCCGCCGGATTCGCGGCCACCTGGTAGGACGCGCGCGCGTCCTTGGTGATGGGCCGCATCGACTCGGCCTGCGTCAGGCCCGGAAACGCCGCGAGCCCGCGGAAGTCCTGGATCTCGGAGGCCCAGTCTCCGGCGATCACGAGCAGGGACGAGCCGGCGATCTGCGCGTTGAAGAGCTGTCCGGCGAGCTGCCAGGAGCCGCCCATCACGTGGGCGATGACGACGCCAACCTTGCCGCTCATCCGGTGATACCCGTCGGCCATCGCCGCCACGAGCCCCTCGTGCTTGCCGACGATGAGCTTCTGATCCTGGTCCTCGGAGAGGGCGGCGAAGATCCCGGTCTCGGCGGAGCCCGGATTCGTGAAAAGATAGTCCACGCCCGCGTCCTTCAGGGTCTGGACGAGCAGCATGCCGCCGGTGCCGGTGATGGTCTTGCGCATGATGTCCCTCTCGTTCATAGGCGCGCGTCGGCCGGCGGGGCCCCAGCCCCGCGACGGCCTGCAGCGCGCACTACGCTAATTTCTGGCCAGCTGCGCGCGGGTTGCTTCGAGCGCCTCGCGCGCGACGTCTTCGGCCGGGCGCGCCCACGCCCCCGGGTTCGGCGCCTCGTAGCTCATGAAGCCGCGATAGCCCTTGCGGTCGAGCAGCGCGAAGATCTCCTTGAACGGTACGCTGCCCTTTCCGGGCGGCAGCCGGTCGAGCGCCTTGCCGGGCTCGAGCCCGGTGCGCGGCACGTCGCTGTACTGCACGTAGGCGATCTCGGAGAGCGCGACATCGTCGACGGCCTTCAGGCTCGCGTTGCTGCGCTGCAGGTGATAGGTGTCGAGCAAGAGCCCGCAGCTCGGGTGCGCGGCCTTGGCGACGACGCCGCGCATGATTTCGAGGTTGTTGAGCTGCTCGGCCTGCGAGTTGAACTCGACCGCGAGCTTCACGCGGTGGCGCGCGGCGATGTCAGCCGCCTCGCGCATGTTCGAGGCGGCGCGCGAGAGATCGCCCTTGCCGCGGTCCGAGGCGCTCATCACGGTCTGGCAGCCGAGCGCTACCGCCCAGCGGCAGGATTCGTCGAACGCCTGCATCAGCTTTCGGCGCTCCTCGCCGTCGGCGAACATCCAGCCGAGCTCGACGCCCACGCAGGCGACGCCGAGGCCGCTGGCCTTCACGAGCGCCAGCACGTCGTTCGCGGCCTGCCCCTTCTCGGCCGCGCGGGCGAAATCGATCCGGCGAAGCTCGACGCCGTCCCAGCCCGCGGCCTTCGTCGCGCGGAGCGCGTCGGCCAGCGGCGTCGTGTCGAGCGTCCAGGTGTGGAGTGCGAGCATGGTCGTCATTGCTTCACCGGGGGTGTGGCGCCGGTCGCCGGCGCCGGGGTGGAGGTTGACGGCTTTGCGGGCGCCGGTGCCGGCGGGTTAGCCTTCGCGTACTCCACGGCTTGCTTCAGCTCGCCCTCGGCCTGCTTGACCAGCTCGAGTGCCCGCGCGGGATGGCCACCGAAGGCCTCGGCGCGCTGAAGATGGCGCTCGGCGTCCTCGAGCGATCGGGCCGCGGCGTGAATGCGATAGAGCCCCGACCGCGTCGTGGGCGGCTTCTTTTCAGCCGGCTTCTTGTCCTGGGTGAACGCCTGCGTGCCGAGTCCGAGAACGAACCCGATTGCCAGCACGCCGGCGATGATCACGCTCCGTCTGAGCATGCGCTCCTCCGCGTTAGACCGCCGCGGTGATGCCGCCATCGAAGTTGATGGCCGTGCCCGTGATGTAGGCCGCGCGCTCGGAGGCCAGGAACGCAACCAGGTCGGCGAACTCATGCGCCTCGCCGAATCGCCCGAGCGGCAGCTTGCGCTTCTGCGCGATGTCCCGGTAATACGCGTCGAGATCGCCCTTGGCGCGGCGCTCGTGCTGCGCGCTCTTGATCAGGCCGAGACAGATCGTGTTCACGAGGATCTTGTCCGGCGCGTACTCGTGCGCCAGCGACTTGGTGAGGTTGATGCCGGCCGCGCGCGACATGCTGGTCGGCAGCGAGCGCGCCGCGGGCGCCTTGCCGCCCACCGTCGTGACGTTGATGATGCGCCCGCCGCCGCGCCGCTTCATGTGCGGAATGACGAGCCGGCAGAACCGGATCGCGCCCATCACCTTCGAATCGAAGTCGTACATCCAGGTGGCGTCGTCGACCTCTTCGAAGCCCGCGGCGGAGGAGGTGCCGGCGTTGTTCACGAGGATGTCGACGCCGCCGAAGCGCGCCACCGTCGCGGCCACGAACGCGTCGACCTCGGCCGTGTGCGTGACGTCGGTCGCCATCGCGAGGATGTCGGCGCCCGTCTTCTTCTGGATCTCGTCCACCGCGCGCTCGAGCACGTCCTTGCGGCGCGCGCACGCGGCGACCTTCGCGCCGCTCTTGGCGAACCGCTCGACGCAGGCGCGGCCGAGCCCTTCGCTGCCCCCCGTGACGATCGCGACCTTACCGGCAAGACCCAGTTCCAGAACGTCCATGGTTGCCTCCCGATCCGAGATTGCCCGAACATACCACCGGCCAGCGCCCCGGTATAGCCCGCTCGGACGCGGCGCGGCGACGTTGACCACGCTCGACGGTCGGATTACCGCGAGAGCGCGTGCGCGGTATCGCGAGCAATCTGGGTCTCTTCGTCGGTGGGAATCACGAAGGCCTGAAGCCTGGCGCCGTCGGCGCTGACGCGTCGCTCGCCCCGCTCGGTCGCAGCATTGGCCTGCGCATCGAGGACCAGGCCGACATGCTCGAGGCCGTCGCAGACGCGCGCCCGCACCTCGGGGGACCGCTCGCCGATGGCGCCGGTGAACACGACGGCCTGCGCGCCGCCGAGCGCGGCCAGGTAGGCGCCGATGTATTTCCGGATTCGGTAGCAGAAGATCTCGACGGCGATCGCCGCCTGCTGGTCGCGGCCCTCGCGCTCCAGCAGATCGCGCATGTCGCCGCTGCGTGCGGAGACTCCGAGCAACCCCGAGCGCTCGTTCAGCCATCGCTCGACCTCGGCGACGGACACACCTTCGGCCCGAGACAGATGCCCGACGATCGCCGGATCGATGTCGCCCGAGCGCGTGCCCATCACGAGCCCTTCCAGCGGCGTCAGGCCCATCGAGGTGTCGACCGAGCGGCCGTTCTCGATTGCCACGGCCGAGGAGCCGTTTCCGAGGTGCAGCACGACGAGCGTCGCGGCCGACTCGCGCGTACCGGTGAGAGCGCAGTAGCGGTCGAGCACGGCCCGATACGAGATTCCGTGGAATCCGAATCGACGGACGCCGTGGCGGTCCGCCAGCTCCCACGGAATCGCGTAGCGCCACGCGCGCTCCGGCAACGAAGCGTGAAACGCCGTATCGAAGACGGCAACCATCGGCAGCTCGCGGCCGAACGCCGCGCGACAGGCCCGGATGCCGGCAAGGCTCGGCGCATTGTGCAGGGGGGCCAGGGACTCGAGCTCGTGAATGGCCGCGACGACGCCGTCGTCGAGCACGGTCGGCGTGACGAAGCGCGGCCCGCCGTGCACCACGCGGTGACCGACCGCGTCGACCGACAGGCGCTGCGCGCCGATCCACTCCGCGATGCGACGCACCGCCTCGGCGTGATCGCGCAGCGCCTCGGTCGTGTCCACCGGCGCGCCGCCGTCGGCCTCGAAGCGCAGCTGCGCCTTGTCGGCGCCGAGCTTTTCGATCCGGCCGCTCGCGAGCCGCCGCATGCCGCCCGGCCCGTCGGGGCGCCGGGCGGCTTCGAACACGCCGCACTTGATCGACGAGCTGCCGCAGTTGATCGCGAGGACGTTCATGCGGTCCACGTCCACTCGCGCACCTCGGGCATGTCCTCGAGATGCGTGCGCACGTAGACGTGGTGGCGCTCCAGCTCCTTCTCGCATTCCTCGATCAGCCCGCGGCTTTGCGGCAAGCGAGCCCCGGCGCGGCGAAGCGCCTCGATGCAGAGGTGATAGCGGCTCATCCCGTTGCGCACCACCATGTCGAACGGCGTCGTCGTGGTGCCTTCCTCGTTGAACCCGCGCACGTGGAACCGCTCGGCGTTGGGCCGGCCATGGATGATCTGGTGGATCGCCCGCTGGTAGCCGTGGAAGGCGAAGACCACGTGCGCCTCGCTGGTGAACGTCTGCTCGAACGAATCCACGTCCATGCCGTGCGGATGCACGTCGGGCGGGAACAGCGACATCAGATCCACGACGTTCACGACCCGCACCTTGAGCTCGGGCGCGTGCCGCCGGAGCCACCACGCCGCAGCCACGATCTCGAGCGTCGGGATGTCGCCCGCGGCCGCCAGCACGACATCGGGGCGGCCGCCCTCGTCGTTGCTGGCCCACCGCCAGACCGAAGCACCCCGCGCGCAGTGTTCGACGGCCTCGTCGATCGGCAGCCACTGGAGCTGCGGCTGCTTATCGATGACGATCAGGTTGACGTAGTTGCGGCTTCGGAAGCAGTGGTCCGCGGTCGCGAGCAGACAATTCGCGTCGGGCGGCAGGTAGATCCGCGAGACCGTCCCCTTCTTGGACAGCATGACGTCGATCAAGCCCGGTCCCTGATGGCTGAAGCCGTTGTGGTCGTTGCGCCAGCAGGTCGACGTGAGCAGCACGTTGAGCGACGGGATGGGCTTGCGCCACGGCAGCCGGCGGGCCTCCTCGAGCCACTTGGCGTGCTGCACCGCCATCGACGCCGAGACCATCGCGAACGCTTCGTAGCTCGCGAACAGTCCGTGGCGCCCGGTGAGCGTGTAGCCTTCGAGCCAGCCCTGGCAGAGGTGCTCGCTGAGCACCTCCATCACGCGGCCGTCGGGCGAGACGTGATCGTCGCCGGGAAGCACGGCTTCCACGAGACAGCGGTTCTCCACCTCGAACACGTCGCCCAGACGATTGGAGTTGGTCTCGTCTGGGCAGAAGAGCCTGAAATCGGCCTGCGGCTTGTTGCGCGTGAACACGTCGCGCATGAGCTTGCCGAGCTGCCGCGTCGACTCTTTGCGCTCGGTCGCGGGGCGCCCGACCGCCACCGCGTAGTCGCGGAAGCCCGGCAGGTCGAGCACCACGCCGGCGCCGCCGTTGGCGTGCTGGTTGGCTCCCATCCGCCGCGCGCCCGCCGGCGCCAGCGCCGACAGATCGGGCACGAGCCGCCCTGCTCCATCGAAGAGCTCCTCCGGCCGGTAGCTGCGCATCCACTGCTCGAGCAGCCGGAGGTGCTCGGCGTTCGATTTCACCTCGCTCAGCGGCACCTGGTGAGCGCGGAACGTGCCCTCGATCTGCACGCCGTCCACGACCTTGGGCCCCGTCCATCCCTTCGGCGTGCGGAGCACGAGCGCTGGCCATCGCGGGCGGCCCGCCACACCACGGCGACGCGCCTCGCGCTGGATGTCGCGGATCCGGGCGTAGCAGGTCTCGAGCGCCGCGGCGAAGAGCCCGTGGACCGTGCTCGGCTCATCGCCCTCGACGAACAGCACGTCGTAGCCCTGGCCGCCGAGGTAGCTCTCGATCTCCGTGTTGGCGGCGCGGCCGAACACCGTCGGGCCCGCGATCTTGTAGCCGTTCAGGTGAAGGATCGGCAGCACCGCGCCGTCGCGCGCCGGGTTGAGAAAGCTGATGCCCTTCCAGCTTCCGGCCAGCGGTCCGGTCTCAGCCTCGCCGTCGCCCACGACCGCGGCGACGATCAGGTCGGGATTGTCGAAGGCGGCGCCGAAGGCGTGCACGAGCACGTAGCCGAGCTCGCCGCCCTCGTGGATCGACCCGGGTGTCGTGACGCTCACGTGGCTCGGGATACCGCCGGGTGTCGAGAACTGCCTGAAGAGCTTGCGCATGCCGGTGGCGTCCTGCGACACGTCGGGATAGATCTCCGAGTACGTCCCCTCGAGGTAGACCTGCGCGACGATCGCGGGGCCTCCGTGACCGGGGCCCGACAGATAGATCACGTCCGCGCCGTGCCGCTTGATCAGGCGATTGAGGTGAACGTAGATCAGGTTCTGCCCTGGCGACGTGCCCCAATGGCCGAGCAGGCGAGGCTTGATGTGGTCGGCCTTGAGCGGCTCGCGCAGCAGCGGGTTGTCGAGCAGGTAGATCTGGCCGACCGTCAGATAGTTCGAGGCACGCCAGTACGCATCGAGCAGATTGAGGTCGCCGGCTGACAAAACGTTGGCCACGGCTGGGGCCCCCCTTCTCTACACGATACCTGCCGATCAAAATGCGGGGCGTGCCGAGGGCCTGGCGCGCGTCACGCGCGCGGCGACGTCAGGACGGACCGATCCGGCCGACCATCGGGAGCTTCAGCGCGGGATTCTTCCACTCGACGCCGAAGTTGAGCGTGAGCACGTTGAGCTCGAGGCCTTCTTCCCACCCGACCGCGACACCCGTGAGCCCGAAGAGCGAGAGCTGGACGCCGGTGCCGCTCGGCGTGGTATCCGCAACTGAGCCCGGCAGGAAATCCTTGCCAATCGCCGTCGGCGGCAGCTTGAGCCGGAGCTCGTGCACGCTGCGCCCGACCCAGGCCACGAAGGTGTTGCTGTTGGGGCCGGGCCACGTCCGATAGCTCGTGGGATAGGGATACGAGGCCACGGCCGCCTCGACTCGCGGAATCAGTGGCTCGGCGGTCTCGCCGCGGAGATCGACCAGCAGCTCGGGGCGATCGCCGAACCAATAGTTGTCCGCACCGCTCCGGTTGATGCGAACGGAGGGCGCGCCGCCGCCCACGCCCCAGCCGATGACTTCATAGCGTGTATAGGCGTCGGCGTCGCGCGGCTTCACGGAGATCCACGTGTGCACCGCGAACAGGCCGCGCCAGCCGACCGTGCGGGCGGCGTAGACCTGGATGACCGCCTCGCGCTCGGCCGCGGGATCGGGCGCCTGGCCGGACGGGCCACGCTCGAGCTCCCAGAAGTTGGTGCGCGCGCGCTCGAGCAGCGAGCAGCCGGCCAGCGCGACCAGCATCAGGAGCGGCACGATGAACCTCACCCGCCGAGCTCCTTTCGGACCATTCGTGCCCCTTCGACGAGCGCGGCCAGCTTTTGCTTCACCACCCAGCGCGGGGTCTCCCAGAAACCGCAATCCGGGTTGAGCCAGAGCTTGTCGGGCGCGACGTGCTTCAGCATGGCGCGGATCCGCTCGGCCACGTCGGCCGCCGATTCGGCCTTGAACGCCTTGACGTCGATCACGCCGGCGCCGAGCTCCTTGTCGGTCGGAAACTCCTTCCAGAAGCGCAGGTCTTCCATGCCGCGGTTGGCGAACTCGAGGACGATCTGCGAGGCGCGCAGGTCGCGCAGCATCGGATAGAGGTTCCTGAAGTCGCGGACGGCCGAGAAGGGCCGGCCGTAGAGGTTGCCGAAGCAGACGTGGACGGCGATCTTCGCCTCGACGCCCTCGACGGCGCGGTTCACGCCGTTGTCGAACCGCGGCGGCGCGCCGGCGTACATCCCGCTGTGCGGCTCGTCGATCTGGATGAAGTCGGCGCCCGCCTCGACCAGCGCGCGGCACTCGGCGTTGACGATCGCCACCAGGTCGGCGAGCAACGTGTCCTTGTCGCGGTAGCCGCCGCCGAGCTTGAGGGGCACGAGCAAGGTGTACGGACCGGGCACCGTGGCCTTCACGCGCTTCGTGGTGAGCGAGCGGGCGAGCTTGAACTCCTCGACGATGCCGAGCCCCTCGGGCGTCGCGAGCCGGTCGACGACTTCGAACGGGGTGTTCGTATCCCAGAGCGGCTGGCCGAGCCGGCGCGCCGCGGGCAAGGTCCTGATGCCGCTGAAGCGCTCGTAGAAGCCGATGATGAATCGGACGCGCATCATCTCGCCCGTGCTTACCACGTCGACGCCGGCGCGCTCCTGATCGAGGAGCGCCACCTGGGTCGCGTCCTCCATCAGCTCGCGCACGTCGGTCGAGCCCATGCGCCCAGCCTCCATGGCCTCGCGCGCGAGCCAGACCCAGCCGGGCAGCCCGTGACTTCCCACGACCGACGTCGGCAGCAACATCATTCCGCTCCTTTCTCCCGGCTCGCGGCGCGCCCCAGATAGGCCTCGATCACGCGCGGGTCCCGCAGCACCGCGTCCGGCGGCCCGGCGGCGATCCGCCGGCCGAAGTCGAGCACGGTGACCGTGTCGGCGAGATCGCCGACCAGCTCCATGTCGTGCTCGACCCACAGCATGGTCATGTGAAGCTCGTGCTTGATCCTCAAGAGGAACCGCGCGAGGTTTTCCTTCTCCTCGCGGTTCATACCGGTGGACGGCTCGTCGAGCAGGAGCAGCCGCGGCTCCATCGCGAGCGCACGGCCGATCGCGACGATCTTCTGCACGCCGAACGGCAGGCCCCCGATCAGCTCCTTGCGGACCCGCTCGAGCTCGAGGAACTCGATGATCTCCTCGGCCCGCCGCCGGTGGGCCGTCTCCTCGCGGCGCGAGCGCCCCCAGAAGAGCCCGCCGGCCAGCACACCGGCGCGCATGTGGCGGTGGCGGCCGAGCAGAATGTTGTCGAGCACGCTCATGCCGCGGAACAGCTCCACGAACTGAAACGTCCGCGCGATCCCGTGCGCGGCGATCCGGTGGGGCGGCAGGCCCTGGATCGCCGCGTCGCCGAACAGGACCCGCCCCGACGTCGGCGCGTAGAACCCGCCGACGCAGTTCAGGAGACACGTCTTGCCGGCGCCGTTGGGTCCGACCAGCGCCGCCAAGGAGCCCGGCTCGATCGCCATGCTGACCGTGTCGAGCGCGCGCAGCCCCTCGAAGTCGAGCGTGACGTCGTCGACTGTCAGAACCATCGGCGCCGCCTCTGGTACTGCTTCACGTCGGTGTAGCGCTTGCGGTCGGCGCGATGGCCGACACCGAGATAGAACTCGCGCACGTCCTCGTGGGCCAGGAGCCGCTCGGCCGGGCCGTCGTAGACGATGCGCCCGTGCTCCATGACGTAGCCATAGTTGGCCACGGCCAGCGCCGCGCCGGCGTTCTGCTCGACGAGCAGCACCGCCAGGCCGAGCTCGTCGCGCAGACGCGCGACCAGGGTCATCAAGCTCTCGACGACCAGCGGCGCCAGGCCGAGCGAGAGCTCGTCGACCAGGAGCACCCGCGGCCGGCAGAGGAGTGCCGTGGCCAGCGCGAGCATCTGGCGCTCGCCGCCCGAGAGATAGCCCGCGAGCTGGCGCCGGCGCTTGGCCAGCACGGGAAAGTAGTGGAACACCTGCTCGAGCGTCACCGGCGGCCGCGTCGGATCGGCGTCGGCGCGGCCGCCCGGCACGAGCGCGCGGAGGTTCTCCTGCACGGTCAAGGTCTCGAAGACTTTGTCGCGCTCGGGCACCAGCACGAGCCCGCGGCGCGCCAGCTCGTGCGGCGGGCGTCCGGTCACGGTCGCGCCCTGGAACACGACGCGCCCGCCGACGATCTGCGCGTTGTCGGCGCCGAGAAAGCCGGAGACCGCGCGCAACGTGGTCGTCTTGCCGGCGCCGTTGGTGCCGAGCAGCGTCACGATCTGGGCGGGCGGCACGCGAAGCGACACGCCCTGGATCGCCGTCGCGACCCGGTGGTAGACGACCTCGAGGTTCTCGAGCTCGAGCAGCGCCGTCACGACGTCGAACGCAGCGGTCACGACGCCGGGCGCAGCGGCCGGTAGCGCAGCGGCCACAGGAACACCCAGTTGCGCACGCGACGCCAGACGCCGACGAGCCCCTGCGGCTCGAAGACCAGAAACGCTGCCATCAACAGGCCGAACGCGCCGAACTTCAGCGGGAACAGGTAGTACTCGGCGCCGCCCGGCACCCGCAGCGCGGCCACCGCCGTGTCGATGCCGTACGGGAGCAAGGTCACGAAGGCCGCGCCGAGCACGGCGCCCAGCGCCGAGCCGAGACCGCCGATGATCACCATCGCGATGTACTCGATCGCGAGAAAAAAGCCGAACGCCTCGACCGAGACGAACGCGCGCTGATAGGCGAAGAGCGCGCCGGCCAGCGACGTCAACGCGCTCGACCAGACGAACGCGAGCACCTTGTAGCGGGCCACGTCGATCCCGACGGACTCGGCCGCGATCTCACGGTCGCGGATCGCCATCCAGGCGCGGCCGGTCCGCGACCGCTGGAGGTTCACCGAGAGGACCAAGACCAGACCGGCGACCGCGGTCAAGGCGTAGTACCAGGCGATCGTGCCCTTGAGCACGAAGCCGCCGAAGCGCGGCGGCGGGATCGACACACCCGTGTTGGCGCCCCAGTGATTCTGGAACTCGCCGCACGCGTAGAGCACGACGTGATGCAGCGCGAGCGTGCCGAGCGCCAGGTAGAGGCCCTTGAGCCTGAGCGCCGGGATGCCGACCACCACGCCCAGCACGGCGCCGACCAGCGCGGCGGCTGGCAGCGCCAGGAGCGGCGAAGGCATGCGGTGCTCGACCAGCACCCCGGTCGTGAACGCCCCAGCAGCGATGAAGCCGGCGTGACCGAGCGAGACCTGCCCGGCCAGACCGGTCAGGAGATTCAGCGCGAGCGCGCCGACCGCGGCCAGCGCGGTCTGCGTGATCAGGTCGAGCACGAAGGGCGACGCGACGCGCGGCAGCAGCAGCAGCGCCACGAGGGCCGCGGCGAGTGCCGTACGCCGAAGCCGCGTGTCGACCAGCGCGAGATCGCCGGCGTACGTCGTCTTGAAGTAGCCGCCGCCCAGGGGCATCTAGGCGCTCACACGCGCTCCAGCTCTTCCTTGGTGCCGAAGAGCCCCCACGGCCGGACCAGCAGCATCGCGAGCAAGCAGAGAAACGGCGAGACGTCGGCCAGGAGCGGATCGCCGTAGCGCACCGAGAGCACCTCGATCGCGGCGACGATCAAGGCGCCGGGAATCACGCCGCCGAGGCTGTCGAGCCCACCGACCAGCGCGACCGCGAACGCCTTGAGCCCGAGGACGCCGAGCGAGGGATCCAGGCGCACGTTGTTCGCGTAGAGGATGCCGGCCAGCGCGCCGGCGAAGCCCGCGAGCGCCCACGAGAGCGCGAACAAGAGCTGGAAGTTGATCCCGCGCTGGGCCGCGAGCAGCGCCTTCTCGCCCGCCGCGCGCATCTGGATGCCGAGCGGCGACAGGCGCAGGAACGCGAAGAGCGCGATGAAGAGCCCCGCGGCCGCCGCCACCGTCGCCAGGTCGAACGTCGAGACGACGGCGCCGCCGGGAAGCCGCCGCGGCGGATTCGCCAGACCGAGGAGCGGCAGCGGATGACGGATGCGATCGGTGTAGACGAGCACGATCGCCGCCCGCAGCAGGATCCCGAGCGTGACCGTCACGAGCACCGCCGCGAAGATCGGATGGCCTGCCATCGGCCGCATGAGCAGGCGATAGATCGCAAAGCCCGCGAGCGCCGAGAGCACGGCCGCCGTGACGATCGACAGCGCCGGCCGGCCGGGCACCGCCGCGGCGACGAAGAACAGGAAATAGCCGCCAAGCGTCATCATGTCGCCCTGCGCCAGGTTCAGGACGCGCGTCGCCCGGTAGACGAGCACGTAGCCGGCGGCCAGCAGCGCATAGAGACTCGCGACGACGACGGTCGTGGCGAGGACCTGCGTCACGGCGTCACTGTAGCGGGGTCCGTGAGGCCGGCTTGAACCGCGGGTGGCCTGCTGTAGGCGCGAGTGGCTTCATTTGATCTCGAGCCGCGTCCAGCCGCCGACCGGCGCGATGGCGTTCTTGGTCGGGTCCCACCGGTAGACCTTGTAGTACGTGTTCTTCCGGTAGTGGTTGTCCGCGGTCCACTCGATCGGCCCGCCGCGGAGCCCCTTCGTGTCGACGCTGATCCCGGCCATCGCGGTCGCAAGTTTGTCCTTGGGGCACGGCCAGCCGCATTTGCGGAGCGACGCCTCGAGCACCATCGCCGACACCCAGCCTTCGGCCATGTAGTGGGCCGGATGCGTCGTCTGGCCCTTGACGTTGTTGATCTCGGAGTGGATCGGCAGGTTCTCGAGGAAGAGCGTGTTGCCGCCGAACGCGTAGAGGTTGCCCGCCTTCAAGCGCCCGAGCTCGTCCTGCGTCTGCTGATGGCCGTAGAGGAGATAGTTGCCCTGCCAGCCGATCCGCTGGAGCGCCTCGAACACGCCGACCTCCACGTGCCACAAGGCCCACGAGAGCACCCAGTCGGCGCCGGCGTCCTTCAGCTTCTGCGCGAACGGCGTGAAGTCGGCCGCGTTGCCCGGCACGACCACGACAGGGATCGCCTCCATACCAATTTCCTTCGCGAGCTGCTCGGCGAACTCGAGCTCGATCCGCGAAAGGGGGATGTCCTGCGCCGCGAAGCCCACCTTCACCTTCTTGCCGGCCGCCTGCTCCTTGATGAAGCCGAGCGCGAACCGGCTGTCCCACTTGGAGCCGAACGACGTCGAGCAGAAGATCAGCGGGCTCGCCGGCGGAAAGGCTTCGCGCGGGCAGACGCCGCCGCCGAACAGAAGCGGAATCTTCTCGGTCTCCGACTCGGTCATGAACGGCTTGTAGGTGGCCGAGGTCGACGCGTTGACCATCAGGATAGATCCCTCGGCGAGCTTCTTGGCGTTGGCGGCCGCACGCTGCGGCTCGCCGCGATCGTCCTCGTACGCGATCTCGACCTTCTGGCCGTTGATGCCGCCGGCGTCGTTGATGCGCTTGAAGTAGGCCTTGTACGCCTCGTACGTCGGCGCGTAGGTCGAGGACGCCGGCCCGGTGATGGCGGCGCTCATCCCGATGCGGTACTGCGCGAGGGCCGGGGTGGCCGACGCGACCGCGAGCATCGCTGCGAGCAATGTGAGTCGTAGCCCTGGCATCTAGCCCTCCGTGTTCAAAGACAAGCGGCCCGCGGATACCTCGGCCGCGATCCTGCGTTCCTCGTCGCCTGCGTACATCGATTCCACCAGGCTGCCGTAGCGCTCGGCCATGAGCCGCCGCTTCACCTTCCGCGTCGGCGTCACCGGCTCGCCCTCGAGCTCGGGATCGAGCTCGCGCGGCAGCAGTCGAAACACCTTCACCTGCTCGACGCGCGTGAGCTCGTCGTTCGCGCGCTTCACCTCGGCGTCGATGAGCCCAACGACTTCGGGGTGCGCCACCAGCGAGGCATAGCCCGTGTGGACCATGCCGCGCTCGCGCGCCCACTCGGCGACGGTCTCGCCGTCGGCCTCGAGCAGTGCGACCAGGTACTTCCGGCCCTCGCCGAACACGGCGGCCTCGCTGATATACGGGCTCGCCCGCAGCCGGTTCTCGACGTTCGACGGGCTCACGTTCTTGCCGCCGGCGGTGATCAGGATGTCCTTCTTCCGGTCCACGAGCTTGAGCGCGCGGTCGCGCGTCCACTCGCCGACGTCGCCGGTGGCCAGCTTCCCGTCACGGTAGAGCGACCGCGTCGCGTCGGGATCGCGCCAGTATCCGCCGAAAAACTCCGCCGCGGTCACGAGAATCTCGCCCTCGCCGTCGAGCTCGACGGCCATGTTCGGTGCGACCACACCGACGTCTCCGGGCGGCGGATAGGGGCCTCGTTGGCCGGAGACCAGCGCGCCGCCGGTCTCGGTCTGGCCGTACGCCTCGCAGAGGTTGACGCCCCACGCCTGCCAGAGCGCGGCGACGGCGGCCGGGAGCGGCGCGCCGCTCGAGAGGACGAGCTCGACGCGCGCGAATCCGACCTTCTCGAGGAGCCAGCGCAACACGAGCCCGCGCGCGAGCGCTGCCTGCACGGACGTGGCGCCGGCCGATCCGCGTGCCCACCGCCGGGCCAGCGCGCGGCGGCCGGCGGCCATGGCCGCGCGGTACGCCGCGCGCTTGATCCACGAGCTCTGCTCGAGACCAACCAGCAGGTGCGCGGCGAACTTCTGCAGATAGCGCGGCACCGTGAAGACAAACGTGGGCTGGATCTCGTAGAGCGCGTCGGCGAACGTGTCGACCGATTCGGGGTAGTGCGGCACGATGTCGGCGATCAACGGCATGGTGATCGCGAGGTTTCTGCCCATCGCATGGCAGAGCGGGAGCATCGCGACGGCCCGGTGCTCGTGCGCCTGCAATACCGGGTAGTGCTCGATGATGTTGGCGCACGCAGCCAGGTGCGGCCCGTGACGGTATACCGCCCCCTTGGGGTGGCCGGTCGTCCCGGAGGTGTAGATGATCGTCGCGGGCGCGTCGGGCGAGAGCGCCCGCGCATAGCGATCGAGCACGTCGCGATCGGCCGCCATCGCCTCGCCGGCGCGCTCGACTTCCGCCAGAGGTCTGACGTGCGGATGGCGGTACATGAAGAGCGCACGGGTGTCGATCACCAGGACGGCGCGCACATCTGGACACTGATCCAGCACCTCGAGCGTCTTGTCGAGGTGCTCCTGGTCCTCCACGACGATCAGGCAGGCACGGCCGTGCTGGAGGAGGTGGCGCACTTCGCCCGGCGCGCTCGTCGGATAGATCCCGTACGTGATCGCGCCGAGCGCCTGGGCGGCGAGATCCGCTATGGTCCACTCCGCACACGGATTGCCGATGATGGCCACGGTTTCGCCGGCGGCGATGCGATACTCGCGCGCGAGGCCGCACGCCAGCGCGGCGACGCGTGCCGCGAGCTCGCGCCACGTCGTCTCGCGCCAGATCCCGAGCTCCTTCGCACGAAACGCGACGCGATCGGGCCGCGTTCGCGCGCGCTCGGCGAGCAGGCCCGGCATCGTGCTCGCGCGCAACGCCTTGAAATTCATGCCGGGCGGATTATACCGGAGGGGATTATCCTGGGGCCGTCATGACCCTCACGGAGCAGGTGAAAGCCGTCGGCCGGAAGGCCGGCGCGCGCGTGGTGGGCGTCGCCGCGGTCGAAGCCTTCCGCGAGAAGGTGCCCGAGGGCTATCGGCCGGAGGACATCCTGCCTGGCGCCAGGAGCGTCGTGGTCGCCGGGGGCGACGGGCCGACGGCCGGCGCCTGGCGCTCCCCGGACAATCGCGTGATGGAGATCACCGGCTACGACCTGCGCGAGAACGTCGCCGTCCACGCGATGTGCGATTTCATCGAGGGGACGCTGTCGCACCACGCAATCCAGGCGCCCTCGCTGCCGGTGCACGGCCACGAGCCGCCGATGTCGATGATGCACGCCGCGGAGCTCGCCGGGCTCGGCACGCGCTCGCTGGCCGCGCACATCATCCTGAATCCGGAGTACGGGCTGCTCTACTACGCGGCGCTGATCACCACGCTGCAGCTCGAACCCGATCAGCCGCTGGCCGAGCCCGCCTGCCCGCATCCGGGCTGCGCGGCGATGTACAAGCGCATCGGCACGACGCCGTGTCTTCGCGTGTGCCCGGCGTGTCTGAGCGGGACGGTACAAGACGGGCGCATCCAGCAGTCGACGTACGATCGCGAGAAGTGCCACTCGCGCGCGCAGACCTACGGCATCGGCTCGTTCCAGAAGGGGCTCCTGCAGATCGTGAACGAAGACGACCCGGCGCGCCGGCGCACGATGATCCACAGCGACTTCTTCACGAAGAGCATCCAGTCGCTCGGATTCTTCCGCGATTCGATCGCGCAATGCTTCGAGTGCATGCGCGTGTGTCCGGTCGGGCGCAAGTACAGGAAGCTGCAATAGCTATGGCCGACCTGCCGTCCGGCGCCACCACGCAGCTCAAAACGTTCGCCCTCAAGTCGGGCGCCACGGTGTGCGGCGTCGCCGACGCGGCCGCGTTCAACGCCCGCGCGCCGGAGAAGCAGCGCCCGGACGATCTGCTGCCGGGCGCGCGATCGGTCGTCGTGGTCGGCGGTGCGCAGCCGCGCGAGGGCGACTGGGCGGCAACCTCGCCGTGGGTGATGCAGACGATGGGCACCACCGAGCGCATCCAGGGCGTCGGCCGGCGGCTCGCCCAGTACATCGAGAGCGAGTTCGGCTACTACGCGCTCTACGTGCCGCCCGGCACGGCGAGCGGCGACACGCCGTTCCTGTCGCTGATGCTCGCCGCCGAGCTGGCCGGCCTCGGCTCGAAATCCCTGGCCGGTCCCGTGCTCAACCGCGACCACGGCTTCATGTACTGGAGCGCGGTGATCACCACAGCGCCGTTCGAGGCCGACGCCGCCGAGGAGAATCCGGCCTGTCCGGCCCCAGCGTGCCGGGAGATGTGGGATCGCGACCGCACGACGCCTTGTCTGGCCACCTGCCCCGGCGACAACGGCGGGTGCCTCTCGGGCAAGCTCGAGAACGGGCGAGCCGTGCGCACCTTCTACGACGCCGCGCGATGCAACACGCGCGTGCACACGCACTGGGTCGGCGGATTCCAGAAGGTGCTCGAGGAAACGCTGAACGAGCCCGATCGCGACAAGCGCAAGATGCTCCTCTACGGCGATTTCTTCACGCGAAGCCTGTGGGCGATCACGTACTCGTCCACGAACATCGCGCAGTGCTTCGAATGCATGCGCGTGTGCCCCGCCGCACACGGGCTCAAGGAGATGAAATGAAGGCGACGGAGCCACTAGCGCTTACAGCAGGCCACCCGCGGTCCGGACCGGGCTCACGGACCCCGCTACAATGAGCGTCTTCAAGCTCGATCCCGAGGTCTACAAGCGCTACAAGGACGAGGTGCTCAAGCTGTGCAACTCGTTCCAGAAGATCGACCAGCCCGGCCTCTCCGACAAGCAGATCGCCGAGCGCCTGGGGCTCGACGAGCGCACGGTGACCGAGATCCGCTGCGTCGCCGAGCGCGACTGCTACTCGCTGGACGAGTGGGAGAAGGCGATCGAGTTCAAGCGCAAGGCGACGCTCGAGTGGTCGGCGCTCGCGCTCAAGCGGCCCGATCTGAAGCCGGAGTGACCCTCTACTTCTTCGAGCGCATCAGCGACGACGACTTCATCGGGCCTGTGATCGTGGCCGCGCCCGACGAGGCCACGGCCTGGACCGTGCTCGCCGCGCGCGAGCGCGCCGAGATCGACGCGCTCAAGACGCTCGGCTGGCAGATCGCGCAGGACCTGGCGTCGATACCCTCGCGCGCCGGCATCGTCTATCCGAGTCATTACCGCCGCGCCATCCTGAGCTAGCCGCGCCCTGAGCTTTTCTCACGTCGGGCTCGCGCTGCTCGTCGTCGTCATCTGGGGCGTGGCGTTCGTCGCGACGCGGATCGGGCTCGACAGCTTCTCGCCGCCCCAGCTGACCGCGCTGCGGTTCCTGATCGCGGCCGTCCCGGCGCTGGCGCTGCCGCGTCCGGCGCTCTCATGGGCGCGCCTCATCGCGATCGGCGCGACGCTCTTCGCCGGCCAGTTCCTGCTGCAGTTCTTCGCGTTCGTCAACGGCCTGCCGCCCGGGCTGGCCTCGCTGCTCGTGCAGACGCAGGCGCTGTTCACGATCGTCTTCGCGGCGATCGCGCTGCGCGAGGGGCCCACCGGCCGGCAGGCCTCCGGTGTCCTCATCGCCTTCGCGGGCCTGCTGCTGATCCTCCTCACGGTCGGTCAGGGCCTCACGGTCGTGGGCTTTTGCCTGGCGATGGGCTCGGCGATCAGCTGGGGCATCGGCAACGTGCTGCTGAAACGGATCGGCGAGGTCGACATGCTCTCGCTGGTCGTCTGGCTCAGCTTGGTGCCGCCGCTGCCCTCGCTGGCCCTCGCGCTCTGGCTGGACGGGCCCGCGGGGCTCACGCATGCCGCCGCGAGCGCGTCATGGGCGTCGATAATCGCCGCGCTCTATCTCGGAAGCGTCGCCACGATCCTGGCGTACGCGATCTGGGGGCGACTCTTGCGCCGCTACCCGGCGGCGACGGTGACGCCGTTCGCCTTGCTGGTCCCGTTCGTCGGCGGGGGGGCGTCGGCCCTCGTGTTCGGCGAGCAATTCGGCGCGCTGCGCCTCGCCGGCATGGCGCTCGTGCTTCTCGGAATCGCGGTGATCGTGGTGCCGTGGGGTCGCGTCTCCTCACGCCAGCGCGCCCACCCGCACGGCGCCGCGCTGCCGGTCAGAGCCGCAAACAGCGCGGATGCGCCCGGCGTGGTCGAGCTGATCGGCCGCGTCTACCGGGAATACGACTTCGTCTACACGCCCGAGGTCGAGGTGCCCGACCTTTTTCGGTTCGATCAGCACTACGCACCGCCGCGCGGCGCCTTCTTCGTCGTCCGGGAACAGGATGTCGTCGTCGGCTCAGCCGGCGTCGAGCGGCTGCCCGACGGCAGCGCCGAGCTTCATCGCCTCTATCTCGATGCGCGCCTGCGGGGCCGCGGCACCGGCCGCGCCCTCGTCGAGGCCGTGCTCGACTGGTGCCGAGCGCAGCACATCGAACGGCTGATCCTCTGGTCCGACACGCGCTTCGATCAGGCACATCGCCTCTACGAGCGCATGGGCTTTCAGCGGACGGGCGAGCGCGTGTTGCCGGACGACCTCAATCAGACGCGCGAGTACGGATTCGAGCGGCCTGTGTAACACGCGGGCGATGTGTCATCGCTTCGCGAACGCCTTCTGCATCGCCGCGGCGCCGTGATCCATCATCGTGCGGATGTCGCCGGCGAGCTCGTCGGGCAAAAGGTCGGCCGTCCAGACGAGCCGGCTTCGCCCGTCACCGTCGGCGAATACCTGAGCCGACGCATTGTGGTGGCTCAGCCGGCCCCCGACCGCTGACCAGACGAGCCGGCGCGCCTTGTCGTCGAGGTCGACGATCAGCTCCTTGACGATCATCCCGTTCGCGAAGGTGACGATGCGTGCGCCGGGCTCGAGCTTCGTGTCGGTGACGAAGCCGGGCACGAGGCGCGTGTGCAGCGCACCGATATCGCGCACCGCCGCCCAGACGTCCTCGGCGCGGGCGTCGAGCGGGATCTCCTTACGAATAGACGCCATGATGGCCTCCCTCCTACGAGGCCATCCTAGGCGCGGGCGGCGAGCCTCTCTTGGAGAATCTTGCGATCCCCCCTGGCCGCCCGGCGAAAGCCTCCAGGCGAGACGCCGGCAGCCCGATGGAACGTGCGAACGAAGTTGGAGAGATCGCCGAAGCCGACGTCGAACGCGACGTCCGTGATCGACCGGCTGTCGTCGGCCAGCAGGCTCGCCGCGCGCCGCAGCCGCGCCCGAACCAGATACTGGTGCGGCGTCACGCCCAGGACATTCGAGAAGACTCTGAGGAAGTGAAACGAGCTCAGTCCCACAGCTCCCGCCGCGCTCGCAAGATCGACCGCCTCGGCGGCATGCTCGTCCAGCCAGCAAGCCGCCTCCACCGCCCGAGCGCGATCCCGCGCGTGAGCCTGGAAATGTGTTCTCGCGCGCCCCGACACGACATCGACGAAACGCGTAACGAACGCGATCCCGATCTCATCCACGGCGACATCGGTCCGGCCCGCCGCCGCAGCCTGAGCGAGCTCAGCCAAAACCATCAGCTCCGACAGCGGCGGCACACACCCGCGCCGCCACGCCGCGTGTCGATCCCCGACGACCTCCACCAGGTCCGGCGTCAGGTGAAACGACAAGCACTCATCACCCTCACCCCGCGCATGATCATGAGTGCACACATACTCATCTCCGGGATACCCCACCAAAATCGACCCCGCCACAAGCTCGAAGACCCGTCCGCGGCTCCGATACCCAAAAGTCCCCCGCCGCACATACGACAGCGAATAATCGACATGAATCTCACTAAACGGCACGTCGCTCGCTGACGCCCCGCATCGCCGATCCACGACACGTAACGACGAGTTGGAAAGCAGAGTCCGAGAAACCATGAGCAGCGCCCTAAGTTCAGTCTAGCCCCGCTCGCTCACGCGCGTCACCACGGGAGACGGGCGGGGCCCGGCGCAGGGGTGGGGCGGAGTGGGGAGGGGTTACCCGGGACCCGTTCCCTCCAGGCGCGCGGCGAATCGAGTGCGCCCGGATGGAGCCCAGCCGATGCGGGGGCTACGCACGCGTGCCGCGTGGTCCCGCGTAGCCCCTCCCCGCTCCGCTCCACCCCTGCGCCGGGCCCCGCCCGCCTCACGCGTTGAAGAACGTGAGTGAGCGGATCTAACTAGTAACCTTTGCGCTTGTCGATGAGCGCAATGAGAGGCTTACCCGCCCGCATGCGCCGCAGATTCTCGCAGAACGTGTCGATCACGCGCTGCGCCCGGCGCGGCGACCCGCCCGCAGTATGCGGCGTGACGATCGCGCGCGGATGCTTCCAGAGCGGGTGGTTGGCCGGGAGCGGCTCGGGATCGGTCACGTCGAGCCCGACGCCGGCGATCGTCTCCTCGTCCAGCGCCTTCATCAGGTCGTCGCCGTAAATGATCGCGCCGCGTGTGACGTTGATCAGGTAGGCGGTCTTCTTCATCTTGCGGAAGAGGTCCCGCGTGAAGAGATGATGCGTCGCCTTGGTGAGCGGCAGGCAGATCACCACGGCGTCGGAGGCGCCGAGTACATCGCCCATCCGCTCCGGCTTCCAGATCGCCTCGACGCCGGGCTCGGGGGCCACATCCTCGATGTCGACGCCGAGCACGCGCATGCCGAATCCGAGCGCCCGCTTCGCGACCTCGCGTCCCGTGCCGCCGAAGCCGACGATGCCCATCGTCAGATCGTAGAGCTCGAGCTGACGCAGCCGGATCGGCTCGCGCAGGCCGTAGTCCGGCTGGCGAATCGCGGTGTGCAGGCCGCGCGTGAGCGCGAGCAAGAGCGCGAACGCGTGCTCGGCCAGGTGGATGCCGACGCCGCCCTTCTCGCTGCCCAGCGGCACGTCGCTCTCGACCAGATCCTGGTTGAGGATCGAGTCGACGCCGGCGCCGATCGACTGGTAGTAGCGCAACCGCTTGGCGAGCGGGAAGATGTCCGGCGCCACGCGGCCGAAGAGCGCGTCGGTGTCCACGATCTCGCGCCGCTGGGTGGCGGCGTCCTTCGCCTCGACGAAGGTCGAGCCTGGGCCGGCGGCCTCGAGGATGGCAGCGCGCTGCTCGGGTGAGACGGACGGCACGATCATCAGCGGCGTGTACAGGATCTTCATCGTCAGCTCCGTTTCTTCGATCGGATGTGGGCCATCGCGCGCTGGTGCTCGTCGGACGCGAAGCACCCGGCCAGGGCCGTGTTCATCTCGCGGCGGAAGGTCTCGACGTCGAGGTCGAACGCGGACGTGCTGAGCCGCTTGCTGGCGGTGACGCTCACCGGCGGCAGCGCCAGGAACTTCTCGGTGATCTCGTCGAGCGCCTTCGGGAAATCGGCGGCCGGGACCGCGCGGTTCACGAGGCCGATGCGCTCGCCCTCGCGCGCGGTGATGGGCTCGCCGAGCAGGATCAGCTCCTTCGCGCGGCCCATGCCGATGAGGCGCGGCAGCCGGTAGAGCGCCATCGAGGGAATCAGGCACTCTTTGACGGCCGGCAAGCTCAGCAGCGCGTCCTCGACCGCGAGCCGGTAGTCGCACACGAGCGCCAGCTGCAGGCCGCCGCCGATGCAATGGCCGTTGATCCCGGCGATGACGAGCTTGTCCATACGCTCGAGCGCGGTCATCGCATCTTCCCAGCGGACCAAATCGGGCTGCGTGAGCTCGCCCGCCGCGAGCGCCTTGAGATCGACGCCGGTCTGGAACGCGCGGCCGGCGCCGGTCATGACGACGACGCGCACGTCGGGACGCGCGGCGATCGCCGCGACCGCCTCGGCGAGGTCCGTCGCGAATCGCGAATTGCCCGCGTTCAGCACGTGCGGCCGGTCGAACGTCATGCGGGCAACGGGCCCGTCGACGTCCAGTCGGATCGTGGCGGAGGTCACAGGGCAATGGTTTACCATAAAAGGCCTCGTGACGTCCCTGACCGCTCTGCTCTGCCTCACGACCTTCTCGAATCTCGTCGCGAGCGGCGCCTTTCCGGCCGTCCTGCCCGACATGGCGAAGACCGCCGCGCTGGCCGACTGGCAGATCGGAATCGTCGCGGGCGCGTTCGGCTTCGCGCGGATGGTGGCCGACATTCCGCTCGGCCTCTTCCTCACGCACCACTTGCGGCGCGCGATGTGGATCGGCCCGCTCGTGCTGGCGCTGGGCGGGCTCTGCGTCATCAGTGGCGGCGGCTTCGCGACCTTGGTCTTCGGCCGGCTCCTGATGGGGCTCGGCCAGGCGCTCAGCATGGTCGCCGGGCTCACGGCGATCCTGCGTTTCCAGTCCGGCAAGAATCTCGCGTCGGCGCTCGCCGCCTACGAGCTCTCGGCGATGATCGGGATGCTGGCGGGCGCGGCGCTGATCGGTACGCTGCCCACCACCCTCGCGTGGAACACCGCGTACCTGATCGCGTGCGCGCCGCAGGTCGTCGCGATCGGGCTCGTGCCGATGCTGCTGTCCGCGCTCCCTGCTGCGGCCGGTGGCGCGTCGGGATCGCTCTTCGCGCGGCAGGCCCCGAATCCGTCGACCGTCGTCGGGCAGACGCGCTCGGCCGTCCACACGCGCTCGGCTGGTCACGCGTCGCTGGTGCCGCTCGCCTTCGCGGCAGGCGGGCTCGTCGCGCTCACCTATTCGACGATGGAGCAGTTCGTGGTGCCGCTGCGAGGCAGCCGCGAGTTCGGGCTCGAGCGAAGCGGCGTCGCGGGGCTGTTCATGGTGCAGCAGATCTTCGACATCACGGCGCTGATCCCGACCGGCATGCTGGCCGATCGGCTGGGTGCCACGCGTGTGCTGCCCGTGATCTTATTGATGATGGCCGCCGGCAACGCGCTGATCGGCTTCGGCTCGCTGCCGGTCGTGATTGCCGGCTGCGCGCTGTTCGGCCTCTCGATGTCGGGCTGGATGCTGCCACTGACCTTGCTGCGACGGGACACGGAGCCCGAGCGCATCGCGTGGCGCACGGGGCTCTATCGCGTCTGCGTGGACGGCGGGATCTTCCTCGGGCCGTTTCTCTCGGGCGTGCTCGGCATGCACCTCGCTGGAATCCTGCCAGCCATCTCGACGATGGCGCTGACCCTCACGGCGCTACTCCTGCTCACACGGGCCCGAAGCTCGGGTACCATGGCAATCCATGGCTGACGCCGGACTGATGTTCGCCTGCTTCGGATGCTGCTGCGGCCACACTAACAACGGCGCCGCGCGCATCGCGCGGCCGGCAACCCGTCGCGTGTTCGATGCGGCCGGGCTTCAGGGCAAGGTGCGCTTCGCGTTCTCGGAGTGTCTGGGGCCGTGCAGCGAGGCCAACGTGGTCTTCCTGTACCTGCACGGCCGTCCGCTGTGGTTCAGACGCATCAACACGCTCGAGCTGTTCGAAGCCGTGCTCGCATACGCGCGCATCGCCTTCGACGCACCCGGCGCGCCCTTGCCCGACGGGCTGACCGCGCATTCGTTCTCGTGGACCGGCGGCGGCGTCGGCCCCGAGCTCGCTTGAGGAGCCTCATCATGGACTACGCCGACTTCAAGCACCTCACGTTCGAGCAGAAGCCGAACGGGGTGCTGCTGGTCACGATCAACCGGCCCGAGGTGCTGAACGCGGCCAACGCGCGCCTGCACTGGGAGTTCACCCAGATCTGGCCCGTGGTCGACGCCGACCCCAAGACGCGCGCCGTCGTCGTCACCGGCGCCGGCAAGGCGTTCTCGGCGGGCGGCGATCTCTCGCTGGTCGAGGACATGGCGGGCAACCCCGAGGCGCTGACCCGCACGATGCGCGAGGCCTCCGACCTGGTCTACAACATGATCAACCTCGACAAGCCGGTGGTCTCGGCGATCAACGGCGTCGCGGTCGGGGCGGGGCTCGTCGTGGCGCTGATGGCCGACGTCAGCATCATCGCCGAGACGGCGCGGTTCACCGACGGCCACACGCGCCTGGGTGTGGCGGCGGGCGATCACGCCGCGATCATCTGGCCGCTCCTCTGCGGAATGGCGAAGGCGAAATACTACCTGCTGACGGCCGACTTCATCGACGGCCGCGAGGCCGAGCGGATCGGGCTCGTCACGATGTGCCTGCCGCCGGATCAGGTCTTGGCCAAGGCACTCGACGTCGCCGATCGCCTGGCGCGCGGCAGCCAGATCTCGATCCAGTGGACCAAGCGCGCGCTCAACAACTGGCTGCGTCAGGCCGGGCCGATCTTCGACCAGTCGCTCGCGCTCGAGATGCTCTCGTTCTCGTACCCGGACGTCCGCGAAGGCGTCAAGGCGATCCGCGAGAAACGCGCCCCCGTGTTTCCGTCGGCGAAGTAGCGGAGCCCGACGCCGTGACCGCGAACGAGCCGACGCGCGCCGGCCATCCCTACTACATGCACGACGCGATCTACGCGCAGCCCGGCGCGCTGCGCCTGGTCGCCCGCGGCCAGGGCGCGGCGATCGAGGCGGCGGCGGCACGGCTGCGCGAGCTCGACCACGTACTGCTCACGGGCATCGGCACCTCCTGGCACGCCGCGCTGGTCGGCGAGCTCTTGTTCGCGCGCCTGGGTGGGCTCGGGCTTCGCGCGCGAGCGTTTCACGCCTTCGAGCTCGCGAGCTACTGGACCGAGATGCCCGGACGCACCGGCGCGATCGTGCTGAGTCATGGCGGGACCCGGCGCTACTCGCGCGAAGCGCTCGAACGGGTGAAAGCAACGGGCGGCGCCGGCGTCGTCGTCACCGGCCGGGGAGCCGAGGCGCCGGCCGATGCCGACTGGACGCTGCGCACGGTCGAGCAGGAGAGCTCGGGCGCCCACACCGTGAGCTATACGACCGCGCTCTCCCTGCTCGCGACGCTCGCCGCCACCACCGGCGGTAAGACCGACGTCGCGCGAAGCATCGACGGGATTCCCGACATGCTGGCGCTGTTGCTCGGCCAGGAGTCGTGGGAGGATCTCGCCGAGCGTTACGGCGAGCGACGCTGCTACTGGTTCGTCGGCGGAGGGCCGAACACCGCGACGGCGCTCGAAGGCGCGTTGAAGATGAGCGAGGCCAGCCACGCGACCGCGGCCGGCTTCAACTGCGAGCAGTTTCTTCATGGCGCGTGGGCCGCGCTCGAGCGCGACGACGTCGTGTTCCTGATCGCCCCGCCCGGACCGTCCTACGAGCGGTGTCTGGGCGCGGCGCGGGTGGCGAAGGAAGTCGGCGCGCCGGTGATCGCGCTGGTGCGAGAGGACGACCGCGACATTGCGCCGCTGGCGGCAGAGACGATCGCGCTTCCCGAAGTCGACGAGCTGCTCTCGCCGATCCTCACGATCGTGCCGCTGCAGCTCTTCATCTATCACACGGCCGTGAGCCGGGGCGTCAACCCCGACCTGACGCGCAGCGATCAGCCCGCGTACGGCCGCGCGCGCTCGAATCTCGCGCTGTAGCGCTTACTGCCGCGTCGGCCGCCGCTGCGGGAACCTCCGTGTTCTACCGCCGGTGGTAGGCATCGAGAAACTCCGTGAGAGTTTCGTCGAGCAGCTTGACGATCTCAGCCGGCGATTCGCGCCACGGGCCGGCGGCCTGGCGCTCGGCATGCCATACGCTCGCGAGAACGGGCGTGGACACGCCTGTCACCGTGGCCGCGCGCTCCACGCTGAGCCGGACCGGACCAATGCCGTAGGTTCCGGAGAACGGTAGCCAGAATCCTCGGAGCGCGGTGGCGCCGTAGGGTCGGACGACAACCGTGAGTCGCAGGCGAGCCGAGCTGGCGGGATCGAGCGTCAGCGCCGGCACGGCCGCGCGTAGACGCGCATCGATCCGCCGTGTCAGCTCCACGGAGGACAGCGACGTCTGGCTCGGGTCCAGCTCGACGTCAACGCCGATCGTCGTGAGCCCGGCGAGGCCGCGAGCCGGCTCCGCAGCGGCCGTGCTTTCGCACGTGAGGGCGAGCAGGAGTGCGACCGAGAGGGCGAGGGCCCTCATGGCTACTACGAAGGCGGTCCTTGCGGCGGCGATCCTTCCGGACGCGGCCCACGGCCGCCCCGGCGGCGGCGACGGCGCCGCTGGCCGGATCTTCCCTCGCCCGACGGGGGCGGCGAGGACGGTGGCGGCGGGGCGGCCGCCGGCGGTCGGCTCGCTTGCGACGGCTCGCCGTGCGGACGGCCGTGCGGCCGGCCACCGCCGCCGCGACGGCCGCGGTCGCGGTCGCCGAAACGGTCTCGCGCCGCCAGCCGGGCGCGCCGCTCCTCGGAGTAGCGCCGGCGCTCCTCGGCCGTCGGCTTGATCTCCTGCATGAAGAGGTCGTCGTCGGCCCATTCGACCGCGATCTTCTGGCCGATGAACTTCTCGATCGCCTCGAGCGCGAGCGCGCTCGACTCGTCCACGAGGCTGATCGCCTTGCCGCCTGCTCCCGCGCGCGCCGTCCGGCCGATCCGGTGCACGTAGTCCTCGGCGTCTTGCGGCAGATCCCAGTTGACGACGTGACTCACCGCCTCGATGTGCAAGCCGCGCGAGGCGACGTCCGTCGCGACCAGGATCGGCAGCCGGCCTTCCTTGAAGTCGTTGAGGATCTTGAGCCGGCGCTTCTGATCGACGTCGCCAGTGAGCGCGCGCGTCTCCCACGCGTTGCGCGTCAGCCGGTCCTCGAGCCGCCTCGCTTCCTCGCGCGTGTTCGAGAAGATCAGGATGCGGTCGCCGCCCTCGCGCCGCAGCAGGCCCAGCAGCAGCGGAAACTTCTCCTCACGGCCGACGTGGAACAGCGACTGCTCGACGCGCTCGGCCGTCTTCTGCTGCGGCATGATCGTGATCTGCGACGGGTTGTTCATGAACTCCCAGGTGAGCTCGAGCACCCGGAACGAGAGCGTCGCCGAGAACAGATACGACTGGCGCTTCTCCGGCGGCGGCAGGCGCCGCAGGATGAAGCGCAGGTCGGCGATGAAGCCCATGTCGAACATGCGATCGGCTTCGTCGATGACGAGGATCTCGACGCGGCGCGGGGTCCACACGTGCTGCTTCAGATAATCGATCAGCCGGCCCGGCGTACCGACCAGCAGATCGCACCCGGCCGCGAGATCTTCGCGCTGCTTGTTGTAGTCGATACCGCCGTACACGGCCAGGGTCCTGAACGGCGTGAAGCGCCCCAAGAGCCGCGCATCGGATTCGATCTGCACGACCAGCTCGCGCGTGGGCGCGATCACCAGCATGCGCGGCGCGCCGGTGCCCGCGGGCGCCGGCGCCGCCGGCGTGCGGAGCATCTTGGTGAAGGCGGCGATCAGGAAGGCAGCGGTCTTGCCGGTCCCGGTCTGCGACTGGCCGGCGACGTCCTTGCCGCGGAGCGCCAGCGGCAGCGCGGCCTCCTGGATGGGCGTGGCGGTGACGAAGCCCGCCTCGCGAATCCCCTGCATAACGGGCTCGGGGAGATCGAGGGAGGCGAAATCCATCTAGGCCGATTCGGCCGGCGGGCTCGCCGGCTTGCGCCCGAAGATGCGGGCGCAGATGATCCCGACTTCGTACAGGATGATCAGCGGGCCCGCCATCAGCGCCTGGTTGAACGCGTCGGGCGTGGGTGTGAGGATCGCACCGGCGACGAAAGCGCCGAGGATCGCGTACTTCCGGTTGCGGGCCAGCATCTTCGAGTTGACGACGCCCACGCGCGCCAGGATCGTGAGGGCCAGCGGCAGCTCGAACACGGCCCCGAACGCCAAGGTGAACTTCAGCAGGAAGTCCACGTGGTTCTGCAGGGTGATCATCGGCTTGAGCCCCGGCCGGGCGTAGCTCAGGAGAAACTGGATCGCGTACGGCGTCACCACGTACAGCGAGAACGCTCCGCCGCCGAGAAACAGGAGCGAGCCGATGATCACGAACGGCGCCGCATATTTCTTTTCGTTCGAATGCAGGCCGGGCGCAATGAAGGCCCAGACCTGCCACAGGATGACCGGCGCGGAGATGAAGATGCCGACGATGAGGCCGACCTTCATCTGCACCCAGAACGCCTCGGCCGGCGCGGTGAAGACCAGCTCGTAGTTGAGCTTCGTGATCGGCCGGGCCAGCCAGTCCACAATGTACTGACTGAACGGCAGCGCGATCACAGTCCCGATCAGGAGCCCGGTGAGCGCGCGGACGATCCGCACCCTGAGCTCGCCCAGGTGCTCCATGAAGGACATCTTCGCGTCGTCGACCGTGGCCATCCCTACCAACTCGTCACAAAGTGGCGAAGCGCGCCGACGCCGCCGCCGACCTGAAAGCCCTCGCGGATCGCCGCGGTCACGTACGCCTTGGCCTCGGCCACCGCGTCCCTCAGCGCGTGGCCGCGGGCCAGGCTTGCCGCGATCGCCGACGAGAGCGTGCAGCCCGTCCCGTGCGTGTTGCTCGACGCCACGCGAGGCGCGGTGAAGCGCGCGAAGTCGCGGCCGTTCCACAAGATGTCGGTGGCCGAGTCGCGGAGGTGTCCGCCCTTCACCAGCACGTTGCGCGCGCCGAGGGCCAGGATGCGGCGCGCGGCCTCTTCCATGTCGCTCTCGGTCGCGACCGGGATGCCGGCAAGCGCCTCCGCCTCGTGCAGGTTCGGTGTCACCACCAGCGCCAGCGGCAAGAGCTCCTTGGTCAGCGCGGTGCGCGCGTCGGCCTGCAGGAGCGCATCGCCCGATTTCGCGATCATCACGGGGTCGAGCACGATCTTGTCTTGCGGACGGCTTCGCAGGCGCTCGGCTACCGCCGAGATGATCGGCGCCGTCGACAGCATGCCGATCTTGATCGCGTCGGCGCCGAAATCCGAGAGCACGGACTCGAGCTGGCGGCTCACGAATTCAGGGGGCAGATTGAAGACACCCTGGACGCCGAGCGAGTTCTGAGCGGTCACCGCCGTGATCACGCTCATTCCGAAAACCCGGAACGCCGAGAACGTCTTGAGATCAGCCTGAATGCCCGCGCCGCCGCCGGAATCCGAGCCGGCGATCGTCAGCGCTTTGGGGACGCCCATAGACGTCCGAAGTATACACGCCCAGGGTTGGGGACATTGACCTCTTGGCTGGGAGTCGCTAGCGTAGCCGCATGCGCCGCGCCGTCGGGGAACCGCTCATCCGCACGCGCCGCTGGACGCGCCAGGAATACGACCGGCTGATCGAGCTGGGTGTCCTCCACGAGGACGAGCCCATCGAGCTGCTCGCGGGCCGCCTGGTCGTGCGAGAGCCGCAACGCACGCCCCACGCGATGGCCACTCAGCTGGCGGCCGACGCGCTGAGAGCCGCGTTCGGCGCCGGATGGTCGATACGCGTGCAGCTCCCGATCGCGCCGGACGACGAATCCGAGCCCGAGCCGGACGTTGCCGTTGTGCCGGGCGCTCCGCGCGACTATCTTCGCGAGCACCCGTCGGTCCCGGTGCTGGTGGTTGAGGTCGCCCGCGATAGTCTCGGCTCCGATCGAATCCTGAAAGCGCTGGATTGTGAACCTCGTCGAGCGTGTCCTCGAGGTGCATCGGGCGCCGGCTCGGCCGAGACCCGGCCGACCCGCGACCTACGCCGATGTTCGGCGCGTGATAGCCGCCGAGACGATCGCGCCGCTCGCTGCGCCAGCGGCACGGATTGTCGTCGCCGATCTCTTGCCATGAAACCGACCGCCTCGTGCCGCGGCTGCGTCGGTCAGCGGGCGGCCGGGATCACCAGGGTGAACTCGCCGCGCGGCTCGGCGGCGGCCAGGCGCGCCAGGTGCATGGCGGGCGTCGCCTTCACGATCTCCTCGTACTGCTTGGTGAGCTCCCGGGCGAGCACCAGCTCCACGTCACCGAAGACCTCAGCGATCGCGGTCACCGTAGCCACGATGCGATGGGGCGACTCGTAGAGCACAATGGTCGTCTCCATCTCGCGCAGCGCCTTGAGACGGTTCAGGCGCTTGCCGGGCTTGATCGGCAGAAACCCGTCGAACACGAACCCGTCGGCGGCGAGGCCCGAGGCCGAAAGCGCGGTGACCACCGCGGATGGGCCCGGGATCGGCACCACCGGGATGCCCTGAGCGCGCGCCTCGCGAACCAACAGAATGCCCGGGTCGGAGATGCCCGGCGTGCCGGCGTCGGTGACGAGCGCGATCGACCGGCCGTCGGCGAGCTGGCGTAGGAGCTCGGGACCGCGCGAGAGCTTGTTGTGCTCGTAGTAGCTCACGGTCGGCTTGTGGATGTCGAAGTGCGTCAGTAAGGCCCGCGTGCGCCGCGTGTCCTCGCACGCGACGAGATCGGCCTCGCGCAGGACACGCAGCGCGCGCAGGGTGATGTCTTCGAGGTTGCCGATCGGGGTCGCGACTACAAAAAGGGTGCCGCTCAGGCGGTTTGTTCTTTCGCTTCCGAAACGAGAATCGGTCTCTCCCGATTCAGGATGACCTCACGGGTGATGATGCATTCCTTCAGCCCCTGGATCGAGGGCAGGTCGTACATGATCTCGAGCATGACCTCTTCGAGGATCGCGCGTAGCCCGCGCGCGCCGGTGCCGCGCTTGAGCGCCTCGCGCGCGATGGCCGCCACCGCGTCGTCGGTGAACTTGAGCCGCACCTTCTCGAGGTCGAAGTATTTCTGGTACTGCTTGATGATCGCGTTCTTCGGCTCGCGCAGGATGCGCACCAGCGCCTGGTCGTCGAGGTCGTGGAGCGTGGCGATCACGGGCAGGCGGCCCACGAACTCGGGGATGAGCCCGTACTTCAGAAGATCTTCCGGCTGGATCATCGCCAGGAGATCGCCCACCCGCCGCTCGTCGCGGCTCTTGATCTCGGCGCCGAAACCCATACCCGAGCGTCCGACGCGGCTCTCGATGATCTTGTCGAGCCCGACGAAGGCGCCGCCGCACAGGAAGAGCACGTTCGAGGTGTCGACCTGGATGAACTCCTGGTGCGGGTGCTTGCGGCCACCCTGGGGCGGCACGTTGGCCACCGTGCCCTCGAGGATCTTCAGGAGCGCCTGCTGCACGCCCTCGCCCGAGACGTCGCGCGTGATCGACGGGTTCTCGGACTTGCGCGCTATTTTATCGATCTCGTCGATGTAGACGATGCCGCGCTCGGCGCGCTCGACGTCGTAGTCGGCCGCCTGCAGCAAGCGCAGGATGATGTTCTCGACGTCCTCGCCGACGTAGCCCGCTTCCGTCAGGGTCGTCGCGTCGGCGATCGTGAACGGCACCCGCAGCATCTTGGCGAGCGTCTGGGCCAGGAGCGTCTTGCCCGAGCCGGTCGGGCCGATCATCAGGATGTTCGACTTCTGCAGCTCGACGTCGCCGGCCTCGTGGCCGGACTCGATGCGCTTGTAGTGGTTGTGGACCGCGACGGCCAGGACCTTCTTGGCGCGCTCCTGACCGACGACGTACTGATCGACGACGGTCTTGATCTCGGCGGGCTTGGGCAGCGAGCGGAGCTCGCGCGACTTCTCCTCTTCCCACTCTTCCGCGATGATGTCGTTACAGAGCTCGATGCACTCGTCGCAGATGTAAACAGTGGGCCCCGCGATCAGCTTGCGCACGTCGTTCTGGCTCTTGCCGCAGAACGAGCACCGCAGGGTTCCGTTGCTGCCTTCGCGCGGCCGCGCCATGCGTAGCTACTTCTGGATCGCGAGCGCCGCGGCTTCGCTCACCGGTCGGGTGGTCGGCTTCGAGGAGATCACTTCATCGACGATTCTATATTCCTTCGCTTGCTCGGCGGTCATGAAAAAGTCCCGATCGGTGTCGCGCTGGATCTTGTCGACCGACTGCCCGGTGTGGTGCACGAGGATGCGGTTGAGCTCCTCGCGCATGCGGAGGATTTCCTTGGCCTGGATGTCGATATCGGTCGCCTGGCCCTGCACGCCGCCGAGCGGCTGGTGGATCATGATGCGCGCGTGCGGCAGCGCGAACCGCTTGCCCCTGGCGCCTGCGCAGAGGAGCAGCGCGCCCATCGAGGCGGCCTGGCCCATGCAGATGGTGGAGATGGCCGGCTTCACGTACTGCATCGTGTCGTAGATGGCCATGCCCGCGGTGACCGAGCCGCCGGGCGAGTTGATGTAGAGGTTGATGTCCTTGTCAGGGTCGTCGGCTTCGAGGTAGAGCATCTGGGCGATCACCAGGTTCGCCAGCTCGTCCTCGATGAAGGTCGGCAGGAAGATGATGCGCTCCTTGAGCAGGCGCGAGAAGATGTCGAACGCGCGCTCGCCGCGCGGCGTCTGCTCGACGACCATCGGAACCAGACCCATCGGAGATCTCCTGTTCATCAATTCCCTCCGGACCGCCGGGCGGTGCTCCGCCCGCGCCGTCCTGCAGCTCGCGTTATGCCTTGACCTTCGCGTTGGCGACCAGAAGATCGAGGGTCATGCGATCACGGATCCCCTGGCGAAGCCCCTCGAGGTCGCCGCTTTTCTCCATCATACGACGGAGGGCCGGTGTGGGCCGCTGACTTGCCTGCGCAATCTTCTCGACCTCGGCGTCGACATCGGTGTCGGTGGGCGCAATGGCCTCCTTGTCGGCGATGGCCTCCAGCAGGAGCGCACGGCGCACCGCCTTCTCGGCCCCGGGCTTGAGCTCGGCGATCAGCTTCTCGTAGTCCCAGGGCATACGCTCCGGGTCGATCCCCTGGCGGCGTACGGATTCGCGCGCGTGCTCGATCCGGTGGGCCACCTGACGCATGACCAGGGCGTCCGGCACCGTGAACTCGTGCTGGGCGATGATCGCGTCGACGACCTTTTCCTGCAGCGCCCGCTGCTCGTCGTGCTCGCGCCGGGACTCGAGCTGCTTCTTGAGCTCGCTCCGCAGCGCTTCGAGGGTCTCGAACTCGCCGAGCGACTTGGCGAAGTCGTCGTCGAGCGCCGGCAGCGACTTCTCCTTGACCTCGACGACCTTGACCTTCGCGTTGCCGCCGCGGCCTCTTAGATCCTCGCGCCGATGGTCGTCCGCGAAGCGCAAGGTGACCTCGCGCTCCTCGCCCGCGCGCAGGCCGACGACGGCGTCGTCGATCTCGGGCAGCACGTTGCGCGCGCCGACCAGGAACTCGTAGCCGGTCTGGCTCGACGGGTCGTGGCCGTCGATCGCGAGCGTGTAGTCGACCACGACGAGGTCGCCTGAGGCTGCGGGGCGCTCGACCGCGTGGAACTGCGCTTGCTGCTCGCGCATGTGGTCGAGCGCAGCGGTGAGGTCGTCGGCGGTGATCGGCTGCGGAGCGTGCTCGACCTCGACACCCTTGTAGTCGGCGAGCGTGATCGCCGGCTTCACTTCGACGACCGCGACGAAGCTCAGCGGCGCGCCCTCCTCCAGCCGCACGTCCTGGAGATCGGGCTCGTTCACCGGATCGAGCTTGGCCTCCGTGAGCGCCTGGCGATAGACGTCCGGAATCAAGTGCTCGGCGACCTCGCGGCGCACGTCGTCGGAGAAATGCACTTTCACGAGCGAGCGCGGCACGTGGCCCTTCCGGAATCCGGGCAGGCGCGCCTGCTTCTGCACGCGCCCGTAGGCGCGCTCCCATTCCTGCTGTACGACGTCGACGGGCGCCTCGACGGCCAGGCGCCGCTTGCAACCCTCGATCGCTTCGACCGCGACTTTCATCGACACTCCAGAGTGAAATCGGGCTTTTGCGTCACGAGCCCTCGCATGGTACCACGCCCCACGCGGGAAGACATTTCCCGCGCCTCGCCGCGCTCGTGGCGCGGCGCCTGCCTGGTTCCGCGCTCTGCTAGACTCGCCGCGAACCCATGAGGCGCTCATGCGGCTGATCGGACTGGTGCTGCTCGCGCAGAGCCTCCTGTGGGCCCCGCTCGCCGCTCACGCTCAGCCGGCCGCGAAGATTCACCGCATCGGTCACATAGCCACACCGGAGTTCGACCAGCCCGATCCAACGGAGCAGCGTGCCTGGCCGGCGTTCGTCGACGCGCTCAAGCGGCTAGGCTGGATCGAGGGCAAGAACTTCGTCTTCGAGCGCCGCGTGCTCTCGGGCTCGACGCAGACCGAGATCCAGCAGGCGGCCGCCGAGCTCGTGCGCAAGAACGTCGACGTCATCGTGCTCGTGGGTGGAGCCCGGGCGGCGATGGTCCAGCGGGTGACGCGCACCACGCCGATCGTCACCTTGGCGGCGGGAGATCTCGTCGGATCCGGGATCGTGCCGAGCCTCACCCGGCCCGGCGGCAACATCACCGGCATGCAGAGCTACGCGCCCGAGATCATGGGCAAGCGGCTGCAGATGCTGCGCGAGCTCAACCCGAGCCTCGCGCGCGTGGCCGTGCTGCGGCGCCACGCGTGGCACGCGGGCATTCTCGCCGCCTACCAGAAGGCGACGGACGAGGCCGCGCAGAAGCTCGGACTCCGGCTGCGCTACGTTCACTTCGACGCCGCCGGCGAGCTGCCCGGCGTGTTCGCCGAGATCCGCAAGGAGCGCGAAGGGGCCATCATGATCTGGGAGGACGCGGCCATCGACGAGCTGACGACCGTGCTGCTCGATCTGGCCGTGAAGCAGCGCCTGCCGACGATCGTCGACCGCGCCAAGTGGGCGACGAGCGGCGCGCTCATCGGCTACGGCCCCAAGGCGAGCGACTTGTTCCGACAGGCGGCCGGCCACGTGGATCGCATCCTGCGCGGCGCCAAGCCCGGTGACTTGCCGATCGGTCAGCCGACCACGTTCGAGCTGATCTGCAACCTCAAGACCGCCCGGGCGCTGGGCGTGACGATTCCACAGTCGATCTTGCTGCTGGCCGATCAGGTGGTCGAGTAGCCGCTCTCAGCGGGTCGGCGGCGGGTCCGATCGGCGGCCCATCGCGGAGACGAGAAAGCCGATCGCGGCCACCAGCTCGAGTAGCTCCTCGAGAAAATATCGCGGGACACCCGGCACGTGACCGAGCGGTTTCTCGAAGACCTCGGTCAAGACCGCCACCGCCACGCTCGCCGCGAGCACCCGCCCCCACGGCTGCGCGATGGCGGCCCACCCGTCGCGCCAGAAGGCTCGGATCCGGACGAGCGCGAAGACGCCGATCGCCAGCGGCACGCCGACGACGACGAGCATCGCGAGCAGGCGCCAGACAACAGCCACTCGGGCGTCTATGAAGAACTTCGTAGCAATGATCTTGGTGCCGAAGATCATCCGGTCGAGGTCGATTTCGCCGATGACGAGCCCGATGAGTGAGGCGACGACGACGACGTCGAGCGGCGAGACACGGCCCACGCGCGAGGCGTCCCGGGCGAGATGGCGCGCGAACAGCACAGCAGCCGCGGCCTCGAGCAGCACCTGGATCCACTCGACCACGCCGTTTTCCACGGTGAGTCGGCCGGCGAGGGCCGGGTCGACGAGTGCCAGCGCCGAGAGGAAGATAACCGCGATCAACGCGAGCGCCGCGGCAACGGTCTCACATCGAAACTCGGTGCGGTTCCAGAAGCGCGCGAGCGATGCGGCGACCGCCATTCACGGCTCCTCCTCGAGCAAGTGGGTTCCGCCGAGCGACCCGACGGGCGTCGTGAGGCTACGGTCGCGCCGGTGAGACGCCAACTGGACCTTTGTCCAAGGATCGAGCGTATATCGGTTCGGCGGAGAGTACGAGCGTTTGCGGGCTAGCGCTTCGGGTAATTGTACGGACTGTACGGGCTGTACGTGTCTCCGTCTCGGAAGTACCCGGGCGACGGCGGATTGTATCCGGGCGACGGCCGCGGATTGTACCCGGGCGCCGGCGACGGGACGAAATAGGGCGCAGTCGGCTCGACGACGACCACGGGTGGCTTGCTCGAGTAGATCGTGGCTCGGTCGTTGCCGAGATAGATGGTGTCGTGCGATCGCTTGCTGCCGACCTGGCCACCAGCCGCCCCGCTGAATTGACCGCCGGTCGTGACCGACAACGGCTCGCCGCTCAAGATGCGCTGCTCACGACGCACGAACGTGGCGTAGTCCATCGAGGCGCGGTATCCGGCGGCGGCCGCCTGCTGCGGGCTCTCGGCGAGCAGGATCATTCGCGCGTTGTCGTCGGGATGAAAGTAAATCCGCAGCCGCGTGTTGCCGAAGACGCCCGAGGGACGCGGCCGATGATAGAGGAATGCCTCGGCATCGGCCCATAGCCCGCGGTTGGCCTGACGCGCCTCGCGCTGCCGCGCCATCAGCACGTCGCGATGCTGCACGTTCGGCGGCGTCGTGACCACCTCGGCATATCCGGCGCCGGCCAGCTCGGCGTTCACGAACAGGTTCCCCACCCAGACGTAGGCGAGGAGCCGCTCGTGGCGATCGCGGCAGATCGCCGCGGCGGATGCCAGGCGGCTCGGCATCCCGAGACGAACCGGGTCGGGTCCCATCGGATTGTCACTTCTGGTCCACGAGGCTGCCACGCTGACCTGAGACGAGGCCGGCGGCGCCGGGCAAGCCGGCCCTGTCGCGAGCAATCCCGTCGGTTTGCGGATATACCAACCCATTGTTCTCATGCATGATGTGGCAACTGGGGTGCCACGAGGCACGGTAAAGTAAGGCCCGTGAAGACACGCGCGTTCATGCTCGCGGTCGCGAGCCTCGGCGTATGGACCGGCTGCGGCACGGTTCAAGAGGCGATGGTGCCAACGGGAACCTGGTGGGGCTACGCGGCGCCGTCGTCGACGGGCTCGGACGTGCTTCTCCTCACCTACGATCGCGTGGCATGCAACACAGCGCGCGCCCGCTACGTCCGGCGGATCGCCGCGCCGGTGTACGTCAATGAATGCCGACAGCTCCATCTGGAAAAGGGCGACGGCTACTGGATCGTCCCGGCCGCCGACGTCGACGGCTATGTGGGCTCACGAACGCTCCAGGAGTGCGAGGTCGTGGGGCGCCGGCAGTTTTCAGACTACGGTCAGGGCGATCGGGTGTGCCAGTCCGTGCGGGTCGACGTCAGAGACTGAGAGTTTTTATTCGGAGCGCGGCGGGACCTTGATCCACGCCTCGGAGCATGACGGCGCCGTCGGATAGTACGCCTTCGCGCTCGGGCAGTAGTACCAGTACGACTCCGCCTGGGGTTGCTCCACGATGACGGGCGCAGGCTGGACGATCACCTGCGGCGCCGGCGGCGGCGGGTAGTACCACCACGGTGCTCCCCACCAGAACGCCGGCCCGACCACCACAACTCCGTGGCCGCCGTGAAAGTGTCCGCCACCGCCGTGGAATCTTGGCGCCGGCAGCACGGGACGCCTGGGAAACGGCGGATGTCCACGAAATGCTGGGGCTCTCGGAAGCGGTGGCTGCCCGCGGAAGCCGGGCGGCCTCGGGAACGGCGGGCCACCGACGCGCTCGAAGGCGAGTGTCGGCGCGGCCGATGCGAGACAGAGTACCAAGGCGCCGAGAGATAGCGCGACCGCTCGTTTCAACATCACAAGCCTAGTAGACCTCAACGGTGTGACGTGTCAAACCGCGGCGGTATTTACTGATTGGTGCGAGAGGGGGGAGTCGAACCCCCAAGGGCTTTCGCCCACTGGATCCTAAGTCCAGCGCGTCTGCCAGTTTCGCCACTCTCGCGCGTGCGGATTATCGCACGCGCGGTCTGGACCGTCGGCCTCAGGTATTGTCCTGATGCGGATTTAAGGTAATTTCGGTATCGTTCCGGGCGTGGGCTTGCAGGACATAAGCGTTCACCTGAGCTTCGCCACCGCCGTCCGTGAAGTACTGCTTCGCAAAACCGATCTTTCTGCGGCCGCGCGCGACGCGGTCGAGCGACCCTTCGATGCAACACTGACGGTTGCCGTCGCGGGCGAGATTCTCGAGCACTGTCAGAAGCTCGAGCTGGCCAGCGCCGCCGAGATCGCGCAAATAGCACTGGCTGCCTTGTCCTCGGCCAACGGTCACTACTCGGGCAACGGTCACTCTACGAATGGAGCGGCACGAGCGCGCCACTAGCGTCTGGTATCGCGCCGCCAGCCTGGTCAGTCGCGAACAGAAGGACCTAGTCGCGCGGTCGCATCATCGGGTGCCCCCGCCCTGCGAAGCGCCTGGACATGACGCTCTCGCGGCCTCCGCACCCGGCCCGGACCACCCGACCGACAAGAGAGTCCTGATGGCCTCTGCGTCCACGGTGCGGGCGTCGGCTTTGGGGTTTTCTCGCAGCGCCAGTAGGCTCGCGACGATGTACTGACCGCACGGAGTGCCCACGATGTCTCCGCGCAGCCAGATGTCGAGCCCGCCAAAGCCTTTCCAGAACGACATGGCTTGCACGAGGCCGAGATTGTCCTCTGGCGCCCACCCGCCGTGGACGAGAACACGAGGTCGGATGGCATTGGCGAGACGCTGGTGCTCCTCGAGCTGGGGAGAGAGCGCTTCGGGGGCCGCGGTCGCGCAGCCCATCGTCAGTGCTGCGAGCAGCAGCAACAACGTCGTCCTGCGCATGATCATCGCGTGCCCCTCGCGAAATCGCTCTCCTGGATGAAGCGCCAGCCGGCCGCATTCGCGGCGCCCTGATCGTCCGACTGACCGCTGACACCCAGGATGTTGCCGACCATCACATACTCTTCGGCCGGCACGTAGGTGGACAGCTGCTTGAGGAACTCCGGCTTGGTCATCAGCATCGGGCCGACGAACGAGAAGATCTCGAACCACTCGGGCCAGGACTGCGTGACGACCGCCCAGTTGCCGCAGAGGCCGACGATGTGCCCGTCCTTGCGGAGTCTGACGACATCGGCGAGCCGCACGGGGCCGCCTGACAGCTCCAGTGTCTCGTCGACGTCGAACGCGTAGAGCTTCACCGGCGCACTAGCGTTCGACACCCATTGAGATCGGTTCGCACCCGATCATTCTAACGGCTCGCGGCCCCTTGCTGGCTGCGTGACGAGCGCCCCCCGGTTTGTCCTGACGCCGGGCATGAGCTAGGCTCCCGCCATGCCGGCGGCCGCCGGGTTCATTCGCTCGCAGATCGCCGAGATCGAGCGCGACGACGCGTTGCGCTGGTACGGCGTGGCGCTGGCCTTCCTGCACGTCGTCACCTATCTGTTCTGGGTCGATCAGCGCATCGTGGCGTACGTGCACGCGGAAGCAGAGCCGATCTGTTGGCCGCTGATGCCCGAGTGCGAGCGGCTTCGCGGGCTGTCGGCCGGCGGCGTGGCGCTGCTCTTGCGCGCGTACTTCGCCGCGGCGATCGGCGCAGGGCTCCTGTTCGCGTCGCGGCGGCTCGTGCCCTGGGCCTACGCGGGCCTGGTGCTCGTCAATCTGCTGAAGCTCGGGATCATGCTGCTCGACTATCGCCTGCGCATGAACCAGCACTACATGGGATTCTTCGCGACGTTCGCGTACCTCGTGGTGCCCGGCAAGCGCGACGCGCTGCGCGTCCTGGTCACGCTCTTCTACTTCTGGGCCGGCACGCTCAAGCTCAACTGGGAGTGGATCTCGGGCGCCGGCCTCTATCGGCCGATGTGGCCGTTCTCGGGCGTCGGCGTCGTGTTCGCGTGCGTCTACGTGATCGTGCTCGAGCTCGGCGTCGCGTGGGGCCTCCTGGCGAAGCGCGCGTGGATCTTCTGGGCCGCGTTCGGCCAGTTCCTCGTCTTCCACGCGCTCTCGTGGCAAGTCGTCGGCTTCTTCTATCCGCTCTTGATGTTCGCCATCCTGGCGATCTTCCCGCTGAGCCGCTTCGTCGAGCCGCGCGACCCGCCCGAAGGGCTCCTCGCGTCGCTGTTCATGGGCCGGGGGCGCGGCTGGGTCTACGCGCTCGCCGGCGTGTTCTCCCTGCTCCAGCTCGTGCCCTACGCGTTCCCGGGCGACCGGACCTTGACCGGGCAGGGCAGGCTCTACGCGCTCCACATGTTCGACGCGCGTGCGAGCTGCGTGGGCTGGGCCGATCTGCGCCACACCGACGGCACGACGACGCGCCGCGATCTGAAGCTGCCGCTCGACACGCGCATCGCGTGCGATCCGGTCGTCTATTTCAACCGCGCGCGCAATCTGTGCCGCGCGCGCGACGCGGGGTATCTGGCCTTCCAGGATCTCGATCTGTTCCTCACCGCGCGACGCGCGAGCGACGGCGAGATGAAGCGCGTGATCGCCACGCGCGGCTTCTGCGCGAAGGGCGAGCGCTATGATCCCTTCCGCCACAACGCCTGGATCCTCATCGAATGAGGCTCAGGCGGACGGGCCGAGCACGAGCCGGCGATGGAGCGCGCTCAGGATCTCGTCGACCCCCGCGCATGCCCAGATCTTGAAGAACGGCGACTGCTGGAGCTCGCCGAACTCGCGATCGCCGCGCTTCTGCGTCTCTTCCTTGCTCTCGCCCGGCCGGGCGGAGCGAAGCTGCCCGACCACCTGATCTTTCAAATAGATCGCCGGGTACTCGGTGTAGTGATAGAGGTACTCGAGATCCTTCGTGTAGAACACCGCGACGGGGATCGACTGCCACGTCTGCCCGTTCTTGGTGTTGAGGAACTCGGCCATGATGTCGGCGTTGCTGTCCGGCGCCTCGGCGAGGCTCGGCCGGTGGCTCGCGCTGAATCGCTGGCCGTCGCGGCGGAAGATCCTGAGCTCGAGGCCGCCGGCCTCGGCCAGCCGCGCCAGCATCGGCACGTCACGCCGGCAATCCGACGACCACTCCTCGGAGATCACGAGCACCTTGGCAGGGCCGTTGGGACGCGACGCCAGCCACTTGATCGCCGCCGTCTGCGCCTCGTCCAGTCGCGCGGCGGCGTAGCCCGCGCGCAGGTTGGCCGTCATGTCGCTCCGCGGCCGGCCCGAGCCTTCGCGCTTCAAGTTCTCCGGCGAGCCGACATAGGCGACGTACTGGTCGAACGTCATGCCGGAGGCGAACCGCTCGGGCGTGACCACGCTCGTCTTGCGCTCCATCACACTCTCCTCTATCGTCTCGACACCGGTCCCGCCGGCCGGTTTTGCGCGGCACTCTAGCACAGGAGGCTCTCGATGAACGCGCTGGCACTGCTCCTCGTGACGGGCTTCTCGCTGCTCTTCTTCGCCGGCGCCGCCTCGGCTGCCGATCCGCTGCCGCGCGCCAAGGCCGAAGACGTCGGCCTCTCGACCGAGAAGCTCGACCGCATCGGCCGCACCTTGCGCGCCGATGTCGAGCGAGGCCGTATTCCCGGAGCGGTCGTGATCGTCGCCCGCAAGGGCCGCATCGCGTACGTCGACGCGGTCGGCTTCCGCGACAAGGCCACCGGTGCCGCGATGACGCAGGACGCGATCTTCCGCATCGCCTCGATGACCAAGCCGCTGGTCTCGGTCGCGACGATGATGCTCTACGAGGAAGGCCGGCTCTTCCTCTCCGATCCCGTGTCGAAGTACATCCCGGAGCTCGCCAACCGTCAGGTCGGTGTCGAGAAGCTCGATCCGGCGACGGGCAAGTCGGTCTACTACGCGGTGCCGGCTGACTCCGAGATGACGATCCAGGATCTGCTGCGCCACACCTCGGGCTTCACATACGGCAACCGCGGCACGACGCAGGTCCACAAGCTCTACGAGGGCGGCACCAGCGGGCTGGCCCGTGAGGGCACCCCTCAGCAGTTCATCGAGCGGCTCGCCAAGCTGCCGCTCCTGAACCAGCCGGGCACCAAGTGGGAGTACGGCGTCTCGACCGACGTCCTCGGGCGCGTCGTCGAGGTGGTCGCCGGCAAGCCGCTCGGGCAGGTGCTCGCCGAGCGCATCTTCCGGCCGCTCAAGATGACCGACACCGGGTTCGTGGTCGCTGCCGACCGCACGGGCCGCCTGGCGCAGGCGCTCGCGATCGATCCGGATACCGGCAAGGAGATCAAGCTGTTCGACCCGACCGTGCAGCCGAAGTTCGAGTGCGGCGGCGGCTGCGGCGTCTCGACCGCCGGCGACTACGTGCGCTTCACGCAGATGCTGCTCAACCGCGGCTCGCTCGACGGCGCGCGGCTGCTCGGCCGCAAGACCGTCGAGTACATGACCACGGACCACCTCGGCACTGCGATCGCGCCGGGCCCGGCGTACTCGCCCGGTCCGGGCTACGGCTTCGGCCTCGGGTTCGCGGTGCGCAAGGAGACGGGCGTGGCGTCGGTCACCGGCTCGGCGGGCGACTACAACTGGGGCGGCGCCTTCGGGACGGGCTTCTGGGTCGATCCCAAGGAAGAGCTGACGGTCGTCTTCATGGCGCAGGCACCCGGCCCGATCCGCGTCCACTACCGCCAGCTGCTGAAGACACTGGTCCTCCAGGCGATCGAATAGCCGGTCGGCGATAAGGGCCCATCTGCTTCGTTGGCGCCCTCGGCTGCACGCTCAACGTACAAGCAGTACGCCTCGCGTGCAGCCTTCGGGCGCCGCCTCGCAGCTGGACCCTTCTCGCCGACCGGTCAGTGCGCGAGGTTGGGGACGATCGTCGCGTTCGGGATGCGGCGGAACACTTCCGGCGCGATCTTGATCTTCGACGAGCGGCTGCCGCTGCCGAGGATCACCCACTCGCGCTGCATCAGCTTGTCGTCGACGTAGATCGGCAGGTCGGCCGGCAGCGCGAAGACGGTCACGCCGCCGATCATCATGCCGGTGAGCTCCTTCGTCTCCTCGGCGGAGGCGAACGACACCTTCGAGGTGCCGAGCAGCGCGCGCACGGCGTGATTCACGTCCAGACGGGTCGTCGCCTTCACCACGCACGCGCCGAATTTTCTCGGTTCCTTCTTCGAGGCGACGACGATCGTGTTGCCGGCGCTGTCGAGCGGCAGCCCGTACTTCTCGCAGCACGCGGCGGTGTCGGCGAAGGCCGGGTCGATCTGCATGAGCTCGTAGGGGACACCGAGGGAATCGAGCACCTGGGTCACGCGTTCTTCGATCATGGCCGGATCAGGGTGATGCCGCGCGCCGCCAGTGTCAAGCCGACGGCCGTGCCCGGCGCGAGTGGCGCGTCGACCACGGGGCTCGTCACGAAGAGCTCGCCGATCTCGCACGCGATCGAGTACTCCATGCGCGAGCCGAGATACGCGGCCTGTCGCACGGTACCGCGCAGCACGCCGTCCCCCGCGCCGTCCGGGGCAATGAGGATCGCCTCCGGCCTGATTGCGACGTCAACGGTGCCATCGGCCAGCCCTCGGTGCGGCAGGGTGCGCGTGAGCCCGCCGATCGTGACGGCGCCGTTTCGGTCGTCGACGCGCTTGAGCACGCCCTTCACGCGGTTGGCCTCGCCCATGAAGCCGGCGACGAAGACGTCGTCCGGTGCCTCGTAGAGGTCGCGCGGCCCGCCTTCCTGCGCGACGACCGCGTCGTTCATCACGATGATGCGGTCCGAGACCCCGAGCGCCTCTTCCTGATCGTGGGTGACGTAGACGACCGTGATCCCGAGCCGCTGCTGGAGCGCCCGGATCTCTTCGCGCATCTGGCGCCGAAGGCGCGCGTCGAGATTCGAGAGCGGCTCGTCGAACAGGAGCACGCGCGGCTCGAGCACGAGCGCGCGGGCAATCGCGACCCGCTGTTGCTGGCCGCCCGAGAGCTCGCTGGGCAGTCGCTCCGCGAGCTCCGCCAGCCCAACGCCGGCGAGCGCCTCCCGCGCGGCGTCGCCCGCCTCGCGCCGCGAGCGGCCGCTGGCGCGCGGACCAAAAGCCACGTTGTCGAGCACCGACATGTGCGGGAACAGCGCGTAGCTCTGGAAGACCATGCTCACGCTGCGGTCGGTCGCGCCGAGCTCGGTCACGTCGTCGTCGCCGATGAAGATTCGCCCGGCCGTGGCGGTCTCGAGCCCGGCGATCAGGCGCAAGGTCGTCGTCTTGCCGCAGCCCGACGGGCCGAGCAGAGTAACGAGGCTCCCGGCCGCGATCGTGAAGCTCACGTCGCGCACCGCCGTGACCGCGCCGTACTGCTTGGTCACGCGCGAGAGCTCGATCCGGGCCGCGCGCCGGCCGCTCATGCGGACGCCACCTCGGTCGGCAGCACGACGGCCGCCGGCGCCGCGCGACGCAGGCGGCGCTCGCCAACCAGGAGCTGGATGAGCCCGATCGCGCCCAGCATCAGCACGATCAAGGCCGAGCTGTACGCGATCGCGACGCCGTAGTCGCCGTTGAGCACGCGATGGATGATGTAGGTCGTCGCCATGTCGTAGTCGGCCGACACCAGGAAGATGACCGCGCTGACCGTCGTCATCGCGCGCACGAAGCTGTAGACCAGTGCCGCCACCACGGCCGGCCGCAGGAGCGGCAGGATAACGCGGCGCAACGTCACGAAGCTCCGGCCGCCCAGGGTGCGCGAGGCCTCATCGAGGCTCGCGTCGATCTGGCTCATCGCGGCCATGCCCGCGCGCAGCCCGACCGGCATGTTCCTGAACACGAAGCAGACGACCAGGATCGTCGCGGTGCCCGTCAGCTCCACCGGCGGCACGTTGAACGCGAGGATATAGCTGACGCCGATCACGGTGCCGGGGATCGCGAAGCTCAGCATCGTCGCGAACTCGAACGCGGCGCGGCCGACGAAGCGCTGCCGCACCAGGAGATAGGCGGTCAGGATCCCGAGCGCGGCCGTCAGCGGCGCCGCGATCGACGCGAGCTCGAGCGTGGTCCAGAACGAGCGCCACGCCGAGCCCGACCAGATGATGCCGCCGGCGCCCCACTCGATCGAGAACGCCCTGGCGTAGTGCCGGAGGGTCGGCGTGTAGTCGCGTCCCCACGTCTCGACGAAGCCGCCGGCGAGCGCCATCGCGTAGATCGTCAAGGTGAGCATGGCCCACGGCAGCGAGACGGCGAACGCCAGTCGCCGGACGAGCGGCGGCAGCGGCGCCGGCCGCCCGCCATCGCCCTTGCCCGAGATCGCCGTGTAGACCTTCCGGCCGAGGATCCGCCGCTGGACGAAGAAGGCGCCGAGCGCCAGCGCCAGCAGGAGCAAGCCGAGCGCCGCCGCCCGCCCCTGATCGAGCTGCGCGCCGACGATCGAGAAGAACACCTCGGTGGACAGCACGCCGAAACTTCCGCCCAGCACGATCGGATTGCCGAAGTCGGCGATGCTCTCGATGAAGCCCACGAGAAACGCGTTGGCGAGGCCGGGGCGCATCAGCGGCAGCGACACGCGGCTGAACGTCCGCCACCGGTCGGCTCGGAGCGTCTGCGCGGCTTCCTCGAGCGACGGGCTCACGCCCTCGACGACGCCGATCAGCACGAGGAAGGCGACCGGCGTGAACGCGAACGTCTGCGCGAGCCACACGCCCGGCAGCCCGTAGATCCAGCGCGACGCCGGCACCGCGAACGCCCACTCGAGCAGCTGGTTGACGAGGCCGGAGCGGCCGAAGAGCAAGATGAGGCCGAGGCCGATCACGAACGGCGGCGTGATGATCGGCAGCACGGTCAGGACGCGCAAGAGCCGCTTGGCCCTGAAGCCGGTCCGCGTCACGACCAGCGCGAACGCGAGCCCGAGCGCCGTGGTCGTGGTCGCGGTCAGCACGGCGAGCAGGAGCGTGTTCCAGCCGACACCGCAGCTTCGCCCCAGGCCGGTCAGGCAGTCGAGACGCCAGATCTTGGCCGCGAACAGACGGTCGGCGAGGGCCCGGCCCGAGAGCGCGCCGTCGCTTGCCTGGACCGCGCTCAGCAAGATCCGCGCGACCGGGTAGAACGTGAAGAGCCCGACGAGCGCGACGACGGCGACGACCGCGCCGGCCACGAACATATCGCCCTTGAAGAAGCCGCGCGCCGCGAGCCCCGTCGCGAACAGCATCAGAAGACTCGTCGCGACGACCGCCGCGCCGGGCCCCAGCCCGGGCTGGCCGCCGACCGCGAACGCTTGCACGACGATATAGATGAAGCCGCCGGCGCCCAGCACGATCAGCCGGAAGCCCAGCGTGCCGCGGCCGAGGCGCGCCGGCAGATTGCGCAGCGCGAGCGCGGCGAGAAGCGCCAGGCCCGGCACCAGGAGCTGGAGCTTTCCCGGTCCGGCGCCGTCCGACGCCGCGTACCAGGGCAAGAGGACGAGGCCGGCGCCGCCGACGACGCTCCAGACGATCACCGAGCGGCGGAGAGCGTCCCGCACGGCGCGCGCGCCTACCTGGACTGGCTGTTGACTTCCCGCTCCCACCGCTCGAGCAGACGCTTGCGCTCGGCGCTCGCGCCGTACTTCGCGAAGTCGTAGTTGATCAGCTTGATGTCGGCGAACCGCGGCGCCTCGCGCGGCAGCTGCGCCTCACGGTTGGAGGGCACCTGGAACTGCTTGGAATCGGCGCCGAGCTTCTGCGCCGGCGCCGTCAACGCCCAGTCGACGAACTTCTTGGCGCCGTCGAGGTTGCGCGCGCCCTTGATGATACTGAGCGAGCCGACCTCGTAGCCCGTGCCCTCACACGGCGCCTGGATCTTCACCGGGAAGCCCGCCAGCGCCTCGGTGACGCCGTCGTGCATGAAGCTGATGCTCACCGACGTCTCGCCGCGCGCCACGGCCTTGATCGGGCCCACGCCCGAGCGCGTGTACTGGTTGACGTTCCGGTGAAGCTGGCGCAGATAGCGGAACGCCTCCTCCTCGCCGAAGAGCTGCACGATCGTGGCCACCGCCGTATAGGCGGTGCCCGACGAGTTCGGATTCGCTATCTGGATCTCGTCCTTGTAGTCCGGCTTGACCAGATCTTTCCAGCACAGCGGCGCCGCCAGCTTCTTTTTCTGGAGGAGCTCAGGGTTGTACCCGAAGCCGAGCGCGCCGGCGTAGATGCCGACCGTCTTGAAGCCCGACTGCTCGGCCTGCCGACGCGCCCAGTCGTGCAGCTTGTCGAGGTTCGGCGATTTGTAGGCGACCGTCAGGTTCTGCTCGGCCGCGGCCAGATGCGGATCACCTGTGCCGCCGAACCACACGTCGCCCTTCGGATTCGCGGCTTCCGCGGTGACCTGGGCGAGCGTCTCCCCCGAGCCCTTGAGGGTGAGCGCCACCCGGATGCCGGTCTGGCGCTGGAACTCGTTGGCGACAGCCTGGCACCATTCCGCCTGAACGCTGCAGTAGACGTTCAGGTTCCCCTGCGCGAACAGCGCCGCAGGGGTCGCGAGCGACACCGCCGTGAAAAACACCACCGGGGTCAGGAGCCGCCACGCGCGCGTCGTCAATCGGGGCCTCCCCTTGGCTTCGAGTCGCGGTATTCTCCCACAACGGGAGGATAGCTATGACCCTGGAAGAACTCCGCGACCGCATGAAGGCGGCCCGCATCGAGATCGCCGAGAATCGGCTCGAGGTGGTGCGCCGGCTTCTGACCGACGCGCTGCGACCGATCCACGCGATGGATTCGCGCGCCAACCGTACGCTCGAGCCGGCAGTCACGTTCGATTCCGTTCGCTCGCGAGGCGACCGTGGCCAGTGAGGAGCTCTTCTACGCGACGATCCGCGACATCGGCGCGCGCTTCCGGCGGCGCGCGCTCTCGCCGGTCGAGCTGACCCGCGCGCACCTCGAGCGCATCAGCCAGCTCGACGGCAAGCTTCACGCGTTCGTGACCGTCACCGCCGATCGCGCGCTCGCCGACGCCAAGGCAGCCGAGACAGCACTCGGACGCGGCGACATCTCGAGCCCGCTGCTCGGCATTCCCATCGGCTACAAGGACATCTACGCCACGCGCGGGATCCTCACCACGGGCGGCTCGGCCCTTCTGGCCGACTGGATCCCCGACGAGGAATCGACGTGCGGCGTACGGCTGCAGCGCGCGGGCACCGTGATGCTCGGCAAGCTGATCACGCACGAGTTCGCGTTCGGCATCCAGTTCCCCGGCCACCGCTACGAGGCGGCGCGCAATCCCTGGGACCTGCAGCGCATGCCCGGCGGCTCCTCGAGCGGCTCCGGTGCTGCGCTCGCGGCCGGCATCGCCTTCGGCGCGCTCGGCTCCGACACCGGCGGCTCGATCCGCGGGCCCGCATCGTTCTGCGGCATCGCGGGGCTCAAGCCCACGTACGGCCGCTGCAGCCGCGCGGGCGTGCTGACGCTCTCGTGGACGCTCGACCACACCGGGCCCATGGCGCGCACCGTCGAAGACTGCGCGTACCTCCTGCAAGCTCTGGCGGGCTACGACGCGGCCGATCCCGCGTCGAGCCGCGAGCCCGTGCCCGACTACGTCGCGCCGCTCGGGCGCGGTGTGCGCGGCCTTCGCGTCGGCGTGGTGCGCGACTATTTCTTCGAAGGCATCGATCCGGAAGTCGAGAAGGGATTCGAGCAGGCGCTCGCGACCCTGCGCCAGCTCGGCGCGACCGTCGAGGACGTCCAGATCCCGACGATCCAGTCGGCGGGCGCCTTCATGGCGATCATGCTGTCCGAGGCGTTCGCGTATCACGAGCACGATCTGCGCGAGCACCCCGAGCGCTTCGGCGAGCTCCTGCGCGAGCGGCTGCTGGCGGGCGGCTTGATCACGGCCTCGGAGTACGTGCAGGCGCAGCGGATCCGCACGCGGCTGCAGACCGACATGGCCGCGGCGCTCCGCCGGGTCGACGTGCTCGCGACGCCGACCAGCCCGAAACCGGCGCCGACGTTCACCCAGGTCTACGATCCCGAGTACGGCTTCCCGCGCGGCAACACCGGTCCGTTCAACATGACGGGCCTTCCGTCGCTGGCGGTGCCGTGCGGCTTCACGACCTCGGGCTTGCCGATCTCGCTGCAGATCACCGGACGCCCGTTCGACGAGACCACCGTGCTGCGCGTGGGCCACACCTACGAGCAGGCCACCGACTGGCACAAACGCCACCCCGCGCTCTAGAGGACCGGCCATGCCCTCCAACCTCGAGGAACGGTTCCAGACCCTGCACGAAATCGTCCGCGCCGCACGCCTGCACCTGGCCCCCGGGCCGTGGGACTATCTCTCGGGCGGCACCGAGACCGAGACGACCTTGCGGCGCAACCGCCAGGCGCTCGACTCGATCGCGTTCCGGCCGCGCGTGCTGCGCAACGTCGCCAAGATCGACAGCACGTCGACCTTGTTCGGACGCAAGGTGCGCATTCCGGTCATGATCGCGCCGGTCGGGTCCGTCGAGACGTTCGAGGCGGGCGGCGGCGCGACCGCGGCCAAGGCGTCCGCCGAATTCAACGTGCCGCAGATGCTGAGCTCGGTCTGCAATCCCGGTCTCGAGGCGGTCGCGGCCGCCGCCGACAACTTCCGCATCTTCCAGCTCTACGTCCGCGGCGACGACGCGTGGGTCGACGAGCACGTGAAGCGCGCGAAGGACAACGGCTACGCCGCGTTCTGCCTGACGGTGGACACGGCCATGTACAGCCGCCGCGAGCGCGACCTGGCGCGACGCTTCGTCAAGCCCTGGCGCGCGCGCGCGACCGGCCAGGAGTTCCAGGCAGCGCTCAACTGGGACCACGTGAAGCGCTTCAAGGATCTGCACAACATCCCGCTCATCCTGAAGGGCGTCGCCACCGCCGAGGACGCGTCGCTCGCCTGCGAGCACGGGGTCGACGGCGTCTACGTGTCCAACCACGGCGGCCGCCAGCTCGACCACGGCCGCGGCAGCGCCGACGTGCTGCCCGAGGTCGTCGCGGCGGTGAACGGACGCGCGACCGTCATCGTCGACGGCGCTTTCATGCGCGGGACCGACGTCGTCAAGGCGATCGCGCTGGGCGCCCAGGCCGTGGGGATGGGGCGCCTCACCTGCTGCGGCCTCGCCGCCGCGGGCCAGGCCGGTCTCGTGCGCGTGTTCGAGCTCCTGGAGGAGGAGATCCGCATCTGCATGGGGCTTCTGGGCGTCAGTCGCCTCTCGGCGCTCGATTCGTCGTACTTGCACGCGGCGTCACCCGTCAGGCCGGCGCACGTGACCAGCGCGTTTCCGCTTCTCGACGAGGAAGGCTACTGACGTTGCTGCGCCGGCTCCTCGTGGTCCTGGTACAGCTCTACCTGACCGCGGACTACTGCGACCCGTCCGTTCCCGGCGTGTTCTTCTTCGAGACCGACTCGTACTTCGTCGACAGCACCGAGGCGAGGCCGGCGATGCCGCAGGTGGCGTCGCCGGCGCTGAGCGGCGTGCTGCCCGTCCGCGACCTGGTCGAGCCGCCGATGCCTCGCGTGTCGACGGCGTCGCGCTCGGCCGTGCAGATCAGACGCTATTCGCCGCGATCGTACGTCGTGGCCTCGTCACCGGCCCGCTCGCAGTCGTCGGAAGACCACTGAGTCTCGCCTCGCTCGCTCGTTAGCCGAGCCGTCCGCGACGTCGGCCTCGAATCGCTAGCATCGGCAACACCGCGCTCGCCGAACCTCGCGCACGGCTCATCGACTGACGTGAACCCGAGACGATGCGAGGTGACCCAGTCTCATGAGCTCTGTGGAGCGACCGATACTTTCGGGCGTCAAGGCCCTGGTCGTCGACGACCATCGCGATTCCGTCGTGCTGCTCGCCGCCGCCCTCGAGCCCTTCGGCGTCGGCGTCGTCTCTGCCGCCTCTGCGGCAGAAGCGCGGCAGCTCCTGAGCAGCGCCGAGGTCGACGTCATCGTGTGCGACCTCGGGCTGCCCGGCGAGAACGGGCTCGAGTTCATTCGTTCGGTTCGCGCGCTCTCGTCGGGCCGCGACGTGCCGGCGATCGCCGTGACGTTCTTCTCCGAGCGCTTCGGCGTTCGTGAGGCACGCGCGGCCGGGTTCGACGTGTATCTCCGCAAGCCGATCGACCCGACGGACATCGTGCACGTGGTCGCCACCCTGGTGAATCGCGGGCGGCCTCGAGAGCGCTGAAGTACGATAGAGGCCGACAGGAGGCCTCCCATTCCCAAGCCAGCGCTCCCCACGGACCTGCCGGCCGACCCGCTGCCGCTGCTCGATAGCTGGCTGAAGGAAGCGTTCGCCGACATTCGCAATGCGCACGCGATGACGCTGGCCACGGTCGACCCGGAGGGTCGGCCGTCGGCGCGGATGGTGATCTGCCGGGGCATCGACGTGCGCTCGGGCTGGATCGTCTTCTACACCGACCGCGAGAGCGCCAAGGGCAAGGCGCTCGACGTCAATCCTTACGCGGCGCTCGTCTTCAACTGGGACGCGCACGAGCGCCAGGCGCGCATCGAGGGCCCGGTGACCTTCGCGCCCGACTCGGACTCCGACGCCTACTGGAGCTCGCGCCCGCGCGACGCGCGCGCGGCGGCGTCGGCCAGCGATCAGAGCCGGCCGATCGAGTCGCGCGCAGCGTTTCTGACCAAGGTCGAGCAGGAGGCGCAGCGCACCGACGATATCCCGCGACCGAAGCGCTGGGGCGGTTACCGCGTGTGGGCCGAGCGGGTCGAGCTGTGGATCGGCCAGCCGGCGCGCGCTCACGATCGAGCGCTGTGGACGCGCTCGCTGGCACCCAGCGACTCGGGCTTCACTGGCGGCGCGTGGCGCTCCACGCGTCTTCAGCCCTGAGTCGGTAGGGGACGGATCGAGCGTCTGAGGCAACCGTGAGCTCCCGACGGGCCTCGGTCTTTCTCGCGGTTTCCATGGTTTGTGTCGGCGCGTTCGCCGGCACGGGCCACGCCCACGAGAAGTGGTTCTACGACGCCGGACCGTTTCCGACGCGGTGGGAGACCGCGCTCACGCTCCCGGCCGCCGCGGCGATCTTGGCGGCCGTCGCCGTCACGATCGCGGCCTGGCTCGTGTGGCGGGCCTGCGGCGCTCGCGATCTGATTCCCGGGCCCCAGGCCCTCGGCGCCGACGAGACCGGTCGCGCGCGCTTTTACGCGCTGGTGCCGTTCATCGTCGGCATCCACGTCGGACTGCCGCTGATCGTCCTCGGCGTCCAGGGCGCGCTCTTCTCGCCAAGTAATGTGCTGCGCGGCGCCGCGCTCTACTGGTTCGGCGTCGTCCAGATCGGCATCGGCGTGAGCCTTCTGTACGGCGCGCTGACGCGCCTGGCCGGCCTGGCGCTCGCCGGCCTCTGGCTCGCCGGCGCCGGTGTGCTCGGGCTCGAGCCGATGCTGGAAAACGTGCACGTGCTCGGCTTCGCCGCGTTCTTCTTCATGACCGGGCGCGGGCCTTACGCGGTCGATCGCCTGCTCTTTCCGGCGCTCGAGCCGTCACCGGGGCTGGCGAAGTGCGCGATGACGGCCGTGCGCGTGGCGACCGGAGCGAGCCTGGTCGCGGTCGCGCTCACCGAGAAGCTCGCCAATCAGGCGCTCGCGGTCGCCTTTCTCGACAAATATCCGCTGAACTTCACGCGGTGGCTCGGCCTCCCGTTGTCGGATCACATCTTCGCGGTGTGCGCCGGCGGCGTCGAGCTCTTGATCGGGCTCTGGCTGATGCTCGGGCTGTTCCCGCGCGTGATCATCGTGACCGCCTGGCTCGTCATCAACATGACGCTCACGGTCTTCAACTGGCACGAGCTCCTGGGGCACCTGCCCATCTACGGCGTGATGGCCGTGCTGCTGATCTGGACGCCCGATCCCGAGGACCAGCGCCTCTGGGTGCGCGGCGTCTTCGGCGGTGATGGGAGCATGGCCGCGACCCCCGCGCGCATGAGAGCCGTGGGCCGGCGATGAGCTCGGCGATCCCGGACGACGTGCTCGCGTTGATGCCGGCTCGCCGCGGGCACTTCCTGCTCGAGTCGGGTCATCACGGCGATCTGTGGCTCGACCTCGAGCTCCTGTGCCTGAGACCGGATCCGCTCCGGAAGCTGGCCGCGCGCCTCGCCGCACGGCTGGCGCCGCACGACGTCGAGGCCGTCTGCGGCCCGCTGGTGGAAGGCGCCTTCGTGGCGATGATGGCGGCATCCGAGCTCGGCGTGCCGTTCACCTACTCGGAGCGCTTCGAGAATTCGGAGCGCCGGGCGCTGTTCCCGGTCGACTATCGGGTGCCGCGCGCGCTGAGAGCGGAAGTGCGCGACAAGCGTGTCGCCGTCGTCAATGACGTGATCAACGCTGGATCGGCCGTACGCGGCACGCTCGCCGATCTCGAGGCGTGCGCCGCGCGCCCGGTGGCGATCGGCGCCTTGCTCGTGCTGGGCTCGTCGGCATCGCGGCTCGCCGCCGACCGCGCCGTCGCGCTGGAGACGCTCGCGTCGCTACCGAACAACATCTGGGCGCCGGCCGAGTGTCCGCTGTGCGCGTGCGGAACGGCGCTCGCCAGCGGCCTGGGGCCGGAGCCCCCGGCGTGAAGCGAGGCGGCCGGGTGGCGAGCTAGCCCAGCATCGCGACGACCTCGATCTCGACCAGGAAGTCGGGATGCGCGAGGCGTCGCACTTCGACGGTGGTGCTCGTGGGCATGGCCGGGCCGAAGTACTCCATGCGCACGTCGACGTGCTTGAAGTACTCGTCCATGTCGGTCACGTAGGTGTTGGTCTTGACGATGTCGCCGAGCGTCGCGCCGGCGGCCGCGAGCGCGGCCTTGATGTTCTCGCCCACCTGACGGATCTGCGCGCGCATGTCGCCCTTGCCGACGGCGTTGCCGGCGCGGTCGCGCGCAAGCTGACCCGCGACGAAGATCATCCGCTTGCCCTCGACCGAGACGACGTGGGAGTACAGGGTGTGACCACCGCGCACCGGAGCGGCGAGCGCCTCCGGCTGCATGTTCTTCCGTGTCACGGCCATGATGGTCGACCTCCGCTCAGGCGGTCCAGTGGTCCCAGGCGCGGGCGGCGAGCGCGACCTCGAGCTCGATATCTTCTTCGAGCATGTACCGCTGCGCCGCGAGCGCGGCGCCGGCGCGCCGGACGCGCTCGAGATAGTCCTCGCGCGACCGATAGCGCTCCTCGATCGAGGGCCGCGGATCACCCGCCACCTCGCGCTCGCGCCGGGTGCGCGCGAACGGAATCGTGGCGCCCGCGAAGACCAGGCGCTGGGCCTCGCCGCCGATCGAGGCGTGCCGGAGCGTCCACCCCGTGTGGGCGCCGAGCGGCACCGCGACTTCCGGCAGCGCGATGCCGCCGACCTCGTTGCCGTCCGCGTCGACGGCCGAGACGAGCGACCCGCAGGCGGGCCCCGGTCCGGGCGGCAAGGTCGAGAAATCGAGGCGGCACGGGCGCGCGTGATGGCGCGGGTAATTCGCGCCGGGAATCTTGTCGAACACCGCGTGCAGCGCCTCGAAGGGCACCGCCGTTCCGTCGGCCAGGCGCGGATGCCGGCTCGCCGGCGGCTCGACGCCCTCGACGACCCAGCGGTCGAGATTGACGAGGCAGGCGCGCAGAAGCGGCGCGTAGTCGATCGTGTTCCTCAAGTTCTGCGAGTTCTCCGACGGCTCCGACGGGTCGGCGGGCGCGAGCTTCTGCCACGTCGGCGGCCAGACGCCCAGGCCGTGCTCGGTGCCGGCGAAATGATAGACGCGCACCCCGGGGCCGTTGGCGACGTCGCGCGTGCCCTCGGCGTTCGTGTGCGCGAGCGAGGCGTCGCCGCGATGGTATTCGGCCGAGCTGTTCGTGTAGAACACCTTCAGCGCGCTGCCCCGCGCGGTGAGCCGCTTGTGCACGTCCTGGTCGGTGGCCGGCTGCACGTAGTCCATCATGTGCGGCCGGTCCTTCGAGTTCTGACCGAACCGCTGGTTGAACTCGCCGCGCAGGCCGCCGGGCACGTTGGCGATGATCCCGTCGAGCGCCTCGCGGCCGTGCTCGTCGAGATTGAGATCGTTGAAGACGAGCGTGCGCAGGAGCCGTCCGGTCTGCGAGCGGCCGTACGCGTACACGTGCCGGAGCACGCCGGGCGCCGGGTTGTCCTCGCGCGCGGTTCCATGCTTGAGCCACGCGGCGGCGTCGCGCAGGGCGGCGATGCCGAGCCCGATCACCGGCGCACCGATCGCCGTGTAGGCGACCTGATAGAGCCGGCCCTTCTCGAATCCGCCCTCGAGCCAGATGTAGCGCGGGTCGGCCACGACCTCGCCGCCGGCCACGCGGGCGAACCGCCACCGCCGCCGGTCGATCGTCGTCGCGTCGCCGTCGGGCTGATCGCGCACCAGCAGCACCGCATCGCGCTCGGCGAGATCGGCCGCCGGGTACGGGCGGTGACCGCGGTCCGAGAGCAGCAGATGCGTGGTGGGTGCGGGCGTCTGGAGCTGCGTGTAGACGCGGCCGCTGATGCGGTTGCCGCTCGCGTCGAGCGCTTCGGGTCCGCGCAGACCGAGAAGCCCCGGCACCTCGGGCAGATCGATCTGCCAGCCGCACGAGATCACCACGTACCCGCGCCGCATCAAGAATCCGTCGCCCGGATCGATGGGCGGATCGGGATTCGAGCCTGGAACGAACGTGGGGCGGGTGGCGCGGTTGAAGTTCGGCATGGCGACCGTGTTGCCACGGTTCACCACGTCGAGCATCACCCGGCCGCTCGCGCGCGTCCGATCGACCGGCAGCAGGATCGACGCGTCGGCTTCGAACTCGACCCGCCCGGAGTGATCGCGCGGCGCTAGCCCGACGTCGGTGATCCGTTCGTTGGCCGCGTTCTTCGGATCGATCGAGAACCGCAGGATGCCCTTCAGCTCTTCGTACGCGCCGACTTCACCGAACGAGGCGCCGCCGGCCAGCGGCCGGCGCAGTCTCACGTCGAACCGGGTCACGGGCATCAGGCCTTCTCCACGAGCTTGGGCAAAATGGTCGAGATCGAGCCGCGCAGCACCGCGTCGGCCAGCTCGTCCATCTCGGTCGGCTCCGCGTTCAGGATCACGACGCGCGCGCCGGCGCGCTTGGCGACCGGCACGACTCCGGCGATCGGGTAGACGGACAGCTTGGTGCCGACAGCCAGCATCAGGTCGCAATTTGCCGCGGCCTGCTGGGCGCGGTAGAGATCCTCTTGCACCAGGCCCTGGCCGAAGGAGATCGTCGCCGACTTCAAGATGCCGCCGCAGGTACGGCACGGCGGATCGTCCTCGCCGGCGCGCACGCGGGCCAGCGCGCGCTCCATCGCCGCGCGCTCGCCGCACGCCAGGCACACGACCTCGTGCATCGTGCCGTGGATCTCGATCACGCGCGAAGGCGACGAGCCGGCCCTCACGTGCAGGCCGTCGATGTTCTGCGTGATCAAGGTGTCGAGCTTGCCGCGCTTCTCGAGCGTGACGAAGGCCCGATGGCCGTCGTTGGGCTCGGCCTTCCAGGCCGGCGAGGTGAGCCGGCTCTGCCAGGCGCGCTTTCGCACCTCGGGATCGGCCACGTAATTTTGTAGAGTTGACTGCTTCTCGGCTTCGGGGTTCTTCGTCCAGACGCCCTGGGGCCCTCGGAAGTCCGGGATCCCCGAATCCGTGGAGATCCCGGCCCCCGTGAGCGCCACGAGGGACCGCGACTCATCGATCCACTTCCGGACCGTGTCGATCAGCGCGCAAGCTCCTTCGCCACCGCGCTCTCCACCACCGTGCCCTTGAAGAAGTCGGGGTTCATCGCGGTGTGCAGGCGCGCGGCGTTGCCGAAGACGAACTGCCGGAAGTCGTTCGTGTCGATCAGGCCGTGCTCGACCAGCTCGTGGGCCTCCTCGAGCACTTCGGACATGTCGGTGACGTCGAAGTGGCCGACGTCGGAGCTGAAGACCGGGTTCAGCCGGTGATTGCCGTGGCGATCGAACGCCCAGGCGGTCGTCGGATCGTCCGCCTCGCAGCCGAAATAGAAATGGTCGGTGAACTGCCGGCGGAGCTCCTCGGCGGAATTCACGTGAGCGGCCGCGAAGTCGTCGAGCTGCTCCCGATACTCCCGCTCGGTCATCTCCTCGGCCGACTTGAACGGCGGCACGAGGCTCAGGCCGCCCATCAGCTCGTCCATCTTCTCTTCGTAGGCGCGCCCGCCGAAGCGGGTGAACAGGTCCTTGAGCCCCTGCTTGTCGAGATTGGTCGGACGGGTGTTGGCTTCCATCGCCCGGCCGTTGCGCTTGTCCCAGTGGCCGATGAGATCGGTGATGAGATTGCACGCCCAGCCCACGCCGCCCTCGAGCATCGCGAAGCGGAGCATCGGGAAGCGGTGCACGACGCCGCCCAGGATCAGTGCCTTGGCGAACGCATGGCTCGCCGTCGCGAAGTGACCGATGTGGTTGAACACGAAGCTGTTGACCGACTCGCGGCCCATCCAGCCCATGCTGCCGGAGTGCGCGGTCACCGCCACCTTCAGCTCGACGCACTTGGCCCAGAGCGGGTCGTAGTCGTAGGCGCTCTCGTATGCGAGCGAGTCGACGAAGTGCCGCACCTGCGTCGGATCGGACGCCTGGCGCGCGAACGCCGGCACCGGCCGCCGCACGTGGTTGGCGATCATGATGACCTTCATGCCGAGCTCGCGCACGGCGTAGGTCGCTTCCTCGATCGCTTCCTGCGGCGTGTGCACGGGCACCACCGCCGCTGGCGCGATGCGATGCTTGTACGGCCGGAACATCTCGGCGTTCATCTTGTTGACGGCGCGCGCGATGGCGCGCCGCAGCTCCTCGTCCGGGTTCGCGATGTGGAAGAGGCCGAGCGAGGTGTAGAGCATCGCGAAGTCGATCCCGAAATCGTCCAGCCGCTCGTAGAAGAGCTTCGGGATCATCGCGGTCGCGCGGTCGAGCGTGTTGCAGGGCTCGCCCCACCACGTCGGCCGAGTGGGCCGGCGATCGAGCCGCTCGGCCGGCGTCATGTCGTACCAGCCGCGGTCGATGTGCGCGGTGGCCATCTTCCGGAATCGCTCGACGACCGTCGGACCGGCAATCTCACGGAGGAAATCCAGGAAGATCGGGACCGGCTCGAGCCAGTGGCCGTCGCCGTCGATCACGGGATGGTCGAGGGTCGCGCGCACCGCAGCGGACTTCGAATCAGTGGAGTACGCCATCGTTTCCTCCTGGGGCAGTACCGCGATCGTGCGCCATCACCATGGTCGAGTCAAGCCGGCGAATCATCGATCGAGCCACGCGGCCATGAGCCGACCGCCGTAGTCGTGGCCGAGGTTCGGCGAAAAGTTCTTCACGTACGGCTCCCACGCGGACACGGTAGTCACCGACGCATCGTAGGCGTAGTACACCTGCTCGGCCAGGTAGCGCTGGATGTCGTAGACGAGCTCGCGGCGCTTGGCCACGTCGAGCGTGCGGCGCTGGAGCTTGATCATCTCCGTCAGCTTGGGATCGTCGACACCGGACGAGTTGAGCGCCTCGCCGGGAACGTGGCCGTTATAGAGGTAGATGTCGGCGATCGGGCTGCCGCCGCGAAGACTGTGAGCGAGCTTGTCGAATTTGCCGTAGATCACGCTCGACATGAACGCGCCGAACTCCTTGCCCTTGATCTCGGCGTCGATGCCGGCGTCCTTCCAGTTCCGCATGACCACTTGCAGCTGATCGACGTAGTCCGGGCTCCAGCCGAGCGTCGCTTCGACGCCGAGCTTGAGTCCGCTCGGAAAGCCCGCCTGCGCCAGCAGCCGCTTGGCTTCCGGGATGTTCTGCTCCTGGAGCCGTCGTCCCTCCGGCGAGAGCTGATTCATCGGGATCGACCACTCCTTGAGGGCGGCCGGGATCGCCGGATTGGGCACCCCGTGGCCCTGAGACCAGGCATTGGTCTCGAGCACTTCCTTCCAGTTCATGGCATAGGACAGCGCGCGACGCACGCGCACGTCCTTGAACGGCTCGCGATCGAGCTTCATCATCGTGACGCCGCCGAAGAGCACGGTGAAGTCCTGCGTCTTGAGATTCGGCTTGCGGCCCTTGGCCACGTCGAGATCCAGGCGCCGCACGCACTGGCCGTACTCGGGCGCGAAGTCGTACTTCCCCGAGATCCACGCGGCCAGTCGCGAGGACGGATCTTCGTCAACGGTCACTTCCACGCCGTCCGCGTACGGCAGGCCGGGCACGAAGTAATTCGGATTGCGGACGTACGTCAGCTTGACGTTCGGCTCGTAGCGCTCGAGCATCCACGGCCCGGTGCCGATGACGGCCTCGGCCCGCTTGAGATCGCCGAACTGATCGACGGCCTCCTTCGAGACGATCCACATCACGGTGTTGGCGAGATAGTCCAGGAACCAGCCGAACGGCTCGTTGAGCATGAACCGCACGGTGTACTTGTCGGGCGCGTCGATCTTCTCGACGGCGCCGAGCATCGAGCGGTTCGGGTTGCCCTTGATCGAAAGAAACCGCTCGTATGTGTACTTCACGTCCTCCGCCGTCAGCTCGCGGCCGTTCACCGGCGGCTTGTTGTGCCAGCGCACGCCCTTGCGGAGCTTGAACACGTACGTGCGGTCGTTGGGCTGGCTCCACGATTCGGCCAGATCGCCCTCGACCGGCAGGGTGCCCGGCACGATCGACGGGCCGGCCTTCACCTTTACCAGGCGGCTGTGGGTGAACGAGAGGTTGGTCGAGATCCGGTGGTGGTTCGAGAAGAGGTGCGGATCGAAGCCGGTGGTCGCGTCCTCGCCGCGGATCCGGAACACGCCGCCCCGCTTCGGCGTCTGAGCCTCGGCGGGCACGCGGTCGAGGGCGGGCAGCGCGGCGCCCGCGGCGGCAGCGCCTCCGAGCTTGAGCAGGTCTCGGCGGCTGATGGTGGTCGGCGCTACCGATGCGTCCATCATGTCCCCCTCATTTCGGCGCTTGACTCACGCCCGGACTCTATGTCCTCCGCCGCATTTGATCAAGCCGCGGGCGTTCGCCTCCGCTATCATCCCGGCCACATGGCCAACCGCTGGGCGGCGCTGACGATCGTGTTCGTCACCCGCACGTCGATGGGCTTTCAGTTCCAGTCCGTCGCGGCCGTGGCGCCGCTGATGGTCGGGGAGCTGCACCTCACGTGGGTGCAGCTCGGCTCCCTGATCGGTCTCTACATGCTGCCCGGCGCGGTGTTCGCGCTCCCCGGCGGCGTCCTCGGCCAGCGCTTCGGCGACCGGCGCACGGTGATCGCGAGCCTCGGGCTGATGGTGGCCGGCGGACTCGTCACGGCCGCCGCGCACGGCTTCCTCGTGGCGGCGGGCGGGCGCCTGCTGAGCGGCGTCGGCGCCGTGCTGATGAACATCCTGCTCGCCAAGATGGTCGCCGACTGGTTCGCGGGGCGCGAGCTGTCGACGGCGATGGGCATCATGCTGGCGAGCTGGCCGGTCGGTCTCGGCATCGCCGCAGCGACCCTCGGCGCGCTCGCCTCACACGCCACGTGGCGGACGGCGATCGTGGCCACGGCAATCGTCGCCGCGCTCGGCCTTGCGCTGATCGCGTTCGCCTACCGCGACCCGCCGCGGCCCAGCGGTGCGGCGCCGGCGGCCCAGCGGGTGAAGCTCACGTCCCGCGAGATCGCACTGGCCGCGAGCGGCGGCTTCGCCTGGGGCTGCTTCAACGCGAGCCTCGTGGCCATCATTGCCTTCGGCCCAGGGCTCCTGACCGCGCGCGGCGCGTCGCTGGGCGACGCCGGCTTCATCGTCAGCCTGGCGATCTGGCTGACGATGCTATCGGTACCGCTGGGCGGGCTCCTGAGCGACCGTCTCGGTCGGCCGAACATCCTGATCGTCGGCGGCTGCCTCGTCGCGGCGCTCGTCACGACGTGGATCCCCGCGTTCCCCCAGCCGCTCCTGGCGTTCTGTCTGGTCGGTCTCGCGATCGGCGCGCCGCCGGGCGCGCTGATGGCGCTCTTGCCGAGAGTCGTGCCGAGCGAGCGCCTGGCGACGGCGTTCGGCGTCTTCTATACGATGTATTACGCCGTGATGGCCGTCGTGCAGCTGGCGGGCGGCGTCGTGCGCGACGTCTTCGGCAGCCCGGCCGCACCCATCCATTTGGCCGCCCTCGTCATGGCGGCGACGATCCTCGGCCTCGTCGTGTTCCGGCTCATCGAGCTCGCGACACCCGGCGCCGATCGACAGACCCCGACCGCACGTTGACAAGACCGCCGGCTCTTTTGTAGTGATGGGCATTCTGCGAGAGGAGCTGAAGATGATCCGTCGCGTGTATCCCCCCTGGATCCTGGCGTTGCTGCTCGCGTGGCCGCTGATGGGCTTCGCCCAGCAACCGGCGCAGCCGCGCACGGTCGACGGCGTCGCCATCGATCCCGATGCCGAGCTGGTGGTCGCCCTGTCCGACGACACCACCAACATGGATCCGCGGATCGGCATGGGCTCGATTCGCTCCAACTACATCCGTCAGGTCTTCGAGAGCCTGGTCGACGTCGACGCGCAGGGCCGCCCCGTGCCGGGTCTAGCGCTTTCGTGGAAGCCGGTGGGCGAGCTCACGTGGGAGTTCGCGCTGCGGCGCGGCGTGACGTTCCACGACGGCGAGCCGTTCAACGCCGACACGGTCCTCTTCAACCTCGATCGCTTCTTCCGACGGAACCTCGACAAGCTGGGCATCAAGGACGTGCTCGCGGCCACCCAGTTCGAGAAGACCTACGCGTTCGTCACGCGCTGGGAGAAGGTGGACGACTACACCGTGCGCGTTCACACCAGCGAGCCCGCGCCCACGCTCTGGGATTTCATCGGCCGCGAGCCGATGGTGCCCAAGGCCTACACGCAGAAGAACGGCGTGGACGGGCTCAACGATCGCCCGGTCGGCACCGGTCCATGGAAGATGGTGGAGTGGAAGCGCAAGACCTCGATGCTGTTCGAGCGGAACGACGCCTACTGGGGCACGCAGCCGCTGTTTCGCAAGATGCGATTCCAGACGATCCCGGAAGGCGCCGCGCGCATCGCGGCGCTGCGGGCAGGCCAGGTCGGGCTGATCGAGGGCGTGCCGCCCTTCGATGCGCCCGCGCTCGGGCAGGATGCGCGGCTCAAGGTGACCTCGAGCCCGCAGAAGCTCTCGTGTCGCCTGTACCTGAACGCCCGGCCCAAGGACAAGTACGACTCGGGCGGCCAGGACGGCCTGTTCTCGGACCGGCGCGTGCGGCTCGCGCTGAATCTCGCCGTCAACCGTGACGCGATCATCAAGAAGATCTTCAACGGCTATGCGCTGGCGAACGCCTCGCCGGTGGCGTCGGTCTCCTACGGCTACGCCGCACAGGAGGCCTACCCCTACGATCCCGCGCGCGCCAAGACCTTGCTCGCCGAAGCGGGGTTTCGCGACAGCAATCCGCTGACGCTCCAGCTGCTGTTCCCGGCCAAGCACTACGGCCAGAGCTTCGACGAGATGACGCCGGCGGTGGCCGAGATGTTGAAGGACGTCGGCGTGCAGGTCACCTTGAAGCCTGTCGACTTCGCGACCCTGCTGCAGACCGCGACGAAGGGAACCCTGCCGCCCAACGGCGGCTTCGCCGCGTGCAGAACGGGCAACAACCTCGACGCCGACGACTACCTGCGCGACTGGGGCGCGATCGCGATGATCAACTGGGCGCCCTACCCGCCCGAGCTGATGACGCTCTACACGGCGACGCGCCGCGAGGTCGACGCGCAGAAGCGCCTGCGCCTGCTCGCCGACCTGCAGCGGCAGGTGCGCGACTGGGCGCCCGTCGTGGCGCTCTACCAGGAGATCAAGGTGTACGCGCACAGCGCGCGCGTGCTGCGCTTCACGCCGCTGCCCGAGCTCAACATGGACTTCCGCGGCGTCGCCGTGAAGAAATGACGCGCCGGCGATGCGCGCCTACCTGCTCCGTCGCGCGCTGCACGCGGTGTTCGTGCTCTGGGGCGTCGTCACCGCGGTCTTCTTCCTGGTCCGCCTGACCGGCGATCCCACCCCGTTCCTCGTAGACCAGAGCGCGACGCAGCAGGAGATCGCCGAGGCCCGTCGCTACCTCGGTCTGGACCGCCCGCTCCACATCCAGTACGTCGAGTTCCTGCGCGCGGTGCCCCGCGGCGATTTCGGCGCCTCGATCCGCGAAAAGCGTCCGGCGATGCAGATGGTGCTCGAGCACCTCTGGCCCGCGACCGTCGAGCTGGCCGCCGCGGCGCTCTTGCTTTCCACGGTGCTCGCGATCCCGCTCGGTGTCGTCTCCGCCACGCACAAGAACGGCGCGATCGATCACGCGAGCCGCCTGGGGTCGCTCTTTCTTCAATCGATGCCGAGCTTCTGGCTCGGCCTGATGCTGATCTTGCTGTTCGCGGTCGAGCTCGGCGGGCTCTTGCCGGCGTTCGGCTCTGGCGGCATCCGCCACCTGATCCTGCCGGCGATCACGCTCGCTGCCGCGCCGCTGGCGCAGAACGTGCGGCTGATCCGGAGCGGGATGCTGGAGGTGCTCCAGCAGGACTACGTCCGGACCGCGCGCGCCAAGGGGCTCGCCGAGCGGCTCGTGATCTACCGCCACGCGCTCCGGAACGCGGCGATCCCCGTGATCACGGTCACCGGGCTCTCGCTCGGCTTCATGCTGAGCGGCGCCGTGATCATCGAGACGGTGTTCTCCTGGCCCGGCATGGGGCGGCTGATCGTGCAGGCCGTGCCCGGCCGGGATTTTCCGGTCATCCAGGCCGGCGTCTTCGTGTTCGCGCTGATCTTCGTCGGACTCAACCTGATCGTGGATCTGCTCTACACGGTGGTCGACCCGCGCGTGCGCCTGACGTGATCCGGCTCGCGCGCGACCAGAGCGCCGTGCTCGGGCTCGTCGTCATCTGCGGGACGGTGCTGATGGCCCTCCTGGCGCCCGCGCTGGCGCCGTCGGATCCCATCAAGAACAGCCTCGTCGATCGGCTCACGCCGCCCATGTGGAATGCCGGGGGCAGCGTCAAGCATCCGCTCGGGACCGACACGCTCGGCCGCGACGTCGCGAGCCGACTCCTCTACGGCGCGCGCGTCTCCTTGATCGTCGGACTCGCCGCGGTCGTGGTAGCCGGCGTGCTGGGCGTGGCACTCGGGCTGCTTTCCGGCTACTACCGGGGCTTCACCGACGACGCGCTGATGCGCCTGGGCGACGTGCAGCTCGCGTTCCCCGTCCTGGTGCTGGCGGTCGCGGTGCTCGCCGTCCTCGGCGCGAGCCTGGTCAACGTCATTCTCGTGCTCGGCGTGACGGGGTGGATCACCTATGCGCGCATCGTGCGCGGCGAGACGCTCTCGCTGCGCCAGCGAGAGTTCGTCGAGGCCGCCCGCGCGCTCGGCGCCACCGACCACTATCTGATCTGGCGGCACATCCTGCCCAACGTGCTCCCGCCGGTCACCGTGGTCGCGACGTTCTCGGTGGCGCGGACCATCATCGCCGAGGCGTCGTTGAGCTTCCTCGGGCTCGGCATCCCGCCGCCGGCGCCGAGCTGGGGCGCGATGCTCGACGAGGGGCGCAACTACATCACGACCGGCTGGTGGCTGGCGCTGTTTCCCGGGCTCGCCATCCTCCTGCTCGTCCTGGGCATCAATTTAGTGGGCGACTGGCTGCGCGATCAGCTCGACCCCCGGATGGAGCGCGGCATGTGAGGGAACGCCGGGGTTGACGCGATATTCTCAAAGGGATGACCCCGCTCGAGAACGTCCGTCTGGCCGACCACTGCACCCTGGGCGTGGGGGGCCCGGCCCGGTTCCTCGTCGAGGCGCGCAGCGAGGCCGCGGTGCTCGAGGCCCACGCCTGGGCGCGCGCCCGGAACCTTCCGCTCCTGGTCCTCGGCGGTGGTTCGAACCTGGTCGTCGCCGACGAAGGGGTCGAGGGGCTCGTGGTGAAGATCGCGCTGCGCGGGGTCCATACGCGCGAGGCGCACGGGGTGGTCGAGGTGATCGCGGCGGCCGGCGAGCCCTGGGACGACCTGGTGTGCATGAGCGTCGAGCGCGGATGGGCCGGCTTCGAGTGCCTGAGCGGGATCCCGGGCCTGGTCGGCGCGACGCCGATGCAGAACGTCGGCGCCTACGGCCAGGACGTGAGCGAGACAGTGATCTTCGTGCGCGCCTTCGACAGCTCCACCGGCCGCATCATGACCTTCGAGAACCGCGAGTGCCGCTTCGGCTACCGCGACAGCTTGTTCCGCAGCGCTGAGCCCGGGCGCCACGTGATCCTGTCGGTCGGCTATCGCCTGAGACCGCGCGGGCCGGCGACGATCCGCTACGCCGACGTCGAGAAGGACCTGGCCGCCCGCGGTGTCGAGAAGCCATCGATCGCCGACGTGCGCGCCAGTGTGCTCGCCATCCGCCGATCCAAGTCGATGGTGCTCGATCCGCTCGACGAAAACCGACGGAGCTGCGGCTCGTTCTTCACGAACCCGATCATCGCCACTGACGACCTGGCCGCGGTCGAGTCGCGTGCCGATGATCCGACCATGCCTCGCTGGCCGCTGCCCGGCGGGCGCGTGAAGCTCTCCGCCGCGTGGCTGATCGAGCGCGCAGGCTACACGCGCGGCCGCGCCGAGGGGCCCGTCGGACTTTCGACCCGACACGCCCTGGCCATCGTCGCGCGCGACGGCGCCAGGGCGCAGGACGTCGTCGGCTTCGCCCGGCGCGTGCAGGCTGCGGTCAAGGAGCGCTTCGGCGTTCGGCTGACGCCCGAGCCGGTGTTCTGGGGCGTGAGTACGTCATGAGCGCGATGCGCATCCTGATCGTCGAGGACGACGAGCGGCTGGCTGAGATCTTCCGCGACTTCATCGGCGAGCTCGGCTATCAGCCGATCGTCGTCGGCAGCGCTGAAGCCGCGCTCGAGGCGCTGCCCACCGCGCGGCCGGACACGATTCTGCTCGACCTGCGGCTGCCCGGCATGAGCGGAGTCGAGTTCTTGAGCCTCTCCGCGGTGCGCGATTCCGAGGTGCCGGTGGTCGTCGTCTCGGGCGTCGCGACCGAGGTGGAAGCGCGGGCGTGCCTCAAGCTCGGCGCACTCGATTTCATCAGGAAGCCCGTCACGCTCGAGCGCCTGGGACAGGTCCTCGCCTACCTCGGCCCCTTCGCGCTCTCCCGCCGGCAGCGCGGCGAGCACCCGCTCGAGCGCCGCCCGGCGGCGCGCGCGGCCGTCAAGCTCGGCGTGAGGATCGGCGCCTCGAACGGCGCCATCGACGGCACGTGCGTGGAGCTCTCGTCGACCGGCATGAGGGTGCGGGTCAACCGGAAGCTCCGGGCGGGTCAGGCGGCCAAGCTCGAGTTCACGCCGCCCGACGGCGGCGCGCCGATCGACGTGCTGGCGCTGGTCGTCCGGGTCGATCCCGACAGCGCCGCGTTCTGGTTCCTCGATCTGATGGCGCACGACACCGACCGGCTCAACACGCTCGTCGAGCGGCTGCAGAGCTAGCGCGTCCGGCAGGCTACCCCGCGTCCGCGGCCGGACCGCACCCGAGTGCCTGGGTGACGAGCCGATTGAGCTCGCGCAGGTCGAAGGGCTTGTGCAGATAGCCGGCGGCGCCCTCGATGAACGCCTCCGCTTCCTTCTCGGTGTTCCGCACGCCCGTCATCATGAAGACGGGCGCCTTCACGCCGAGGACGCGCAGGCGCTTGAGCAGGTCGAGACCCTGGAGCCAGGGCCACGGATCTCCCATCTGCGGCACCACCACGTCGAGCAGGATCAGGTCGAACTCCTCCCGAACGAGAAGGTTGTACGCGTCGACCACCGAGTACGCCGGGGTGATCTCGTAGGCATGGCCGTGCTGAAAGCGGGCGAAGATCTCCTTCAGCAAAGAGATCAGGACCGGCTCGTCGTCGACGATGAGGACTCGCTTCGTCGTCATGACCGCTTCACACTAGCCGATAGACCTCGACTTCGACGGATTTTCCCTTCACCCGCACCGCCGGCAGCTCCACGAGCTCGAACCGCCCGTCGAGGCGCCGGCGCGTGTCCCCGCTGACCAGGATATCGACGCCGAACTCCTTGGTGAGGCTCTGGATCCGCGAGGCCAGATTGACCGGGTCGCCGACGAGCGCGTACGCGTGGCGCTCGGCGCTGCCGATGTTGCCCGCCAGGACCGAGCCGGTGTGGATGCCGATGCCGTGGCGGAGAGGAATCTTCCCGGCCCGCGTCCGCGCGGCGTTCCAGTCCGCGAGCCGACGGCGCATGTCGAGCGCGGCCCGCACAGCCATCTCCGCGTGGGTGGCGTAGGCGACCGGCGCGCCGAACGCCGCCTCGATCTCGTCGCCGATGAACTGGAGCACCAGCCCGCGATGCTCGCGGATCGCCCGATCCATCTCGGTGAAGTAGGCGTTGAGGTCGCGCACCACCTCGCGCGGGCTCGTGGCCTCGACCCACGGGGTGAAATCGCGGAGGTCGGCGAAGAGCACCGTGACCTCCTGGGCCTGGCCCTCGAGCGTGACGCGGCCGGCCAGGATCTCGTCGCGGATCTCACGGCTCACGTACTTGCCGAAGGTCTCCTTGAGGAACTCGCGCTCTCGGAGGCCGCCGACCATGCGGTTGAAGCCCTCGGAGACGGCGCCGAGCTCGTCGTTGGTCACCACCGGGCAGCGCGTCTCCAGATCGCCCCGCTCGACCTCGCGCATGGCGCTCTGAAGCTGACCGAGCGGCCCGGCCACACTCCCGGCGACGTACAGGGATAGCCCGACGGCCGCAAGAACGCCAACCGCCACGATGAAGACGATGAACTCGAGCATGTTCTCGATGATGCGCGGCGCCGCGTCCCGGGTGACGCCGGGCAGCGCGGCGGCACGCGTGTAGGCCAGAACCCCCAGCATCGAGAGCGGGACCACGCTCAGCATGACGAAGATCACCAGGAGACGGGTGCGGACCCTCAGGCGCAGCACGCGAGGCACAGCGCTCAGGTCGCCGCCGGGAAAGAACGCCGGCAGCACGCGCCGCCACTGGTGCTCGATCGCGAAGAAGACCAGCGCGGCAGTCACGGTACCCGCCACGCAGGTGATACCGAAGATCGACCGCAGCGAGTTCGCCGGCGTAAAGAAGCCCCAGATCAACGGATAGATGATTCCCCACGTGAAGCCGGCCCCGATCCAGCCGGAGAACGCGATGGCGGCGAACATGTACGGCACCATGATTGCGCGCCGCCGCACGAGCTCCAGGTCGGGGCCCGCCGCCGGGTCGGGACGATTCAGGGGCCGCGACCAGCGGCTGCCCCACACGACGCCGGCCGAGATCAGCGCACCGAAGGCCACGACGAAGAACACGATCTCGGCGCGGGAGATTTGCGCGCCAAACTGCGGCGCCGTGAAGTCGACGAAGCGGAAGTAGAACCAGGTCAACACCGCGCCGACCAGGTTGCTCACGAGCATGGTCCACGTGAGCCTCGCAAACACGCGCGCGACGTCACTCATCGGCAAAAAGTCTAGCCGAGGCGGCGCGCGCGCGCGCGTGGTAGATTCGTCCGAGCATGATCGGCTCCTCGCCCCTTCGAAAAGAAGACCAGCGCCTCCTGACGGGTGGCGGACGCTTCGTGGACGACCTCACACGTGCGGGCGCCCTGCACCTGGGTGTCGTGCGGAGCGCCCACTCGTACGCGCGGCTCACGAAGGTCGCCACCGCGGGAGCGCGCGCGATGCCGGGCGTGGTCCTCGTCTGGAGCGCGGCCGACCTCGTCGACGTCGCAGCGGTCATGCCGACCGCCTACGGCGGCACGCAGAAGGGACGCGCGTGGGCTCAGCCGGTGCTCGCGCGCGACGTCGTCCGCCACGTCGGCGAGCCGGTGGCGATCGTCGTGGCGGAGACCGCCTACCAGCTTGCCGACGCGCTCGAGGCCGTCGCGGTCGACTACGAGCGGCTCTCGCCGCTGGCGGCGGCCGAAACGGCGCTGGCCTCCTCGGCGCGCGTGCACGCGGGCTGGCCCGACAACACCGCGGTCGTGGCCAAGGGCGCCGTGGGCGACCCCGAGCGCGCGATGGCCGGCGCCCACCTGGTCGTGCGCGAGCGGATGCGCCATCCGCGTCTCAGCGCTGTCCCGCTCGAGACACGTGGCGTGTTCGCGTATCGCGACGCCGCCTCCGGCGCGCTCGTGATCTCCTCGTCGACTCAGAGCCCCTACACCTTGCGCGACGTCGTGGCCACAGCGCTCGGCCTGCCGGTCGAGGAAGTGCGCGTGATCGTGCCCGACGTGGGCGGCGGCTTCGGTCCGAAGGGGCCGATCTACCCCGAGGAGATCCTGGTCGCGGCCTCGGCGCATCGGCTCGGTCGGCCCGTGAAATGGGTCGAGAGCCGCCGCGAGAACATGGCGTGCATGGGGCACGACCGCGAGCAGAATCACGATACGAAGATCGGCTTCGCGCGGGACGGCGCGATCGTCGCGATCGACGGCTCGTTCGTCGCCGACGTCGGCGCCTATCCGCTGCAGGGCGACGGGCTCACCGCGAACACGGTCAATCATCTGCCCGGGCCCTATCGCGTGGCGCACTACCGCAACACCGGCACCAGCGTGGTCACGACCAAGGCCTTCAACGCCGCCTATCGCGCGGCCGGACGGCCCGAGGCCGTGTTCGTGATGGAGCGGCTGATGGACATCGGCGCGCGCCGGCTCGGCCTGGACCCGGCCGAGATCAGACGCCGCAACTTCGTGCGCCCCGCCGACATGCCCTACCGTCCGGGGCTCACCTACAAGGACGGCGTCGCCGTCACCTACGACCCCGGCGATTTTCCCGCGGCGTTCGAGAAGGCGCTGGCGCTCGTGCGCTACGACGAGTGGCGGCGCCGGCAGAAGGCGAGCGCGGGCGGCGTGCGGCGGATCGGCGTGGGTCTGGGTTGCTACGCGCAGGGCACGGGCCTCGGCCCCTACGAAGGCGCGACGGTGCGCGTCGACCCGAGCGGCAAGGTCTACGTCTACATCGGCGTGACCGCGCAGGGCCAGGGCCACGCGACGACGCTGGCGCAGATCGCCGCCGCCGAGCTCGGCGCCGCGTGGGAAGACGTCCAGGTCCACGCGGGCGACACCGCGATGTTCCCGTTCGGCATGGGCACGGGCGGCAGCCGCGTGGCCGCCAACTCCGGGCCCGCGGTCGCGCAGACCGCGCGCGAGGTGCGTGAGCGCGCCACGAAGGTCGCGGCCGAGATCCTCGAGTGCGCGCCCGAGGACGTGCGGATCGAGCAGAGCAAGGTCCACGTGGTCGGCATGCCGCATCGGGCCGTGAGCCTGGGCCGCGTCGCGCACGCCGCGGTGAAGTCGAAGGCGCTCAAGGCGACCGGCGAGCCCGGCCTGCACGCGTGCACCTACTTCTATCCCGACACGGTCACGTGGGCGTTCGGCACGCATGCTGCCGCGGTCGAGGTGGACGTCGAGACGTGCGAGGTCCGTCTGCTCGCGTACGCGATCGTCCACGATCCCGGCCGCGCCATCAATCCGATGATCGTCGAGGCTCAGCTGCAGGGCGGCGCCGCTCAGGGCATAGGCGCGGGTCTGATGGAAGAGGTTGTGTACGACGGGAGCGGTCAGCTCCTCACCGGCAGCCTGATGGACTACGCGATCCCGAAAGCCGACCAGCTGCCGCCGCTCGCCGTCGCGCTCGACGAGCATCCCTCGATCATCAACGCGCTCGGCATCAAAGGCGTCGGCGAGAGCGGCGCCATCCCCGGCGCGGCGGCGATCGCGAACGCGGTCGAGGACGCGGTCGCCGATCTCGGCGCGGTGATCCGCGAGGTGCCCGTCACACCCGCCCGGCTGTTCGCTGCGATCTCCCGCTAGTCACCCTCCGCGTCAGGTCGGCGTCGGACGGCGCGACCCTCGGGTGTCACTGTGGCAGCCTCGGGTGGTCTGCCGCATCGCGAAAGCCGCAAGATTTCATACGTTTCGATTGGCAGCCGCCTTGCGTACTGGACTGTCGGCGCCACAACGGCCCGGGCAGACGTATGTGGAGGTGCAAGGTTGGCCAGAATTCCGAGGGACCCCTCCAGCCACCAGGAAGCTGCGGTCGTCGATTCGCTGATCAGAAAGCTCCGGCCCCACGACACCTCGTACGTGTCGCGCCCATCCGCGGGTGCGCGGCCGATGTCGCGAGTGGGGCCGATCCGGGCGCCCATGTCGGCCGCCGGAGTCTGGGCTTGTGTCAGTCTCGGTGTCTTGCTCGGCGCCGCGCTGCCGTACTGGCCGTACGACCGCGCCTGCGGCTCGTGGCTGATCCTCTACATGGTGGCCGTCGGCCTGGCGCTCGTGGCGGGAATGTGGGGCGCGCGCGTGTCGTGGAAGAGCCGCTACGGCTTTGCGCACGTGATCGCGATCTGCACGATCATCTGGGGCCTGGCGCTCACCGCCGAGCAGGTGCTGCCGCGCATCGGCTACGCGAAGACGCGCCTGGCCTGGCGCTGCCACGACGGCCACGCCGACGCGGGCGCGACGCGGGTCGCGGCGGCGGAGCGCGTGAACGTCCGCCTCGTCGGGCTCTCCCGGTAGCAGGCTGCTGAAAAAAGCCCATCTGCTTCGTTAACGCCCTCGGCTGCAGCCTGCGGGTGAGTGCCAGCTCACTCCCGCGTTCGCGGATCGAGCGCGTCGCGCACGGCGTCGCCCACGAAATTCAGCGCCACGACCGTCACGAATAGCGCCGCGCCAGGCCCGAAGACGATCCAGGGCGCCTGCTGCAGGTATCCGCGCCCGGCGTTGATCATGCTGCCCCATGACGCCTGCGGCGGCTGAATGCCGAGCCCGAGGAACGAGAGCGAGGCCTCGGCGAGGATCGCGAACGCGACGCTCAGCGAAGCCTGGACGATGATCGGGTTGATCGCGTTGGGCACGACGTGGCGTGCCGCGATCCGCCAGGCCGGCGCTCCGAGCGCCCGCGCCGCGTCGACGTAGTCGCGCGCGGCGATCGACAGCACCTGACCGCGCATGAGCCGCGCGAACGTCGGCGTGTAGACCACACCGAGGGCCAGCAGCACGCCGGTGAGTCCGGCGCCCAGCACGGCGCCGAGAGCCAGCGCCAGCACCAGCGGCGGGAACGAGAGCACCGCATCCATCACGCGCATCACGACCCCATCGATACGGCCGCCGCAGTACCCAGCCACGAGGCCGAGCACACTCCCCGCGAGCACCGCGAGCACGACTGAGACGAGGCCGGCCAGCAGCGAGACTCGCGTGCCCCAGATCACCCGCGAGAGCACGTCGCGCCCGACGTTGTCGGTGCCGAGCAGATGGCCGCGGCCGGGCGGCGCCAGGGTCGCGCCGAGGTCCTGAGCGAGCGGATCGTACGGCGCGACGAGCGGCGCGGCCAGTGCGACCAGCGACGCCAGCACGACGACCGCGGCGCCGAACGGCGCCAGACGGGCTCGCGCGGCGCGCCGCAGCACTCGCCACCGGTGCGCGCGCACCGGATCGGGCGCCGAGCGCGCGACCGGCGCGGCGCCTTCAGCGAGATCGGATCCGGGGATCGATCCAGCCATAGAGGACGTCGACGACGAGGTTGCTCACGATGAAGCCGACCGCGATCAGCAGCACGACTCCTTGCACGAGGGGATAGTCGCGCGCGAACACCGCGTCGACCACGAGCCGCCCCACGCCGGGCAGCGCGAAGACGTATTCGGTGATGACCGCGCCGCCGATCAGGGTGCCCAGCTGCAGACCGAGCACGGTGACGACCGGGATCAGCGCGTTCTTCAAGACGTGGCCCCAGATCACGCGCCACTCCGAGAGCCCCTTGGCGCGCGCGGTGCGCACGTAGTCCTCGGTCAGCGCCTCGAGCAGGCTCGAGCGCAGGGTGCGCGTGACGACGGCGGCCAGCGCGAGACCGAGCGTGATCGCGGGCAACGCCAGCGAGCGCACGCCGTTCCACGGCTCTTCCAGCGGATCCGTGTAGCCCGAGATCGGCAACCAGCGCAAGGTGACGCCGAAGAAGAAGATCAGCAGCAGGGCGAGCAGGAAGTTCGGCATGCAGATGCCGAACAGCGCGAACGTCGCGCCCGCGCGATCGATCGCGGTGTTGCGGCGGATCGCCGACACGATCCCCACCGGGAAGGCGACCAGCAGCGAGATCGTCATCGCGAAGAACGCCAGCTCGAGGCTGGGGCGCAGGCGGCGGCTCACGTTCTCGATGACGGGCTCGCCGTTTCTGATCGAGCGCCCGAGATCGCCCTGCAGCAGGCGGCCCATCCAGGCCGCGTACTGCACGTGGATCGGCCGATCGAGCCCGAGCTCGCGCCGGAGCGTCTCCTTCACGGTCGCGTCGACCGACTCGGCCATCATGACGTCGATCGGATCGCCCGGCGTGAGATGGAGCAGCAGGAACACGCCGGCCGTGACCAGGAACAGGACGGGGACCGTCGCGCTCAGCCGGCGCAGAACGAGACGGCCCATCAGGCGCTAGCGGGCGGTTGCGGCGCGCTCAGGCCAGCCACACGTCCTTGAATCGCATCATCCCATCGGGGATCGGCTCGTAGCCCTGCACCTTCGGGCTGAAGGCCTTGGGCTCGATCGGGTGCACGATGAACACCATCGGCAGCTCGTCTTGTAGGATTTTCGTCAGCTCGCTGAAGAGCTTCTTGCGCTCGGCCTGGCTCGAGACCTCGCGGCTCTTGTCCAGCAGCGCGTCGATCTGGGGATTCGAGATACCCGACCAGTTGAGCGAGGTGCCCGGCGTGGTCTTGTAGAACTGGTACGTGTTGCCGTCGGGATCGGGACGCCCGCTCCACTGATAGCTGATCATCTCGAAGTTCTTGTTGTTGCCGTCCGAGATCAGGGTGGCCGAGTCGACCAGCTTGATCTTCATCGTGATGCCGGCCTCGCGCAGCTGGGCCTGGATCACCTCGGCCTCTTGCACGTTGATCGGAATGTTGTTGGTGGTCATCGTGAACGTGAAGCCGCTGGGCTGGCCGCCCTCGGCCAGCTTCGCCTTCACCTTCGCCAGATCGCGCTTGATCGGCGGAATGCCGCGGTCGTAGGCCCAGCTCGTCGGCGGAATCGGACCGTTGGCCGGCACGCCGACGTTGAGCCACACGCCCTTCACGATCTGCTCGAGATCGAGCGAGTACGCGACGGCCTGGCGCAGCGCCTTGGTCGCGAACGGCGGCCGCGTGTGGTTCAGCTGGTAGGCGAAGTCTGCCAGCGACGGAACGTCCACGACGACCACCTTGCGGTCGGCCTTGACCGCCGCGACGTCGCGCGGCTGGACGTAGTCCATCACGTCGATCTCGCCGGTCTGGAGACTCTGCAGCTTGACGGTGTCGTCCGGGATCGGGCGATAGCGCACGCGGTCGAGATACGGGCCGCCCTGTTTGTTCCAGTAGTTGTCGTTGCGCTTGATCACCAGGTGCGAATCCTTCACCCACTCGACGAACTCGAACGGCCCGGTCCCTGCCCCCTTCGCGTTGCGCTCGAGCTCCGATCCTTTCTCCTGGGCGACCTTGGGCGAGACCATCATGCCCGCGCGGTCGGTCAGGGTCGCCAGCAGCGCGGCGTCGGGCCGCTTCAGGTTGATCTTGATCGTGTAGGCGTCGACGACGTCGACCGAATCGATGCTGGCCACCTCGCCCTTGCGGACCGACTTCGGCTCGGTCTTCATGCGGTTGAAGTTGAAGCGCGCCGCCTCGGCGTTGAAGTCGGTGCCGTCGTGGAACTTGACGCCCCGCCGCAGCTTGAAGACGACCGTCTTCGAATCGGGCTGCTGCCACGACTCGGCCAGCCCGGGCTTGATGCCGAGCTTGACGTCGAGCGTGACGAGCGGCTCGTAGATGTTGTGGTAGACCTGCCGGTCGATCTTGCTGCCGGACAGGTGCGGATCCATCGTCGCGGCCTCGATGTAGAAGCCGACCCGCAACGTGCCGCCCCGCTTGGGCTCGGCCGCGAGCGCCGCGCGCGGATCGCGGGACACGAGCGACGCGCCCGAGGCCGCCGCGAACAGCCGGAGAAAGTTTCGGCGCGACACGTCGAGCGCGGCGCGCGGGTTCGTCGTAGCCATCGTGCTCCTCCGGGGGTCGATTGGTTGCCGTGAGGCGCGAACGAGTATACCCTGCCGGCCACACTAATCAGCCTGCCCGGAGGACCGCATGAAGCTCGGGATCTGTCTACCGCACTACGGCCGTCCGATCGAAGTCGGACGGATGCTCGAGGTCGCCCGCCGCACAGAAGAGCGCGGTCTTGATTCCGTCTGGGTCACCGATCACGTGATCGTGCCCGAGCAGGCCAACGTGATCTATCGCGAGGACATGCTCGATCCGCTGGCCGTGCTGCCGTGGCTCGCGGGCGTGACGAATCGGGTCGCCCTCGGCACCAGCGTGGTGATCCTGCCCTATCGCACGCCGATCCCGGTCGCGAAGCTCCTGGCCAGCGTCGACGTCCTCTCGGGCGGGCGTCTGATCGTCGGCGCCGCGATCGGCTGGCTCGAGGGCGAGTTCGAGGCGCTCGGCGTGCCGTTCAAGGAGCGTGCGAGTCGGAGCGACGAGGCGCTCGAGCTCATGCGCACGGTGTGGACGCAGGAGCACCCGAAGATCCAGACGAAACGCCATCGCGTGCAGGACGTCGTCGCCTCGCCGATGCCGCTGCAGAAGCCGCGCCCGCCCCTCTATATCGGCGGCTCGAGTGAAGCTGCCTACCGCCGTGTCGCGCGGCTCGGCGACGGCTGGCACGCAAGCTCGACGACCCACGACGCGTTTCGCCAGGGCGCCGATGCGGTACGCCGCTTCTGGAAGGAAGCCGGCCGCGAGGGCTCGCCCTACTTCTCGCTCCGCATCCCGATCCTGATCGACGGCGTGCACCGGGCGGCGGTCGACATGGCCCTCATGCGCGGTCGTCACACGCTTCACGGCACGCCCAAGCAGATCGCCGAGGAGCTCGCGGGCTTTGAAGCGCTCGGCTGCGGCCACGTCGCGCTCGAGGTGTCGTACTCGACGTACCCGGCGATCCTCGAGACGATCGACCTCATCGCCGACAAGATTCGCCCGCAGCTCGGCGAGTGAGGGTTCCCTTCACCGGTCAAAAACAGAGCAGAGACTAGAGCACCTCGCCGGGCGTCGGCCAGGCAACCCACCCAGCTGCAGTCGACCGGATCGATTCAGTATAGGCATTTAAGGTTTGGGTTCTATCGTTCCCAAGTTGGCATCTGGCGTGCGTAGTGAATTGACGGGTGACGCGGTGCACGCCCAGCTCAGGGGAGCTGGATAAGGCCAAGTCGGGGTGAGCTATGGAACACGAAGACGGAGCGTTTGACCTCGCGGGGTACTTCAAGCTTCTGGACGAGGTGATGCCCGACCACGGTACAGGCGTGGTGAGCGCGCGAATCCATATCAGGGACGGCATACCGTGGGCCGTGTACGTCCAGTTCCACAACGCGGAAGAGGAGGCCGCATAACGACCACCTAGCGGCCCGCCGCGGTATCGCAGTGGCCCGTGTGGCCGGCCGCGATCACGCGACGGGAGGCGGCAGGCTCGGGGTGATCCCGGTAATTCTGAGAAAGTGACGCAGCGTGCGCTCGGTATACCCCGACTCGAACAGCGGGTTGGCCGGGCTCGCTTCCCCGGAAGCTCCGCGCAGCTCGCCGGCGCGGACGAGCGCCTTCATGCAGGCGGCGGCCTCGTAGTACTCGAGCTTCCCCCGATCGAGCGCGCGGCGTCGGCGGTAGCGACGCAGATAGGCCGACACCAGCAGCGGGCGCGCGGCGTTCGCGAGCCAGCGCAGCGGCCGCGAGAGCCCGGCGAGCTCCATCGGGACCAGCTTCAAGATCACCAGGGTCGACGCGACGTCGAAAGCCGGATCGGCGACGAGCGCGTTGGGCCAGTCGAGCACGCCGGTGACCCGGCCGCCCGCCATCAGAATGTTGTAGGGGTGAAAGTCGCCGTGACAGACCGCGCGCGGCTCGGGGCGCGGCGGCCGGCGGCGGGCGAGCCACTCGAGCCCGGGCGTGAGCCCGTCGAGCCCGCGACGCTTGGCGCGCTCCGTGAGCTGCGCCAGGTACGCATCGAACGTGAGAGTTCTCGGCTCGAGCCCCTCGTGAGTAACCGCGCGCAGGAACGCGACGGGGTCGAGATCGTGCAGACGCGCCTGGAAATCGGCGACGACGCTCCCCATCGCGCGGGGGTTGACCTTCGGCAAGGGCTCGCCGGCAACACGCTCCATGATCAAGAACGCGCCGCCGAGCGCGGTCGGGTCGGCGCTCGCGGCCCAGACGCGCGGAGCCGGATAGCCGAGATCAGCCAGCGCGTTCTGGATTGCGCGCTCGCGAAGGGCCCGCGCCGGATCGTGGTGAGCCTCGAGCAGACGCAGGATCGACGGACCGCCGAACGCCGTCGGCGCCCCGGCCAGCCGGAACGCGAAGATCTGCGTGTCGAAGCCGCCCGTCACGCGGCTCGGGCGCTCGGCGAACTCCAGACGAGGCTGGACCAGCGACGTACGAAGATGCTCGAGGAGCCGTGCTTCGAGCTCTACCACCTGGGACGCCACACCTCAGCGGCCGACGCCGGCCGTCTCGTCGACCTTCGCGTCCTCACGAAAGTGAGGCATGACCTCCTCGGCGAAGAGCTGCATCATCTCGAGCGTCTGCTCGTGGCTCGGGCCGGTCATCCCCGAGCAGAGGATGCCGGCCTTGAGCTCGTCTGAGAACACGCGGAGCTTGTCGCGCACGGTGGCCGGGCTGCCGTAGATCAGATAGCCCTCGCGCTCCGCCTCGTCGAAGTCGAGCTCGCTCGGCAGCTTGGGCGGATTTGCCAGCAGGCGCCGCAGGGACGCCTCGGTCATGTAGCCCGGCGGCCGCCAGAACGGCGGGTGCATCCGGAGCCCCGTGTTGTACACCCACATCACGTGCTTCCTGGCGAGCTCGCGCGCCTTCGCGTCATTCTCGGCGACGACGATCGGCACGTTGACCGTGAGCTGATAGCGGCTGGCCTTGTAGCCGTTCTTCTCGCACGCCTCACGGTACTCGCCGTAGATCTGCGCGATGCGCTTGATCGGCGTGAAGACCATCAAGTACGGGAAGCGCCGCTTGGCCGCCCACTCGACGGTCTCACTCGAGCCCTGCGATGGGCACCACACCGGCGGATGCGGCTTCTGGATCGGCCGCGGCCACGGATTCACGTAGTGATAGCGATAGAACCGGCCGTCGAACGGAAACGGCCCCTCCTCGGTCCACGCGCGCAGGATCAGCTCGGCGGCCTCGTAGAAGCGGTCGCGCGAGTGCGTGGGATTGATCCCGGTCGAGAAATACTCGGCGCTGATGCCGCGGACGAACCCGGAGATCACGCGGCCGCCCGAGGCCACGTCGAGCATCGCGATCTCCTCCGCGATGCGCAGCGGGTTCTCGCGCAGCGGCAGCCCGTTGCCGAGGATCGCGATCTTGGCCTTCGTGGTCCGGCGCACCAGCATCGCCGCCATCACGTTGGGGCTCGGCATCGTGCCGTAGCAGTTCTGGTGGTGCTCGTTGACGCAGAGCCCGTCCCAGCCCAGCTGCTCGGCGTACTCGAGCTGATCGAGATACTGGTTGTAGAGCGTGTGGCCGACCGCGGGATCGTAGTGGCGGTTGGAGAGCGTCACCCACGACGACGACTCGTCGTGCTCCATGTGGTAGGGCATCAGGTGGAAGTAGTAGAACTTCACCTGGCCCCCTGCCGGAGTCGACAGAACTCGCCGATTGCCTCGGCGACCGCTTCGGGCTCTTCCAGGTGCGGCACGTGGCCAGACTCCTCGAAAACACGCAGGCGCGAGCCCAGGATCTCTTGTGCCCACGCCTCGCCGCACGGCTTCAGCGGCGCCAGACGATCGTGAGCGCCCCAGCAGAGCAAGGTCGGCGCGCTGATGCGGCCGAGCCGCCGACGCAAGAGCGGGTTGTAGAGGTAGGGATTCCAGCTCACGCGCGCGAGCGCGGTCCCCTGGCGGTACTGCAGGGCCAAGGTGTCGATCGACTGATCGGGCGGCGCCAGCGCGAGGGCCGCCATCGGGTTCTGGAAGATCGTCCCGACGATCTCCGGGATGTCCATCCCGAACAGGAACGGATAGATCCAGCCGTCGACGCGGATCCCGACCGGGTCGATCAGCACGAGCGACTCGAGCCGGTGCGACGCCATCGTCGCGATCTCCCCGGCGATCCAGCCGCCGAAGGAGGCCCCGACGAGATGCACGCGCTCGAGCCCGAGCCGGTCGAGCAGGTCGAGATAGTGAAAGGCCAGATCCGAGATGTGCTCGATCCACTCCGCGGCCGGCGAGCCGCCGTGGCCGGGATGGCTCGGGAAGTACACCGTGTAGTCCTTCGCCAGGCGATCCTGGAAGGCGAGCCACCGACCGGCGCCGCCGGCGCCGTGCAGGAACAGCAGCGGCGGCCCCGCGCCGTCGCGCAGCATCTGGACCGGCGTGCCGCGGACGGACAGCTCCTGCCAATCCGGCATGTCAGGCGATGAAGAGACCGCCGTTCGGCGACAACCACTGCCCGGTGAAGAACGAGCTGTCGTCGGAGGCGAGGAACAGCGCGGTCGCGGCCACCTCGTGCGGCTCGCCGGTGCGGTGCAGCGGCGTGCGCGCGATCACCGCCGCGCGGACCAGCGGCGACATGCGCTCGGTCATCGGGGTGTCGATGTAGCCCGGGCAGATCGCGTTCACGCGGATCCCGCGCGAGGCGACGTCGCGCGCCACCGCGCGCGTGAACGCGAGGATCGCGCCCTTGGCCGCGCTGTAGTGCGGCACGATCTCGAGACCCGTGAGCGCCGCGACGCTCGAGATGTTGACGATCACGCCGCGGTTCTTCGGGCTCATCAGCCTGAGCGCCTCGCGCGTGCAGAAGAACGTCCCGTCAACGTGCACCGCGAGCATCCGGTGCCACGACTCGTCGGACAGATTCTGGGTGATGTCGAGGTGGGTCTGGCCGTGCTGGCCGCTCATGAGCTCCATGATCAGCGTTTCGGACTTCTTGCCGATCTCGAGGCGATCGTCACCCGGCCCCGCAGCGATCCCGGCGTTGTTGACGAGGATGTCGAGCCGGCCGAGCTCACGTTCGATCGTCGCGAACATGGCCTTCACCTGCGCGCTGTCGGCGACGTCGGCCTGAATGGCCCGGCCACCGGCGGGCCCCTTCATCGACGCGACGGTCTGCTCGGCGGCTTCGCGGCGCACCTCGTTCACGACGACGTGCGCGCCCTGCTCGGCGAACAAGAGCGAGATCGCCCGCCCCAGTCCCGAGCCGCCACCCGTCACCAGCGCGACCTTGTCCTTGAGCTTCATCGGCCCCTCACCCTAGGCGGAACCCGGCACGCGGTCAAGGACTCGTGGTAGGGTCGCTCGGATCGATGCCCAGCTATTCGCTCGGAATCGACATCGGCGGCACGTTCACCGACGTCGTGGTGTACGACCACGACACCGGGCGGCAATGGAGCCGCAAGGTCCTGACCACCCACGACGATCCGGTCCGTGCCGTCGTCTCGGGCGTTGCCGGGATCCTGGGCGCCGGCCCGCTAGAGCCACGGCACTTCACGCGCGTCGTGCACGCGACCACGCTCTTCACGAACGCGCTCATCGAGCGCAGGGGCGCCGTCGCCGGGCTCATCACGACGGCCGGATTCGGCGACACGCTCGAGATCGGGCGCGAGCGCAAGTTCGAGCTCTACGACCTCAACACCGCCAAGCCCGAGCCGCTCGTCCCGCGCAATCTGCGGCTCGAGGTCGCCGAGCGCACCAACGCCGATGGCCGCATCAGGCTCCCGCTCGATCGCGCCGAGCTCGTGGCCGCTGCCGGGCGGCTGGCCGCCGGCGGCGTGAGCTCGATCGCGGTGATGTTCCTGCACGCCTACGCGAACCCGAGCCACGAGGCCGAGGCTGTGCGGCTCATCGCCGAACGCCATCCGGCGATCTTCACGACGGCGTCGCACGAGGTGGCGCCGGAGATCCGCGAGTTCGAGCGCGCCTCGACGACGGTCGCGAACGCCTACATCAAGCCGCTCGCGCATCAGTATCTCGGACGAATGGCGCGCCAGCTCGCCGAGCAGAAGATCCCGGCGCCGCTCCTGCTGATGCTCTCGAGCGGCGGCCTCACGCACGTCACCGAGGCGCAGCGCACGCCGGTACAGATGCTCGAGTCCGGCCCGGCGGCCGGAGCCATCGCCGCCGCGTTCTTCGGCCGCACGGACAGCGGCGGCGACCTGCTCGCCTTCGACATGGGCGGCACGACCGCCAAGCTCTCGCTGGTCGACGGCGGCGAGCCGCGCACCGCCTACAGCTTCGAGGCCGCGCGCCAGAAGCGATTCATCGAGGGCAGCGGCCTGCCGATCCGCATCTCGACCATCGAGCTGATCGAGATCGGCGCGGGCGGCGGCTCGATCGCTCACGTCGACGAGATCGGGCTCTTGAAGGTCGGGCCGCGCAGCGCCGGCTCGCAACCCGGCCCGGCCTGTTACGGCCTGGGCGGTGCGGAGCCAACCGTCACCGACGCCGATCTGCTGCTCGGCTACTTGAACCCCGAGTACTTCGCAGGCGGCACGATCGCGATCGACCTCGCGGCCGCGCGCGCGGCGGTGAGTCGGCTGGCCGAGGCCGTGGGCTTGCCGCCGATCGCGGTGGCGTGGGGCATCCACGACGTCGTCAACGAGAGCATGGCGAGTGCCGCACGCGTCCACATCGCCGAGCGCGGACGTGACCCGCGCGACTACGCGCTCCTGTGCACGGGCGGCGCCGGACCGGTCCACGCCTGCCACGTCGCGCGCAAGCTCGGCATCGGCCGGGTGATCTGTCCGCCGTCGGCCGGCGTCGCCTCGGCGCTGGGCCTCCTGGTCGCTCCCGCGCGCGTGGACCGGGTCGCCACCGTCGGCGTCCGGCTCGACCGCGGCGATCTCGGCGCGCTCGAGCAGGCGTTCCGCGCTCTAGAGGACGAGGCGCGCGCGGTCATGGGCGACACGGGGCTCAAGCTCGAAACCGCGCGCTTTCAGCGGCTGGCCGACGGCCGCTTCCTGGGCCAGGGATTCGATCTCGTGGTCGACCTGCCCGATGGTCCATACGACGGCCGTGATCAGGACGCCGTCCGCCACGCGCTCACGCAAGCCTTCGAAGCGGCCTACCGCGAGAAGTTCTCGCTCACGCCGCCCGACGTGCCGGTCGAGTTCATCAACATCCGCGTCGCCGTCCGCGCGCCGGTCGCGGGGAGCGAGGTGGTGCTTCAGGGACGCGCGCGAGGGGCTGATTCGCCCATCAAGGGGCGCCGCCCGGTCTGGTTTCCCGAGGCCGGCGACTTCGTCGAGACGACCGTGTACGACCGCGCGCGTCTGGCCGTCGGCAATCGATTCGCCGGCCCGGCGGTCATCGAGGAAGAAGGCTCCACGCTCGTGGTGGGCCCCCGCGCCGGCTTCACGGTGGCGCCGACCGGCAACGTGGTCGTGACGCTCGAGCCATGAGCCGCTTCGACGCGATCACGCTCGAGGTCCTGTGGACGCGCCTCATCTCGGTGGTCGACGAGGCGGCCAAGGCCATCGTGCGCACGTCGTTCTCGACCTTGTCGAACGAGGCCAACGACTTCGCCTGCATGCTGACCGACGCCCGCGGCTACTCGCTGGCCCAGAACACCGGCAGCATCCCGTCGTTCATCGGCACCTTGCCCGCGACTGTCCGCCATTTCCTGCGCGCGATGGGACCGGCCGCGATGCGGCCCGGCGACGTGCTCATCACCAACGACGCGTGGATGGGCACCGGGCACATGAGCGACGTCAGCGTCCTCAAGCCGATCTTCCGCGCCGGCCGCCTCGTCGCGTTCTCGGCGACGACCTCGCACATGCCCGACATCGGCGGGCGCTTGCGCGCGATCGAGGCGCGCGAGGTGTTCGAGGAAGGGCTGCACATCCCGCTGATGAAGTTCATCCGCGAGGGACGGCCCGACGAGACCCTGATCGAGATGATCCGCGCGAACGTGCGCACGCCGGATCAGACCGTGGGCGACATCTGGGCGCAGGTCGGCGCGAACGAGCTCATGGAGAAGCGCCTGCTCGCGCTGATGGACGCTGCGCGCCTCGAGTCGCTGGACGAGCTCGGCGACGAGCTGTTCTCGCGGGCCGAGCGGGCGATGCGCGAGGCGATCCGCGCCGTCCCCGACGGGACCTACCACTACGCGATGCGCACCGACGGCGTCGACGAGCCGCTCGATTACAAGGTGGCGCTCACGATCGCCGGCGACGAGATCACCGCCGATTATGCCGGCACCTCGCCGCAGCAGCCGCGCGCGATCAATTGTGTCTTGGCGTACACCTATGCAATGACCGCGTACGCGATCAAGTGCGCGCTCCTGCCCGGCCTGGCGAACAACGAGGGCATGTACCGCCCGATGCGCGTGACCGCGCCCGAGGGGTGTCTCCTCAACCCGCGCTTCCCGGCCGCCGTCGTGAGCCGCGCGGTGACGGGCCACTACGTGCCGGCGCTGCTCTTCGGCGCGCTGCACCAGGTGATCCCCGACCGTGTGATGGCCGGGGCGGGCTCACCGCTCTGGGCCGTTCAGCAGACGGGACTGCGACCGGACGGGCGCCCCTACACGAACATCTTTTTCTTCAACGGCGGCATGGGCGCCACGCCCACCAAGGACGGCGAGCACGTGCTGTCGTGGCCGAGCAATATCTCGTCGACGCCGATCGAGGTGGCCGAGCGCAACAGCCCGCTCTTCTTTCGCGAGAAGAAGCTGACGGCGGGCTCCGGCGGCGTCGGACGCTTCCGCGGCGGGCTCGGCCAGGACATCGTGTTCGTGTGCGAATCGGACGCGCCGATCGTCGCCTCGTTCATGGCCGAGCGCACGAAGTTCGCGGCGCCGGGCTTCGCGGGCGGCGGTAACGGCGGGCTCGGCGACGTGCAGATCAACGGCGTGCCGATCGACAACCGACGCCAGCACGTGCTCAAGCGCGGTGACGTCGTGCTGGTACGAACGCCGGGCGCCGGCGGCTACGGTCCGGCCGCCGAGCGTGACCCGGCGGCGGCCGAGCGAGACCGCGCGCTCGGCTACTGAGACGTCGTTCGGTCGAAGACGCGCGCGGTCAGGCCTTGCGGAACCGGTGGACGCCGTCGGCGTCCACGAGGCGGACCGCGCGCCCTTCGTCCTCGAGGAATCTGAGGTGGGCGAGCGCCTCGCCGATCGCGAAGCTCAGCTGATGGCTGTCGAGCTCGCGGCGGAATAGCACCGGCACCAGCTCGGCCGCGGTCCGCGGCTCAACGAGTGCATCGAGCGCTTCGCTCAGACGCGCGGCGTGGTGGTCGCGCAGCTGCTCCAGACGCGCGTGCAGGCCGCGGAACGGCAGGCCGTGCGAGGGCAGCACGAGCGTGTCCGGCGCCATCGGCTGGAAACGGTCGAGCGAGTCGAGATAGAGCCGGAGCGGATTGAGCCGGGGCTGCTCGGACCAGACACTCACGTTGGTCGTGATCTTCGGCAGCACCTGATCGCCGGCGATCAAGACGCGGTTGGCCTCGTCCCACAGGCACGCGTGCTCCGGCGCGTGGCCCAGCGCGATCAGCACGCGAAACGTCCGGCGGCCGATCGTGATCGAATCGCCCTCGCGGATGCGCCGGAACTCGCTCGTCACCTCGGGCACGAGGGTCGGATAGTGATTGCCCCGCCGCCCGAGCTGCACCAGCGCCTCGGGCCCGCAGCCGTGGCGCTTGAAGTGCGCCAGCCGCGGCTCGAAGTCGGCGGCCCCGCGGCTGCGCCAGGAGTACTGGGCGTACAGCCACTCCGCCTGCGTGCACCAGAGCTCGGTCTTCCAGCGCGCGGTGAGCCAGCCCGCATTGCCCATGTGGTCCGGGTGGAAGTGCGTGACGAGCACGCGCTGCACGGGACGGCCGTCGAGGCGGCTCGCGAAGATGCGCTCCCACACGGCGCGCGTGTCGTCGAGCCCCACGCCCGTGTCGACGATCGTCCACCCGTCGCCGTCTTCGAGAAGCCACAGGTTGATGTGGTTGAGCTGGAACGGCAGCGGCATGCGCAGCCAGGCGATGCCGGGCGCGACGTCGATGACGTCGCCGGGCGCGGGCGGAGTGGTCCACGGATGATCGAGAGCCATGGAATGCAGTGTACCTTGCGTTCGCCGGCCGAACCTGATCTTCTATGCGCCGCCGAATTCACGCCGCGACGCCGATCGACAACCCGGAGGAGACTCTATGAACCCGCTACGGCTCGCCACCGTCGTCGTCCTGCTCGCACTCTTCGTCGTCGTTCCCGTCGCGTACGGTCAGCTGCTCCTGTCGACCAACGACAACAAGGTGGCCCTGGTCAACGGCGTCACGACGGTCGTGAAGAGCCCGCCGCCCGACACGTTGACGGTCATCGACATCAAGAGCTGGCCGCCGAGGGTCGTGGCCGAGCTCGACGTGCCCGGCAGCGTCGTGGGACCCCCGTTCAGCGTCGCGCTCACGTCCGACGAGTCGCTGGCGCTCGTGACCGCGAATGAGAAGCTCGATCCGAGTGACCCGACCAAGCGGATCGCCAACAACACGATGTCGGTCGTCGATCTCAAAGCGACCCCGCCGAAGGTCATCGCGACGCTCGAGACCGGCAAGAATCCCGCCGGGGTGTCGATCACGCGCCAGGGCACACTCGCGCTCGTGGCCAACCGCGGCGAGGGCACGGTCTCGGTCTACACGATTCAAGGCAAGACCGTGACGCCGGCGGGCAAGGTCGCGATCGCCGACGACAAGTCGGGCACGAGCCACGCGACGATCTCGCCCGACGGCAAGCTGGCGCTCGTGAGCCGCGACGGCGACGACCGCATCTCGGTGCTCTCGATCGACGGCACCAAGGTGGAATACACCAAGCGCGACATCTCGGCGGGCTTGCGGCCCTACGGAATCGACATCGCGTCGAACGGCGCCTTCGCGGCGGTGGCCAACATCGGCCGGGGCGGCGGCGACGCCGACACCGTGAGCCTCATCGATCTCAAGGCGCAGCCGCCGCGCGTCGTGAGCACGGTGACCGTCGGCCAGACGCCGGAGGGCATCAAGATCTCGCCGGACGGAACCATCGTCGCGGTCGTGGTGATGAACGGGAGCAACAAGCCCAAGGACTCGCCGTTCTTCGCCGACGCCGGCAAGCTCGTGCTCCTGCGCGTGAGCGGGATGGACCTCTCGCGCTTCGCCGAGGCGCCGATCGGCCACTGGTCGCAGGGCGCGGCGTTCTCGCCCGACGGTAAGCGCGTGTTCGTCGGCAACATGGTCGAGAAGGACATCCAGGTGTTCAGCCTCGACGGCGGCACCTTGCGCGACACGGGCGTGCGCATCGCGGTCAAGGGCGGCCCGGCGGCAATCCGCACCGCCGACAAGTAAGTCTAGGATTTCTCCTGACAGGACGCCGTGGGGAAGAGGAACTCGCGCTTGCCGTCGAGCGCGTACCCGCAGTGCTCGCGCAGCCACGCGGCGGCCGAGGGGTTCCTGGTCTCGAGCACAGCGACGGCGTCGCGTGCGGTCACCATGTAGCCGGCCTGCACGCGGTAGCGGCCCAAGAACAGCGCCGCGATACGCTGCCAGAACCCGCGCGGTGCGGAGACCACGCCGGACGTCAGGACGAGCCGACGCGTCGAGCGATTGGGCGCGAGCGGTAGCTCGCAGCCGACCCACGCCAGTCGCACCGACAGCGGCGCCTCGCCGGGCGGGCAGGCAACGATCCGGATGCTCTTCGCAGCCACAAAACCACGATAGCCCGCAACCGCCTGCGGCACCGAGCGGTTTTCGCGACAGCGCGGCGGCACGACTGCGCTAGGTACGGAGTCGCGTGGGCTCGCTTCGAGCGCGGGCTTTGCCCGCGCAATTTCTGGGGGTCGGAGGGGGCCGTCGAGGCCCCTTCGACGATCTAGCGCGGCTTCACCCACGTCTCCGACCAGGCCAGGCAGGCGCTCGAGCCCTGGCGGTCGCCGCGCATCTCGGCCCAGGGCTGCCCGGTCGCGAAGCGGCCGTTCCACTCGACCTGCGCCGAGCGCGCCGGGAAGAACGTGCTGAACACGCCGATCGGCCGGTTGTTGAAGCCGGGCGGCGCGTTGAGCACGAACGGCTCGATGCAGTCGTACCAGGTCATCCGGATGCGGTCGGCGCCCGAGTCGATCGTCTCCACGGCCGTGGAGCGCGGGTCACCGGAGCGGCCGAACTGTGCGGAAATCACCGGCACATTGGTGTCGGCGAACGCGGGGAACAGCAAGGTCTCGATCGTGCGCTGCAGCCAGCGCGCGACCGCCGCGTTGTCGCTGAAGATGCGCGTCTGGCCGGAGCTGAGCTCGCTTTGCGCGAACAGCACGTGGCCCGCGCCGGAGGGGCACCACAGCACGCGCCAGTGGCTGAAGCGGTCGGATGGCGTCTTGCCGCCATCGTGGCTCAGGCGGATGAAGGAGTTCTCGCCGGTCATCAGGACCGTGTTCGGGTCGACGGGTGGAGTCATGGTCTCGTCCTCAGAGGGCCGCCACCTCGACGCGCGCGTCGTTGTAGCATGCGCCCTCGGAAATGTCGGCGTGGTCGGCTGGGCACAGCGCGGAGACGGTCTGGCCGTTGTCGCTCGTCGCCATCCACGCGCCCTTGAGCGAGCAGACGACGCCTCGCGGAATCACGTCGGTGACCACCAGCGGCAGCCGGACCTCGCCGAGGTCGTTCCACACGCGCACGCGCATGCCGTCGCGCAGATTCCTGGCTTTCGCGTCGTCGGGATGCATCTCGAGCGGCGGCGGCCCCTCGGCGACGTGCAAGCCGCCGAAGGTCGACGTGATGCGCTGGTCCGAAGCCGGTGAGATCAACGTCAGCGGATACGACGACGCGACCGGTCGCCAGCTCGGCAGGCGCGCGCCGTACTTCTTCTCGAGGTAAGGCGAGGCGAGCTCCACCTTGCCCGACGTCGTTTTGGGGAACACATTCTTGAACAGGACAAGCTCCTCGCCGCCGCCGTTCACCGTCATCGGTGTCGCGCGATCGAGCGGGATCGCGCTCGGCCGCTTACCGCCCATGCGCGGGTCGGCGCCGTCGAGCGCGTCGTCCATCAGCTCGGCGTCGCTCGCGCGAAACGCGGGGTCGTCGAAGCCGAAGCGCGCCGCCAGCCGGCGGAAGATCTCGGTGTTGGGCAACGCCTCACCCTGCGGCGGGATCACCCGATCCGCGCGCTGCAGCCAGTGCGTGCCGTACGCCGCGAAGAGATCGGCGTGCTCGAAATGGCTCGCGGCCGGCAGCACCACGTCGGCATAGGCGAGGCTGTCGGTCATCACGACGTCGGAGCCGACGACGAAGAGATCCTCGCGCGCCAGACCGCGGCGCAGGACGTTCTGCTCCGGGTGCACGACCAGCGGGTTGTGGTTGTAGATGAAGAGCGCCTTGAGCGGCGGCGACAGACGCGGGTCGTTCAAGTCGCGGCCGACGTCGATGATGTTGACCAGCCGCGTGCCGGGCGGCACGAGGTCCGGACGTGCCAGCCGCGCCGGTGTCTTCGGGAACGCGAAGCCGGCGCCGTTGATCAGCCCGCCGCCCGGCACGCCGAACTTGCCGGCGAGCGCCGGAAGCGCGAAGACCGCGCGGATGCCGCTGCCGCCGTTCTTGTTCCGCTCGAGCCCGTTGCCCACCGTGATGACCGCCGGGGTGATGGTCCGGTACCACTCGGCGAGCTGCTGGACCTGACGCTCTTCCACGCCGCAGATGCGCGCCGCCTCCGCCAGTGTGTAGCGGCGCGCGAGGGCCATGTACTCCTCGAAGCCCTCGACGTGGCGCGCGATGAACTCGCGATCGAGCGCACCCTGTCGCTCGAGATCCGCGGCGATCGCCCAAGCCAGGATCACATCGGTGCCCGGCCGCAACGCGATGTGCAGGTCGGCCTGCTCGGCAATCTTGGTCCGGCGCGTATCGACGATGACGAGCTTGGCGCCGTTGCGCCGCGCGCGGTTGATGATCGGCACGATGTGAAGGTTCGACCACGTGACGTTGCTGCCCCAGGCGATGATCAGCTTCGAGTGCTCGGCCTGCTCGGGCCTGATCCCGGGCGCCGGGCCGAACGTGCCGACCCATGCTTCGGTGCGGATGCCGCCGCAGAGCGGACGACGGTCGAGCAGGCTCGCACCCAGACGGTGAAAGAACCGGAGATCCATCGAGCCGCCGGCGAGCATCCCGTGCGGGCCGGCGTAGTTCAGCGGAAGGATCGCCTGCGGGCCGTGTGCGGCGATGATCGCCGTGAAACGCTGGTGCACGAGGTCGAGCGCCTGCGTCCACGAGATCCGCTCGAAGCGTCCCTCGCCCTTGGCGCCGGTGCGGCGCAGCGGCGTCGTGAGCCGCCCCTCGCCGTGGACGAATCCCGGATACGCCTGCGGGACCTTGGCGCAGAGCACGCCTGCCGTGTAGGGATTGGCGCGCGAGCCGCGGATCGAGACGATTCGCTCGTCCTCGACGGTCACGGTCAGGCTGCAGGTGTCGGGGCAATCGAGCGGACACACACTCGGATGCTCGGTCTTCATTCGGGTCCTCCCGGCGGCGTCTTGCTCACACCACGCCATCCCCTGATGTACACGGAGTGGTCAGCCGGGGGAAGAGCCATTGGTGTCGGCGTCGGCGAGCCAATCGGGCTACGGCGCCGGCGCCGGCGGCAGCGTCGCCATGTAGTGCGCCAGGCTCTCGATATCCGACTCGCTGAGCGGCTGGGCCGCCGTGGTCATCGTGCCGTCGAGATCGCCCGCCGTCTGCGCCTTGAACCCGCGGAGGAGCTTGATGAGGTAGGTGAGATCCTGACCGGCCAATCGCGGAATCTGCTCGTGACCCACGAGGCCCGGTCGGTGGCACGAGACGCAGTGGTGCTGCTGAGCGAGCTCTCGGCCGGCGGCCACCTTCGCCGGTTCGGTCGTGGCCGGGCGCGGTGTCGGGCGCTGGGAGGCGTAGAACGCGGCCAGGTCGGCCATATCGGTGTCGCTCAGGTTGGCGGCCATCGGTGACATCTGCGGATCCTTGCGCCGGCCGTCGCGGTACTTGATGAGTTGCCAGTGCGTGAAGAAGACGGGCTGGCCGGCGATCGACGGCGTGCCGGGAATCGACGCGTTGCCGTCGGCGCCGTGACAGGCCTTGCACGGCTCAGATTTCCGGCGCCCGGCTTCGAGGTCGGCGGCTCGAGCCGGCGCCGCGGCCGTCACCGCCAGGACGGCGGCGATGACCGTGGCGCCGGCGAGCGGCGTGATGCGCTTCAGCGCTGGAAGGCGACGCGGTAGATCGCGCCCGCGTAGTCGTCGGCGATCAGGAGCGAGCCGTCCTTCATCTGCTGCGTGTAGACCGGGCGGCCCCAGACCTGGTCACCCTGCAGCCAACCCTCGGCGAACGGTTCGTACTTGGCGATGCCGCCCTTCGCGTCGAGCGTGACCATCATCACGCGGAAGCCGATCTTCTGCGAGCGGTTCCACGAGCCGCGCTGGGCCAGGAAGACGCGGTTCTTGTACTCGGCCGGGAACATCGAGCCCGTGTAGAACTGGACGCCGTTACCCGCGACGTGCGGGCCGGTCTTGAGGATCGGCTTCTCGTAGTCGCTGCAGCTCTTCCCCTTGCCGAACTCGGGATCGAGGGTGTCGCCCTGGTGGCAGTACGGGAAGCCGAAGTGCTGCCCCTTCTTCGCCGCGATGTCGAAGCGATCGCTCGGCATGTCGTCGCCCAGCCAGTCACGCGCGTGCGTCGTGAAGTAGAGATTCTTCGTCACCGGGTGCCAATCGAAGCCGACGCTGTTGCGCACGCCGTGCGCGACGTACTCGAAGCCCGTACCGTCCGGGTTCACGCGCGAGAGGTTGGCGTGGGTGTCCGGCGGGATGCAGATATTGCACGGCGCGCCGATGTTGAAGTAGAGCTTGCCGTCCGGACCGAACGCCAGGTACTTCCAGCCGTGCGGAAGATCCTTCGGCAAGGTCTCGTAGACCGCTTCCATCGCGGGCGGGTTGTCGAGCTTGTCCTCGATACCCACCATCTTGGTGATGCGGTGCACCTCGGCGATGTAGAGCGTGCCGTTTCGGAACGCGATGCCGTTGGGCAGGTTGAGGCCCTTGGCGATCACCTTCACGTCGCGCGTGCTCCCGTTGTCGACGACGGCGTACACGTTACCGGCCGTGCGGCTCGAGACGAAGAGCGTGCCCTTCTCGCCCCACGTCATGACCCGCGCGTTGTTGATGCTGTGCGCCCAGAGCGAAACCTTGAAGCCGGCCGGGACCTTGATCTTGTCGACCGGGATCTCTCCCGGCGCCTTGGGCGCGGGCGGCTGGGCGATCGGCGCCAGGCTGGAGTCCGCCATCGACGACGGCTGGCCTTGCTTCCACGGCGGCGGCGCCTGCGCGGGCTGCTGGGCCTCTCCCAGCGGCCCGAGTGCCAACACGAGGACAACAGCGACCGCGAGCAACATGACGGGGGTGCGAAACATGGCGGGCCTCCCTTGATCGGTGAACGGCCTGCGACAGATGGGACTTGGGGCCGGACGATACGTCTGGCCTCTGACCTTGTCAAGGCGCCGCAGTCTGTATAAACGCCCGCCGAAAGCGCTTGACCCGTCCGGAGCCTTCAACTAGACTCGGCGCCACGTGGCTCCGTGTGGAGCTCGGTTCAGACCCTAAGACTCAGCTAATGTGGAGGTAAGAGCAATGGCCTGGGAAGCGCCGGAATTCGTGGAAGTCAGGATGGACGCCGAGATCAACTCTTACCAGGACGAGTTCGGGCCGGGGCGCGAAGAGGACGACCGCTTCTAAGGCCAGAGCCGCTCAGATTCTCAGCCCTTCTCGCCGGCCGTCGGGCCGGGGGAAGGGCTGTGTTGTCTCCGGCAAGCGACGATGCTGATCCGGGTCCTGGGCTCCGCCGCAGGCGGTGGATTCCCGCAATGGAACTGCGGGTGCCCGAACTGCCGCGGCGTTCGCGCCGGAGATGTTCAGGTCACCGCCCGCACCCAGGAATGCGTGGCCGTCAGCACCGACTCCGCCCAGTGGTTTCTGCTGAATTGCTCGCCTGAGATCCGCCAGCAGATCGAGAGCTTCCCGCCGCTGCACCCGCGCGGGCCGCGGCACTCGCCGATCGCGGCCATTCTGTTAACGAACGGCGACCTCGATCACTGCCTGGGACTGCTCTCGCTGCGTGAGTCGCATCCCCTCGTGATCTACGCGACCGATCGCCTGCGCCGCGGGTTCATCGACGGCAACGTGCTGTACCGGACCCTCGATCGGTTTCCCGGCCAGGTCACGTGGCGGGCGCTCAAGCTCGGCCGCGAGGAGGAATTGGCCGATGTCGAGGGGCGTCCTTCGGGCCTCCTGGTCGAGGCCGTGGCGATGCCTGGCAAGCTGCCAATCCACCTCGAGGCCGACGGCACCTCTGATCCCGAGGACAGCGTCGGCTTCCGGATCCGCGAGCGCGCGTCGGGGCGGATCCTGGCCTATCTTTCCGGGGTCGGCGCGGTGACCGACGCAGTTCGGCGCGCCGTCGAGGACGCCGACTGCGTGTTCTTCGACGGAACCTTCTGGTCCAACGACGAGCTTCCCGGGCTCGGGCTCGGGACGAAGCGAGCCGAACAGATGGCCCACCTGCCGGTCGGGGGCCCGGACGGTAGCCTGGCCCGCCTGCAGGGCCTGGCGGCGCCGCGCCGGATCTTCATTCACGTGAACAACACCAACCCGCTGCTCCGCGACGACTCGCCGGAGCGCGTAGCCGTGAAGGCGGCGGGCTGGGAAGTCGCCCGAGACGGCATGGAGGTGCGGATATGACCGGGGAAGGCACGCGACCGCCGCTCAGCCGCGACGAGTTCATCGAGTGGGTGCGGCGGGAGGGCGAATACCGCTACCACGATCATCACCGCTATCACGTGCTGATGCACGACGGGAAGCTCACCCAGTTGCAGCTCCAGCAATGGGTGCTGAATCGGTACTACTACCAGACGCGCGTGCCGATCAAGGATGCCATCATCCTGTCGAAGTCCGAGGACCCCGCGTTCCGGCGGATGTGGATCCGTCGTATCCGCGACCACGACGGCGACGCGGCCGGCGAAGGCGGGCTCGAATTGTGGCTGCGTCTGGCCGACGGCGTGGGACTGGATCGGGAGGAGGTGGCGAGCTGCCGTTCGGTGCTGCCGGGCGTCCGCTTCGCCTGCGACGGCTACGTCGAGCTGGTGCGGGAGCGCACGCTGCTCGAGGCGGTCGCCTCCTCGCTCACCGAGTTCTTCTCGCCCGACCTGATGACCAAGCGGGTGCTGGCCTGGGAGCGGCACTATCCGTGGATCAGCCGCGACACCCTCGACTACTTCCGCACGCGGCCACCGCGCGCGCGGCAGGATTCGCTGGAAGCCATCGACTTCGTGATCCGCCACGCGACCACCTACGAGCTCCAGGCCCGCTGCGTGGCCGCGCTCATCCGCAAGACCGAGATCCTCTGGCACCTGCTCGACAGCCTGTACACCGTCTACGTGGAGCCGGGCTGGGGGCCGGGCGGCGCGCGTGCCTGAGACCGGCGCTCGCCTCGCCGCGGAGGCGCGGCCGCGGCTGGCTCCCAAGGTGCGGGTGCGGTGGGATCGCAAGGACGGTCGCTACATGCTGCTCTACCCCGAGCGGGGCCTCGTGCTGAACGCGACCGCGGCCGAAGTGGTGAAGCTGTGCACCGGCGAGCACACGGTGGCCGCGATCGTCGAGCGGCTGGCCGAGCTGTACGCGCCTCAGCCCGCGGACGCCATCGAGCGGGAGGTGCTCGCGTTCCTCCACGCAATGGTCGAGCGCGGGCTCATCCGGATCGAGCCGTGAGCGACGGCGCTCCGCGGCCGTACACCTTGGTGGCGGAGCTGACCTACCGCTGTCCGCTGCGCTGCGTATACTGCTCGAACCCGCTCGACTACGCGAGCCACCGCGACGAGCTCGGGACGGCCGACTGGCTGCGGGTGTTCCGGGAGGCGGAGGCCCTCGGGGTGGTGCAGCTCAATCTCACCGGCGGCGAGCCGCTGGTCCGCGACGATCTCGAGGCGTTGGTGGAGGCCGCACGCGGGCTCGACCTCTACACCAACCTGATCACGAGCGGCATCCCGTGCACGCGCGAGCGATTGGCGGGGCTGCTGGCCCGCGGTCTCGACAACGTGCAGGTGTCGGTGCAGGACGTCCGGGCGCCGGAATCGGACCGCATCGCCGGCCTCCGGTCCTTCGAGCGCAAGCTCGAGGTGGCCCGTCTGGTCAAGGAGCTGGGGCTGGCCCTCACGCTCAACGTGGTGCTCCACCGCGAGAACCTCGACCGGGTGCCCGAGATCATCGCGCTCGCCGAGTCGCTCCAGGCCGATCGCCTCGAGCTGGCCAACACGCAGTACCTCGGCTGGGCTCTGGTCAACCGGCGCGCGCTCCTGCCCACCCGTGAGCAGCTCGACCGCGCCCGCGAGGTCGCGCGCGCTGCGCGGCAGCGCCTGCTTGGACGCATGGAAGTGCTCTTCGTGATCCCCGACTACTACGCCGAGTTCCCCAAGTCCTGCATGGACGGCTGGGGGCGGCGCTTCATCGTGATCAGTCCGGACGGCTTGGCCCTGCCGTGCCACGCGGCGCACACGCTGCCCGGGCTCACCTTCGATCGCGTCCAGGACCGCTCGCTCGACGAGATCTGGCACCACTCGGAGGCCTTCAACGCCTACCGCGGCCAGGCCTGGATGCCGGAGCCCTGCCGGAGCTGCGACAAACGGGCCACCGACTTCGGGGGCTGCCGCTGCCAGGCGTACCACCTGACCGGCAGCGCCGCTGCGACGGATCCGGTCTGCTCGCTCGCGCCGGACCACGGGCTGATCGAGGCGGCGCGCCGCGACGCGCTGACGCCAGGCCGGGGCGAGCTCGAGTACCGGAGCGCACGATCGTCCGCGCCGGCGTAAAGCGACGGGTGGACGCCAGCACCTGGATCCTCCTCGGGCTCGTGGTCGCCGCGGTGATCGTGGCGGTCGCGCGCGACGTCGGCCTGCCGCTCCAGGCGGTGGCGGCCAGCAGCCGGCTCCTTCGCGGGGTCTGGTTCGATCTGGCCCTCGGGTTCCTCCTCGCCGGCTTCATCGAAGTCCTGATCCCTCCGCAGATGCTGAGGCACTGGCTCGGCGGCGAGCGGATGGGTCAGGGCATCCTGATCGGGTGGGCAGCGGGACTCGCGCTGCCCGGCGGCCCCTACGTCTTCTTTCCGGTCGCGGCTAATCTCCTGAAGAACGGGGCGGCGGCGGGCCCGCTCATCACGCTCCTCACCGCCAAGACGCTGGTGAGCCCGATCCGCATGCTGACCTACGAGGCGCCCCTGCTCGGGTGGCCGCTCACGCTCGCGCGCTGCATCCCGGGGCTGCTCCTGCCGCCGCTCCTCGGCCTGCTGGGGCAGTGGCTCTTCAACCTGTTCAAGCGCTGAGCGCGGGGAATCCGCCTGAGCTTCTGACGGCGCCCGCCGTCAGGAAACGAGGTTGAGGTCGAGCAGCGCGCCGAGCTCGCGCAGCGCCTGCTCGGGATCGTCGACCTTGATCGTGGCCATCCCGAGCTCGCGCGCCGGCTTGAGGTTGCGGCCGATGTCGTCGAGGAACGCGACGCGTGCCGGCGGAAGGCCGAGCTTGTCGCAGACCAGCGCGTAGATCCGCGGATCGGGCTTGCGGAGCCCGACCACCGCCGACTCCACGAACACGTCGAAGTGTGCGGCCAGACGCGCCTTCATCGTCTCGGACGCCGTGGCGCGTGGAGTCTCTGCGACCCAGTTGTTCGTGAGGGCCGCGACACGCAGACCGGCTGCCCGCAGACGGCGGATCGCCTCGAGCATGCGCGGGCGCGGCACGCTGGCCGCGGCGATCCGCTCCATGAGGACGCGCCCGTCGATCGCAACGCCGCGGGCGCGGCAGTCGGCTTCGAAGGGGGCGCAGAAGCTCTGGACCGTCAGCTCCCCGCGCTCGAGCCGCGCCCACGCGCCCTCTTCGCCGGCCGCGACCACGACGCGGTTGATCGCGTTCGGCGGCAGGCCGCGCTCGCGCTCGTAGCGGGCGATCGCGTGCAGCGGCGAATCCTGCACGACGCCTCCGATGTCGAACACTACCGCCGCGATCGCGCTCATTGCTCAGGCCCTTGGAACATAGCAAATTCACGGCTAGGCTACTCGGTCATGGACAGCGTGCGACCGTTCGCGGGCATCGAGGTCGTGGAGTTCGGTCAGTTCATCGCGGTTCCTTTCTGCGCGCAGCTGCTCTCGGAGGGCGGCGCCCACGTGATCAAGATCGAGTCGGTCGAGGGCGATCCGGTGCGTCAGCTGGCGCCGCTGGCTCCCGGCGAGACGCGACACTTCATCTCGCGCAACCGCGGCAAGCACTCGCTGCCGCTCGATCTGCGCCATCGCTCGGCCGCGCGCGTCGTCGAGCGTCTGCTGGCCCGGGCCGACGTGGTGCTCACGAACTTTCGCCCCGGGCTCGCCGCCGAGCTCGGTCTGGACTGGCCGAGCCTCGCGCCGCGCTTTCCGCGGCTGGTCGTCGGCAACGTGAGCGCGTTCGGCCGGCGCGGGCCGGCGGCGCGGCTGGCGGGCATGGACCTGGTCGTGCAGGCGCGCAGCGGGCTCCTGGCCGCGGCCGGCAGCGTCAACGCGGGCGTGCCGACCGGCGGCGAGAACCCGATCGTCGACTACATGTGCGCGATGTCGCTCGCCTTCGGCGTCGCCTCGGCGCTCCTGCGCCGCGCGAACACCGGACGCGGCGGCGAGGTCGACGCCTCGCTCCTGATGTCGTCGATGGTGCTCCAGAACAACAACATGGTGCGGATCGATTCGGCGGACGCCAAGACCCACGCCGCTCTACGAAGCCGCCTGGCGGAGCTGCGCGCCGCGGGTCGGCCCTATGCGGAGCAGGCCGCGCTGACGCCGCAGATCCGCACGCCGGCGACGGTCAACATCTACTACCGCACGTTCGCGACGCGCGACGCCGCGCTCGCGATCGCGTGCGGGAGCCCGGCGCTCCGCCGCGCGTTCATCAAGACGGTGGGTCTCACCGACGAGGCGCTGGACCGGCCGATCGCCGATCGCGCGCAGGAGGCGGAGCACTACGCGGCGCTGCGCGGCCGGGTCGAGGCGATCGTCGCCAGCCGCACCACGGCCGAGTGGCAGGCCGCGCTGGAGGGAGCCGGAGTGCCGGCCGCAGGGGTCAAGCTGCCGCTGGAGCTCCTGGACGACGAGCAGCCGCTCGCCAACGGGATGCTCCACGACCTGGTCCATCCGGTGCTGGGCCCCGTACGCGTCCTGGCCCCGCCCGTGTCGCTGGACGGCGGCGGATTCGTGCCTGCGCCGGCGACCCCGCCGTTCGGTTCGGAGGCGCGCACGATCCTGGGCGAGCTCGGCTTCACGGACGCCGAGGTGGACGGATTCCTGGCCGACGGCGTGACGCGCGAGAGGCCGGCGCCACGCGGCGCCCGGTGACGGCGCCTTAGTTGTTGCGCGCGGGGTTGGTGGCGACGCGCGTGGGATCGGCGGCCGCTGGCTGCAGCTCGGTGAGCGCCACGCGCCGCTCGATTTTCGGATTGCGCAGATCGATGGCGATCCTGAGCGCGCGCAGCCCGTGCACGCCCTGCAGCTCCTCGAGCTCGACGTCCTCGATCTCACCGGTGAAGTAGCCGAGCGAGGTCAGGTAGTCGAGGTAGGCGCGGTACTCGTTCGCCTCGGCAACGTGCGAATAGACGATCGCGATCTTGCCGGGCTGGGTGATCCGCTCCTCGGAGCCTCGGATGATGGCCTTGTCGATCCGCTTCTTGACGATCTCGTAGCGGATGTCGTACGCGCCATCCACGTCGAAGCGCTTCTCGTCGAAGCGGAAGCGGATCGAGAGCGGCGCGTGCTGGACCAGCACCAGGTGCGTCACCTCGAGCGGAACCGGCAGCTTGTCCTTCAGGCGATTGACCCGGAGCGCCACGCCGCACGTCACCATGAGCTGCCAGAGCCGCAGGCTCTTCAGATAGAGCGGATCGAACTTGCCGTCCTCGAGCAGGGACGCGCCCACGTAGATCTGGTGGTCGACCCCGTCCGTCTTCTGCTTCTCGAAGTAGTGCGGGAAGATCGTCTGGGCCGTCTGCTCCTCGAGGTCGAGGTAGGACGAGATACCGTCGGCAATTCGCGTCACGCTCTCCTCGAACAGCCGCCGGCGGTCGTACACCGTGCCGATCCGGGGGTCGAGCGCAGCGCGATAGGCGTCGACGCGCTCCCGGACGCTCGGGCCGAACGTCTGCAGATGATCGAACAGGCCCTCGACGTTCGAGCGGAGGAACGCGATGATCGACACCTCGTCGCCGGAGTGCACGTGCTCCTGGATCTTGGCGGCGTGCTTGTCGACGCGATACAGCAGCTCGTGCAGCCCCGGCAGCGGCCGGGCGTCGTGCGCGAAGCGGATGACGTCGCGCGCGAGCCGAAGCTGCATCAGGAGGTCCGCCTGGATCGCCAGGCTCCGCTGCGTCGAGGAGCCGCGAATATCGGACAGAGCGTAGAGCGGATAAATCCGCTCGAACACGATCGGCTCGATCTCCATGCCGCGATCGTCCGAATCCTCACGATGCTGGTCGAAGCCCTTGAGCACGGCCTTGCGGAAGCGCCACTCGACCACGGGATGGATCGCCGTGCACTTCTCTTTGATGAACGCCTGGATGCGGGAGTTCAGCTCCTCCATGCTGCGCTGCACGGCCATCGAGAAGAGCGGCAGGATCTGGTGGAGCTTCGGCAGGTGCGTGGCGTCCAGATCGCCGGGCGTCGGCGAGCCGAGCTCGAGCGTGCCGATGACGCGGTCCTGGTACATGAGCGGGGCGACGATGATGTTGCGCAGCCCCCACTCGATGATCTCGTCGTCCGCGGGCGTCCGGTCCGGCATCTCGGCCAGGTCTTCGACGATCAGCGGACTGCCCTGGGTCACCGCGCGCTCGTACACGGAGCCGCGGAACTCCTCGACCGTGTGATGGTGCGAGTCGGCGAAGATGCACGCTTGCTCGCTGGCGCCCCCGTAGTTCAGGACGAGCACCTGGTCGCCGTCGAGCGCCGCCAGCCCGAAGCGGAGATCCGGCCGCCGGAAGAGCGTCCGCAGCTTGTCCTGGAGCGCCACGAACCGCGTGTGGGACACGATCGACTCTTTGTCGATCAGATCGCGCTCGAGCGAGGACAGCACTTCCTGGTCGGTGACCTCGATCGCCTTGAAGATCGAGAAGCCGTGGAACGCGAACCGGTTCGGCGGCAGCACGTCGCGCAGCTGGTCGGGCTCGAGGAAGTCGCGGCGCAGGCGCTTTCTGACCTCGTCGCTCAGGGGCGGGATCGGTCCGATGGTCTCGACTTCCAGGAACCGCCAGTCGAAGTCCATCCGGAAGTGGCGATCGAGGCCGGTGTCGGGATCGGTGATCGTGAGGATCAGCGGATAGTCCACCGTGAGCTTGATCCCGTAGATGCGCTCCAGGATCAGCGCGTAGGCGAAGAAGAGCCGCATCTCGGCGACCATCGGCGCGTCGAGGTTCACGCGGCCGCGGAGCGAGCCGTCCTCGCCGCGCAGGTACCGCTCGAAGGGCGGCGTCGCATAAAAGCTCTTGAGCTGGAACGGCACCAGGACGGCCGAGAACTCCTGCTCGAAGAAGGCGGGCGCGAAGATCCCCGACATGATGACCGCCATCAGGTTGCGATGGCGCTCGACTACGCTCAGATCGGTGATCGGCCCCAGGAGCTCGGGAACCTGCCGGACCTGATCGCGGACGGTCCGCATGAACACCCCTTTGGGTGAGGTGTCGTCGCCGTACCGCTTGGCCCAGAACTCGAACAGCGGCGCCAAGCTCAGCTCGCTCTTGAACGGAAACCCGCCCATGCCGGACTTGATCGCCAGGTTCAGATCGGCCGAGCGCGGCGTCTGACTCATGCGGAACATGGCGTTATTGTAGCAGGACGCGCCAGCCGGGCCCGCAGCGCCTGGTGTAGAATCCCGTGCGATCTTCTTACAGTTACAGGGAGGCTTCTATGGAGCACCGCCAGCTTGGCCATAGTTCGCTGTCCGTGCCCGCGCTCGGCCTGGGATGCATGTCGATGTCGGGGACGTACGGCAAGCAGGACGACGCGCAGTCGATCGACGTCGTGCATCGGGCGATCGACCTCGGCGTGAATTTCCTCGATTCCTCGGACATGTACGGCTTCGGCCAGAACGAGGAGCTCCTGGGCCGCGCGATTCGCGGGCGGCGCGACCAGGTCGTGATGTCGACCAAGTTCGGCCAGGTCCGGACGCCGGAAGGCAAGATGACCGTGAACGGCCGGCCCGACTACGTCGCTCAGGCCTGCGATGCGAGCCTCAAGCGCCTTGGGATCGACGTGATCGACCTCTACTATCAGCATCGCGTCGACCCGACGGTGCCGATCGAGGAGACGGTCGGCGCCATGAAGCGGCTGATCGAGCAGGGCAAGGTGCGCTACATCGGCCTCTGCGAAGCCGCGCCGGCGACCGTGCGCCGCGCGCACCAGATCCATCCGCTCAGTGCGCTGCAGAGTGAGTTCTCGCTGCTCTACCGGGTGCAGGCGGAGGAGATCCTGCCCACTCTGCGTGAGCTCGGCATCTCGTTCGTGGCGTACTCACCGCTCGGGCGCAGCTGGCTGACCGGTCGGGTCGGCAGCGTGGGCGACATCCCCTCCGACGATCGGCGGCGCGATCATCCCCGCTTCCAGGAGGCCAACTTCGGCAAGAACCTCGACCTCGTGCGTCGGCTCGAGCCGATTGCAAACGAGAAGGGCTGCACGCCGGGTCAGCTCGCGCTCGCGTGGCTCCTGGCGCAGGGGCCGGACATCGTGCCGATCCCGGGGACCAAGCGCAAGGAGCGGCTCGAGGAAAACGTCAAGGCCGCCACGCTGCGGTTGGATGCGCGCGACGCCGAGCGCATCGCGGCGGCGATCCCCGCGGGCGCCGCGGCAGGAACCCGCTATCCCGAGCCGCAGATGAAGGGCGTGCACATCTAGGACCGCTGCTCCTGGCCCGTCTCGGGCGGCGGCTCGGGGCGGCCGCTCGATTTCTCGAGGTCGAGCATTTCCGGAAGATGCCGCTGGCGCTCCGCGGTCTCGAGCCGCGTGATGCGGTTCATGCGCAGAACGACCTCGCGGATGCGCTCGAGCGCCTCCAGCATCGACGCGATCCGGCCACTCCACCGGGCGCCGACCTCGCGCGCCAGCAGCTGCAGCTCGCCGGAGACCACGGTCAGCGGGTTGTTGATCTCGTGCGCGGCGGCTACCGCGAGACTCGCGACCGACCGCAAGGTCGTGGCCTCGCGCAGCGCCGCGTCGGCGCGCCGCTTCTCGGTGACGTCGCGGCCGATCGCCGAGGCCCCGATGACCGCCCCGGACGCGCTCCGCAGCGGCGAGACCGTCACCGACACCTGCACCCGCGTGCCGTCCTTGCGGATGCGCCCGGTCTCGTAGGGCTGGATGTGCTCGCCGCGCTTGAGCCGCGCCAGGACGCGCAAGAGCTCGTTGGGGTGATCGGGTGGGATGATGATCGAGATCGACCGCCCGACGACCTCGGCGGCTGGATAGCCGTAGAGCCGCTCCGCGCCCGCGTTCCAGCTCGTGATGATGCCCTCGAGCGTCTTGCTGACGATCGCGTCATCGGAATACTCGACGATCGACGCCAGGTGGGCCAGCGCCGCCTCGTCGCGCTTGCGCTCGGCGACGACGGCCGCGATCAAGATGCTCATCACCGCCATCGTGCCGAGAAACGCCTGGAGGAGCAGCAGCGACTCGTTCGGCGGGCCGTCGGCGAAGGGGCCGAAGCCGCTGACGGTTCCCCGGATCGCGAGGCCGGACAGCATCGCGATCGCGAGCGCCGTCTCACGCTGGCCGAACCGGAACGCGGCCCACACCAGCGGCGGCACGCAGAGGAACGTGAGCGGCTGGCCGACGAAGCCGTAGAACACCAGCACGCCGCCGCCGATGACCGTCGCGAACAGCCCCACGGCCTCCACCCGACGCAGGCGGCCGCGCGGAAGGCCGCCGCCGGCGCGCCACAGTACCAGGATCGGTCCGACGACGAGCGCGCCCACGGCATCCCCGAGCCACCACGTGAACCAGATCGTGTGCAGATCGTGCCAGTCGGCGCGGCCGCCGAGCGTCAGGCTGGCCGCGCCGATCGTCGCGCTCACGCTGGTGGCGACGAGCGCTCCCAGCACCACGAACTTGAACACGTCCCGCGCCCGATTGAAGACGTCGCGCCCGTTCGCGAAGAGCCGGACGAAGTCAGCGCCGAGCCGGCCCTCGAGCGTGTTGCCGATCGCGATGCCGATCGAGGTGGGGATCGAGCCGGTCGTCGTGACGTTCACGAGGAAGGCGCCGACCAGGATGGCCGGCCAGACCCGTGAGCCCAGCAGCAAGAACGCCGCGAACGCGATCCCGGTCGGCGGCCAGACCGGCGAAACGCTCGCGTTGACTGAGGCCAGGCTGAGCCCGAATTTGCCCGCGCCGAAGTACGCCAGCATCAGGAGGGCCAGCCACCAGGGTGCTACCGGCTTTTGGGATTCGGCCATCGCCCGACCCGCGGCGTGTGCTGTCGGGCCCCTGCAGCCCGGGTCGCTCAATCGATTCCGACATCACCAGCTTAACACCCGGCGCGCGGGCCGTGCGGACTCGTGTAGGCTTACTCGGATCGCGAAGCCCGTGCCCAACGAATCGCGCAGTTCGCGCTGCAGGCCGTCGCGGGGCTGGAGCCCCGCCGGCCGAGGCGCGAGTCCCATCGAGGAGGACAACGCATCGTGAACGGCTGGCTCGAGACGTACCGCGGGATCGTCTATCGCTGGCAAGAAGACCACAATGGTCATTTGACGGTCGCGTTCTACTTCGCCCATCTCGGCGACGCCACGCTCTGCGCGCTCGAGTCGCTCGGCCTGGGCCTGGCGTACACGCGCCGTCGCAAGCAACTCTGCGTGACGACCGACTGCTACGTGCGCTACGTCCGCGAGCTTCGCGTCGGCGACAACCTGCACATCGCGAGCGGGCTGATCGGCGTCGAGCGCGACGGGCTCGTGCTGGGACACAAGCTCTTCAACACCGAGAGCGGCGAGGTCTGCACGACGGTCGAGGAGCGTCTGCGCCACGTCGACAGCCGGCGCCGCGCCCCGCGGGCCTTCACGGCAGCCCAGCGGCGCGCCATCGAGGCGCGTCGGGTCGAATGGGACGCGCCGGCGCGTGAGCGGCGCCCGCGCCCGAGCGGGCTCGAAGGCTTTCACGAGACTTCACGCGACACGGTCAAGCCGGAGGAGCTCGACGTCCTCGGGCGGGTGGCGCTGACGCACTTCGTTCACCGATTCTCGGGCGCCAACGGCCATGCGACCGCGGTGTTCGGGGTGACGCCGGGCTACATGCGGACCGAGCGGCGGGGCTTCTCGACGTTCGAGTTCCAGATGGAGTTCACCAACGCGGAGCTCCGGGCCGGCGATCCGCTGCGCACCCGGTCGGCGCTGCTTCACGTCGGCAACTCGTCGATGCGCCTGTTTCACGTCATGACGAACGAGCGGACCGGCGAGCGCGTCGCGGCGCTCGAGCAGCTCGGCGTGCACCTGGATATGGACGCGCGGCGGCCGACGCCCCTACCCGACTCGATCCGAGATCGCGCAAAGGCGATTCTGGTCAGCTAGGCGCCGGCGGCGGGACTAGCGCGCCGACGGCCGCGCCCACCGCGGCGGGAGCGTCGGCGGCGTCGCACAGCCGGCGCCGGGGCGGCCGCCGCTTCGGCCTCGGCCTCGAACGGCTGCTCGGGCGGCGGCATCGGCTCGACGGGAATCGGTGCGGGCGGAGGCGGCGCGCTGTGTGTCGTCGGGCCGCCGTGGGCCAGCGAGATCATCCCGGTCGGACTCACCGACAGCTCGCGGATGCGCCGCAATCGGGTCACGAGCCGCGGTGAGCCCGGCGGCCGGCTGAAGCCGCGTGCCTTGAGCGCTCGCGCCACGTTGTCGATGAGGACCGCGCCGTTGGGCGAGCGCTCGGCCAGCTCGCGCACGACGGTGACGAGCTCATCGTGCGGTGCGCTCTGCGCCTCGTCGGATTCTTCGACGGGCCGCGGCGCCGGCCTGACGGGCTCGAGGCGGCGCGGCTCGACCTCGAGGCCGGCCGGTCGCCCACCGCGGCGCCCACGACGCCCGCGCCGGCCGCCTCGGTCCGATCCCGATGCGGGACGGCTCGGCTCCGTCGCCGGCACACCGCTGAGCGTTCTCGCGGTGAGCCGATGGAACGTGATCCCCAGCGCCGCCGCCACGTCTCCGACCGCATCGAAAGCCCGATCGTCGGACACGATCTCGAGCACATCGCCCGCGTGGGCGCCGGCCAGCCACACACCGGCGCTCACCGCGATCCTGAGATCGCTCCAGTCGCGCACGCCGGTGGACGGCGCGCTGTGCAGCAGCTGAGCGCCGAATCGTGCGAGGACGCGCCCGGTCTCGTGGCCGATCACCCGCCAGTTGCCGACCGCGAAGAACTCGGTGCTGCGGCCCACGTGGTCGATCGCCAGACGCCCGACGACGCGCTCGATGTGCGCCGGGTTGCTCGTGTTCTCGACGTCGAAGAAGATCGCGTGGCGATTGGTGGGGCGCTGCCGATCCGGAGCCGGCGGCGGCACGCGTGCCGCGAACACGGGCTCCGGCGCCACGAGGGCGAGCTCGGGGACAGGCTCCGGCTCGGGGGCGATGAATGGGGGCGCGACGACCTCGGGAGCGGCGACGACCTCGGCGGGGGCGGCGGTCGCCTTCGCGGGACGGCGCCGCCGGCGCTTGCGAGCGGTCGTCGTTCGTTCCATGCCCGCATCATACGGGACACGGCCCCGACCGGCCAGACGCGAAGCCGCGGCGGCGGTTGAGTCTACAGGCGAAGAAGACACCCGCAGCGTCCTTCTAGCGATGCTGGCGATCTCGTCGTTCCGCCGCCTCGCGGCCCAATACCGAGCCGCGAGGCAGCGTGAGCGTTAATCCTGCTGCGAGATCGCCACCGGCGGCGTCGTCTGCAAACGCCGCGCGATGTCGGCCAGGGGCCGATGCATCTGCCCGAGCATGTCCACGACGCCGCCGAAGGCCTCGGCCACCGCCGTGCGCTCGCCCCGCAACGCATCGAGCTCACCCTGAATCACGCTGTGGAGCCGGCGAAGCTCGCCGAGCTCGCTCCCGAGCCGCTCGCACTCCTGCTCGCGCGACTCGAGCGCGCGACGCAGGCGGTCGCGCTCCTCGACCAGCGAAGGGATCACGTGGCTGAGCTGGTACTGGCTTTCGGCCAACCAGCGCGTCGTCCGCTGCGCATCGTCCACGGTTTCGATCTGGCTCATCTGGCGTGGTGCCTCCTCGTAGGGAGCGCGGGGTTGCGGGTTAGGCTGCTGCGGGGGCTCGGCTGTGGGCACCTCGGGCGCGAGCGCGACCAGCTCGTGCGACGCGCCCGTCATCAGCGATGATCGGCGGCGGCGACGATCGATCGGCGGCGGATTCTCCGACGATTCGTACTCGACCGCGCCGCGGCGGTCGAGCATCACCCGGACCTTCGGGTCTCCGAGGTGACGGTTGCGGAGGTGCTCGTACACCGCGGGCTCCGTCCGCGCGACAACGATCAGGTAACGCGTCATGCCGCCTCGGTTCGATTCGTCCGCCGTGGGCGCAGGTCCGGCGAGGTCCGAGATGATCTCGCGGAACAGCGAACGGAGGAGCAAGAGGTGCATTACGAGGTCGCTACGGTCTCCCGAACTCTTCCACGCGAGTCATCGATCGAAGCAGACACTACACGCTGCCTCATGAACATTCAAGAGTGAATTCGATTTCTCACGTCGTGCGCGCGTTGCGCGCGCGCTCGAGCACGAGAAAATATTGGTGCGGCAGCAGGTCGCGCGCGCGAATCAGCCTCAACCCGGCGCCGCGCGCCGCGCGAATGAACGTGTCGGGCGCGACGCGGCGCTCGAGCGGCGGTCCAACCGGGGTCTCGCGCAGCGTCCAGTCGACGTTGACGACGCGGCCGCGCGGGCGCAGCGCGCGCGTGAGCCGCCGGAGCAGCGCTCGGCCGTCGGCGAAGTGGTGATACGCGTTCACGATCAGCGCGAGGTGGCAGCTCGAGCGCGGCAGCAGCGGGTCGTCGCCCATCCCGAGGATCGGCGTGACGTTGTGCAGCCCGCTGCGCTCGAGCCGCTCGCGCAGCGCCTGCAGCATCGCGGGCTCGGGATCGACCGCGTACACGCGGCCCGACGGGCCGACGGCGCGCGCCAGCCGCAGGGTGAAATAGCCGGGGCCCGAGCCGATCTCGGCGACCACCTGCCCGCGACGCAGCCCCAGCGCCGCGACGACCCGGTCGGGCTTCTGCCACGCCGCGCGCGCCGGATCGAGCTGGCGCTTGAGCATGAGCGCGAGGTCGGCGGGATTTCCGTGACGACCGTGACGGTGATGATCGTGGGCCATGAGGCAGGATCATACGCGGGTCTTCGGTGGGCCGGGCGCTTGACAGCCGGCCGCCGCGCCGACTAGCCTCGACTGGCCTCGTCATGGATTTCGAATTCGCCGCCGAGCACGATCGTATCCGCCGAGAATTCCGCGGCTGGCTCGCCGCGAACCTCGCGCCGGAGCTGTGCCTGGACGATGCCTCGGACGACCGCGTCGCGTCCGATCGCGAGACGTTCGAGCGCCGGTGCGCGTGGCAGAAGCACATGAACGCGGCCGGCTGGGTCGGCATCACGTGGCCGAAGGAGTACGGGGGCCGGGACGCAGGGCTGATCGAGCGCGTCATCTGGGACGAGGAGTACACGGCCGCTCGCGCGCCGGTGCTCCCCGGCAACATGGGGCTCAGCCTGGTCGGGCCGACCATCATCCACTGGGGCACCGACGAGCAGAAGCGTCGCCACCTGCCCGCCATCCTCAACGCCGACGAGATCTGGGCCCAGGGGTTCTCCGAGCCCGGCGCCGGCTCCGACCTGGCGAGCCTGCGCACGCGCGCGGTCGACCAGGGCGACCACTACGTCGTCAATGGCCAGAAGGTGTGGACCTCGGGCGCGCACTTCGCGCACTGGATCATCTTGCTTGTGCGCACGAACCCCGACGTGCCCAAGCACCAGGGCATCAGCTGCCTGCTCGTGCCGATGACGACGCCGGGGATCACGGTCCGACCGCTGGTCTTGATGACCGGACACCATCACTTCAACGAGGTCTTCTTCACCGACGTCGTCGTCCCGAAGGCGAACCTGCTCGGGCCGGTCAACCAGGGATGGAAGGTCTCGACGACGACGCTCATGTACGAGCGCCACTCGGCCGGCGGCCGCAGCCACACGGCACAGATCGCTCGGCTGATCGCGCTCGCGCGGCAGGTGCCGATCGACGGCCGCCCGGCGTGGGATCATCCGGCGATCCGGCAGCGGTTGGCCCAGCTCGCGATCGACTCGGAGGCGCTGAAGTACACGCGGCTTCGCAGCCTGACCCGTCAGCTGCGCGGCGAGCCGCCTGGACCCGAGGGATCCGTGCTGAAGCTGAGCGGATCGGAGCTCGGCGTGCGGATCGCGGACGCGGCTGGCGAGCTCCTGGGCATGCACGTGCTCGTGAATCAGCCGTCCCAGACCGTGCCGGACGCGCCGCGGTGGTTCAACCGCGTGCTCGCTGCGCGCCAGTACACGATCTCGGCCGGAACCAGCGAGATCCAGCGCAACATCATCGGCGAGCGGGTGCTCGGGCTGCCGCGCGGCTGAGCCGCCCGGGGCTCAGGCCGGCAGCGAGTCGAGAAAGCGCAGCAGCGCTCGGTCGAACGCCTCCGGCTGATCGAGGTTGGAGGCATGGCCCGCCCCCGCGATGACCTCGAGCCGGGCGCCGGGGATCTTCTTCGCCATGTACTCGCACGGCGCCAGGAACGGCGTGTCCTGATCCCCGACGATGATCAAGGTCGGCACGCGGATCGACGCCAGGCCGTCGATCACCCGCGAATCCTGCTGTGCCAGCATCCCGCGTGCGGCGTGCGCCAGACCCTGGGCGCTCTTGTGATGGCCGAGTGCGTCGCGCACCTCGCGGCTGCGGCCGCCCAGCGCGTCGAGACCGCGCGCCTCCAGGGACTGGGCCCGCTCGTTCGCGCGCTGGTTCCACGCGTTGCGCGCGTCGGCGTTGCGGTAGCCCGGCCCGGAGTCGCAGATGATCAGCGCGTCGACCATCTCGGGATGCGTCAGGTAGAACGCGAGCGACATGTAGCCGCCCAGCGAGAGGCCGCCGACCACGCCTCGGCTGACGCCGAGCGAGGCGAGCAGCGCGCGCATGTCGGACACCGTGAGCTCCGTCGAGTACCGTGCCGGATCGTTCGGACTCTCGGTCTGGCCGTGGCCGCGCATGTCCCACGTGATCAGACGGTAGCGATCGCCCAGTGTGCGGCGCTGGCCGTCCCACATGCGTCCGGTCGCGCCGTAGCCATGGCTCAGGATGACCGGGCGCCCGCGCCCGCTCACCGCGTAGTCGATGTCGATGCCGTTGAGTGTCGCCTGCGCCATGGTTAGCCTTTCTCTCTAGTAGCGGTTGGCGATCGGAAGCTCGTCGGCCGGGAACAAGGTGATGATCTGGGCACCGCTCGGCGTCACGATCACTTCCTCCTCGATGCGCGCGGCGGACATGCCGTCGGTCGCCGGGCAGTAGGTCTCGACCGCGAACATCATCCCGGCCTGCAGCTCCATCGGATCGTCGAACGAGTTGAGCCGGCTGATGATCGGCCGCTCGTGCAGGCCGAGACCAATGCCGTGGCAGAAGTTGAGCCCGAACGCCGCCATCTCGCTGTCGAAGCCGATCTCCTGCGCCTTGGGAAACGCGCGCGCGATCTTGTCGGTGGCCACGCCGGGCTTGATCAGCGCGATCGCCTCGTCCATCCACTCGCGCGCCTTCTTGTAGGCGACGAGCTGCGGCTTGGTCGCGCGCCCCACGCTGAACGTCCGGTAGTAGCACGTCCGATAGCCGACGAACGACATGATGATGTCGAAGAACGCCTGGTCGCCCGGCCGGATGATCCGGTCGGTGAAGTTGTGCGGATGCGGGCTGCAGCGCTCACCCGAGATCGCGTTGATCGCCTCGACGCAGTCTGAGCCCATCTCGTAGAGGCGCTTGGTGGCCAGGCCGACGATCTCGTTCTCACGCGCGCCGGGCTTGAGGGCCTCGAAGATGTCCTGATAGACGCCGTCGACCATCGCCGCCGCCATGTTCAGGAGCGTGAGCTCATCCTGGCTCTTCAGCATCCGCGCCTCGAGCAGCACTTGCTGGCCGTCGCGCACCTCGACGCCGAGATCCTGCAGCGCGAACAGGAACGGCGGCTCGACCAGATCGATCCCGAGCGGCATCCCGGCGACACCTTCGGCTTTCAGGATGTCGCGGATCTCGGCGGCCGCCTTCTGGAAGAGGCCGGCCTTCGGCGAGACGGCGCCGCGCATGCCGACCATGCCCGCGAGCGACTGGCGCGCCGGAATCTGCGGGGTGTAGAGCCGGTGGTGGCGCGCGGCGGAGCCGAAGTCCCACACCCAGGGCTCGCCGTTGCCGGTCAGCAGGCACCAGCGCGTGAGCTTGTCGCGCGCCCACTCGCCGATGACCGTGCCCGACAGATAGCGGATGTTGTACTGGTCGAACACGAGGATCGCGCCGAGGCCCGAGCGCGCCAGCGCCTGACGGGCGCGGCCCAGCCGATAGGCGTGCAGGCGCCGGAAGTCGACGCGCTCCTCGAAGTCGACCTGCGTGTGGCCGGGCGCCTGCAGGGGCCGGTCCCAGCGATAGCGCGGATCCACGTCGTCGGCGGTCACGGGCCGAGCCTTCGGGGCGTCCTGCTTGCGCACCATGGGTGGCCTCCTTCTACACTCGTAGCCGGGCGGTACTTTACCCCAGCTTGCGTGTAGAATCCCCGCCCATGGACCTAGAACGCCCGCTCCCGACTCCGATCACGCCCGAGTGCCGCCCCTACTGGGAAGGCGCGCGGGACGGCAAGCTGATGATCACCAAGTGCCGCGCGTGCGGAAAGCCGTTCATGTACCCGCGCGTGTCGTGCCCGTTCTGCGCCTCGCGCGACATCGGCTGGGTGCAGGCGAGCGGGCGCGGCAAGCTTTTCTCATTCGAGATCGCGCACCAGATCCTGAACAAGGCGTTCAAGGTGAAGACACCGGTGGTGCTGGCGATGGTCGAGCTCGAGGAAGGGCCGCGCCTCTTGAGCAATCTGGTCGGCATCGCGCCGGATCCCAAGCAGATCCGCTGCGACATGCCGGTCGAGGTGTGCTTCGAAAAGCTCACGGACGAGATCAGCTTGCCGATGTTCCGGCCCGCCGGGGGTGCGCGATGAGCGACCTGGCGCGGATGCGGGAGCTCAGCAATACCGTCTGCATCGTCGGCGTGGACGAGAGCGACGAGATCGGCACCCTGCCCGGCAAGAGCCAGCTCACCCTGCACGTCGAGGCGATCAGCAACGCCGCGCGCGACGCGGGGATCAAGGTCTCGGAGATCGACGGAATCTTCACCGCGGGCACGCATTCGCCCGCGACCATCGGCGAGGCGATCGGCGTCGTGCCTCGCTACGTCGACGGCACCACGGTCGGCGGCTGCTCGTTCATCATCATGGTCGGCCACGCCATGGTGGCGCTCTACCACGGGCTCTGCGACGTGGCGGTCGTCTGTCACGGCGAGTCCGGGCGCTCGGGCGTCGGCGTATCGCCCCGGCGCGACACGGCGCTGACGGGCCAGTTCGAGTTTCCCTACGGCTTCGGCGGCGCGCCGACCTACTTCGGCCTGATCACCACGCGGCACATGCACGAGTACGGCACGACGCTCGAGCAGTGGGCGCAGGTGGCGGTCTCGACCCGGAAGTGGGCGGCGCTGAACCCCAAGGCGCGTAATCGCGAGCCCTTGGCCGTGAAGGACGTGCTCGAATCACGTCCGGTCGTGTGGCCGTTCAACATCCTGAACATCTGCCTGGTCACCGACGCCGGCGGCGCCGTCATCCTGACGCGCGCCGATCGGGCCAAGGACCTGGCGAAGAAGCCCGTGTACGTGCGGGGCGCCGGCGAGGGCAGCGAGCACGTGATGCTGACGCAGATGCGCAACCTGACGTTCAGCGAGGCCACGCAGAAGTCGGGCGAGAAGGCGTTCGCGATGGCGGGCGTGAAGCCGACGGACTTCAATCACATCATGCTCTACGACGCCTTCACCTCGGGCCCGCCGCTCATGCTCGAGGCGCTCGGTCTGGCCAAGCGCGGCGAGGGCGTGCACTTCTTCGCCGAGGGGCGCTCGACGCCGGGCGGCAAGCTGCCGATCAACACCAACGGCGGCGGGCTCTCCTACACGCACAGCGGCATGTACGGCATCTTCCCGATCATCGAGGCCGCGCGTCAGCTGCGCGGCGAGTGCGGACCGCGGCAGGTGCCGGGCGCCTCGCTCTCGCTGGTGAACGGGATGGGCGGCATGCTGTCGGCGGCGGGTACGCTCGTGCTCTCGAGCGACGCGAGCCGCTGAGCCCACGACTCAGCGAAGCTGCTGGGCCAGCTCTCGAACGACCCCGCTCGCGCAGGCGTCGATGTCAGCACGAGCGGTGCGCGCCCAGTCTCTGACCGTCACGACCGACGCGTCGTCCAGGCAGAGCCGCGGTCGGTCGGCCAGCGCGTAACGCAGTCGCTCGGCCACCGTCTCCGGGGCGAGGTCGCCCGCGATCGGCCCGCGCGCCAGCAGTCGTGTCCGCAGCGCCCCGAAGCGATCGCGCTGCTCCTCCGACGCCCAGCCGACGTGCTGACCGAGATCGTCAGCGGCCGCGCCCTCGAGCGCGGCTCGATAGGCCTGCTGAGCGCGCGCGTCACCGGATAGCGCGGCGTCCAGCAGGATCTCCACGCCGACGTGCGCCACCGCGAGCGCGCTGCCGGCGCGAACGTCCCTGGCCGACAGCCACTCGACCGCGCGGCGCGTGAGCGTCAGGAACGCGGTGGACCGATGGAAGACCTCGTCGGTTCTCCAGTGAAATTGCATGCCGGAGTCGATGTCCGCGTGCTCGGTCCGCGGGGGCCGAGCCCGGATCATCGTCGCGAAGTCTGGCAGCATCGCGCCGAGCACGAACGCCGGCTCGGCGCTCCGCTGGACCGCCAGTACGGTGTGACCGAAGAAGTTCACGCGCGCCCGTCCGGCTAGAGCAGCTCCACGATCGCCTGACCGACTTCCTTGGTGGATGCGCGGCCGCCGAGATCGCGCGTCAGGACCTTGCCCTCCTCCACCACTCGCTCGACCGCGGCGACCACGGCGCGCGCGGCATCGGGGTGATCGAGGTGCTCGAGCATCATCGCGCCGGTCCAGATCTGGGCGATCGGGTTCGCCACGCCCTTGCCCGCGATGTCCGGGGCCGAGCCGTGCACCGGCTCGAACATCGACGGGTACTCTTTCTCAGGGTTGATGTTGCCGCCCGGCGCGAGCCCGATCGAGCCGGCGATCGCGGGACCGAGGTCCGAGAGGATGTCGCCGAAGAGGTTCGAGCCGACGACCACGTCGAACCAGTCCGGGTGCTGCACGAAGTGGGCGGTCAGGATGTCGATGTGGTACTGCGCGGTCTTCACCGACGGATACTCCTTCGCGACCGCCGCGAACCGCTCGTCCCAGTACGGCATGCTGTGGATGATCCCGTTCGATTTGGTCGCCGACGTCACGTGGCGGCGCGGCCGCTTCATCGCGCGCTCGAACGCGTAGCGCATGATGCGGTCGGTGCCCTTGCGCGTGAAGACCGACTGCTGCACGGCGAGCTCTTCCGGCGTGCCGCGATAGAGCCGGCCGCCGATCTCGGAGTACTCGCCCTCGTTGTTCTCGCGCACGATCAGCATGTCGATGTCGGCGGGCCCGCGGCCGGCGAGCGGCGACTTGACGCCTTTCAGCAGGCGGACGGGGCGCAGGTTCACGTACTGGTGAAACCCGCGCCGGATCGGGATCAAGAGCCCCCACAGCGAGACGTGATCCGGCACGCCGGGGAAACCGACCGCGCCGAGGAAGATCGACTCGAACTGTCTGAGCCGATCCAGGCCGTCCTCCGGCATCATGCGGCCGGTTTCGGCGTAGCGCTCGCAGCTCCAATCGAACGTCGTCCATTCGAGCTCGAAGCCGAACCGCCGGCCGGCGGCGTCGAGGACGCGCATCCCTTCGGGCACGACTTCCTTGCCGATTCCGTCGCCGGGAATCGCCGCGATGCGATGTTTCATCGAGGGCCTCCGTGCAGTCTCATTCGTGAGAAACGAGGTCTTAGCGTATCAAGAAAGCGCCGCTGGACACAGTCACGGTCCTGTGTTTCGATACCCCGTACTTCAGACGTACTCCTCTCCTCCTACCAGCCGGTAGGGCATCGAACGTCGCAGCGAAGATCCAGCATTCGGGTGCGGTGTCGGCGCGCGAGCGTCGCGCCGAGCCTGCCGGGCGAAGGGCTCGGGCCTCCCAGGTGTGGAGTCCTCATGCTGATCATGCGTATCAGCGATCCCACGTTCGAGGGAAAGCGCTCGTCCGACAACCGCGTCGTCGTGCGCTTCCGCGTGAACCGAGCGCCCGAACAAGGATGGATCAACACGTTCAAGGGGCACGCGAGCGCCAGCGTGCTTCGCGCGGCGAATACGAGCTTCCACGGCAACGACGTCAGCCTGGAGCTCGTGCGACCCAAGAGCCGCGCGGAGCTGACGACCGCGCTCGATTGCTTCATCGAATGCGCCAACCTCGGCCTGCGCACCTGGGGCGGCGTCGAGCCAAGCCCGGCGGCGAGCCGGGGCGTGTCGCGCGAGCGCGTCTAGCGCGGTCGCGGGCTTCCGGAAATGCGGGGGACCGGATGACACGCTCGTGTCTCGTGGTCGACGGGCTTTGTCATTCCGGAAGCGGCCGAGTGTGATGCAACAGAGTAAGAACTATGGGGTTTGTCACTTCTGACGGCTGGCATCCTGGTTGCGTTCCGAAAGGGTGCTGCGAAGAGACCCAGCCAGAACGCCGTTCGCCAGGCATCAAACCCGGAGGACATTTCGTGCAAGGAGCCAAAGCGACGTTCCGACGCCTCGAGCGAGACCCGCTCTCGCCGCTCGCGCGCCACGCGCTGGGGCTCGGAGTCTTGATGCTCACGTTCGTCCCAGCGTATGCCTACTTCGGCTCGCGGACGAATCAGCCGGAGTCTGAAATCATGCGGATGGCGCGCGAAACGACGGACTCGAGCGTCGAGATCGCCGAGATCGTCGAGATCGAAGCGCACATCCGCGAAGTCGCCGTACGGTACGAGATCCCGCCGATCCTCGTGGCCGCGATCGTCGAGGCCGAGTCGGAGTTCAATCCGCGCGCGGTCTCGCGGCGCGGCGCCCGCGGCTTGATGCAGCTCATGCCCGAGACGGCGACGAGCCTGCGGGTGTCCGACACGTTCGATCCCTACGAGAACATCGAGGGCGGCGTGCGGCATCTGCGGCGGCTGATGGACCGTTATCGCGGCAACCTGCCGCTCGTGCTCGCCGCCTACAACGCCGGCGAGCAGGCCGTCATGGTGTACGGCGGCGTGCCGCCGTACCGCGAGACACGCCGGTACGTCAATCGCATTCTGCGGCGCATCGGCCGTCCGGACCTCGTGCCGCAGCGCGTGAGCGGCGTGAGCGCGTCCGTGCACGCGAGCGTCATCCCGGTGGCGACGAGTCACATCGAGCCGCCCTTTGCTTTGCTCTCGCCTCCGTCGCTGGCGCCGAGCCCGACCTCGCCGCGTTCGGCCTGGGCCGAGCGCCAGGCGCTCGAGCATCAGGTGTCCGCGCGGGCGACCGACCGCAGAACATCCGCGGCCGCGCCCGAGCAGCCCGCGAGCTCACGAGATCAGACCTGGCCCAGCCGCAACAACGGCGGCGGCCAGGGTCCCTAACCGCCCGCCGGCGGGTATCGGATCGCCTGCCGCCGCTCGAGACGAGCCTGCGCGGAATAACTTTGGATTCGGCCCCTGTGAAGGCAGCGTATGAAGGAGGGTAATTATGATCGATCGAATCATCGGTAAGCTTCCCGAGGCGTGGCGCGGCCCAGCCGAGCTGCTGGCGGCGCCGATCGCCTGGGTTCCGGTACTGCAGCAGACCCTGATCAGCTTTTTCTTCGACCCGCAGCCCGGCTGGATGGCGGCGCTGAAGTACGTCTTCCTGCTCTTCCCCGTGCTGCTCGGCGTCGTCGCCGTCTGGTGCACCGGGCTGTCGGTCTACACCATGCCGTTCCGCTCGGGACGCACGAGATTCGTGTCGCTCGTGCTGCTGGCCTGGTGGGACGCGGCGCTGTCCGTGTGGCTCTACTGGGTCGGCATGGTTCGGGTCGCAGCCGTTGCAGTCGGCTGGGCCCTCGGCATCGCTCGCATCGTCATGCGTCTGGCGATGGGGTCGTTCCGCGAGATTGTCGGGACCCCGTTCGCGATGTCGAGCATGCTGATGCGCAGCTATTTCAAGCCCGGCGTGCCCTGGCTCGGCTTCGTGATGCTGATGGTCTGGGGCGCCCTCGAGGCCGCGGTCTTCACGTTTACGCTCGAGCCGCGGGTCACCACGCTCGTGTCCGATCTCTCCGGCTCGGACGAGACGCGGTTCGCGGTGCCGATCCTGTACGGCTTCGTGCTCGCGCTGGTGCTGGCGAGCTTCGCGTGCGTCCAGGCGCTGATTAACGCCGTGCGCACCAAGGACCCGCGGCACATCGCCCAGATCATCGGGATCCAGGTCTTCACGGTATTCTTCGAGGTGATGTTCTTCTATCGCGGCCTGGTCGAGGTGACGATGCCGTGGATGGCCAACAACGGCCCCGTGATCGCGACCGCCGCCGTCGCCTGGTTCGGTGTCCGCGGTCTCACCTGGTTCCTCTTCGGTCAGTACGGGACGCCTCCGATGCTCGCCATCATCGCCCGGCGTCCGCTCACGGAGCCCGAGACGACGTACGCGACCGCGATGCGGCCGGAGCCGTTCTGGCGTCTGGCGATGGACGACTTCCGGCGCGATCTGGACTGGCTTCACATCAAGAGCGATGAGATGCTGGAGCTGCTGGCGCTCCCGGTGGTCCATCTGCTGGGCGCGGCCTTGAACTTCGCGATGATCCTGACGGCGTCGCGACCGGTCTTCAACCTTCCGTTCCGCAGCCTCAAAGAGGTGACGGAGTCTCGCGACATGGAGACGACGATGCATCTGGAGCCGCGCAAGCAGGTCGGTCTGTGACGGGACGGCGCTTTCATTTCTCCGGCATCGCCGGCGCCGGGATGGGCCCGCTCGCGTGCCTGATGAAGGCACGCGGGCACGCGGTGCAGGGATCCGATCGCGCCTTCGACCAGGGCAAGAAACAGGAGATCGCGGCCGAGCTCAGCCGGCTCGGCATCGAGCTGGCGCCGCAAGACGGACGGGCCGTCACCGCCGCGATCGATCGCTTCGTCTACTCCGCGGCCGTCGAGGCGGACACTCCCGAGCTGAGGGCGGCGCGCGCCCTCGGGCTCGAGTGTCTGCCGCGGCCGCAGCTCCTCGCCGAAGTCGTCAATACCGCCAATCCGGGCGTCGCGATCTCGGGCACCAGCGGCAAGAGCACCATTGTCGGCATGCTCGGCTGGCTCCTGCGAGAGGGCGGAATCAAGGCCACCGTGCTGGGCGGCGCGGACTTCGTGGCCGAGGGCTCCGGCGGCTGCTTCGTCGCCGGCCCGGCCGAGGGCCCGGCCGTCGCCGAAGCGTGCGAGTCGGACGGGACGCTCGTCGGCTACCGTCCGACGATCGGCCTCATCCACAACGTGAGCCGCGACCACGACGAGCTCAGCGCGCTACGCCCGCAGTTCACGGCGTTCGCCCGCAACTGCAGCAAGCTGCTCGTAGGCGCCGACTGCCCCGAAGCCGCCGCGCTCGGCCAGCGGTTCAAGGCGGCGACCTACGGCGTCTCTCAGGACGCTGACGCGCGCCTGCGCGTCACCAGCGTCGGGCCGCGCCGGGCGCGAGGCGTGCTCCGGCACGCCGGCCGCGATCTCACGCTCGACATCCCGCAACCCGGCCTGCACAACCTCGAGAACGCCACGGCGGCGGCGCTGGTGGCGCTCGAGATCGGGCTCGACGGCGACGCCGTCGTGGCGCTGCTCGCGCGCTTCCCGGGCGTCGCCCGCCGCTTCGAACTGGTCGGGACGACCGCGCGCGACATTCACGTCGTGGACGACTACGCGCACAACGCCGAGAAGCTCCGCGCCGCCATCACCACCGCGCAGGCGGGCTCGGCGCGGGTGGTCGCCGTCTTCCAGCCGCACGGCTTCGGCCCGGCGCGCTTTCTGCGCGGCGAGCTTCGGGAGATGATGCCGACCCTGCTCCGTCCGCAAGACCGCTTCTGCTATGCCGAGATCTTCTACGCCGGCGGAACCGTCGCCAAGGACATCTCGAGCCGTATTTTGGCCGACGATTTGCCCGCGGCGCTCAACTGTGGGTATGCGCGTGACCACGAGGCCGCGCGCCAGTGGGTGGTGAGCGAGGCCCGCCCCGGCGACACCGTGCTGATCATGGGGGCCCGCGATCCCGATCTCCCGCGCCTGGCTCGCGCGGTGCTCAGCTCGCTCTAGCCGACTTCACCGAAAAAGACGGAGGTTCCTCGATGCTCTACGCTCTTCTCGCGCTCATCGCGCTCGCCTTCGCGAGCCCGGCGTCGGCCCAGGTGCACGTGGACATCGGTATCCATCTGCCGGCTCCGCCGCCGCTGATCGTCGTCCCTGGTGTCGCGTCGGTTCAGTACGCGCCGGCCGCGCCGGCGAACGTCTTCTTCTACGGCGGCCAGTACTGGATCTTCGCCAACGGCGGCTGGCACGTGAGCCGCCGCCACGACGGTCCGTGGATCGTGGTCTCGCCGCAATTCGTGCCGCGCCCGGTGCTGCTCGTGCCCGTGCGCTACTACCACGCTCCGCCCGGCCACTGGAAGCAGTGGCAGCGCGAGGCGCCGCCGCACTGGGGGCATGAGTGGGGACAGCCCTGGGCGGAAAAGCGCGCGTGGAAGGACGGCGGCCGTGGTCCGGACCACAACTGGAACCGCGCGCAGGCCCGGGCTGACGGCGCCGGCCGACCGGACAAGGATCGCGACGATGGTCCCGGCCGCGGTCACGGCAAAGGCCACGACAAGGGACACGGTAAGGGCAAGTAAGAGCCGCAACGGGCGCGCGCGCATCGCGGGGCGCGCGCCCGATTCAGCTCAGCGTTTCCGCGATCTGGACGAGCTCCTCGTACTCCTGATTCCAGTAGTTGTGGTTCTTGAACATCGGAAAGGCCGGCGGAAACGATGGATCGGCCCACCGCCGTGCGATCCAGCCCGACATGTAGACGATCCGCATCGCGCGTAGCGGCTCGCACAGCGCCAGGCTCGCGCGATCGAACTCACGAAAGAGCTCGTACCCCTCTATCAAGTCCTCGCGAAGCTTCCGCGCCTCCTCGGAGTGGCCTCGTGCAAGCAGCCAGATATCCTGCACGGGCGGCCCCACCACGCAATCGTCGAAATCCACCAGGAGCGGATCGGGCGTCCACAGGATGTTGCCCCAGTGCAGATCGCCGTGGATCCGTTGCACGCGCGCGGTCGTGAGCATCTTGGCGGCCGCCTCGCCGATCCGCGTCGCGACGTCGCGATAGCGCGGCGCCAGCCCCTCGGGAATGAACCCGCCGGCCATCAGCACCTCGAGCGGCTCGAAGACGTAGCGCTTCACGTCGACTCGCGGCCGGTGCGGCGCGTCCCGCGAGGCGCCGACCGCGTGCATGCGGCCGATAGTCCGTCCGATGCGCCGGCGGTTCTCCGCGTCGAGCTCGTCGAGCGAGCGCCCGCGCACCTTCGGGAACACGGCGTAGAAGATGCCTTCGATCTCGCTCAAGGTCACGCCCGTGCCGATGTCGATCGGGGCCACGGCCGGGACCTCGGCAGCGGCAAGGTCGCCGAGGAACGCGTGCTCGTCCAGGATGGTCTCCCGCGACCAGCGGCCGGGCCGATAGAACTTCACGACCAGCCGGCGCTCGTCCTCGAGCTCCACCTCGTAGACGCGATTCTCGAAGGCTCGAAGCGGCAGACACCGGCCGGTGCAGCGAAGACCGCCGACCTCGACCGCGTCGAGCACGCGATCGGGCGTCAGCGAGAAAAACGTCGCCCCGGGCGGTCCAGCCACGCTGATACCATAGCGCGCCGTCAGGAAACATTCACCTCTGGAGGACACGATGCCCGAACGTCCGCTACCTACGGAACAGGAAGTGCTCGGCTGGATCCGTCAGCGCCGCAACTGGGGTCGGTGGGGCAAGGACGACCAGCTCGGCGCGATCAATCTCATCACGCCGGCCAAGCGCGCCGCGGCGGCCCGTCTGGTGCGCACCGGGCGCAGCGTGTCGCTCAGCCGGCCGTTCCCAAAAGAGCCCGGCCCGAACAATCCGCTCCCGGCGCAGCACTACATGCGGACGCATCCGCGCGGCCAGGGCGGCTTCTCCGCGGACTACTACGGTATCTACTATCACGGGATCGCCTCGACCCATATCGACGCGCTTTGCCACACCTGGGACGACGACGCGATGTGGAACGGGCGCGACCCGAAAAAGGAGATCACGTTCGACGGCGCGCGGTTCGGCTCCGTCGAGCACTGGGCCGAGGGCATCATCACCCGCGCCGTCATGCTCGACGTCCCGCGGCACCGCGGGGTTCCGTGCGTCACGCACGACTCGCCTGTCCACGGATGGGAGCTGGACGACATCCTCACCAAGCGCGGGATCCGGCTCGAGCCCGGCGACGCGGTCTGCGTCTACTCCGGCCGCGAGGCCTGGCAGGCGCAGGACCCCGAGCGGCCGTACGGCCGCCCCTTCAACCCGACCCAGCAGCAGCGGCCGGGACTGCACGTGTCCTGCCTGCCGTTCTTGCGCGACCACGACGTGAGCGTGCTGGTGTGGGACATGCTCGACCACCTGCCGATCGGCTACAACATCCCGTGGGCGGTGCACGCCGCGATCTTCGCCTACGGCGTGGCGCTGCTCGACAACGCACTGCTCGAGCCTCTCGCGCGCGCATGCGTGGAGGAGCAGCGCGACGAGTTCATGCTGGTGATCGCGCCGCTGAGGGTGGTCGGAGGAACCGGATCGCCGGCGAATCCGCTCGCGGTGTTCTGACAGGGTCAGCCGGCGTAGGGGATCGGGCCGGCGTACTCCGTGTGCAGTGGCGCCCAGCGCGTCGCCCAGCCTCGCGCCAGCGTCGCCGCGAGCTGTGCCAGGTGCAGGCGATCGTGCTCGACCCACGCGGCGAGGATGTCGAGCCCCGACAGAGACCCGAGCCGAGCGTGCTCGACCGGCCTCAAGAGCTGCAACGGAGCGAACGCCTGACGTGAGTGAGCGAATGCGTCCACGAATCTGAGGCTCGCGGCGCGGCGCTCGCGAAATGCCGTCAGCGCTCGCGGTCCGTCGTCCTCGGCATAGCGCCGCTCCGTCGCCCATCGCTCCGGATCGATGGCCACGAAGCTCGTGCCGCCCTCGACGGCCACGCGAAAGCGTGCGCCGAAGTCCTCGACCTCTTCGTCGCGGAGATGACAGACGATCTCGACCGGCGCCCACTCGGCCGGAACCGGCCGGGCCCGCCAGGCCGCTTCGTCGAGACCGGCCAGCAAGGCATCGAGCACCCGCGGAAACTGCCCGAGCTCGGTGAGCGCGCTGTTCAGCACGTCCTGAGGTTCGTGCACGGCTTGACTCCTCCTTCGATGACGTGAGGATACATGCATGGGACGAGAGCGCGTCGTTCTCGCTACCTGTCGCGCCTGGCCGGAGCTGAGCCAGAGCGATCGCCGCCTCGCCGAGGCGCTGGAGCGACGCGGATTTCTGGTCGAGAGTGCTCCGTGGAATGGACCGTTCGCGCCGTTCGACGGCGCCCGAGCGGTCGTGATCCGCTCGACGTGGGACTATCACGAGAGCCTGGACGATTACCACGCCTGGCTCGGCCGCCTCGACAGCTCGCGCACATTCAATCCGCCCGACCTGGTGCGCTGGAACCTCGACAAGAGCTATCTGACCGAGCTCGCGGAGCGGGGCGCGCCGCTGCCCGCGTGCGCCGTGGTCGAGGCCGACGCGGCCGCGGTGGCCGGCGCGCTCGTCCGCCTGTCGCTGACCGACGCGGTGATCAAGCCGACCGTCGGTGCCAGCGGCGTGGGCGTGGAGCGCGTCGCACGCGGACTGGAGGCCGAGGCGCTCGAGCGCGTTCGCGCGGTCACGCGCTCGCCGCGGCTCCTCGTTCAGGAGTTCATCGCCGAAGTCGGCGCCGGCGAGATGGCCGGTGTCTTCTTCGCCGGAGCGTTCTCCCACGGCCTGCGGCGCGTACCGGCGGCCGGCGAGTTCCGCGTCAACAGCCAGTACGGTGGACGCATGGAGGCCGACGCGCTGGATTCGCCCACGAGAGAGGCTATGAGCCGGGTATTGCGGACTCTGCCGACCGAGCCGCTCTACGCGCGGGTCGACGGCGTGCGACGGGGCAGCCGGTTCGTGCTGATGGAGGTCGAGGTGAACGAGCCGGGCCTCGGGCTGCACCTGGCGCCGGGGGCGGCCGAACGCTTCGCCGAGGCGCTCGTCGCGCGTGTCCGCGCGGCTTGACAGTGGATGGCCGCGGGACCGATCATCGAGGCAACGTTCGATTTCCCGGAGGGATGCGATGGCGATGACGTCGCTGGAACGGGCCGAGGCAGCCGAGCATGCGATGAGCCAGGAGCTCGATCGCATCGTCGTGAAGTCCGCGATCTACACATCGGGTGAGCGCGATCCGCGCCAGCCGCTGCCGCCCCAACAGAGCCAGGGCAAGCTCTACATGATGGGCCCCGATCCGCGGCTGCCGCTCATGCCCGAGAAGCCGACCTTGTTCGACTTCTTCAAGCTGCGCTTCGGGCCCTCCGCCCACGTGCTCCAGAGCGCGCGCCTGGCGCAGAAGAACGGCGTCAGCGAGAAGATCGTGCTGGGGTGCCTGCTCCACGACATCTCCGCGATGGGATTCATCCGCGGTGACCACGGCTACTGGGGCGCTCAGCTCGTCGAGCCCTACGTCGACGAAGAAGTGAGCTGGGCGATCCGCTATCACCAGGTGCTGCGGTTCTTCCCCGACGAGGCCTACGGGTACAAGTACCCCGACTCCTACATCCGGCTCTTCGGCGCGGACTTCCGGCCCGAGCCGCACCTCCAGGAAGCTCACCGGCGCGCGCGGGAGCACAAGTGGTATGAGTCGTCACGCCTCATCACCGTGAACGACCTCTACTCGTTCGACCCGAACGTGAAGGTCGAGCTCGAGGAGTTCACGGACGTCGTCGGCCGTCACTTCAGGCAGCCGAAGGAGGGGCTCGGCTTCGATCAGAGCCCGTCGTCGCACATGTGGCGGACGATCAACCACCCGACGAAATATCTGTAGCCAGTCGCGGCGCGGAGCGCCGGCAACCGCCTAGGTGAGCCGGCGCTCCATCAACACCCACGTGGGCTCGGTGAAGCCCTCGTGGCTGCGAAACTCGACGTCCTCGAATCCGCACGAGCGAAACAGCGCCCGGTTCTCCTCGAGCTCGAGACGTACGCCCAGGGTCATGCGCGTAAATGCTCGGCGGCGCGCCTCGCGCTCGGCTTCGTCCATCAGCGCCCGCGCGATGCCCTGCCGTCGGTACTCCGGATGCACGGACACACGGCTCACGTAGAGCGCCCCGTCCTCCTCTTCCCACAAGACCGTTCCGACCACGACGCCATCGCGCTCGAGCACGGCGCCGCCGCCCTTCTCGAGATGCGAGGCGATCGTCGCCGCGGTCTCCCTGAGCGCGCTCGACGGCGGGTTGGTCGGCCGGGGCTGCGCGGCGAACGCACGGCGCACGAGGTCCGCGATCACCGCGGCGTCGCGCGCCGTGGCTGCACGGATCGAATGCGGGGTCGTCCGCTGAACACGAGCCATACTTCGATTATAGGGATCAGAGCGCCCGGCCCCAACGATCCGCAAACGCCACTTCGCTGAGCGGCCGGCGCGGCGGGCGCCCAAATTTTCCAAGGGGATAGCCGAGCGGGATCAGGGCCGCGGTCTCGATCTCGACGGGGATTCCCAGAAGCTCTTTCACCTGGGCGTCGCGGAACCGGTGGATGGTCGTGATGCAGCTGCCGATGCCGAGGGCGCGCGCGGCCAGCATGATGTTCTGGATTGCCGGGTAGATCGACGCGCCGGTCGTGAGGCTCGCCTTCACGCCCGGATCGAGCGCCACGCACGCGAGGACGATCACCGGCGCCTCGCCCAGATGCTCGCCGAGGTGACGCGCCGAGGCCAGCATCTTGCCTGCCGGACTGCTCTCAGGCTCCTTCGACGCCGAGGCGTAGTACGGCACCTTCATCAGCTCGCCCCAGGCCTCGCGATAGAGCTCGCCGAGCCGCGTCCGCTTGGCCGGATCGCGCACGACGACGAAGCTCCAGTTCTGCCGGTTTCCGCCGCTGGGCGCGCAGATCGCGGCGTCCATGATCCGCCGCACGATGTCATCGGGAATCGCGTCGGGCTTGAGACGGCGCATCGCTCGCTGAGTCGTCACGACATCGAAGAAGTCCATATGGCCTCCGCGGTATAGTCGAGGTCCTTATAGGAGAAGACCATGCCCGACTACAAGTGCCTCATCTACGAAGTGAAGGACGCGATCGCGACCTTGACGCTCAACCGTCCCGAGCGCCTGAACGCGCTCGGCGACACCTTGCGCGACGACCTTCACGACGCGGTCCTTCGCGCCAGTCAGGACGCCGAGGTGCGCGTGATGGTGGTGACCGGCGCCGGCAAGGGCTTCTGCGCCGGCGGCGACGTCAAGGCGATGAACGACGCCAAGGAAGGGCGCGCGCCCGCGCGGCCGCTCGAGGACAAGGTGGCCCCGCTGCGCGACCGCGTGCTCCTGGCGATGCGCGACGCGCCCAAGCCCGTGATCGCCGCAGTCAACGGCGCTGCCGCCGGAGCCGGGATGAACCTCGCCCTCGGCTGCGACATCCGCCTGGCCTCGACCGCGGCGAAGTTCACGCAGGCGTTCGTCAAGCGCGGGCTTCACCCGGACTGGGGCGGAACGTACTTCTTGCCGCGTCTGGTCGGCATGGCCAAGGCCTGCGAGCTGATCTTCACCGGCGAGATCATCGACGCCCAGGAGGCGCTGCGCCTCGGGATCGTCAACGCCGTCTACGCGCCGGAGGAGCTGATGCCGGCCGCCTACGAGCTCGCCCGGAAGATCGCCGCGGGCCCGCCGGTCGCGATCCGGCTGGCCAAGCGCGCGCTTTATCACAGCGAGGAGACCGACCTGCGCGGGGCGCTCGAGTTCGAGACGTTCGCCCAGAACGTGTGCTCCGAGACCGAAGACGCCCGCGAAGGCATCCGCGCGTTCGTCGAGAAGCGGACGCCGTCGTTCAAGGGCCGCTGACCAGGCAAGGCCGCTGACCGGCGCGGCAGCCGCGCCTCGGCCGCGACCGCTCAGGGCATGGCCGCGATGAGGTCGATCTCGATCAGTGTGCCCGGCACCAGGAGGCCGGTGGTGCCGACGCTGGTGCGCGGGGGCGGTGAGGGAAAGAACTCGCGCCACGCCTCGTCGAACCCCGCGAACTTCGTCAGATCCATGTGGAACACCTGCGCCTTGACGACCTCGTCGAGCGAGGTGCCGGCGGCCTTGAACGTCTTGGCCAGATTCTCCAGCACGTAGCGCGTCTGGCGCTTCACGTCCGAGCCGTAGAACGGAAACGCCGGGTCGACGCGCGCCTCGCGAGGCACGCCGGTCTTGTAGTCGCTGGCGATCTGTCCGGCCGCGAAAACCAGATCGCCGACCCGCGTGGCCGGCGTGTAGTGCGCGAGCGGCCGCGGAATGTCCGGCACCGAGATCGGCCGCATCCGCGCCGACGGCAGCGCCGCGATCAGATCGATCTCCACGAGCGTGTCCTTGACCAGGAGCCCGGTCGTTCCGATCGTCGTGCGCGGCGGCGGCGTCGGGAAGAACTCGCGCCACACTTCATCGAAGGCGAAGAAGTTGTCGAGGTCCGTGTGGAACACCTGGGCTTTCACCACACGATCCAGCGAGGTGCCGGCGGCCTCGAAGGTCCGAGCCAGGTTCTCGAGGACGTAGCGCGTCTGGCGCTTGACGTCCGAGCCGTAGAACGGAAACGCCGGGTCGACGCGCGCCTCGCGTGGCACACCGGTCTTGAAGTCGCTGGCCAGCTGACCGGCCGCGAAGACGAGGTCGCCCGCCACGACCGCCTCGGAGTAGTTGGCGAGCGGGCGCGGTCCGCTGGACTGCACCACGCGCGCCGGTGTGCTCGGCATCGTCGCGGTCAGATCGACCTCCACGACACAGCCCGGGACCAGGAGGCCGCTCGTACCGATGGTGGTCCGCGGCGGCGGCGTCGGGAAGAACTCGCGCCAGACCTCGTCGAAGCCGTTGAAGTGCGCGAGGTCGGTCAGGAACACCTGCGCCTTCACGACGTGCTGGAGCGAGGTGCCGGCCGCCTCGAACGTCCGCGCCAGGTTCTCGAGCACGTAACGCGCTTGCTTCTTGATCGACGAGCCGTAGTACGGAAACGCCGGATCCAGGCGCGCCTCGGGGGCGACGCCCTGCTTGAAGTCGCTCGCGAGATGGCCGGCGGCGAACACGAGATTGCCGGCCCGAGTCGCCGCCGTGTAGCTCGCCAGCGGCTGAGGAATACCCGGCACCGCGATGTCGACTCTAGGCAAGCGCGCTCTCCTCTGTCAGCTCACCGCTCTACCAGCTCACGGCAGCTCATTCGCGGACGCGCAGAAGCGCCAGAACCTGCTCGGCCAGCCGATCGGCGCGCGCGTCGAGCTCCTTGTCGTTCAGGTTGGCGATCGGATGCGGCACCTCGAGGAACCGGTAGCCCGGCATGCCCCAGCTGCTCGCCATCGCCTCGCCGGTGGCGCGGAAGGGCTCTGTCACGATCGCGATCGCCGGCACGCCGGCTCGCTCGAAGAGGATCGCGTCGAGCACACTGCTCGACGAGCACGACCCTCAGTCACCGATGCCCGAGACGACGAAATCGCTCTGTTTCCGGAGCGCCTCCACCGACGACTCGTCCACCTCGTGGCTCGGCGAGCGCTTGCGCACCATGCGGGCCACGGTCATGCCGTGAAGGCGACCCAGCCGGTCGGCAAGGCGGCGCAGCAGCACGTCGGAATTGAACTTCGTGTTCTCGACCAGACCGATCCGCAGCCCGTCCAGTCGCGGCGGCCGCGGCGCGATCTTCACTTCTCGTCCGACCGGCCCGGCGGTGGGGTCGAACAGGGGCGTGCTCATGCGATCTCTCCTATCGGCATCGTGATCGCCTTCGTCCACTTGTTGCCCCACCCGGGTAGACACGCCGACCAGCTTCCGGCCCGGCCGCCGGCGAAGACCATCAGGATGTCGTCGGGCTTTTCGAACAGGTGGCGCCACGTGGTCTCGTCGGCGGGCGCCACCTCACCCGGCAGGCGCGCGGCCCGCTTCAGGTCGGCGACACGTCGCCGAGCGTGCTCGATCAGAAAGCGCTGCGCGTCGTCTCGCGTCCACCCGCTCTGGCGAAGGACTTCGGCGTGCTCACCGGCAAAGACGACGAGCGCCTGATTGAAGCCCTTCACGTTGGGGAGGCCGAGATTGGAGAGCGCGTCGGCGAAGCAGCGCATGAGCGGCTCGGGCTCGGCGGCGAGCTGGTTGTAGACCTGATACAAGCTGTTGGACGCGAACACGGTCACCGCGCTCTGATCGGCGCCGAGACCGCGGGCGACGTGGAACGGCTCCCAGGGTAGATCGTCTTCACGCTCGGCGAAACAGAAGGAGTACTTCCCCGGATTACCGAGCGTGGCGCGATCGAGGAAGCCGGGCCGCGTCTGCATCACGTTCATCATCGTGAGCCGCACCGCGCGGCCGATCGTCGCGTTGGGCCGCCAGCCCTGCCCGAACGCATTGTTGCCCGCGTTCAGGCCGATGCGCCGCGTCACCGGACCGCTGACGATCAGCACCATCGCCGAGCCGCCCGTGCTCGAGGCAGGGCCGTGATACGAGAAGTCGGGGTGACAGAGCCCGCGGACCGCGGCGGCGACCACCGGCATGTACTCGGGACGACAACCCGCCAGCACCGCGTTGATCGCGACCTTCTCGGCGAGGACCACGGTGTTCCGTCCCACGATCTCGCCGAGCACCGCGTCGCGGCGCAGCGCCCCGCCCGCGAGCATCTCGGCGATCGACTTCTCGGTCGGCGGCACGACGGGCAGCCCGTCGGTCCAGCCGCGCTCGAAGTACGCCTCGATCAGGCTCGAGGGATCGGACTCGCCGGTAGACGACATGGGGAGCCGACTACCGCTCTGGCGTGGCCGTCGGGCGTGTGTAGGTCATCCCCGACGCGCGCTCGATGTCGAGGTCGTTCGTCGGCCGCGCGAACGGCTCGGGCGCGGGCTCGCCCGGCGTGCGCGGCCGGCCGATCGCCTTGAAGAAGCTCTCGAGGCCGGACGGCGAAACGAGCCAGAGCATCACCAGCTCGTCGTCGGTCTCGTTGATGATCTCGTGCTTGACGTCGTAGCCGAGGAAGCACGCCGTGCCCGGCACGAGCGGATGGCTGACGCCGTCGACCACGACCCGGCCACGCCCGCGGAAGCAGATCTGCAGCTCGATCTGATCTCCGTGCGAGTGCTCACGCACGCGGCTTCTGGGCGCGATCGTCTGATAGCCCATCGACAGCGCGTCGAACCGCGTGTTGGCGGGCGTCAGCTTCGGATCGGCGTGGCCGTTGGCGGGCACGGGCTGCCAGAACGAGTCGCCTTCACTGGGCTGAATTACGGTGGCGCGTCCTCGAACCGAGTCGGCGGTGCTCATGGCTCCCCTACCCCTTGCTTTCGATCTTGGCCCACGTGTCGCGCAGCCCCACGGTGCGGTTGAACACGAGCCGGGACGGCGACGAGTCGCGCTCGTCGATGCAGAAATAGCCCTGGCGCTCGAACTGGTAGCGTGAGCCGCGGTCGGAGCCCGCCAGCGACGGCTCGAGCCGCGCGCCGCGCACGATCTCCAGCGAATTGGGGTTCAGCGCCGAGTGCCAGTCCTCCGCGTCGTCGGGCCTGGGCGCCGCGAAGAGATGGTCGTACAGCCGCACCTCGGCCGGAATCGAGTGGGACGCGGACACCCAGTGGATCGTGCCCTTCACGCGCCGGCCGCGCGAGTCGCCGCCGCGCGAGTCCGGGTCGTACGTGCATCGGACGGTCGTCACCTGGCCGGCGCTGTCGCGCTCGACGCCCGTACACTTGACGATGAACGCGTAGCGCAGGCGCACCTCGACGCCGGGCGAGAGGCGGAAGTATTTCGGCGGCGCGGGGTCGCGGAAGTCGTCCTGCTCGATATAGAGGACGCGAGAGAACGGCACCTTGCGCGTGCCGGCCCCCGGGTCTTCCGGGTTGTTCACGGCCTCCATCGCCTCCACCTGCCCCTCGGGATAGTTCTCGATCACGAGCTTGAGGGGACGGAGCACGGCCATGCGCCGCTCGGCGCGGCGGTTCAGATCCTCGCGCAGGCAGTGCTCGAGCAGCGCAATGTCCACGACCTTCGCCGCCTTCGCGGTGCCGACGCGTTCGGCGAAGTCGCGGATGGCTTCCGGCGTGTAGCCGCGGCGGCGGAGGCCCGCGAGCGTCGGCATGCGCGGATCGTCCCAGCCCGAGACGAGCCCCTGCTGCACGAGCTCCAAGAGCTTCCGCTTGGACATGACCGTGTGGGACAGGTTCAGGCGCGCGAACTCGATCTGCTGCGGGTGATGCACGCCGAGCTGGTCGAGGTACCAGTCGTAGAGCGGCCGGTGGTCCTCGTACTCGAGCGTACAGATCGAGTGCGTGATGCCCTCGATCGAGTCCGACTGGCCGTGCGCCCAGTCGTACATGGGATAGATGCACCACGCGTCGCCCGTGCGGTGGTGCGTCGCCTTGCGGATGCGATACATGACCGGATCGCGCAGGTTGATGTTGCCCGAGCTCATGTCGATCTTTGCGCGCAAGGTCTTCGTGCCGTCGTCGAACTCGCCGGCGCGCATGCGCGCGAACAGGTCCAGGTTCTCCTCGACCGAGCGATGGCGATACGGGCTCTCGCGTCCGGGCTCGGTGAGGGTGCCGCGATACTCGGAGATCTGTTCCTGCGTCAGGTCGTCGACGTAGGCACGGCCCGCTTTGATGAGCTGCACCGCCCACGCGTAGAGCTGCTCGAAGTAGTCGCTCGCGTAGTAGAGGTGCTTGCCCCAGTCGTAACCGAGCCAGCGCACGGTGTCGATGATCGAGTCGACGTACTCCTGGCTTTCCTTGGTCGGATTCGTGTCGTCGAACCTGAGGTGGCACTGGCCGCCGAACTCACGGGCCATGCCGAAGTCGATCGAGATCGCCTGCGCGTGCCCGATGTGCAGGTAGCCGTTCGGCTCGGGCGGAAAGCGCGTGATCACCTTGCCCCCGAAGCGGCCGCTGGCGTTGTGCTCCAGGATGATGTCCCGGATGAAGTTACTGGGCTTTTCCTTCGGCGCCTCGTTCATCCCGTTGAGTGTAACGCAAGCGCGGGGACGATTCCCGCAGTCAGAAGGCGCTCGAGCGGGCGCGCGACGACGCGCAGCCGCTCAGCAGCGTGAGTCGTCGGTGATGGTCAGGCCGAGCGTGCCGCTGGCCGGATCGTACTCGAAGTCGTTGCCCGGACACTGAAACCGAGGCGGCGAAGCCAGAAGGCCGACCACCGCGGTCTTGTCCGGCGGAAACTGGCCCTTCTCGGCCTGATAGTTCCGCACGAGCCCCTGCACCGACGTCAAGGTGGCCTGATCGGCGGCGAGCTTGGCGCGCGCGAGCGGTCGATCCTGCTGCAGCTTCTCGACCGTCTTCGCGGTCGAGGTGAAGTAGCGCATCAAGAGGAATCCGGCGACCGCCACCACCGCCAGGACGATGATGATCTCGATGAAGCCGAATCCGCGCTGCTTCACGAATCGATCGTATCATCCGCGGTGGCAGACGCCGCGAAGATGGAACGCTCAGCGAGCCTCCGGCGCGGGCGCGTCGGGGCGCCGGAAGCGCGACACGAATCGCCACACCTCCAGCGCGGCGTCGATCGTGACCGTCTCGGGCCCCATGATGCTCTCGGGCAGCCGTATGTGTCCGCCCGGCCAGCCGTGGCCTGTGCCCGTCAGCTTCCACAGCTGAACTTCGGCGCCGCCGGCGCACGGGCCCCACACCAGGAGGCTCGCGGTATGTGCCTGCCCGCCGCGGATCGGGGTCGTGCGCTGTTCCACGGTTCGCGGCTCGGCCGGACACCGGTCGTGGGCGACCCATCGGCGCAGCTCCGTCTCGACCGCGCGATGGGTGACGCGGCTCTGAGTACCCGGAAACGGCGGCCCGAGGCCGCCTGCGTAGAGCGCGCGCGGATCGTCGACGCTGTGAACGTGCAGCACCGGGACCTCGCGCGCCGGCAGAAAGCTCGCCGCCTGCATGGCGCCGGCCACGGGCGCGATCGCCGCGATGCGCTCGGAGGCCTCGACGGCGAGACGGTAGGCCATCATCGCGCCGTTCGAGTGGCCGGTGGCGTAGATGCGTGCGGGATCGATCGACACGTTGCGGGCCATGTCACGCACGACCGCCAGGGTGAACGCGACGTCGTTCACGTTCTGCGACGCCGCGTAGCCGCAGCAGCCGCCGGCGTTCCAGGTCAGGAGGCGTCGGCCCAAGCGCCCCGATCCGTCGGGGTAGACGACCACGAATCCCTCGCGATCGGCGAGGGCGTCGAGCCCGGCGTACGCCTTGAAGCCCGACGCGTTGCCGCCGCCGCCGTGAAACGCCAGCACGAGCGGCAACGGCCGACCTTCACTGACCCGAGGTGGCACGTGCGCGATGTACGTGCGGGTCAGTCCGTCAACGGTGAGCGATCGATCGTGATCTCCCGCGCCGAGGGACACCAGCACCAGGGCCAACGCGATCACGCCACGATCGTAGCAAATGCAGGCAGACGCGCCCGCGAGGCGCGCCGATCCCGGGTTGAGGTAGGGTATGGGGCCATGAGCACGACTCCGCCGGCCTCACCCGAATTCACCAAGGTCAAGGACTGCGATCTGTGCAAGGCCGTGAAGATGACGCCGTGGTTTCACGAGGACGATATCTGCTGGATCGCCGAGTGCGAGATCTGTGAGACGCCGATGGTCGTGTGGCGTTTCCACGGCGTGACACCGCCCGAGACTCACGTCACGCACATGCGCGAGAAGCTGCGCGAGATCGCGGCGGCTCAGCTCGGAGAGTTCTGGGTGGACGGTCACATGCGGAACATCCCCGATCACTTTCACGCGCACGCGCGGCCCAAGGACGGCTTCTTCGGACGCGATCGCAAGCGCTGACGCTCGGCGTCACCAGAGACGGAGCCGCCTACGCGCCGCGGGTAGCATGGAGGAGGAGAGGTATGGCTCACAAGGCCACGCTCGTCTTCGCCGCGGCGCTCCTCGCCACCGGTTGTGCCGGCCACGCGACGCGCCAGCCGATGCCCGACATCAAGGGGCCGCTCGCGGTTCGCGTGTCGTCCGAGTCGCTGGATTCCTGGGACACTCCCTTCGGCGTCTACCGCTTCCCAGATACCGCGGTGTACGTCTCCGGTCACCAGTCCGAGAGGCGGGAGTCCACTCTCGCGGAGCTCTTCGGCGTCGGCGGCGGGTTCATGGCGAGTGCCATGGCGGCGAGCGATAGCGAAGCGAAGACAAAGGACGCTCGGACGCACCTCGCGGTCGACCTTCGCGCGCTCACCGAGCAGATGCTCGCGGAGGCGATCGCCCGACAGAGCCAGCCGGACCGCTTCGTGGCTGCGAATCAATCTGCGGTCGACTCGCTCGAGCTGGTCCCCTTCGCGGTGGTGACGTTCATCGGCGAGAGCCGTTCCCGCTTGTGGGTGGGTCTCAGGGCCATCTTGGTCGATCGAGGCGGCAAGCAGCTGTGGAAGACGCGGTACCACTCTGGCGCCGACATGGACAGGTCACTGACGGGCGAAGGAGGCTGGGCATCCGACGACGGGACGATCGCGCGCGATGCGATCCGGCGCAACCTGGGGAGGGCGCTGGACGCGCTGCTCGCCGACGCTTCGGCCAGCCGCTCAGGCCGCGCGGCCCGGGTGATCGCACAGAGGGTGTGGTTTCCGCACATGTACACACGCGAGGTGGAGATACTCGACGAATCCGACGACATCGTCGTGGTCGTGATGTCCGGTATCTCCGGTGATTCGATGATCGGCGGGGTCAACGTTCTCGACAAGAGATCGATCAGTCTCATGCTGCCAGCGAAGAAATGAAAACGATCACGCTCGAGCCGAAGTTCGAAAGCTGGCAGGCGGCGGCGCGAACGCTCCTGCGCGAGGGCGTGCCGCCCGCGGAGGTCCGTTGGCGGGAAGGGTCGAAGACCGAACAGCCGTCGCTTCGCGATGAGGCGTCGTCGGCTCCGGCGGCGAAGGTGCCGCGGCAGTTCCTGGATCTGGCGCGCAAGGCCGCGGCGGCACCCGATCCCGAGCGCTGGCAGGTGCTCTACGACACGCTCTGGAGGCTCATTCACGAGAACCGCGATCTGCTGAGCGACGCGGGCGACCCCGGCGTGAAACGGCTGCGCGCGCTCGCCGCGCACCAGCCTGTCGAGCCTGGAGATGACGGCGCAGGCGCAGCGCCGTTCGTGCCCAAAGGCGCGGGATTGCGCGAGCTCGCCGAGGCGGCCGCGCGCTGCAAGGGCTGCGAGCTTTATCGCCACGCGACGCAGACCGTCTTCGGGCGAGGCTCGGCCGACGCCAGAATCGTGTTCGTCGGCGAACAGCCCGGCGATCAGGAGGACCGGCAGGGCGCGCCGTTCGTGGGCCCGGCCGGCGAGGTCCTGGATCGAGCCCTTGCCGAGGCCGGGCTCGAGCGCGAGAAGATCTACGTGACGAACGCGGTCAAGCACTTCAAGTTCGAGCTGCGCGGCAAGCGGCGGATCCACCAGACGCCGCGCGCCAACGAGATCAACGCGTGCCGCCCCTGGCTCGAAGCCGAGCTCGAGCGCATCAAACCCGACGTGCTGGTCGCGCTTGGCGCGACCGCCGCCCGCGCCATCTTCGGCGACAAGTTCAGGATCACGAGAGATCGCGGTCATTTCGCCGCGACGCGCTGGGCCGAGAAATCGATCGCGACCTACCACCCGTCGGCCGTGCTCCGCGGCGAGGACGACGCGCAGAAGGCGCAGCTGTACGCGATGCTCGTGGAGGATCTGCAGAAGGTCGCCCGCGTCTGAGGCGGCCGCGCCGCTAGCCCTGCGGCAGCACCGAGCCGAGCCAGGCGCGGATGTCGCGCACTTCCTCCAGGCACACGGAGTGCGGCATCGGGTATTCGTGCCACTCCAGGCGATAGCCGAGCCCCGAGAGAATCTCGCGCGCCCGCATCGCGCGCGCCATCGGGATCATCGGGTCGTGTGTGCCGTGCGCCATGAAGATCGGCACGTCGCGATTGGCGGGCGAAGCCTCGGCGCCGAGCGTGTCGGCAAGCGGAAGCGAGCACGACAGCGCCATGATGCCGGCCAGCCGCTCGCCGTACCGCAGAGCGGTCTGGAGCGCCATCGCCCCGCCCTGCGAGAAGCCCGCGAGCACGATCGAGCGGGCCGCGACGCCGCGCTCCTTCTCGCGCTCGATCAGTGCCTCGATCGACTTCTGAGACGCGCGGACGCCGGCCGGATCTTCGCGCCGCGTGCCGCCGTCGTCGCGGATGTCGTACCAGGCGCGCATCACGTAGCCGCCGTTGATCGTCACCGGGCGCATCGGCGCGTGGGGGAACACGAATCGGACGCCCGGCCACGCGGGCAGCCCGAGCTCGGGCACGATGTCCACGAAGTCGTGGCCGTCGGCGCCGAGGCCGTGCATCCAGATGATGCTGCAGGTCGGTGACGCGGCGGTTTCGATCTCGATCGCTTCGAGCAAATCGGCCACGTCAGGATCCCTCCGGACGGCGATTCACGGCAGTCCCACCGGCGCGCGTGGCGCCTGGGTGAAGTCGAAGGCCTCGAGCGGCGCCGCCGCCCGCCGATCGCGCTCGGTCAGCGGCTCGAGGCCGAACCGCCACTCGATCAGCTTCAGCACCGACGCGTGATCGTACTCGGCATGGCCGACGTAGCCACGCCTGGCGTACGGCGAGACGATCAAGGTCGGCACGCGCGTCCCGAGGCCGAAGCGGTCCACGACCGGCGGCCGCACGTGATCGAACCAGCCGCCGCCCTCGTCGTAGGTGATCACGATCGCCACGCGCGGCCAGTAGCGGCTCGCCATCACCTCGCGCACGGTCTCGGCGATCCAGCGGTCGCCCGCGCCGACCGTGGACGACGTCGCGTGCGCGTTGTCCTTCGCGTGCGGCTTCACGAACGCGACCGCCGGCAGCCCTCCCGTGCGAAGCGCCCGCGTGAAGTCGGAGGCATCCTTGATATGGGCGCGGCCGGTATCCGTCTCCATGATGCGCTTCACGTACTGAAACGGGTTGTGATGCGGCACGAGTCCTTGTTTCACCGCGTCGGCGCCGCCCCCCCACCCGGTCGCGTACCAGGCCCAGCTGATCCCCGCGGCGTCGAGCCGGTCGGCGATCGTCGGTACGGTCTGCGGCGCGCGCAGGATGTGATCGACCCGTTGCGGCGGATAGGGCGGATCGAGATTGTTCACGACCCATCCGTCCGGATCGACCTCGCCATCCTTCTGGACCCGCCCGTCCGGCCCGACCCCGGCGGCGCGCTCGGCGGCCGGCGCGTCGGGATACCGTGCGAGGGTGCTGGAGATCAAATAGAAGTGATTGGCGAACGAGCCGCCGTGAATACCCTGGAACCACCGGTCGAGCAGGACGAACTCGTCGGCCAGCGTCCACTGCGCCGGGCTCGCATAACGATCGAAGTAGCCCATCGTGGTCCCGCCGCTCGTGCCCTCGGCCACCCACCGGCCCATCGGAACGCCGTCGGCGCCGGCGCCGTACTGACGCTGCATGTGATAGAAGCGGTGGACTGGATTGTTCGTCGCATCGAACGGCGCGACATATTTCTGCAGGAGAAAGGGCCCGTTGGGCAGATCGGACGGGAAGCGCGAATCGGGTTTGCCGTCGCGCCCGAGCGGAGTCGGAAGGGTCGCGTACGCGACGCCGTTCTTGTCGGTCTGCCGCCCGCGGTAGCCCTCGAGCCCGTCCGCGCCCGGGTAGCTCCCGAAGAGATGATCGAAGCTGCGGTTCTCCATGAACAGGACGACGATGTGATCGATCGGCGGCGCCGCCCCGGCGGACGGCTCGCCGTTCGGTCCGCCGGCGGCGCACGCGCTCAAGACCAGCGCAGCGAGCGTGACGGTGACGAGGCCTGGACGACGATCTCGCATGGAGTATTCTAACTGACCATGGCGACTCCAAGACTCATGGGTGCGGAAGTCAAGCGTAAGGAAGACCCCCGTCTGATCACGGGCACCTCGACGTACGTCGGCGACCTGGCGCTGCCGGGCATGCATCACGTCGCGTTCGTCAGGAGCCCGCACGCCCACGCGCGCGTCCGGAAGATCGACACCGCGGCGGCGCTCAAGCGTCCGGGCGTCTTCAAGGTGGTCACGGGGCAGGACATCCGCAAGCTCTGCGCGCCGCTCCCGATCGCGGGAGCCGGTGAAGGCGGCAGCAGCGACGCCTCGGCCAACATCGGCCGCAAGCACTATCCGCTGTCGATCGACCGGGTGCGCCACGTCGGCGAAGCGGTCGCGGCGGTCATCGCCACGTCGGAAGAGATCGCGGAGGACGCGGCGGCCGACGTGGTCGTCGACTGGGAGCCGCTGCCGGCCGTCAGCGACATGTTCGCGGCGATGGCCAAGGGCGCGCCGCAGCTCCACGATGACGCGGCGAACAACGTCGAGCACCAGACCACGATCAAGTCCGGCGATCCGGACGGCGCGTTCGCGAAGGCCAAGCGCGTGGTCAAACAGCGCATGGTCAGCCAGCGCCTCTCCGGTGTGCCGATGGAAGGCCGCGCGGTCCTCGCGGCGCCCGATCCAACCTCGGGTGGGCTCATCGTCTGGGCGACGAACCAGGCCCCGCACGGCTTGCGCAACGACCTCGCGACCGCGCTCAGCATGCCGCAGAACCTGATCCGCGTGATCGCGCCGGAAGTCGGCGGCGGCTTCGGCGTGAAGTTCGGCTGCTATCCGGAGGATGCCACGCTCGCCGCGCTGGCGCGCCTCTACCGGATACCGCTTCGCTGGACCGAGACGCGCGTCGAGCACATGTTCGCCACCACGCACGGCCGGGCGCAGGTCACCGATCTCGAAGCCGCGGTCGAGGACGACGGCACGATCACGGCGCTGCGCATGAGGGTCACCGCCGACATCGGCGCCTACCCGGTCTTCACGTTCATCCCCGACCTCACCTTGAGCATGGGCGTCGGCGTCTACAAGTTCACGAACGTCGATTTGCAGTCGACGTGCGTCTTCACGAACTCCACGTCGGTCGCGGCCTATCGCGGGGCCGGGCGGCCGGAGGCCGCGTATTACCTCGAGCGGCTGATGGACGTGATCGCGGGCGAGCTTGGGCGGAGCCCGGAAGAGGTGCGGCGCAAGAACTTCATCCCGCCGAGCGCGTTTCCGTATCAGGCGCCGACCGGCCAGCACTACGACAGCGGTGAGTACGATCGCGCGCTGACGAAAGCGCTCGAGCTCGCCGGCTACTCGAAGCTCCGCGCGGAGCAGAAGGATCGGCTGCAGCGCCAGGACCGAAAGCTCCTCGGCATCGGCATCGCGTGCTACGTCGAGATGTGCGGCTTCGGCCCGTTCGAGAGCGCGGTCGTGCGCGTGGAGCCCGGCGGGACCGTCACCGCGTACACCGGCACTTCGGCACACGGCCAGGGGCACGAGACCACGTTCTCGCAGATCCTGTCCGATCACCTGGGCGTGCCGTTCGACAAGATCGTGGTCCGCCACGGCGACACCTTGAACACGCCCATGGGCAACGGCACCGGCGGCAGCCGCAGCCTGGTCGTCGGCGGCTCGGCGATCCTTGGCGCGGCGCTCAAGGTACAGGCCAAGGCGCGGCGCCTGGCGGCGCACATGCTCGAGGCCGCGCCCGACGACGTCATCTACGCCGACGGCCGCTATCAGGTGAAGGGCGCGCCGAGCAAAGCGCTCACGCTCGACGCGATCGCTCCGAAGGCCTACGGCGAAGGGCTACCCGAGGGCATCGAGTCAGGGCTCGAGTCGACCGAGTTCTTCCGCCCGCCGAACCTCGTCTACCCGTTTGGCGCCCACGTCGCGGTCGTCGAGATCGACCGCGAGACCGGCCGGATCACCGTGCGCGACTTCATCTCGGTCGACGACTGCGGCGTACGCATCAGCCCGACGCTCGTCGACGGGCAGGTCCACGGCGGCCTCGCGCAGGGGATCGCGCAGGCGCTGCTCGAGGAGCTCGTCTACGGTCCCGACGGAGAGCTGGTGACGGGCACGCTGATGGACTACGCGGTGCCGCACGCCGACGATCTGCCGTCGTTCAAGACCGATCAGACCGTCACGCCCTCACCGCGCAACCCGATGGGCGCCAAGGGTATCGGCGAGGCGGCCACGATCGGCTCCACGCCCGCGATCGTGAACGCGGTGGTCGACGCGCTCAAGCCGTTCAAGGTGCGGCACCTGGACATGCCGCTGCGCCCTGAGCGCGTGTGGCAAACGCTGAAGAGCCGGTAAGCGACTACCCGGGGGCGCCATGAAGCGCCCCCGGGGTTGAGAACGCGCTAGGACGTCGCGCGGCCGGCGGCCTCGACGAGGCCGGTCTGACACGCGACGCCAGTGCCGCCCAGCCCGCAGTATCCGCCGGGGTTCTTGGCCAGATACTGCTGGTGATAGTCCTCGGCGTAGTAGAACTCCGGCGCGTCGAGGATCTCCGTCGTGATCGGGCCATAGCCCGCCTTCGACAAGAGCTTCTGATACGCGTCGCGTGAAGCCTCGGCCCGGCGGCGCTGCTCAGGCGTGTAGACATAGATGCCCGAGCGATACTGCGTGCCGATATCGTTACCCTGACGCATCCCCTGCGTCGGATCGTGACTTTCCCAGAAGATCTTCAGCACGCCGTCGTAGCTGACGACCTTGGGATCGAAGACGACCAGGACGACTTCGTTGTGGCCCGTGAGCCCCGTGCACACCTCTTCGTAGGTGGGGTTCGGCGTGTAGCCGGCGGCATAGCCCGCGGCCGTCGTGAACACCCCAGAAGCTTCCCAGAACTTGCGCTCGGCGCCCCAGAAGCAGCCGAGGCCGAACATCGCCTTCTCGAGGCCGTCGGGAAACGGCGGCGTCAGCGTATGGCGGTTCACGAAATGCTCCGCCGGTACCCGCATGCGCTCGCTCCGGCCCGGAAGCGCCTTGTCCTTCGACGGCATCGCCAGCTTCGTTCGGGAACCCCACATGGTGTCGTCCTCCTGATGCTGCGATTTTACCAGGGGATCGAGTCGCCGGGGTCGCGTTGCCCCGGACCGGCGGGCGTGTTACCGTCCCGCCCTGTGATTCGCCGCGGCCGCCGCCGAGAGCGCCTGATCGTCGCCGCCGGGTGATGGGCGGGGGGCTGTTTGCGCCTCAGCGTCCGACTCAAGCTCACGCTGTTCAGCACGCTGGTCATCCTCGTCGTCTCTTCGGGATTCACCTGGGTCAGCCTGCAGCTCGCGCGCCGCGCGATCGAGGAGGATCTTCGCAACCGCGCGATCGTCTACGCGCGTGAGGTCGCGGCCGCCATCGGCGGTCGCCTCGAGCTCGAGAGCGGTCCGGCACTGCAGCAGCTCATCGGGCGGCTGCTCGAGATCCGCACCAGCGTGCTCCAGCTCGACGTCCTCACCTACGACGTCGACGGCCTGACGCTCGTCGCCTCGAACGAGCCGCGCAGCCAGCTCTCGTTCAACTGGAGCGACGCGGAGGATGTCCAGCGCGGTCGCGTGATCTCGCGGGCGATCAGCCGGGGCACGGAGCACCACTGGGAGGTGATGGCGCCGATCACGCTCGGCGGGGCGGTGGCGGGAGCGGTCGCCGTGAAGTTCTCCGCGCAGCGCTCGGACCAGCTGATCGGACGCATCCAGTTCTGGGCGCTGGCGCTCGCGGGCGTGTCGCTGGCGCTGATGGCGGTGCTGATGACCACCGCGATCCAGGTGGTCGTGGATCGCCCGATCCGGCGCTTCATGGAGGCGATCTCGGCGGCGACGGACGACGGCGCGCCGGCACCGGTCGCGGTCAAGACCACCGATGAATTCGGCGTGCTCGCCGACCACTTCAACGAGATGGTGACGCGCATCGCCCGGTTCAGCGACGAGCTCAAGACGCGCATCGCCGAGGCCACGAGCGAGCTCGACCATCGGGTCCGCCAGGTGGAGCAGCTCAACGTGCTCCTCTACGAGATGCAGCGCCGGCTGAGCCACGCCGAGCGGCTCGCGCTCTCCGGACGGGTCATGGCCGAAGTCGCGCACGAGGTCGGCACGCCGCTGCACTCGGTCGCCGGCCACCTGGAGCTCTTGCGCAAAGATCTTCCGCCGGGCCTCACGTCCGACGACGTCACGCGGCGCCTGGGTATCATCGAGACGCAGGTGGCCCGCGTGATCGAGATCATCAGCCGACTGCTCGACGCCACGCGCCGCGCGCCGAGCGAGCCGACCGCGGTCGATCTGAACGCGCTGATCCGCGACACCGCCGAGCTGGTCCGTCCCGCCCTGCCCCGCGCGCGGCTCACGCTCGACGTGCGGATCGAGCCGACGCTGCCGGCGGTCCTCGGCCAGCGGGATCAGCTTCAGCAGATGATCCTGAACCTCCTCACCAACGCGATCGACGCGACGCCGCCCGGCGGCCGCGTCCAGATGAGCACGCGCTACCGGCCGGAGCCCAACGAGGTCGAGATCACCATCGTCGACACGGGCCCCGGGATCTCGCCGGCCGACCGCAAGCACATCTTCGAGCCGTTCTTCTCGACCAAGGAGGCCGGACACGGCACGGGCCTCGGGCTGTTCATCACCGCCGAGATCGTGCGCGAGCACAAGGGGCGGATCGAGCTCGACAGCGACGAGGGCAGCGGCACCACCTTTCGCGTGTGCCTGCCGGCCCTGAGGAGCCAGGGGTGACCGCCGCGACGCCCGTGCTCCTGGTCGTCGACGACGATCAGGTTGCGCGCGAGCTCCTCGCCGAGACGCTCGCCCGCGAGGGCTATCGGGTGCGGGTCGCCGACGGCGGCGAAGAGGCGCTGCGGCTGGCCGGCGCCGAACCCTTCGACATGGCGCTCGTCGACCTGCGCATGCCCGACCTCGATGGTCTGGGGGTGCTCAAGCAGCTGGCGATGATCCAGCCCGACCTGCCGGTCGTCATCCTCACGGCCTTCGCGACGGTCGAGACGGCGATCGAAGCCGTGAACGCGGGCGCGTTCGACTATCTGTCCAAGCCGTTCCGGATGGAGGAAATCAAGATCGTCGTGCGGCGCACGCTCGACGCGCGGCGGCTGGCTCGAGAAAACCTCCAGTACCGTCAAGAGCTGAAGTCGCGCTACGGCTTCGAGGGCCTCGTCGGCCAGTCGCATCAGATGGTCGAGATCTACAAGCTGATCGCGCGAATGGCGGCGCTCGACACGACGGTGCTGATCCAGGGCGAGACCGGCACCGGCAAGGAGCTGGTGGCGCGGGCGATCCACGGCGCCAGCGCGCGCGGTGCGCGGCCGTTCGTCGTGGTCGACTGCGCGGCCCTCCCCGAGACGCTCTTCGAGTCCGAGCTGTTCGGTCACGAACGCGGCGCCTTCACCGGCGCGGTCTCGGCGCGGCGCGGTCTGCTCGAGACGTCCGTGGGCGGCACCTGCCTTCTCGACGAGATCGGCGAGCTGACGGCCCCGCTGCAGGCCAAGCTCCTGCGCACGCTCCAGGAGCACTCGATCCGCCGCGTGGGCGGTAACGATCCGATCCCGGTGGACGTGCGCGTGGTCGTCGCAACGAATCGGGATCTGCGCAAGCTGGTGGCCGAGGGCGGATTCCGCGACGACCTGTACTATCGGCTCAACGTCGTCACGATCACGGTGCCGCCGCTGCGCGAGCGGGCGTCGGACATTCCGCTCCTGGCGCAGCACTTCCTCGAGATGTTTGCGCGCCGAAGCGGCCGACCGATCAAGCGGCTGGCGCCCGAAGCGGTCGCGCTGCTCGGCCGGTATCGTTGGCCCGGCAACGTGCGCGAGCTCGAGCACGTCATCGAGCGCGCCACGGCCCTCTCCTCGTCGGAGACGCTCTTGCCCGACGACTTTCCGCCGCATGTGCGTGAAGAGCGCGACCGCGCGCCCCGTCTACCTTCCGAGGGGATGACCTTGGAAGACGTCAAGCGCTGGTACGTCAACAAAGTGCTCGAGGAATCCGGCGGGAACAAGCAGCGGGCGGCCGAGCTCCTCGGCATCGATCGCCGCACGCTCTACAGAATTCTCGAGCGTCAGGCGACCGAGGACGACGCATGAGGTGGGCGCTCGCGCTGGCCGGGCTCGTGCTGGCGGTCGGCAGCTGTACCTCCGCGGCCGCGCCGCCCGTTCCGGACCGCAGTCAGCTGATCCGCGGCATTCTGGCCTCCACGGTGCAGCTCCGGTCGGAGCACGAAGCCGGTGTCAGCCGGGCCGCGTCCGGCGTCGTCGTCGCGACGCACTTCGCGTCGCGGCGCATGTGGATCGCGACCGCGCGGCACTTCCTCGAACCTAACCGCCCGCAGCAGCTCTACGTGCGACTCGCGGGACAAACCACGATGGCTCCCGCGACGATCGCCTTCGTGAGCGGCGACCGCGATCTGGCGATCATCGAGACCGAGTACGCGGACGTCACGCCGGCGCGCATGAAGATGAGCACGACTCTCGGCGACGAGATCCTGCTCGTCTCGTTCCCGTGGGGACAGCGGTTCACGGTCGTTCGCGGTGTCGTGAGCCAGATCGAAGGGCCGATGGGCGAGCTTCCGGTGGCGGGCGCGCCGCGCATGGTAAGCGCGACCGTCAGCTATGGATCGAGCGGCGGCGGGGTGTTCGATGCCGACACCGGCGAGCTGGTCGCGATCGTCGAAAGCTACCGGACGGCGAAGGTGGCGATTCCGGAAATGAAAGGGCGCGTGCTCGAGGTCCCCGTGGCCGGCGAGACGACGGTGATTCCGGCGCCGCTGATCGGCCGGTTTCTCACGGATTCGGGACTGAGCGCCTACGTGCGCCGCTAGGCGCGCTGTGGGGCACTTTGCCACGCTGTGGCGTTCCGCCACGGCGGCAGCGGCTGGTCGCCCGCCCCGCGTGATCGCCAAGTCTGCGCGAAATCGGCGCATCGTAACAGCCGGTTTCCGGCACGGCAATTGCCCATCTTCACCTTGACCCAAACTTTCACGAGGAGATCACTGATGGGCAAGACTCTGGGATTGGCGGTGGCTCTCACGCTCGGCCTGGCGCTCACGGCTTCGGCCGAAGAGGCGCGCGGCACGATCCGTTCGATGAACATCCATGACCATTCGATCGTCCTGGAGGACGGCACGCGACTCTGGGTGACCGAAGGCCAGGAGGCCACCGTGTCGCCCGGTAGCTATATCGAGGCCGCGTACGAGTCGAAGGGCGACAAGAAGGTCGTCACCGAGATGCATCCGCGCGTCGGCCTGGACGGCAGCACCGATCCGCTGAAGTCGATCCAGTCGGGCGACTAGCTCGCACGCGCTCTCATCAGAAACACAGAGGCCACGCCGACAGCCGGCGTGGCCTCAATCATTTCTGGCGAACGTGTCTGGCGAACGCGCCGCTCAGGCCTCGCCCTTCTCGCGCATCGTCTTCTCGTCCCACAGCCAGATGTGGTAGCCGTCGGGATCCTTGAGGTCGGCGCCGTAGCCCCAGAACGTCTTCTGCGGCGGATGAACGAACTGCACGCCGGCGGCAACGAGCTGCTTGTGCTTGGCCTCGACGTCGCTCACCTGGAAAGTCAGCACGCAGCTCGGGCGGCCCGGGCCGCCGGGCGTCTCGGCCAGGAACAACGTGAACCCGAACTCGTCCTGTACGGCCGAGGTGCGCCGCTCGGGAATCTCGAACTCGAGCTTGAGTCCGAGAGTCTCGATATACCAGTCGCGTGACTTATCGCAGTTCGTCACCGCGATCGTCAGGTGGTCGAGCTTGATCATTCGTCCCCCTTGGACAGAATACGCTATTGGTGGCCTGCCAGTCACGGAACGCGGGAGGCGCCCGCGTGGTCGACCACGGGGATCACCGCCTCGCCGATCAGCTTGATCGCGGCGGCAGGATCGCCGTGCGGCGCGAGCGCGATCTCGTTGAGCCCGGCCCGCTCGAACTCGAGCAGACGGCCCACGCACGCGTCGAGCCCTCCACGGTCGGCGGTCAGCGTGAGGTGCTCGATCAGGCGGTCGGCGACTTCCGGCGACGGCGCCCAGGGCTCGCGGCCCTGGAAGATCGCGCGCAGCATCTCGGGCTGCCGGGCCGCGAGCTCCCGCGCCTCGGCGTCGCCGAGCCCGATCGATGCCGCGATGTCGCGAATGTAATAAAGCCGAAAGCCGAGGCCCCGCCGGGCGAGGCGCTCGGCCTCGGCGCGGGTCTCCTGAACGTTCCACACGAACCAGTTGCTCACGGCGAGCCGGTGCGGCTCGCGCTTGGCGTCGTCCAGATCGCCGCGGACCCGCGCCAGCAAGGTGGTCAGGTAGGCCAGTGGCATGTCGGTCACCATCACGCCGTCGGCCTTGCGCGCGGCGAGCCGCAACATCCTTGGCCGGTTGGCCCCGAGATACACGCGATCCATCGCCACGCGGCCCCACGGCGAAAAGAGCCCGGTCACTCGATAGTGCGCGCCCGCGTAGTTGATCTCGCCGCCGGCGGCCTGCGCGCGAAGGATGTCGAGACACTCCTCGACGGCGCCGACGCGGCCGTGCGCGGGTGGCCCCAGCGTCGCGGTAAGATCGCCGCCCGCGCCCAGCACGATGCATGCGCGGCCCGGGGCGATCTCGTCGAGCGTCAAGAGCGCCAGACCGATGTGCACCGGGTGCATCTCGAACGGGCTCACCGCGATCGGGCCCAGCTTGATCCGCCGGGTCGCAGCCGCCGCGACGGCGAGGCGCACGAAATGATCCTTCGTCCGGGCTCCCCCGGACAACCATATGTGGGAAAACCCGTACGTCTCGGCCCGCTGTGCCAGCTCGGCGATCTCGCCGGCCGTGCGCCGCCCGTCGAGGACCACACCGACTCTCATTCGGGCAAAGATACGCTACAATGGCCCTCGCCCATGAAGCTGGCGAAATCGAAACGCGCGAAGCGGAAACCCGCCGCGGCCCCCGCGACGGTGATCCGCCTCACCCCCGAGCACACCCTGCAGCGGACTGCGAAGCGCTTTCTCCCCGCGCCGCAGGCTCGGTGCCCGAAGTGCGACAGCACGTACGTCGGCCGCGAGCCGGCGTTCATTCACTGTCACCTCTGCGGCAAGCTCGCGCGCATCGCCGACGCGCCGCTCGAGCTTCAGGAGCTCTGGGAGATCCGTTCCGGCCTGCGCATCGCGTCCTGAGGAGTCCCCATGGCGCTCGACACCGGTAAGACCCGCGACTTCGTCCAGAAGACGTGGGACCAAAGCATCGTTCCGACCTTGCACGAGTACGTGAAGATTCCGGCGAAGTCGCCGATGTTCGACGCGCAATGGCGCGAGCACGGCCACATCGACCGCGCGGTCGAGCTTCTGCGCGGCTGGTCCACCGAGCGGCCGATCGAGGGCTTGCGCATCGAGGTCGTGCGGCTCGAGGGCCGCACGCCGGTGATGCTCATGGAGGTGCCGGGAACCGGGACCGACACGGTCCTGCTCTACGGTCACCTCGACAAGCAGCCGGAGATGGTCGGCTGGGCCGACGGCTATGGCCCGTGGACGCCCGTGCAACGCGGCGACAAGCTCTACGGCCGCGGCGTCGGCGACGACGGCTACGCCACGTTCGCCGCGCTCACCGCGATCCAGGCCCTGCAGGAGCAGCGGGTGCGCCACGCGCGCTGCGTCGTGCTGATCGAGGCGTGCGAGGAGAGCGGGAGCGCGGATCTGCCGTACTACGTCGACGCGCTGAAGGCGAAGCTCGGTACGCCGAGCCTCGTCGTGTGCCTCGACTCGGGCTGCGGCAACTACGAGCAGCTCTGGGGCACGACCTCCCTGCGCGGCGTCGTCGGCGGCGTCCTCACCGTCGAGGTGCTCACCGAGGGCGTGCACTCCGGCGCCGCCAGCGGCATCGTGGCCTCGAGCTTCCGGATCCTGCGCCAGCTGCTCGAGCGCATCGAGGATTCGAAGACGGGCCAGATCCTCCCGCGCGATTTCCATGTCGAGATCCCGCGCGAGCGGCAGACCGAGGCGCGCGAGGTCGCGAAGGTCCTCGGCACGGAAGTGTACGATCGCTTCCCGTTCCCTCCGGGCGGCACGCCGATCAGCACCGACCCGTACGAGCTGATCCTGAACAACACGTGGCGCCCGGCGCTCGCGATCACCGGCGCCGCCGGCCTTCCGCTGCCGGCCGACGGCGGCAATGTCCTGCGGCCAAAGACCTCGCTCAAGCTCTCGCTGCGCCTGCCGCCGACGTGCGAAGCCGGCCGTGCCGTGCGCCGCCTCAAGGAGATCCTCGAGGCCGATCCGCCGTACGGTGCCAAGGTCACGATGGACACCTACGGCGACGCGGGCAACGGCTGGAACGCGCCGGCCACCAATCCCGCACTGCTCGACTCGATCAGCCGCGCGTCGATGGCCTACTTCGGGAAGCCCGCGGTGTTCTCGGGGCTCGGCGGGTCGATCCCGTTCATGAGCATGCTGGGTGAGCGCTTCCCCGAGGCCCAGTTCCTCATCACCGGCGCGATGGGCCCTGGCTCGAACGCTCACGGACCGAACGAGTTTCTCCACTTGCCGACCGGCGCGAGGGTCACGTCGTGCGTCGCGCAGGTCATTGCCGACCACACCGGGAGGGCGAAATGAAGGCGGGCTTCCGCGTCCTCGACAGCGACCTGCACGTGATCGAGCCCTCGGACCTGTACGATCACTACCTCGACCCGAAGTTCCGTGACCGGACGCCGCGGCCCACGGCCACGCGCGGGGCGTACACGAGCCAGTGGACGGTCGGCGACTTCACGTTCCCGCGGCCGCTGGGCCGCGGCCGGGTGGACGCCGAGCAGCGCGCTGCCGCCGTGCTGAAGGACTACGCCGCCGCGCGGTTCGACTCGACCTCGCAGCTGCGCGCGATGGACGTCGAGGGCCTCGACATCGCCGTGCTGTTCCGCACGCTTCCGGTCGTATGCGTGGACGCCTTCGAGCCCGCGTTCGCGGTCGCGCTCTGCCGGGCGTGGAACGACTGGGCTCAGGACTTCCGCAAGGCCGATCCCAAGCGCATGCAGGCGGCCGCGCTCGTCACATTGCACGACGCGACCCTGGCGGCCGAGGAGATCCGGCGCTCCGTCAAGGAGCTCGGCTTCTGTGCCGCGCAAATGATGCCCAATCCGGTCAACGGCGTGAACCTGCACGACCCGAAGATGGATCCGCTCTGGGCCGAGGCCGAGCGGCTGAACATCCCGATCTGCTTCCACCCGGCGCCGAACAACTACTCGGACACGCACTTCGTGAACCGCTTCCTCACCGCGCCGAGCACGACCATGGCGGGGGGCTTGAACAACCCGATCGAGCTGATGGCCGCGGTCGCGTCGATGACGGTCGGCGGTATCCTCGAGCGCTTCCCGCGGCTGCGCGTCGCGTTCCTCGAGGGCAATTGCAGCTGGCTGCCGTGGCTCCTCTGGCGGCTGGACGAGTACTGGGACATGGCGAAGAGCGGCGAGACCGCCAAGCTGCAGGCGCCGCCGAGCGAGTATTTCCGCCGCCAGTGCTTCATCAGCGTCGATCCCGACGAAGATCAGGTCGAGTGGGTCGTGCAGAAGCTCGGCGACGACACGCTGGTGTTCTCGACCGACTACCCGCACTCCGACTCACACTTCCCGGAGGCGACGAACATCTTCCTGAAGCTGCCGCTCTCGGAGACCAGCAAGAAGAAGATCCTCTGGGACAACTGCGCCCGTCTCTACAACGTCGCCGGCGCGTGATGCTCGCGCAGTAGTGCTCGGCTCGACGGTCGCGGCGCAGCTTCCGGGCGGCGCCGCGGCCGAATCCGCGGTGGGCGCCGGCGCCGAAGAGATTACGCTCCAGCTCTTGTATCAGCTGATCGTGATCCTCCTCGCAACCCGGCTCGTCACCGCGATCGTGCGGCGGCTCGGTCAGACCGACGTGTCCGGCGAGATCCTCGCCGGGGTCCTGCTGGGGCCGAGCCTTCTGGGCGCCCTCTTCCCGGGTTTCATGCACACCTTGTTTCCGGTCTCGACCGGCCCGATCTTCACGGGCCTGGCGCAGGTCGGGCTGATCTTCCTCATGTTTCAGATCGGCCTCGAGTTCGAGTTCCAGCGGCACCTGGGCGCAAGCCTCCGCCCTATCGTCGTCATCAGCGCGGTCAGCCTCGTGCTGCCCTTCGTCATGGGCTATGTGTCGGCACCCTGGTTCCACGCGAGGCTGTCGGAGCCCGTGCCGCTCTTCGGCTTCCAGCTCTTCTTCGCCGTGGCGATGTCGATCACGGCAATTCCTGTGCTGGGCCGCATCCTCATGGAGCTCGGGCTCTCGCACACGCGGACCGCGGCGCTCACGATCGGCGCCGCGGCGATCGGCGACGTCTCGGGCTGGCTCGTCCTCGGAGCGATCTCGCTGCTGGTGAAGGGCGCGTTCAGCTGGGGCTGGGTCGTTCCGCGGGTTATCGGCCTGGCCATCTACCTGGCGCTCGTGTTCGTCGTGATTCGCAAGCCACTGCGGCACGCCATCGCGGATCATTTCACGCGCCACGGTGGGATGCGGCCCACCTTCGTGCCCTACATCGTGATCCTGCTGTTCGTGTCGGCCGCCGTCACGAGTAACCTCGGCGTCTTCGCGATCATCGGCGGCTTCGTGATCGGCGTGGCAATCCACGACGACCGCCGATTCGTCGAGGAGTGGAAGCGCCGCGTCTGGCCGATCGTCTGGGTGTTCTTCCTGCCGATCTTCTTCGCCTACACCGGGCTCCGGACGGATATCGCCGCGATCCAGGGCTGGACGGGCCTGGTGACGCTTCTGCTGATCCTGGCCGTGGCGTTCGTCAGCAAGCTCGGGGGCGCATACGCGGCGGCCCGCCTGGTCGGCGAGGGACGGCGGAGCGCGCTCACGATCGGTGTCTGCATGAACACGCGCGGGATGATGGAGCTGATCGCGATCAACATCGGCAAAGACCTCGGCCTGCTACCGACCGACGTCTTCTCGATGCTCGTCATCATGGCGCTGGTCAGCACATTCATCGCGACACCGCTCATCCGGCGGCTGATGAACGGCCAGGAGAATCGCGCGACCCCGCTGGGCGAACCCGCGGCGGCTGGCGGTTAGACGGCTACCTGATCGCGGCCTGACGCGCCGGCTCGCGCTTTCGCTGCTCGACGGCAGCGCAGAACTCGGCGTTCTTTTGCCGGAACGCTTTGTTCAGGTCGTCGGAGTACCCGAACACCGCCCACGGCGCGCGCTCCGCGACGAAACCCAGGAGCGCATCGACGTCCTTCTCTTTCCCCGTCACCTCGGCGGTTCCGCCGTAGCAGGCCAGGATGCCGGCGTACGTCTTGCCGGTCGGGATGAAGTTGACGCTGTGCTTGGTGACCTTCTTGTAGCCCCACAGGAGATCGGACAGCCGCAGGACATCGAACGCGAACGGCGCCGACTGGATCACGTACTTGTCCCCCACGCGCCAGCTGCCCCCGCGGTAGCGCGGCGATTCCGCCTCCCGGCGAGCCTCCACGGCGGTCGCAAGCGGATCACCCCACGTCGCCACGCGCTTCACGACGGGATGGGACGCGGCGTCCCGAGCATACCGCCACGCCGGTAGCCCGTACTTGACGAGGAGGACGATGAGCACGAGCGCCACGGCGGCGCCGATGTAGCCCGGCACACGAAACGCGGACTCGTCGAGATAGTACGGGTAGAAGCGTCCCCTGATCGCCTGCATCTGCTGCGTGGCAAAGAGGTGCTGCTGGAGATCGGCAGGCATCGCCAGCAGCTCACCCATCGCGGTCGTCGCGCCGCCGTGCGAGCGCTTGACGACCAGGAGCCGCTCACCGACCACGAGCGCGTAGTACGACGCGGTCACCGAGCCGCCGGTCTCGACGCCGGATCGCTTACGTTTGGAGATCTGCTGAATCCCGGTGTCGAGCGCGCGAGATCCGGTCACCCGGACGAAGTATCTCGGCGTGGCCGCGACGTCCTCGATCGCATCGAGCTCGGCCTGGCCGAGGTCGAACGGGCCGTTCAGGAAGTTACTGATGTAGCGGTGCTGGCTGGCGGCGAACAACACCGCCGCACCGGCGATGAGGCACCAGGCGATCGTACGCAGGCGATAGCTCGCTCGTATCCGCTGATGAACCCAGGTATCCATGGCTCGTTGTTCCGGTGGGGGGCCGCCTCGCCGGCCGGCTCGCAGTGAGCCGCGCCGTGGAGGAACCGTCTATTCCAGATGTATCGCGAACCGCCTCGTCTCACGAAGTTCTGTATCGTCGCGCTGCCGGGCCACACCGAGGCGGCCACCGATCGTCGATTTTCCGCGAACTTGCTTGACGGCCCTCGTGTCTTCGGGGTATCAGGCGGATGCGACCGGCGGGAGATCGCCGGGCGCTCCCGCGCGACGACGCGCGGACGATCACTCGATAGCGGGAGAACGACGCAATGGGACAGCTCGACGGCAAGGTCGCGATCGTGACGGGCTCGGGGCGCGGCATCGGACGCGACGTGGCGCTGCGGCTCGCGCGTGACGGCGCGGCGGTGGTGGTCAACGACCTGGACGAAGGGCCGGCGAAAGAGACGATCGCGCTGATCGAAGGGATCGGCGGCCGCGCGGTCGCCTGCAACGGCGACGTGACGGCCAAAGACTTCGGTGACCGCATCGTGGACGTCGCGGTGAAGCAGCTCGGCGGCCTTCACGTCATCGTCAACAACGCTGGGTACACCTGGGACAACGTCATCCAGAAGATGAGCGACGAGCAGTGGTACGCCATCATGGACGTCCACGTGACCGCGCCGTTCCGGATCCTTCGCGCGTTCGCGCCGTATCTGCGGGAGCAGTTCGAGGCGGAGGCCAAGCGCGGCGAGCGCGTCGTGCGCAAGGTCGTGCAGATCTCGTCGACGTCCGGGGTGCGCGGCAACGCCGGCCAGGTGAATTACTCGTCGGCCAAGGCCGCCGTCACCGGCATGACGCGCACGCTCGCCAAGGAATGGGGCCGCTATGCGGTCACCGTGAACTGCGTGGCGTTCGGGTACATCCAGACGCGCCTCACGAAGCCCCTGGCCGAGGGCGAGGCCGGCACGATCGAGGTGGCCGGGCGTCAGGTGAAAGTCGGCGTGCAGGGCGCGCGGATCGCCGCCATGAATCAGATGATCCCGCTCGGGCGCGGCGGACTGCCCGCCGAGGCGGCGGGCGCCGTCTACCTGTTCTGCAGCCCCGACAGCGACTTCGTCAGCGGCCAGACGCTCCTCGTCACCGGCGGCGCATAGCCCAAGGGATCGCCACCATGTCAGGACCGCTCACCGGGGTGCGCATCGTGGACTGCACGACCGTCGTGCTCGGCCCGTGGGCCGCGCAGCAGCTCGGTGATCTGGGCGCCGAAGTTATCAAGGTCGAGCCGCCCGAAGGCGACACCACGCGTCAGCTCGGGCCCATGCGCAGCCCCGCCATGGGCGCGTTCTACCTGGCGGTCAATCGAAACAAGCGCTCGATCGTGCTCGATCTCAAGCAGGAGGCCGCGCGGCGCGTGCTGCTCCGGCTTGCCGAAGGCGCCGACGTGCTGCTCCACAACTATCGACCGCAGGCCGCGCGGCGGCTCGGCATGTCGTACGAGACGTTTCGCGCCATCAATCCCGGGATCGTCTACGTCGGCACCTATGGCTTCCGGGCCTCGGGTCCCTACGGCGACAAGCCCGCGTACGACGACATCATCCAGGCGGCATCGGGACTCGGCGCCGCGCAGGCCTCGATCGTCGGCGAGCCGCGCTACGTGCCCACCATCGTCGCCGACAAGACCAGCTCGATGACCGTGCTGGCCGCCGTGCTCGCGGCCCTCTATCACAAGGCGCGCACGGGCGAAGGCCAGGAGGTCGAGGTGCCGATGTTCGAGAGCATGGCCGCCTGGGTGATGGTGGAGCACCTCTACGGCGAAACGTTCGTGCCGCCGAAGGAAACGATCGGCTACAAGCGAATCCTCAATCCCTACCGGCGCCCGTTCAAGACGCGCGACGGCTATCTGGCGATCCTGCCGTACACGGACCAGAACTGGCGGGACTTCTTCGCGCTGGCCGGCCGGCAGGACCTGCTGGACGACCCGCGCTACAAGACGCTCGCCACGCGTCTGAAGCACATCGAGCAGCTCTACGAGGAGCTCGCCCGGATCGCGCCGAGCCGGACGAACGCGGAGTGGCTCACCGAGCTGGATCGACGCAACATCCCGGCGATGACCGTCAACACGCTGGAGTCACTGCTCCGCGATCCGCACCTGGACGCCGTGGGATTCTGGCAGATCGTCGAGCATCCGACAGAAGGCACGCTGCGGCTCCCGGGCATTCCGGCGACCTACAGCAAGACGCCCGGCGCGATCCGCCGCCTGCCTCCCCGGCTCGGCGAGCACAGCGTCGAGATTCTGCGGGAGGTCGGTCTCGGCGACGATGAGATCAAGGCGCTTGTGGCGTCGGGGGCCACGCGCGGCACGTCCTGAAACCGCCCAGAGCTCCTTCGGGCCGCGGGCTACGCGATCGCGCGGCGCTTGTTGCGGACGTAGTCGACCAGGATGTACTCGCCCAGCCGGTCGGGGCTCGCGAAGAACGCGCGGCCCTTGTTGATGCGCGTGAGCTGCTCGATGAACTGCGTGAGCATACGGCTCTGCTCGAGCATGAACGTGTTGATCGTGATGCCCTCGCGCGTGCAGCGCTGCACTTCCTTCAGCGTCTCCTCGAAGGTGCGTCGGGTCGGCGGATAGGCGAAGTCGGGCTGGCCGCCTTCCATGTGCGCCGTCGGCTCGCCGTCGGTGATCATGATGATCTGCTTGTTGCCGCCCTTTTGACGCCCCAGGAGCCGCCGCGACTCCTGGAAGCCGTGGTGCATGTTCGTGCCGATGTTCCACTCGCTGTACATGAGCTTGGGCAGATCCTCGGCCTTGAACTCGCGTGCCATCAGCGAGAACCCCAGGATGTAGAGGCTGTCGCGCGGGAACTGGCCGCGGATCAGCGCGGTCAGCGCGAGGGCGACCTTCTTGGCCGGCAGGAAGTAGCCGTTGTTGATCATCGAACGGCTCATGTCGAGCATCACGACCGTCGAGGCCTGGGTGGAGAGCTCGGTGCGCAGCACCTCGAAGTCGTCGGCTGAGAGGCGCACCGGCGTGCCGGCGCCGTTGCGCTCGACCGCGTTCATCAGCGTCTTCTTGAGATCGAGCAGGAACGGATCGCCGAACTCGTAGCGCTTGGCCTCATCGGTGGGATCGCCGCCGGCGCCCCGGCGCTCGACGGCATGGCGGCCGAAGCGGTCGCGCTTGAGCGTCGCGAAGATGTCCTTGAGCGCCTTGTCGCCGAGCTTGCGGATCGCGCGCGCGGTCAGCTCCAGCCGATCGCCCTTGCGCTCGAGATAGCCCGCCTCCTCGAGCTTCTTGGCCAGCTCCTTGAGCCGCTCGAGATCCTGCGCCGACTCTTCGCCCAGGAGCTTCTGGACGTCCGCCGGGTCGATCTTGTCGAGGTCGTTCGGCGACTGGACGCGGCGCAGCTGGCGCTCGAGCTCGTCCATCTGCTGGAGCTCGTCCATCAGCTTCATCGCCTCGCGCATCGTCACTTCGTCGTCGCCGCGGAAGTCGTAGCGGCGGCGGAACTCCTCGGTGAGCCCGAGCTGGTCGAGATGCATGGCGAGCTGGGCCATCTCGGCCTCGAGCCGCTCGTCCTTCATGAAGAGGCTCGACATCATCTCCTGCAGCTGCCGGCGCTGCCCGGGCGACATGCTGTCGAGCAGTGACTGGAGCTGGCCGGCTTGCCGGCCGAGCTGCTCGAGCAGCTCGTCGAGGCTCTCGACGCCCGGGAAGTTCTGGCCCCACTTCTGCTTGAACGCGTCGAAGTTCGGCTCGTCGCCTTCCGCGCGCTGGCGCAGCATCTGATTCAGATCGCGCATCATCTCGCGCATGCGCTTGAGGTCGTCGGCGCTCATGTTCGCGAGCGACTGCTTCATCCCCTGCATGAACGGCTGCAGCATCTGCTGCTGGAGCTGCTGCATGAGCTCCTGGAAGAGCCGCTCGGCCTCGGGATCGGTGAAGTTGTACTGCTGGAGGTCCTTGATCCGCCCGGCGGGATCGGCCGGCAGCTGATCCAGCGGCTCGAGCTTTTTCGCGCGCTCGCCCGGATCCTTCACCTGCTTCTCGATGCCGGCGCGCTCGGTGCGGATCACCTCGTCGAGCTTCTTCTTGATGTCCTCGAGCGCCGAGCCGAGATCGTAGCGGTCGAGCTGCTCCTGACGGCGCTTGCGTAGCCGGTCCATGAGATTCTGCAGGCCCGGCATCTGGGGGCCCTGCGGGTTCTGCAGCCCGCGCTGGAACATCCGCCTGAGCGCGTTCCACAAGTCCCCGTCGGACATGAGGTCGTCGGACATGGCGTCCAGCAGGTCGTCGGCGTCGAAATCGGCGATCTTTTGCGAGCCGTCCCAGCGCGAGTATCGGAAGAGCATGGGGGTGATTATAGGGCCGCCGCTTGTCGTATGCTAACCGTCATGACCAGTCAGAAGCCGACCGCCCGTTTCGAAGAGCATCTCTCGTCCCGCGCCCGCATCGGATGGGGCGGATCCGTCACGACCGCCCGCCCGGTTGCCAAACCGCTCTTCGAGTTCGGCGGCGGCTTACCCGATCCAGCGTCGTTCCCGTACGACGGCATGGTCGAGGCGACGCGCAAGATGATGGACGCCGAGGGCGCCGACGCCTTGACCTACGGCGATCCGCAGGGCTATCGCGGTCTGCGCGAGCTGATCGTCCACAAGTACAAGTTCTACGAAAACCTCACGGTGACCCCCGAGAACATCTTCGTCGCGAACGGATCGGGCGCCGCGCTGTCACTCGCCTTCAGCGCGTTCGTCGATCCGGGCGATCCGATGATCATCGAGGCGCCGACGTTTTCGGGCTCGCTCAACAACATCCGCCGTCACGCCCCCGAGATCCACGGCGTGCCGGTCGACGAAGACGGGATGGTGACGAGCGCGGTCCGCGAGAGCCTCGAGAAGATCAAGCGCTCCGGCCGCCGGTGCAAGCTGATCTACACGATCGTGAACTTCCAGAACCCGGCGGGGCCGGATCTCTCGATCGGCCGGCGCCAGGAGCTGATCGAGCTGGCCGAGGAGTACGACACGTTCATCCTGGAGGACGACGCGTACAACGAGCTCCGGTTCGAGGGCGACTCGAAGCCTCCCGTGTACGCGCTCGATCGGACCGGGCGGGTCATCCGCGCGGGCACGCTCTCGAAGATCCTGGGTGCCGGCGTGCGCCTGGGCTGGCTTTGCGCGCCGCCGTCGATGCTGCCGGCCTTCCAGAGCTTCAATTTCGGCGGCGGCGTCAACCCGTTCATGTCGCGCGTGGCGACCTACTTCCTGCGTGACCACATGGAATCGCACGTCAAGCGGCTGGTCGACGTCTATCGCGCCAAGCGCGACGCGATGCTGCGCGGCCTCTGGGAAGTGCTCGAGGGCACCGACGTCGAGATCAGCCGGCCGCAGGGCGGATTCTTCATCTGGATCAAGCTGCCCTCGGCCACGAACGTGGCGAAGCTCGAGGAGCTGGCGACCGAGGCTCGCGTACAGTACACGCCTGGGCGGGCTTTCTTTGCCGGCACCGGCGGGGAACGGCACATTCGGCTCGCGTTCAGCTATGAGCAGCCGGATAAGTGCTACGAGGGTAGCCGTATTCTCGCTCGCGCTATCCTCGCCGCTTCTCCGCGCTAGCTCTTCGTCCTAGTCTTCGATCGCCGCTCGCTTGGCGGCGGGCGGGCGGCGGCGGGGGTGACCCCGTCGGGTCGGCTCCGTCACCCGCTCGCCCGATTCGCAGCGCTTCGCGCTGCGGGCGGGACGAGGGGGCTCCGCCGAGCCCGACAGGGTCACCCCCACCACCACCCGCCCGTCGCTACACAGTGGCGTTTGGGACCAGTCCAAGGGCTAGCGCTGAGCTCGGCTTGTGGGGTCGCGATCAATCACTACTTGCGACGGAGGTCAGCCCTTTCGTTTCGGGCTGCGTTGGCTGGGTCAGCGTTTGTTTTCTGCGCGCTGGGTGGTGAGCCAGGTGTCGAAGGTGGTGGGGGCTAGGCGGGAGTCGGGGTCGGGGAGCATGATTTCGCCGGCGGCTTCGATGCCGAAGAGGCCGCTGTGCCAGGTTGGGATCAGGCGGATCGACTCGCCACGCGCTGCCATCGTGCGGCGCGCCATGTCGACGAAGTCTTGGGGCTCGGGGCCGGCCAGGTCGCGAGCGCGGCCCTGAGGGCTGCCAAGGACGATCTCGGCGAGGACCTCGCCGACGTCGGAGGCGGCGATGGGCTGCAGGAGCAGCGGTGGGATGGCGGCGACGTCGCCCTGTCGCATCCAGCCGACCACGGTTCCGGCGAACTCGTAGAACTGCGTGGCTCGCTGGATCGTGAACGGAATCGAACCCGCCTTCACCAGATCTTCCTGCAGGCGCTTGCCCGCGTAGTGCGGGTTGCCCGCGATCCGGTCCACGCCCACGATCGACAGCAGCACGTGGTGCTGCACCTTCGCGCGCTGGGCGGCGGCCAGCAGGTTTCGCGTGGTCGTGCCGAAGAGCTGGCGAGTCGCCTCAGCGTCGGCGGCCTGGACCGCGCTGACGTCGATCACGGCGTCGACGCCGTCGAGCGCCTGGTCGAGGCCCTTGCCGATGGCGACGTCGACGCCGTGCGAGCGCGAGATCACGACGGTGTCCTGACCGGCTCGCGTGAGGGCCGCGACGGTATGGCGGCCGGCGACTCCGGTTCCGCCGACGACTGCGATCCGCATCGGCTTACACGATGTGGGCGAATTTCGAAGGGCGTGACATGCCGAGGCTCCCTACAAGCCTCACGATACGCCCTGGGGCAAGAAGCTACTTCTGGCCGACCTCTTTGAAGTCGACGTTGCTCACGACGCCGCGCTGGTCGTAGGTGACGACCAGGTGCTTCTGGTAGAACTTCACGTTGAAGGGCCCGCCCTTGGTTTCCGCGTACAAGTACACGTCGGCCTGCTGGCTCTGATTCGGAATCAGCGGGTAGGCGTACTTGCCGCGAGCCGGGCCGATCAGGCGCACGACGTCGTCGCGCGTGGAGACGCCCTTCTTGATCTGCGGCACCTTCGTCGCGTCGAAGTCGCTCTGGTCTTCTTTCCAGGAGCTGTTGAAGTCGTAGCCGGCCAGCTTGTCGTCGAGGAAATAGAAGCCCTGTCCCCGGGTCGGCGTGACGCCCTCGCGTGCCGGCGTGCCGCCGGTCATCGCGAACTCGTAGCTCATGGTCTTGAGCTGCTTGCCGTTGCGGGTGACGGAGCCCTCGCGATACGGCGTGCCCAGGCGCTGCAGGATCTCCTGACGGCTGGTCTGGCCGAGCACGAGCTCATTGTCGGGCTGCTTGGTGAACATCGAGCCGCCGCATCCGGCGACGACGAGAGAGAGGCCCAGCAGAATGGCGATCGGACGACGCGACGTCATGGTCATCCGTGATCGAGTATAAGCAACGCCTGCGGTTTTCGAGCGGTCTTATCGGCAGGCAAACCGACACCGAGCTGCAACGAGTGTAACGACGTTACCGGGCGAGCGACTCAGCTCCGGTAGCGGTACCGTCCGGCGCGCGTGTCCTTGTTCAGCTTGCGGCTCAGGTGCAAACCTTCGAGGATGAACTCGAGCGCGGCGGCGGTGCTGGCCGAATCGCCCGCGCCGAGCTTCTTCAAGGCCGGCTGCAGCGCCCGCACCTCGCCGATCTGGCGCGTGTATTCCGCCGAGGGCATCGAGTCGGCGACGTCGATGCCGAAGCCGCCCTGGAACGCCGCCACAACCGGGTCCAGCTCGCCGCTGTTGAAGCTCCGGTTGAAGACGTTCAGCACCGCCTTCTGGACGAGCTTGCCGAGCACCTTGTCGTCGCCGCCGTCGCTCAGCGTCTCGAGCTCGATCTTGCCGCTGGTCGAGGCGACGATCGCGCTAAGGTCGCTGACGCGCGGCGCCACCTCGCGCTCCTCCAGCCGGATCGAACGCTTGAGCGCGTTCGAGAGGAGGTTCTCCCAGTTGCAGATGCTGACGCGGACGGACACGCCCGAGCGCTGACTGATCTCGGGGGCCTTGCGCGCCAGGTGCGTCAGCTCGGCAACGATCTGCTTCATGTACGGCGCGGGCGCGTACTGGAAGCCGGCCGCCGGGAACTGCGTGAGCTCGGCCTCCATGATCGCGATCTCGTCTTCCAGCTTCCGCGGATAGTGCGTGCGGATCTGGGAGCCGAAGCGGTCCTTCAGCGGCGTGATGATCCGTCCGCGGTTCGTGTAGTCCTCGGGGTTCGCGCTGGCGACGACGTAGACGTCGATCGGCAGGCGCACCTTGTAGCCGCGGATCTGGACGTCGCGCTCCTCCATGATGTTCAAGAGGCCGACCTGGATGCGCTCGGCCAGGTCCGGCAGCTCGTTGATCGCGAAGATGCCGCGATTGGTCCGCGGCACGAGTCCGTAGTGGATGGTGAGCTCGTCGCCGAGATAGCGGCCCTCGGCCACCTTGATCGGATCGACTTCGCCGATGAGGTCGGCGATCGTGATGTCGGGGGTCGCGAGCTTTTCGCCGTAGCGGCGATCGCTGGCCACCCAGGCGATCTCGGCCTTGTCGCCGCGCTCGGCGACGGCCTGACGGCACGCCTGGCAGATCGGCGCGAACGGGTTGTCGTTGATCTCGCAGCCGGCCATCGCCGGCATCTCGGCGTCGAGCAGCGAGGTCAAGAGACGCGCCATACGCGTCTTGGCCTGACCGCGCTCGCCCAGGAACACGATGTCCTGGCCGGACAGGATCGCGTTCTCGATCTGCGGCAGCACGCTCTCCTCGTAACCGACGATGCCCGGGAAGAGGTGTTCGTTGTTCTTGAGCCGCGTGATCAAGTTGTCGCGCAGCTCCTGCTTCACCGTCCTCGGCTGATACCCGCTCGCACGCAGCTCACCGATCGTCCGCGGTTTGCTCATAGCGGCACTATGTGGCCTGGTACCACGTGCTGTCAATCAGACGCGGGCCAGCTGCGGGTCAGACGCCGGCCACCGGCGCGACGCCGATCAGGGTGCGCACCAGCTCGATCTCGCCGGCGTGGGTCATGCCGTGCGAGGCGCAGGTCTGACCGAGCGCGCGAATCTTGGGCATGTCGCCGAGCGGCTTCACGGTGATGATCTCGTCCAGCGCGGCCGGGTTAGTCTTCGCGACGAAGTCGTCGGTGCTGGCCCAGACCTTCTGCGTGTACTCGCGGAACAACGCGACGTCCTTGAGACGCAGCGCCTGCGCTTCGGCGGTGGACATGCCCGTGCCCTGAGCGACCGGCGGCAAGCCAAGCTTCTCGGCGTAGCCGCCCTCGGCCCAGACGGTCGCGCGGCGGTTCTGCAGCACGAAGCGCACGACGTTGTCCTCGGTCCGTACGTAGTGCCAGAAGATCCACGCCAAGGTGTTGGACTTGGGATTATTGGCGGGCACCGCGTGAAGCTGGGCGGGCGTCAGATCACCGATCGCCTTGTCCAGCATTCCGTGAAGACGCTTGAGCTCGGCGTGGATGAACTCGAGGGCGGTCATCATGACGACTCTCCCTTTCGGAGCAGCGGAGTCACGTCGTTCTGGAACGAGCCTGGCGGCTCGCGCGATGTCAGAGCGAGGCTAGACGGTGGGCGGCGGCCCGTCAAGCACGCACAGAGCGTGCTGACAGCGCGACCGGAACGGGAGCGCGCGCGGCGGCAGCCGAAGCCTGCCGCCGCGCGCTGATCTCAAGGAGCGTGTCCCGGCGTCGTCGGAACGGTGCCGACTCTCCCCATGCCAGGTTTTACGCCGCTCGGCGGACTGGCCTTGCCGGGCGACGGCGTTGAGAGACGCTGACTCGCGGTCGTCGAGCGCTGCCGACTGCCCGGCGCAGTGAGCGCTGTGCCCCGGCCGGCGCCGGTGGGGTGACCGCTCCCGGTGCCGTCGACAAGGCCGTGACCGTTTGCGTTGCCATTCCCGGGACCGTTCGCGTTACCGTTTCCTTGGCCGTTTGCGTTGCCGTTTCCCTGACCGCCGCTCGAGGCAGGGCCGCCGCCGTTACCGCCGCTGCCCCCTGCGCCACCGCCTCCACCACCCTTCGCCAGCACGGGGCCTGTCACGAGAGCGATCACGGCTAAACCGAGCACGAACGCACGCAACGTGGCCATACTGTCCGGCCTCCTTTGCGGGCGCTGACCAAGCCGCCCGACGCAATTACAGCATCGGCGGTGCCACGACCGTCAGGCTAACGACCACGATGATTTGCGCCGCAGCGGGCGCACGTGCGTGTCGAGCCGGCGACAGTCGTGGTATTCGGCGTGTAAGAGTTTCCCACGCAGCGTCGAGCGTATCCCGGCGAAGCGCGCTATTCTCTGCGCTCGGACACGCCCATGGGCGACTGGTTTCCCAAGCAGACCCTCGGCTCCCTGCCGGAGCGCGCGGCCCGACGCTGGGGCGCGCGCGAGGCGCTGTACTTCAACGGACGGCGCTGGAGCTTTACCGAGCTCTCGCGCTCCGTCGATCGCCTGGCCCGCGGCCTCATGGCACTCGGCGTTCAGCCCGGCGAGAAGGTCGCGCTCTGGATGGTCAACCGGCCCGAGTTCATCGAGGCGATGTTCGCGGTCATGAAGATCGGCGCGATCCTCGTGCCGATCAACACGCGCCTCCGGACGGAAGACATGGCCTACATCCTCGGCCAGTCGGATTCCGCGGCGCTCCTGATCGCCGATCGCTCCGGCCCCGTCGACTATCTCGGCATGGTCAAGGAGCTCGCGCCGTCGCTCCGGGCCGGCGCCGTGCGCCGCGAAAACCGTTTCAAGCACCTGCGTCTGGTCGTCTCGGCCGGTGAGGCGCCGCGCGCCGAGACCGTACACTGGAGCGCCGTGCAGGCGGCGGGCGACGCCGTCGACCCGGCCACGCTCCGCGCCAGGGCCGACGCGGTGGATCCGGACGCCACCGCGTTCTTCATGTACACGTCCGGGACGACCGGCTTTCCGAAGGGCGCGATGCACGACCACGCGATCGTCCGGAACCTGGTCGATCGCGGGTTCCGCATGGCGATCACGCCGTCGGACACGATCATGATGTACCTGCCGCTGTTCCACCTGTTCGGCTTCTCCGACGGGGCGCTCATGTCGATGGTGACCGGCGCCCGCCAGGTGCTCACCGAGACCTTCGACCCCGCGGAGAGCCTGGCCCTGGTCGAGCAAGAGCGCGCCACGATCCTCCACGGCTTCGACACGCACTACAAGGAACTGATGGAGGCGTACGAGCGTTCTCCCCGAGACGTGTCGAGCGTCCGCACCGGCATCCTGGCCACGGGCATGTCGAGCTCCGTGCCGATTGCCCGGAAAGCCTACAAGATGTTCGGTCGGCTCCTTTCGGGCTATGGCATGAGCGAGTTTGGAGTGGGGGCCGCGCTCAGCGCCCTCGACTCGACCCAGGAGCAGTGCACGGAGGCCTCGGGATTCCCGGCGCCGGGTTACGAGATCCGCGTCGTGGATCCCGTGACTGGGCAGGATCAGCCCGAGGGCGTGCCCGGCGAGATCCTGGTGCGGAGCTACATGACGATGCAGGGGTACTACGGCAAGCCGGCAGAGACCGCGCAGGCGCTCGACCGCGACGGCTGGCTGCACTCGGGCGACATGGGCGTCATGCGGAGCGACGGGCATCTCAGGTTCATGGGGCGCTACAAGGACATGCTGAAGATCGGCGGCGAGAACGTCGACCCGATGGAGGTCGAGGCGTTCCTGATGAGCCTCGCCGGAATCAATCTGGCGGCCGTCGTCAGCTACCCCGACGCCCGCCTATCGGAAGTCGGCGTGGCCTTCGTCAAGCGCGAGCCCGGCCACGCCGTGACCGACGCCGAGGTGCTCGCCCACTGCCGGGGGCGGATCGCCAGCTTCAAGATCCCGCGGCACGTGATCTTCGTCGACGACTTTCCGATGACGAGCTCGGGCAAGATCCAGAAGGTGAAGCTTCGCGACGAGGCGTTGAGACGCATTCCGCCAGCGTGAGGTAAGATGCGCCCCGTTCCGGCCATCCGGCGCGGGATATCCGAATTCCCGGAGGAGCTGACCATGGCAAGAATCGTCAAGGGCTTCGCGCTCGTCGTGGGCGCGCTCGCGGCGCTCGTCCTGACCGACGCCGCCCATGCGCAGAAGAAGACCCTCACCGTCGCCCTGAACCAGGATCCCGACATTCTCGATCCGACCCTGGCCAGGACGTACGTCGGGCGGATCATCTTCTCGCAGATGTGCGAGAAGCTCTACGAGATCGACGAAGGGCTCAGGATCCAGCCGCAGCTGGCCGCGGCGCTGCCGGCGATCACCGATGGCGGTCGGACGTTCACGATCAAGCTGCGCTCGGGCGTGAAGTTCAACGACGGCACGCCGATGGACGCCGAAGCGGTCAAGTTCTCGCTCGAACGCCACCGCACGTTGAAGGGCTCGAACAGGGCCAGCGAGCTGGCGCCGGTCGAGGCCGTCGAGGTGGTCGATCCGCTCACGGTGCGCCTGCGTCTGAAGGCACCCTTCTCGCCGCTACTCGCCCAGCTCACCGATCGCGCGGGGATGCCGCTGTCGCCGACTGCCGTCAACAAGCTCGGCGAGAAATTCGGGACCGCACCGGTGTGCGTGGGGCCTTGGCAGTTTGCCGAGCGTGTCGCGCAGGATCGGATCGTGGTCGAAAGGTCGACGCACTACTTCGATCCGGGCCAGGCGAAGTTCGACAAGATCATCTTCCGGATCATCGCGGACGACAACGTACGCCTGGCGAATCTGAAATCCGGCGACATCGACGTGATGCACCAGGTCTCGCCGACCGACGCGACCGCGATCAAGCGAGAGGGTCGGTTCGAGCTCTCGAACGTGACCGGGCTCGGCTACGACGGCATCACCATCAACCTGCGCAACAAGACCGGCAAGCTGAACCCGCCCGGCGACCTGGGCACGCCGCTGGCCAACGATCCGCGCGTGCGCGAAGCCCTCGAGCTCAGCCTCGACCGCGAGGCCCTGAACCAGGTGGCGTGGGACGGTCTTTACACGCCGGGCTGCACGCCAATCCCGCCGATCAGCGTCTTCTTCGACAAGAGCCACAAATGCCCGGCCCGCGACGTGGCGAAAGCCAAGAAGCTCCTGGCCGACGCCGGGCACGCCGGTGGCGTGAGCTTCGAGCTGGTCGTCGTCAACAACCCTCGGTCGCGCCGGGTCGGCGAGGTGATCCAGCAGATGGCTCGCGAGGCGGGCTTCAATATCGCCCTGCGGGCCCAGGAGTTCGCCTCGTCGCTCACGGACAACGAGGATGGCAAGCACCAAGCGTTTCAGATCGGCTGGAGCGGCCGCGTCGATCCCGACGGTAACATCCATCAGATCCAGACCTGCAAGGGAAGCCTGAACTCGACGCTCGCGTGCGATGAGAAGGTCGACGCGCTCCTGAACAAGGCGCGCGAAGTCAGCGACGTTAACCAGCGACGCGGACTCTATCGCGAGGCGATCGATCTGTTCACGGCGCGGCGCAACATCATCTACCTCTACCATCCGAACTACATCGTTGCGTTCCCCAAGAACCTGAAAGGGTACAAGGCCGTCCCCGACGGTCTCATCCGGATCAAGGGCACGTCCTGGAATTGACCCGGTAGTCGGCGGCGCCGGTGTTCGACTTCCTGGTCCAGAGGGCCGCGATCTCGGTCGTGACCCTCTTCGTCATCAGCCTGATCGTCTTCACCGGCGTGCGCATGATCCCGGGCGACCCGGCGCGCGTGCTGGCCGGCACCGAAGCCGACGCCGCCGGGATCGAGGCCGTGCGGGAGAAATATGGCCTCGGCGATCCCATCCCTGTCCAGTACCTGCGCTGGGTGGCCCTGGCTCTCCGCGGCGATCTCGGCCACTCCATCCGCACGCGCGAGTCCGTGATCCATACCGTCGCGACGAAGCTCCCGATCACAATCGAGCTGGCATTCCTGTCGCTCTTCATCGCCGTCGGCATCGCGATTCCGGCCGGGGTCCTGGCGGCCGTGCGCCGCAATACGCTATGGGACATGCTGGCCAGCGGCGCGTCGCTGGGCGGCGTGTCGATCCCGAACTTCTGGCTCGGGATCATGCTGATCCTGTTCTTCTCGGTGCAGCTCGGCTGGCTGCCCGCCTCGGGGTTCGTGCCGATCTGGGAGAGCCCGCTCGACAACGTCAAGCGCATGATCATGCCCGCCTTCGTGCTCGGCACAGCGCTCGCCGCCGTTCTGATGCGGCAGACCCGCAACAGCATGATCGAGGTCATGAGCGCCGACTACATCCGCACTGCCTACAGCAAGGGCCTGGCCGGCCGCGTCGTCGTGTTCCGCCACGCGATCCGCAACAGTCTGATCCCGGTCGTCACGATTCTCGGCCTGCAGATGGGCGCTCTGATGAGCGGCGCGGTCGTGACCGAGCAGATCTTCGTCGTCCCGGGATTCGGGCGGCTTATCGTCGAGTCGGTCTTCACGCGCGACTATCCGCTCGTCCAGGGCGTGGTCCTCATCACCGCCAGCTCGTACGTGCTGATCAACCTCCTGGTCGACGTGTCCTATTCGCTCTTGAACCCGCGCATCCGCATCGGAGGCACGGCGCGTGAGTCGTAGTGCGACCGCGCCGACCGCGCTCCTGGCGCAGTCGCCGCCGGGAGAGCTGAGCCGCCTGGCCCGGGCGTGGCGGCAGGCGCGGCGCCGGCCGGCGTCCGTGGTGGGCGCGGCGATCGTGCTCCTGTTCGTGGCGATGGCGATCGGCGCCCCGTGGATCGCCGGCTCCGACCCGATGCAGACCGACTGGAAGCAGGTGCGCAAGGCGCCGACCCTCGCGCACCCGTTCGGGACCGACGATCTCGGCCGCGACACCTTCGCGCGCGTCGTATGGGGCACCCGCATCTCGATGCAGGCCGGCGTGCTCTCGATCGTGCTCGCGATCGCGGTGGGCGTGCCGCTCGGGCTGGTCGCCGGCTTCTACCGCGGCGCCCTGGATCAAACGATCATGCGGCTGACCGACGCGTGGCTCGCGTTTCCGTTCTTGATCCTGGCGATCGGCCTGGTGACGATCATGGGGCCCTCGCTGACGAACGCGACGATCGCGATCGGGCTCGGCGCGACGCCGACCTACATCCGTCTCACTCGCGGCCTCGTGCTCGCGACCGCGGCCGAGGACTACGTGCAGGGCGCCCGCGCGCTGGGCGCCGGCGATCTCAGGCTCATGAGCCGACACGTCCTGCCCAACATCGTCAGCTCGCTCCTGGTCCAGGCCACGATCTCGATTCCGGTCGCGATCATCGCCGAGGCGGTGCTCTCGTTCCTCGGTCTCGGCGTCCAGCCGCCGGCGCCGAGCTGGGGCACGATGCTCAACACCGCCCAGCAGTTCCTCGATACGGCGCCGTGGATGGCCTGGTGGCCTGGGCTCGCGATCTTCACGCTCGCCCTGTCGTTCAATCTCGCGGGCGACGGGCTGCGCGATCTCCTCGATCCGCGCGACTACTAGCCGCGCGCTTTGTAGTTTCCTCCGCGCGCTGGCACACTCGCCCCATGGGCTGGTCGCCGAATCGCGAGGCGCTGCGCGGTCGCGTCGCCGTTGTCGCGGGCGCGACCCGTGGGGCCGGGCGCGGCATCGCCGCGGCGCTCGGCGAAGCCGGCGCGACCGTGATCTGCACCGGCCGCACGACTCGAGCGGCGCGATCGGAATACGACCGGCCCGAGACGATCGAAGAGACCGCGGAGCTGGTCACGCGGCTCGGCGGCACGGGCATCGCGGTCGCGATCGACCATCTCGACCGCGAGCGGGTCAAGAGCCTCGCCCACGAGATCCGATCGCGGCACGGCCGCGTCGACGTGCTGGTCAACAACATCTGGGGCGCCGAGCTGCTCAAGGGCGGCCCGGCGCAATGGAACACGCCGATCTGGCAGCTCGACCTCGACAAGGGCCTGCGGATCCTCCGGCTCGCGGTCGAAACACATCTGGTCACCTCGCACTATCTCCTCCCGCTCGTCATCGACAGGCCGGGCGGCCTCGTGGTCGAGGTGACCGACGGCACCGCTGAGTACAATGCTTCGCACTACCGGATCTCGGTGTTCTACGACCTCGCCAAGATCGCCGTCACGCGCCTGGCGTTCTCGCAGGGACACGAGCTGGCGGCGCACGGCGCGGCGGCCGTCGCGCTCACGCCCGGGTGGCTTCGCTCCGAGATGATGCTCGATAACTTCGGCGTCACCGAAGAGACCTGGCGTGAGGCCGTCGACCCCGCGCGCGCGGGGCTCGAGCCATCGGCACCGCCCGATTTCGTGCTGTCCGAATCGCCGCGCTACGTCGGGCGCGCGGTCGCGGCGCTGGCCGCCGACCCTCACCGAACGCGCTGGAACCAGCGCTCGCTCAGCTCGGGCCAGCTCGCGCGTGAGTATGGATTCACCGATCTCGACGGATCGCGACCCGACATCTGGCGCTACATCGAAGAGGTCCGCGAGCGCGGCCGCGACGGTGGCCACGAAGGCTATCGCTAGCGCGCGGCCCGGCGGGCGAGCGCGGCGCGGCCGCGGCTATAATCGGCGAATGCGTCCAACGCTCATCCTCCTGGTCCGTCACGGACAGACGCCGACGACCGGGAAGGTTCTGCCGGGGCAGGCGCCGGGCCTGCACCTGGCCGAAGAAGGTCAGCGGCAGGCGAATGCCGTGGCGGCGCGGATCGACACGCTCCCCAAGGTGGCCGCCGTGTACGCCTCACAGCTCGAGCGAGCGCGCGAGACCGCGATGCCGATTGCGCGCAACCATGGTCTCGCGGTCCGGATCGACCGCGACCTGGCCGACGGCGACGTCGGCGAGTGGACCGGGCAGAAGCTCCACCAGCTCGCGCGCAAGCCCGAGTGGCAGATCGTCCAGCGCCATCCCAGCGGGTTCCGCTTTCCCGGCGGCGAGTCGTTCCTCGAGATGCAGACGCGGGTGATCTCGGCGCTGTCCCGGATCGTCGAGCGCCATCCCGGCGCCGTCGTGGTCGCGGTGTCGCACGCCGATCCGATCAAGGCGGCGGTCGCTCACGCGCTGGGCATCCACCTCGATCTCTTCCAGCGCATCATGATCGCGCCGTGCTCCGTCACGGCGATCGGGTACCATCGCCATGGACCGGTCGTGCTCACCGTGAACTCGGTCGACGGAGACCTCGGCTGGTTGGGAGGCAAATGAGCGCTTCGTTCGAATTCGTCGCTCCCGATCACTTCACCGCCGGCGCCATCGGCCCGCCGGGGCAGCGGGTGTTCTATCTGCAATCCCGCGAGAAGGGCGCCCTGGTCACGCTCAAGAGCGAGAAGGAGCAGGTGCGCGCCCTCGCGCAGTACCTCTCGGGTCTCCTCGAGAAGCTTCCTGCCGTCGCCGAGCGCGCGCCGCGCACCCCCTCGCTGATCGAGCCGATCGACGTGGCCTGGATCGTGGCCTCGATCGCCGTCGGCTACGACGAGGCGCGCGACCGCATCCTGGTCGTCGCCAACGAGCTGCTGGAGGAAGAAGAGAGCGGCGATCCCGCCTCGGCGCGTCTTTTCATCACGCGCGCCCAGGCGGCGGCGTTCGTGAAGCAGGCCGACGTCCTCATGAAAGCGAGCCGGCAGATTTGCCCCTGGTGCAGCCAGCCCAAGGATCCCAGCGGGCACATCTGCACGCGGAGCAACGGTCACGTCGTCCACTGAGACCCTGGAGGTCCTGACCCGGGGCGAAGTCGCCCTGAAGGGTCGGATGCCCTGGAGCTCGAACGCGACCTTCCTCGCCGAGCTGGCGCTCGACGGCGCGACGACCCTCGCCGTCTACAAGCCCGAGCGCGGCGAGCGTCCGCTCTGGGACTTCCCGCGCGGTCTCTACAAGCGCGAGCTCGCCGCGTGGCATCTCTCCCAGGCGTTCGGCTGGGGGCTCGTGCCGCTCACGATCGAGCGCGACGGGCCCTACGGCGAGGGCTCGTTCCAGCTCTTCATCCCGGCCGACTTCGAGCAGCACTACTTCACCTTGCGCGAGAACCCCGATCACCGCGCTCAGCTCCAGCGCATCTGCCTCTTCGATCTGGTCGCCAACAACGCCGACCGCAAGAGCGGCCACTGCTTGCTCGGGCCCGACGGCATCTACGGCGTCGACAACGGCCTCTGCTTCCACGTCGAGCCCAAGCTGCGCACGGTGATCTGGGACTTCGGGGGCGAGCCGATTCCACCGGAGATGCTGCAGGACGTCCGCCGGTTCGCGCGCGCGAAGCTGCCCAAGCCGCTGGCGGCTCTGCTCGACCCGGCCGAGCAGAAGGCCTTGCGCGCGCGGGCCGGCGAGCTCGCCGACGCCGACTGCTTCCCCGTGGATACCGGCGGCCACCGCTATCCCTGGCCGCTCGTCTAACCACCGCTTCACCCGATGCCCGAGCTTCCCGACGTCGCGGTCTACATCGAAGCGCTCGAGGCGCGCATTCTCGGCGAAACACTCCAGCGTGTGCGTCTCGCGAGCCCGTTCCTGCTCCGCTCGGTCGATCCACCGCTCACCGAAGCCGCCAACCGCCGCGTAACGGGCCTTCGGCGGCTCGGCAAGCGCATCGTGGTCGGGCTCGAGGGCGATATCTTCCTGATCCTGCACCTCATGATCGCCGGACGACTTCACTGGAAGGCCGCCGGCGCCAAGCCACCCGCGAAGATCGGTCTGGCCGCGTTCGATTTTTCGTCCGGAACCTTGATCCTGACGGAGGCGGGCACCAAGCGCCGGGCCGCGCTCTATCTGGCGCGCGGCGAAGCCGGCCTTCACGAGCACGATCCGGGCGGGCTCGAGGTGCTCGACACGGACCTCGCCACGTTCCGCGCGGCGCTGGCCCGCGAGAACCACACGCTCAAGCGCTCGATGACCGACCCGGGGATCTTGAGCGGCATCGGCAATGCGTATTCGGACGAGATCCTGCACCGCGCGAAGCTCTCGCCCGTGAAGCAGACGCGCCAGCTCACCGAGGCGGAGACCGCGCGGCTCTTCGACGCCACGCGCGCGACCTTGCTGGACTGGGTCGACCGCATCCGCGCGCAGGCGGGCGGCGGGTTTCCCGAGGGCGTCACGGCGTTTCGCGAGGGGATGGCGGTGCACGGGCGCTACGGCAAGCCGTGTCCGGTGTGTGGATCACCCGTGCAGCGGATCGCCTACGCCGACAACGAGACCAACTACTGCGCGACCTGCCAGACCGGCGGACGGCTCCTGGCAGATCGCGCGCTCTCACGTCTCCTCAAGCAGGACTGGCCGCGAACGCTCGAGGAGCTGGAGGAGCGGGTTCAGGCCGGCCGGCGCGGGGTGAGCGCGCGCAGCACCTCGGCGAACGAAGGCGCCGGCCCGTCCTTGTAGATCGCCATGCGGCGATAGATTTCCGCCGCGCCCTGGTGGAACGCGTCCGGAAGACCGGCCGCGGCGTAGGTTGCCGCGATCTCTTCCATCTCGCCGATGAACCGCCAGGCCTTCTTCGCGTTGCCCTTCGCTGCGCCCTCGGCGCGCGCCGAGAGATCGGGCTGCGAGAGCTTCCACTCGGCCACGAGCGAGTCCCCGACACCCTCGGCGCTGGCCATCGCGCACACCGCCAGGAGCAGCGCGGCGCTGCCCTTGGTCCACGACGCGTACGCCATCTTCACGGCCGACGCGGCGCCCGATCCGCCGGGGACGACGATCGCCTGCAGCGGCCCGGCTGTCAGCAACGCGGCGATGCGGTCGGCGCCCGTGCCCGAGACGTAGAATCGCGTCGAGCCCGGCTTCACCGGCGGCGGGCCGATGATGCCGCCGTCCACGAACGTGGCGCCGCCCTTCTCGACGATCCCGCCGATCTCACGCGCCGTGGCCGGCGAGACAGCATTGCCGTCCACGTAGGTGCCGGCGAAGCGGAGCGCGGCCACCTGGGTCGCGACGTCGACCGCGGCATGCGGTGGGCAGACGGAGAGGATGATCTCGCTGGCCTTGACCACCGCGGCCACCGAGCCGGCGTCCTCGAGGCCTGCATCGGCGGCGCGCTTGCGGGTCGCGGCGCTTCGTCCCTCGCCGGCCCACAGCACGCGAGAGCCGGCGGACCGTACCGCCGCGCCGACCATGCTGCCCATCTCACCCGGATTCAGAAGCCCGATCGTCGTCATGTCTCACCCTCCCTGGGGAGCCGGCCTCGTCAGGCCGATCGTGCGTCCCACCTGCGGCGGCCGCGGCAGCGTGTCGTGCGCGGCCTGGATCTGTGCGAGCCGCTCGAGAATCACCGGCGCCATCGGAGTGCTGCGCCGCGTAGCCTGACTGACGTGCAGCGACATCAGCTCGTTGGTCGCCGCCAGGTAGCCTTCTTCCGCATGATACATCTGGTGGATGTAGTGGAGGCGCTTGACGTCGTGGCCCAGCAGCAACGTCGTGAACCGCAGCGGATCCCCTTCTCGCACCTCCCGGTGGTATGTCACGTGGGCCTCGAGACAGAACGTCGTGGCGTGCTGCTCGAGCCGATACGCCTCGTCGAGCCCGACCCAGCGAAAGAACTCGTCGGTCGCATAGTCGAAGACGACGAGATAGTAGCCGACGTTCATGTGGCGATTGTGGTCGATCCATTCCGGTCGAACCACGTCGCGGTACGTGTCGAGCGGTGCTTCGATCACACGATGGTCCTCAAGCGCCCGGGCAGCATACAATAGCCGCCACCATGAAAGACAGCGACCTCTGCTGGATGTCCGCCGCCGATCTCGCCGTGGCGATCGCGAAGAAGAAGGTCTCGCCCGTCGACGTGGTCGACGCCGTGCTCTCGCGCATCGACACGCTCAAGGAGCTGAACGCGTACGTCACGCTCGACGCCGAGCGCGCGCGCCAGAGCGCCAAGGCGGCCGAGCGTGCGCTCACGCAGCGCAGCGCGAAGCTCGGCCCGCTTCACGGCGTGCCGTTCTCGGTGAAGGACCTGATCATCACCAGGGACGTGCGCACCACGTTCGGCAGCCCGATCTATCGCGACAACGTGCCGACCGAGGACGCCCCATCGGTCGAGCGGCTCAAAGCGGCGGGCGCGATCATGATCGGCAAGACCAACACGCCCACCCTCGGCTGGGTCGGCGTGACCGACAACCTCCTGTTCGGCGCCACGCGCAATCCGTGGAGCCCGAGCCACACGCCGGGCGGCTCCTCCGGGGGCGCCGGCGCCGCGGTCGCGGCGGGGCTGGCGCCGCTGGCCCTTGGCACGGACGGCGGCGGCTCGATCCGCAAGCCGGCGGCGTGGTGCGGGATCTATGGGCTCAAGGCGTCGTGGGGCCGCATCCCGATCTATCCGTCGAGCGCCGCGTGGAGCCTCTCGCACACCGGGCCGATGACGCGCACCGTGAAGGACGCCGCGCTGGTGATGAACGCGTGCGCCGGGCCGGACGAGCGCGACCAGTACTCGCTGCCGGCGGCGAAGGTCGACTACGTGAAGGCGCTCAAGGGCAGCCTCACGGGGCTGCGCGTGGCGTGGAGCGAAAAGCTCGGCGTCGCGCCGGCGGTCGACCCGGAAGTGAGCGCGGCGACCGCGAAGGCCGCCCGGGCGTTCCGCGCGCTCGGCTGCAAGGTCGAGACCGCCGAGCCCACGTGGCCGTCGCCCTACGACTGCTGGCGGACGATCTTCCTCGGCGGCATCGGCGCGCGGCTGGCGCCCTACCTCGACCGGCGCGACCAGATCGATCCGGGCCTGCTCCCGATCGTCGAGGAGGCGATGAAGATCCCGCCGACGAAGTACGTGCAGGCGTGGTTCGACCGACTCGCCTGGTGGCAGCACGCGCGCGCCTTTTTTGAGCGCTACGACCTTCTGCTGACGCCGACCGTCGCATGCCCACCGCTCCCGATCGGCAAGTTCTATCCCGACGAGATCGGCGGCGTTGCGGTCGGCCGCGAGGCGGCGAGCGCCTTCACCTACATCTTCAACATGACCGGCCAGCCCGCCGCGACGGTGCCGTGCGGCTTCACGAAGGCGGGGCTGCCGATCGGGCTTCAGATCATCGGCCGCCGCTACGACGACGTCACGGTGCTGCGCGCCTCGGCCGCGTTCGAAGCGGCGCAGCCGTGGGCTCGGCGGCGCCCGGCCGACGCCTCCCGATGAAGATCGGCGTCAACCTCCTGAACTGGGGTCCGGGCGTGAGCCCGGACGCGCTCGCGCGTACGACGGCGCTGATCGAAGCGCTCGGCTATCACCTGGTGATGATCTCCGACCACGTGGCGCCCACGCCTGACGTCGCGATCAAGTACCCGACGCCGCTCTACGATCCGTTCACGACGCTCGGCTGGCTGGCGGCTGCCACGCGTCGGATCGAGCTCGGCACGACCGTGGTCATTCTTCCGTACCGCAATCCGATTCTGACGGCGCGCATGGCGGCGACGGTCGATCAGCTGTGCGGCGGCCGCTTCATCTTCGGCGTCGGCGTCGGCTGGGCCAAGCAGGAGTTCGAGGCTCTCGGCGTGCCGTTCGCGCGGCGCGGCGCGATCTCGAACGATTATCTCGATGCGATCAAGACCTTGTGGACCCGGGACGTCGCGTCCTATTCCGGCCCGTTCGTGTCGTTCAAGAACGTCCACACCGCGCCGCGGCCGCTGCGCTCACCGCATCCGCCGATCTGGATCGGTGGGTCGACCGACGCGGCCCTGCGCCGGGCCGTGCGGTACGGCAACGGCTGGCATCCCAACCGCGTCCGCATGGACTGGCTCCGCGACGTAGGCCTGCCGAAGCTCAAGGCGGCCGCCGTCGCCGAGGGCAAGCCGGTACCGGCACTCTGCCCCCGCATCAGATTGGAGATCACGGAGTCGCCGCGCGCCGACGATCAGCGCCTGATTGGTCAGGGTACGCTCGATCAGATGCGGAAAGACCTGGAGGCGCTCGAATCGCTGGGGGCCGCGTACGTGCTGCTGGACAGCGCGGGCGACGATCCGCAGGCGACGCGCGATCAGGAGCCGCTCTGGCGGATGCTGACGACGCTCGCCGAGAAAGTGCTGGATCTGGCGCAGCAGACCTTGCGCTAGGCTAGGCGCCCTTCCGGCACCCCGCCGGTTTGTGCACGCGCTCGGTCGATGCCGGGAACTTCGCGAGCTTGTCGGCCGGCCGGCGCGGGCGCGCGACCAGCTCACCTCCGCAGTTCGGACACGTGCCCTGGAGCACCGTCGTCGCGCACGAGCGGCAAAACGTGCACTCGAACGAGCAGATCACCGCGTCCGCCGAATCCGGCGGGAGATCGCGATCACAGCACTCGCAGCCCGGGCGCAGTTGCAGCATGTCGTCTCTCCGTGTTTGTGCAGCGAACGGTTACTTGATCCCGGCCGCGAGCGCTTTGCGGTAGACGAGATCGGCCGACACCACGTCCTGGACGGCGACGCCGACCGACTTGTAGAGCGTGATCTCGTCCGGCGACTGGCGCCCGGGCTTCCCGCCCGCGACGACCTCACCGATCTCGGCGAAGATCTTGCCCGAGAAGATGACGTCGCCCGACTCGAGCGTGGCCGCCTCGCGCTGCTCGACGTAGAGCCGGGCCTTCCGGAGCACCTCGTCGTCGAGCTCGCGCCACGTCGGCCGCGGTGCGCCGACCGCGTTGATGTGGGTCCCCGGCGCGAGCCACGCGCCCGACAGCACCGGCGTCTGCGACGACGTCGCCACGACCACGATGTCGGCGCCGCGCACCGCGTCCTCGGCTGACGCCACCGCACGGACGCCGAACTCCTTGGCGAAGGCCGGCGCGTTGCGCGGACTCCACACGCGAACGTCGCGGATCGTGCGGACCAGGCGCATCGCCGCCAGGTGGCTCCGCGCCTGGACGCCCGAGCCGAGAATGCCGAGCACGGAGGCCTCGGGACGCGCCAGGAGCCGCGTGGCGACCGCCGACACCGCGGCCGTGCGCATCTCGGTGATCAGCCGGCCGTCCATCGTGACCAGCGGCTCGCCCGTCTCGGGCTTGAACAGCAAGATCACCGCGTGATGGCTCGGGATGCCCTGGTTGTTCGGAAAGAACGCGACCAGCTTCGCGCCGAGCGCACCGCCGTAGGCCGGCATCAGACCGAGGAAGCCTTGATGGTCGGCGACCGGCAGCATCACGCGTCCGGGCTGAACCACCTTGCCGCTCGACAGATCGGCCATCGCCTTGGCCATGGCCGGGATGAGCTCCTCCATGCTGAGGAGATCGTGCACGGCGCGCTCGTCGAGGATCATCGGCGGCCGAACCAGTGCCTCAGCTCGATGCTGTGCCCGTCCGGATCGCGGATCTCCGCCCGCGAGTACTCGCCCTCGCGCACGCGCGGGCCCCACGTGACCGGGACGTTCTTGGTCTTCAGGTAGTCGATGGCCGCCTGCATGTCGGCCACCTCGAGCGCCATCATCCGGTATCCCAGGTGCTCCTGCGCGGGCGCGGACGCGACTGGACCGCCGTACTTGATCAGCTCGATCGCCGTGGACCCGAGATCGAGATAGGCCAGATCGAGCGACACGCCCATCGTCGACCGCTCGATCCGCTCGCGGTTCCTGAGCTTGAATCCGAGCACCTCGGTGTAGAACTGCACGGCGCGGTCGAGCTCCGCGGTGACGATCTCGACGTGATCGATCTTCTTGAACATCGACTCCTCCTTCTATCTAAAGGCGCGCCTCCGCCGGCGGGGCCCCAGCCCCGCGACGGCCTGCAGCGCGCACTACCTTCTAAGAGCGCGCCTCCGCCGGCGGGGCCCCAGCCCCGCGACGGCCTGCAGCGCGCACTACCTTCTAAGAGCGCGCCTCGGCCGGCGGGGCCCCAGCCCCGCGACGGCCTGCAGCGCGCACTACCTTCTAAGAGCGCGCCTCGGCCGGCGGGGCCCCAGCCCCGCGACGGCCTGCAGCGCGCACTACCTTGAGGCTCAGCCGGCGAGCAGGCGCGCCACGTCGTGACGGCGCCGCTTCACCGCGATGTCGAGCGCGGTCTCGCCGTCGCCCGTGCGGAGCGCGCGATCGGCGCCGCTCTCGAGCAGCAGGCGTACGAGTGCGAGATCGCCGTTGAACGCGGCTTCGTGCAGCGGCGTATGCGCCGTCGGGGAGCCGCGCCCGTCGACAGGGGTGCCGCGCGCGATGAGCAGCTTGACGATCTCGGGCCGGCGATCGGCGCGTTGCCCGGCCGCCGCGGCGTTGATGGCCAGGTTGCCCTCGGAATTGCGCGATACCGCGCGCACGTCGGCGCCGGCGTCCAGCAGTATCTCCGCGGCCTCGCGCTGACCGAAGAACGCCGCTAGATGCAGCGGCGGCCAGCCGTCGTGCGCCCACGCACCGACGAGCGCTGGATTCGCGGCGAGCTGCCGACGCACGTCGGCCACGAGTCCGAGCGCGCACGCTTCGAAAAAGTTCGCTCGGGCGCCGCGATCGAGCAGGAGGCGCACGAGGTCGTGCTTGCCGAAATACGTCGCGCTCAGGAGGGCGGAGTTGCCCTGCTCGTCCCGAGCGTTCGCCAGGTCGGGCTGCGCGGTGAGCAGGTCGCCGGCGGTCTTGGCGTCGCCGCGACGAATCGCGCCGAGCAGGTCGGCGATTCCACTCACGTGAGTCGGGCCCGCGCGCGAGCCCGTGCCGCCGGCTAGGCCCGCAGGAACGCCGGGGTCGGCGAGAGCGCCTCGTCCCAGGGCCCGGGGAACCGGCCCTTGCTGCCCTGCTCCGAGAACGGCCGCTGGCGGTTCCACTCGCTCCGCGGCTGCTCGTAGTAGACCTCGAGGCCGTTGCCGTCGGGGTCCGAGAAGTAGATGCCGATCGACACGGTGTGATCGGAGACGCTCACCGGGACGTTCTTGTCCTTGAGGCGCTTGTACATCTCGCCCAGGTCCTCGAGGTTCGCCATGCGCCAGGCGACGTGGTTGAGCCCGACCTGCTTCTTCTGCGGGCCCGCGGCCTCCTCGCCGACCTCGAAGAGCGCGATGTCGTGCGCGTGACCGGGGTCGCAGGACAGGAAGGCGGCCCGCAGTCTATTGGTTCCCGGAAACATCATGGTGTCCTGGGTGTGAAAGCCGAACACGTCCGTGTACCACTTGTGCGAGCGCTCGGCGTTGCGGACGAAGATGTTGACGTGATCGATGGACACCGGCTTGTAAGCCATTTCCCATTCTCCTCGGGGAGGATCTCGCTCACCGGAGTATACCGCACCGCGGCGTAGGGCGGCGGTCGCCTACTCCGTCAGGATCTTGTCCGCCCATTCGACCAGCCCTACGAATTTCGCCGGATCCGAGAACGTCGCGTTCTTTCCGGCAAGGTCGTCGCTCAGGACCCCACGGGCCCGCGAGCAGGCGCCTCAGACGTGGATCGGAACGCGATGCTCGATGAGCTTCGCAAGCGCCTCCGCGAGCGGCGCCCACCCGACCGGCACGACCGCGCCCGCCACGACCGAGCGCATCAACGTCACGGCTTCGCCGAGCAGGAATATCTGCACGTGATGGCCCGCCTCGGCAAACGCGTTCGCGTGGTGGAACGGAAACGACGCCTGCGTGGGATCGGCCGACCCCCACGCGCTCTTGATCAGAATCTTCATGGTGTCATCCTGCTTTCTCGAGGTCGAGACGATAGCCCTTGACCGTCACGCCGGGCGCCGGATGGAAGTCGAGCTCGGGGGCGCGTACGAAGCCCATCCGCTCGTACATGCGCATGGCGGTCTGCATCAGATCGGTCGTGTGAAGGCTCAGCGCGGCGCCGTGGGCCAGGCGCACGCGCCGCACGCATTCACGCATGAGCGCCGCGCCCACGCCGCGGCCCCGGGCGCTCGGCGCGACGGCCAGGAGCCGCACCTCGGGCCACGGCATGTCGAGCGACTCGCGCTGGGAGAGTCGCATGCGGCGCGGAGGATAGAGCAGCACGGTGCCCACGATCGCGCCGCCATGCTCGGCGACGAGCTGCTCGGCCTCGCCCGCGTCGCTGACGGAGGCCACGATGTTCTGGCGGTAGCCATCCCAGAACCCGGGCATGCGCGCCGCGTACTCCTGGTAGGCGGCCAGGGTCACGTCAAGGATCGCGTCCCGATCCTCGAGTCGCGCGTCGCGGATGTGCACCTGGCTCGCGCGTGCGTCAGTCACGGGCGACGGTGTACACCGCGAGCCCGACGAAGGCGCCGCCGGTCACGTAGCGACCGGCCGCGCGAACGCCCCGCGCGCGGACGAGCGCCGGCGCCAGCGCTCCCGCCGCCAGCGCGTACGCGGTGTCGGTGAGGGCGGCAATGGCGACGAAGATGGACCCGAGGGTCACGCTCTGAACGATCGCCGGCGTCTGGGCGTTCATGAACTGCGGCAGAAACGCCGCGAAGAACACGGCGGTCTTGGGATTGAGCAGCGCGACCACGAAGCCGTCGCGAAAGATTCGCCCGAGCGAGGCCGGAGCCGGCGCCGCCGTGGCTTCTCCGATTCGCGGCGCGCGGATCGCCTGGACGCCGAGATAGAGGAGATAGACGGCGCCCAGGTACTTGACCACGATGAACGCGACCGCGGAGACCGCGAACACCGCAGCCAGGCCGATCGAGGCGCCCACCGCGTTGCCCAGGTTGCCGAGCGCGACGCCGACGACGGACGCGAGGCCGAACCGGCGGCCCTGCGTGAGGCTGCGCGTGACGATGTAGAGCACGCCGGGACCGGGCGTGACCGCCAGGATGAAGCTCGCGATCAGGAAGGCTGAGAACATGAGCCCTCCGCGCGGGCGAGCAGATCGACGTACGCCCCGTCGATGAGCTGATCGTCCGCGATGCCGAGCGCCGCCATCAGCGCCCGCGCCTCCTTCACACCGGCCTCGGCGCTCTCGCCCGGGCGCAGGACCACTTCGAGCTCGAGGAAGTCGCCCAGGTGCTCGACCCGATCGAGGTGCACGCGGGTCCTGTCGACCAGGTACACCGTGCGGTGCTTGCGCACACGGCCGGCGTGGCCGAGCGCCAGGGTGAGCGCCTCACGCAGCGTGTCCGGCGACGCCGTGGGCGAGAGGACGAAGAACGACTCCTTCGGGCCGGGCTGATCCGGGCGCTGGTAGAAGATCAGCTGGCCTTCGGCGGCCGAGAACGCACGCAGCTTGAGCCGCCCGCGCTCGCAGGTGAAGAACGTATCGTCCTGCTCGAGCTCGATCGGCCCCTGGTCGGCGAGCGCGACGACCTTCGGCGATAGCGCCTCGACGCTGGCGATGCGCGCCTTGATCTCGACGTTGCGGGCGCCGTGCTCGGGCGCTTGCGGTGGCTTCGTCATTCGCTACATCTTGTCACGCGAGGTCGGCTCACGCGCGGGTCGGACGGCGCGGCAGATTCATCACGTGCGTACATTCGCCCTCGGCGCTCACGGCGAAGCCGGCGGCATTATAGAGGCGCGCGGCCGCCGGATTGTTGGTTCTGAGCCGGAGCGAGTCGAAGCGATCGGCCGCGACCTCGATGATCCGCGCGACCAGCTGCCGCCCGACGCCGTGCCGGCGGCACGCCGTCAGCACGTAGAGGTGGCGCACCCGGCCGACGCGGGGATCGGCGGCGTAGGGATCGACGTTGAGCCCGCACACGCCGACGAGCCGGCCTGCCATGGAGGCGCCGAACAGCGCCTCGCCCGGCCGGTCGAATCGATTGGCGCCGGCGGTCCAGTCGTCGACGAGCCGGCGAACGATGCGGGAGCCCGCCGCCTCGCTGTCGATGAGCAGCTCGGCGACCCGGTCGGGCGACAGCTCGCGCAGCGCCTCGATGGACGCGGGGCTCGGTTCGCTCCCGCCGCGGAGCGGCTGGTGAACCGAGCCGCCGCGCCCCGTCATCGCGCGCTGCGGGTGATGACGAGCTCGACGACGTCGAATCCGGGCGGCGGCGAGGGCATGCTGCTGAAGGACACCGTCACAGAATACCTCGGTCCGAAGTCCGAGCCGGTGGCCGCTTCCATCTCACGCCTGGTCTGGTCGCTGAAGCGACGAAACGTTCCGACCGGGTAATAGCTGCCGACCATGAGGGTCTCGGGCGGCCCTTGAGGATCTTTGAACGAGGGCCGGACGGCGAGTCCCACACCGGTCTTGGGATCAGTCGCCATGACGCCGGTCCCCTGGTCGGTCCGACCCGGCAGGAGCTTCCAGGTTTGCGAATCGAGCATCCGTTTGACCTCGGCTTCCCACTGAGACCGGGTCAGCGCGAAGATGCGGTCCGCATCCTGCTTGCTGACCAGACGCTCCTGACCGACGGAAGGTCCGGCGACGATTGCCGGCAATGCCAGAAGCGAGACCGCGACGAAAAATCGGGAGAGTCGCGCGCGACGCTTAGATTCCAATGTTGAACCCCGCCAGGCTCCTGATGGTGGCAGCCTCGCCAAGATGAACGGCATTGTGCGTGATCGCCGAAGTACCGAGCTCGACCGCCCGAGGCTGACCCTCGAGCGCGCCGAACCCGCGCGGCACCCGCGCGGCATCCGCTCGGCTCACGAGGTCGGCCAGACCGGCCGAGCCGAGCGCAGCCACGACGTCGCGGGTCTTGCGGCCCACCGCGTCCCGATAGGCCCGCACCGCGTCGACGTCGGCACGCACCGTGAGCTCCATCACTTCCTCTTCCGTCATGCCCCTCCCCACGTCCGTGCGAGGCACGGAAAGCCGCGACGACCACCCGTCGTCGAGCACCTGGCGCCCCGCCGTGAGCACGAGGTTGACCGCCACGTCCTCGACCCGCGCCATGTGCCACAAGAGCCACACGAGCGAGTTGAGGCCCTTGCCCGGCTGCATGCGCATCTGCTGGTCCGTCAGCGAGCCGAAAACAAGATCAGCCAGCGACGAGCCGGGCGCCACGCTGGATGAGTGGACGCGCGCGTGCTGCAGATAGAAGAACGACAGAGCGTCCACGGGCTAGAGCGTAATGCACAGGCACGCTACGACGAAAATTCCAGGACGCGGGCGGGTCAGGTGCGGCCGGTACAGCGGGTCGGCGTGGGCCCCCGGTCAGGCGACGATCACGTGCTCCGACGTGACGATGAATGCCCCGGACCCGGATGCGACGAAGTTGTCCTCGTCGGCCCTGACTTGGGCCCACTCGGGCGAGCTCGTCGCCGCGCGCAGCGCTGCGGCGTCGTCGAACCAGATCAGCGCGACGCCATCCCAGGCGGGATCGCGTCCGCGGTCGTAGGCGGACAAGCGCGTATGGCTCTGGACGTAGCGCCGAAGGCCCGGCACGCTCGCGCCGAGAGGCCCGTGCACCTCACGCCAGTGCCGCTGGAACGCCTCGACGGTCATCCCGGGCTTCCGCCGAGCGAACCCGACGCCTTTGGCCGCGCCGGCCGGCGTGGGGTCGTCCTTGATCACGTGGTCGTCGACGATGATCAGCCCCATCGTCGAGCGATCGATGAACCGCGCCTCGTCGGCCTGAACGGCCTCGAGCTCGGGCGTGCCGCGGAGCGCATGCATCGCCGCAGTGTTCGGGAACCAGACCTCGGCGATGCCGTCGTACGCGGGCTCCCCGCGTTGATAGACCGCCGTGTGCGTGTGCGACTGGACGTAGCGGCGCACGCCGGGAAGCTTCGTCACCACGTCGGGATGGCGAGCTCGCCAGTAGGTCTGAAACTCCTCGACGGGCATGCCCGTCCGGCGCTTGAAGAACGAGAGCGCCTTCACCATGACGACTGGAGCGACGCTTCGAGCTTCGCGCGGATCGCGGGCCACTCGGCGCGCAGGATCGAGTAGTACGCCGAGCTCCTGACCGTGCCGTCCTGCCCGGCCATGTCGCCCCGGCGCACCCCGTCGAGCCGGGCGCCGAGCCGCTCGATCGCCTGTCGCGAGCGCGCATTGCGCTCGTCGGTCTTGAGCGCGACGCGATGCACCTGCCACACGTCGAAAGCGTGGGTCAGCATGAGGTACTTCGCCTCGGTGTTGCAGCGGGTGCGCTGCGCGGAGGCCGCCAGCCACGTCGCGCCGATCTCGACCGCGTCCGGCCGATCCGTACGATGAAGTGGCGAGCCCGCCGGCCAGCGCCACAGCTGCAGGTCGAGATAGCTCGTGCAGCCCACCACGCGCTCGCGCCACACGGTCAAGAACGGCATGCGCCGGCCGCTCTCGCGCTCACGCAGGGCCGTCGCGATGTAGCTCTCCGCCTCGACGAGGCCCGTGGGCACGCTCGTATACGTGTAGTGCTGTCTCGACTCGGCAGCGGCCTCGGCCAGCGCGGCAGCGTCGGCGATGGACAGCGGACGCAAGGTGACCGTCGGTCCCGCGAGCACGGGCTGCTCGGTCACACCCACATGCCGTCCTTCGCGGTCAGCTCGCTTTTCACACCGCCGGTGTTGATCGTCCCGGCCGGCTCGACGAGCATCATCCGGCACTCCGACACCGCCGAGGGCTTGTGCGCGACGCCTCTGGGGACCACGAACATCTCCCCCGCGCGGAGTCGTACCTCGCCGTCCCGGAAGTGGATGGTCAGCTCGCCGTCGAGCACGATGAACACCTCGTCGGTCTCGTCGTGCGCGTGCCACACGAACTCGCCCTGGATCTTGACCAGCTTGAACTGGTAGTCGTTCATCTGGGCGATGATCTTGGGCGACCAGCGGTCGCTGAATCTGTCGAGCTTGTCGGCGAAGTTGATCGCGGCGTATGTCACCGATACCTCCTGGCGTCGTGATCACTGAGCGCTGACATCGACCTCGAACACGGGCAGCGTCCGGTCCGGATCGCCCTCGACAGGCGCTGCGACGGTACCCCACCGCTGGGCGCCCATCCGCGCGTAGAAGCCGGCTGCATACGGGTCGGCCTCGATCATCATCACGCCCGGCTCGATCGCTCGGATCTGGTCGAGCGCGTGAGCGAACAGGCGGCGGCCGACGCCGCGCCCGTGCCAGCGCGGATCGACCCAGAAGTGCTCGAGCGACCAGCGGCCCGCGCGCGGCTCCAGCACGTAGAATCCGACCACGTCGCGCTCGAGCGCGCCGAGATAAACGAGCTCGCGCTCGACGTACTCCGGCTTGATCCGCAGAATGGGCTCCCAGGCGGTGAGCCACGCTTCGGGATACCCCCAGTGCCCCTTCGCGGCGCGCGCAATCTGGGACAGGCGGTCCGAGTCACCGGGAAGCGCGCGTCGGATCCGAAGCTCGAGATCGCTCAACGTCGCTCCTCTATGGAATCACCGGGATCGCGAGCACATCCGACCATACGCCGGAGCCCTCAGAAGGACAACGGAGACTTCAGAGCCGCACGGGGATCGGCGGTGTCCGGGCCTACTCGGTCGGACGGCGCTTGAACACGGCGCCCAGCACCGGATGGCGACCGTCCGAGAGCGGGACCGATTGCCGGCTCGAATACTCGATGCAGAGCGGCCCTTCGTCGCGGCTCTCATCGATCTCGACCGTGATGCGGAGGAACGAACCGGGCCAACGGTACACGAGCGTACCGTCGCCTCCGTTCACGAGCTGGCCCTGAACGACCGTCCCCCACTGGGTGTGCGCACGCGCGCGCGAGCGCGCACTGAGCCGCAAGCCGAGCACCGTGATGCGCGACGCCGAATCGCGCACGCCGGACTGCGCGGACGCCGGCGCTTCGTGGCCGGGCGGCACGTCGGCGTGATCGGCATTCGTCTGAGCGAACTGCACGACGATGCCCTGCGCTTCTCTCGGATGAAGGAACGCCTCGCTCCACTCCGGATCCGAGTCGTCGTAGCCGACGATCGAGTAGCCGTGGCGACGCGCCCGCTCGCACGCTTCGGCCAGGCTCGGCACCGTGAACGTCACGTGGTGGATTCCAGGTCCGCGCTGGGCGATGAAGCGATGGAGGAATCCGCCGTCGTCCCCGGCGGGCTCGAGCGCCTCGATGTCGCCTCCGCCCTCGTAGCGCCAGTGCCAGAAGCTGAAGGCACCCCTCGTCATGCCGTAGGCCGAGCGTCCGCCGAGCTGGCCGGCCAGGACCGCCTCGGCGTCGGCGAGACGCGGCACGGCGATCGCGATGTGGTCGAACAGGACCGAGCGCACCAGGCTAGGACAGGACGGCGGTCTTCTTCCGCTCGATCAGCGCGAAATCGATCGCAGCGCCGAGCCCCGGGCCGTTGATCGCGTGGACATAACCGTTCTTGTCGACCTCGATGTCCTCGACCAGGCCATACTTCTGCGCGCCCGAGGGCAGCAGCACCTCGAAGAACTCGCAGTTCTTGATCGCCATGATCACGTGGAGGTTGGCGACGTTGTTCAGCGAGTTGCCGCCGTGGTGCACCTCGAAGTTCATGTGGAAGCCTTCGGCCAGGTGCGCCGTCTTGACCAGCGACGTGATGCCGCCCTTCACCGCGACGTCGCCGCGCAGGTAGTCCGTCGCCTGAGCGGTGAGCCACGGCGCAAACGCGGTGAAGCCGCCGGGAGAATACTCGGTCGCCAGGATCGGGATCGAGAGCTTCTGCTTGAGCTTGACGTAGTTGTAGATGTCGTCGTCGGCCAGCGGATCCTCGTACCAGTGAAAGCCGAGCCGCTCGACCGCCTGCCCCACGCGCAGCGCATCCGGATAGACGTACGCCCACGTCGAGTCGAGCATGACCGTGAAGCGATCGCCCACGGCGCGGCGTACCGCCTCGCAGACTTCGATGTCCACCTTCGGGTCGGTCGGCGGATGGATCTTGTACGCGGTCCAGCCCTCGGCCTTGAACTTCGCCGCTTCCTCCGCGTAGGCCTCTTTCGAGGCGAGCACGGCGGAGCTGGCGTAGGCCGGCACGTTGTCGCGGTACGAGCCGAGGAGCCGGTGGATCGGCTGGTTGGCAACCTTGCCCGCGATGTCCCAGAGCGCGATGTCCACGGCGCCGATCGCGCGGTAGGTCGTCGCGCGATTGCGCTGCCAGAGCCCCTGATAGAGGCGCTCGCGATCGAGCGGGTTCTGGCCCATCACGACGGGCTTGAGGAACTGGATCAGCGACTCGCCGTCCAGATGCGCACCGCGCTGGGCGGAGCCCAGGAACGCGTGGCCCTCGACGCCGTCGTCGGTCTTGATCGCGAGCAGGCCGAGCTGGCTCTTGCCGCTGAAGCGGCCGGTGTGCCGGCCATACGTCGTCGCGGGGATATCGGTCCAGGCGAACAGGGTGAGCGTGACGTCGGTGATCTTCACTTCGGGGCTCCGTTCTCGCTGCGCGCGCCACCGGCTCCGGAACCGGCCGGGCGCGCCGCTGATTCGGTGAACGTGCTCATCGCGCGGTCAGCTGGGGCCAGAGCGCGTCGGCGCCGCGCTCGGCGACCGAGCGTCCGAGCTCCGCGGCCCAGTCGCCCTCGCCGCCGAACTCAGCCCGCCACGACCAGAGGCGCCGCGTCGCGAACTGCAGTGCGTGCTCGTAGGTGAAGCCGATCGCGCCGTGTACCTGGTGCGCGATCTGCGCGCCGATGCCCGCGGCCTCGCCGACCCGCACCTTCGCGACCGCGATCTCGAAGGCCGCGTCGCCGCGGTCGGCGGCGCGGAACGCATTGGCGGCCGCGGTGCCCGCAGCGGCGGTGTGTCCGGCGAGCACGGCCAGATTCTGCTGGATCACCTGGAACGAGCCGATCGGCTTGCCGAACTGGCGCCGCTCGGTCGCGTATTGCGAGGCCTGACGCAGGAGATAGTCGAGCCCCCCGGCCATCTGCGCCGAGCGCACGAGCGCGCCGTAGAGCCAGACGGCCCGAGCTGGAACGCCTCGGCCCGCCGGCGCGGCCGCGATCACCGGCGCCGACTCGAACGCCAAGGTGTCGCGCGGCTCGCGCGCCAGGTTCTGATCCTGCGTGACCTCGGCAGCGCCGCGCGCCGCCAGCGTGACCATCGTCGAGCCCTCGCCCTCAGTGACCACGACCACGTGCTCAGCGGCGCGCCCCCACGGCACTCGCGCCGCACTGCCGCTGAGCCGCCAGCCGCCGCCGGCACGCGTCAGGCGCAGGCGCTCGTCGCGATGGACGGGAGCGATCGTCAGCGGGCCGGACGGCACGTCGAGCCCAGCGCCCGAGAGCAGCCACGAGCCCACGATGGTTTCCACGATCGGGAGAGGCACCGCGTGGCGGCCGGCCGCTCGCGCCACCACGAACGCGTCGCCCCAGCTGCCGCCGGCGCCGCCTTTCGCCTCGGGCAGCAGCGGCAACGTCAGGCCGTTCTCTTCCACGGCCCGCCAGAGCGCGTCCGGCCAAGCGGTCTCGGACGATTCGAGCAGCTCCTTCGTGACCAGATCGGTGAAGAGGCGCGTAACGACGTCGCCGAGGATCGTTCGAAGCTCGTTCATCGAAGCCCCAGGCCGCGGGCGATGATGCCGCGCAGGATCTCGCGGGTGCCGCCGCGCAGCGAGAACGACGGCGCCCGCTGCATGAGAAAGCCGAGCACCTGCTGCAGATCGCTGCCGGAGTCGATCGTCGGCTCGATGCCGAGCAGCGCGTGCACGACCTCGGGCACCTCCTGCTCGAACGTCGTGCCGACGTCCTTCACGACCGCGGCCTCGAGGTTCGGGTTCTCGCCGGCCTCCAGCATGAGCGCGACCGAGAGCGACATCTGGCGCAAGGTTGCCAGATGGGCGACGAGCCGGCCGACCGTCGCTGCGGCGCGCTCGCCGGGATCCTTCGACACCTCGCGGATCAGCTCGAGCAGGAGCGCGAAGCTCGACAGATAGCGCTCGGGCCCGCTGCGCTCGAACGCGAGCTCGGTCGTCACCTGCTTCCAGCCAGCGCCCTCTTCGCCGACCCGCATGTCTTCGGGCACGAAGGCGTCCTCGAAGACCACCATGTTGAAGTGGTGCGAGCCCGCCAGGTCGATGATCGGGCTCATCGTGATCCCCGGGAGCTTCGTGTCGACGAGGAACTGCGTCAGCCCCTCGTGCTTCTTGGCCGGATCGTGGCTGGTGCGGAGCGTGGCGATCATGTAGTCCGCCAGATGCGCGTTGCTCGTCCACACCTTGGTGCCGTTGACCCGGTAGCCGCCCGGCACGCGCTCGGCGCGCGTGCGAAGCGACGCCAGATCGGAGCCGGAGTCGGGCTCGCTCATGCCGATCGCGAACGAGAGCTCGCCGCGCGCGATCGCCGGCAGGAATTTCTGCCGCTGCGCCTCGGTGCCGAAGCGGAGCAGCAGCGGGCCGGACTGGCGGTCGGCGATCCAGTGGGCGGAGACCGGCGCGCCGGCGGCCAGCATCTCCTCGAGCACCACGTAGCGCTCGAGCGCGCTCCGCTCGTGGCCGCCGTAGCGCTTGGGCCACGTCATCGCGATCCAGCCGCGCGCGCCCATCTTCTTGCTGAACTCGCGGTCGAAGCCGCCCCACGAGTGCGCGCGCCGCACCGGCGAGGCGTCGCCGAGCTCGGCGCGCAAGAACGCGCGCACCTCGGCGCGAAGCGCCTCGGCCGCGGGCGGCAGCTCGCCGAGCTCGAAGCGGAAGGTCTGCATGCTCATGCGTACGACTCGCGCTTGCGGAGCTCGACGAAGAGCCCGTGCGTGTCTTGCGGATGCACCCAGGCCACGTCCTGGCGGCGGCCGTCGACGCGGACGCCGGCCTTCTTCAAGCGCTCGACGCTGCCGGGGATGTCCTGGCACTCGAAGCCCACGAGGTAGACGCCCTCGCCGTGCTTGGCGAGGAAGCGCCCGACCGGCTTGTCCGGATCGGTCGGCTGCAGGAGCTCGATGTGGCCGATGCCGGTCGGGAGGATCGCGTTCTTGAATCCGAATTCCTTGGACTCGGCGCGGTGGTGCACCTTCAATCCGAACAGTCCCGTGAACCGTTCGATCGCCGCATCGAGATCTCGCACGACGACGGTCAGCTCGACGATGTCGCCCAGCATGATGCGCCTCCTCGGATCGGCCGGCGGGGCCGCGTCCGCGCGTTGCCGCGGGACGGCAGAGCGGATCATACAGTAGAATCTCCTGGCTCGCATGCACCGCTCCGTCGCGAATTCTCCCGACTCGTCACGACCGTTTCCGGCGTTCTACGGCTGGGTGGTGGTCGCCATCGCTTTCGTGACAATGGGCATCGGCGTCAACGCGCGCACGGCGTTTTCGCTGATGTTCCCGCCGATCCTGGACGAGTTCGGCTGGCCGCGCGGGCTCACGGCCGGCGCGTTCTCGTTCGGTTTCCTGGCCTCGGCGATTCTCGGGCCCGTGCTGGGCCGCCTGATGGACCGGCGTGGTCCGCGCTCGGTCATGCTGCTGGGCGTCGCGATGGTGGGCGCTGGGCTCGGCCTGGCTCCGCTCGTGACGGCGCCCTGGCATCTCTATCTGACGCTCGGCGTGCTCGTGGCAGGCGGCACGGTGTGCCTTGGCTACACCGGTCACGCGCTCTTCCTGCCGAACTGGTTCGTGCGCCGCCGCGGCCTGGCGATCGGCATCGCGTTCTCCGGCGTGGGCGTCGGCTCGATCCTGATCCTGCCGTGGCTCCAGCGCCTGATTGTCGGCGCGGGCTGGCGAACCGCGTGTGTGGCAATGGGCGCGCTCGTGGTCGCGGCGCTGGCGCCGCTGAATTTGCTGACGCGGCGGCGGCCGGAAGACATGGGGCTCCTGCCCGACGGCGACCGCGCGCCCGACTCGGCGGCTGGCGGCCGGCGCCATCCGTCCAACGTCGTCGATCACGCGTGGGCGTCGACCGAGTGGACTCTAGCGCGCGCGATGCGCACCGCGCGCTTCTGGTGGGTCTCGGTCGGATTCGTCGGCGGTCTCTGGGCGTGGTACGCCGTGCAGGTGCACCAGACGAAGTACCTGATCGAGATCGGCTTCGCGCCGTCTGTGGCGGCCTACGCGCTCGGCCTCGTCGGCTTCGGCGGCATCGTCGGTCAGATCGCGCTCGGCCATCTCTCCGACCGCGTCGGGCGTGAGTGGGTGTGGACGCTCGCGTGCGCCGGCTTCGTCGCCTCGTACGCGCTGCTGCTCGTCATGCGCGAGCACCCCACGCCGGCGCTGCTCTATCTGATGGTGGCGTCGCAGGGCATGCTGGGCTACGGTCTGGCGTCGGTCTTCGGCGCGATCCCGGCCGAGCTCTTCCAGGGCAAGCACTACGGCATGATCTTCGGCACCCTGAGTCTCACGTCGATCATCGGCGGCGCCGCGGGGCCGTGGATCACGGGCGCGCTCCACGATCGCACCGGCGACTACGTGGTCGCATTCTGGCTCTCGATCGGCGCCAGCCTGGTCTCGGCGATCGCCATCTGGCTCGCCGCTCCGGGCAAAGTGCGCGCGGTTGCGGGCCGCGTGCCCCGCAGTTTATAAGGGAGGCCTCACATGAGTACCACCGCTGCGCAGCCGATCACGGGAGCTTGCGCCTGGCTCGGCGCCGAGCTGGCGAATTCGACGAGCTGGATCCGTCGCTTCACGCCGGCGGAGCTCGCCGAGCTCGACGCGGCGCTCGGCGCCGTCAAGGCGCGCGGCCTCGCCTGGCGCCGCATCAGCCGCGAGGATTTCCCGCTGCCGCGGTTCAGTCCCGCCCTTGCCGCGGTGAGAGACGAGCTCGAGCACGGCCGCGGGCTCGTTCTCCTCCGTGGACTGCCCGTCGAGCGCTACACCGAGGACGAGCTGCGCCAGCTCTACTGGGGCCTCGGCACCCATCTCGGCACGCCGCGTTATCAAAACGCGCACGGCGAGCTGATCGGCGAGGTGCGGGACGAGCTGCGCGCGTACGGCGCGGTGAATCAGCCGGGCGTCGTTCAGGCAACCGGCGCCCCGGTGACCTCACGCTACAAGGCGCGCTCGAGCGGGCCGCTGCGCTTCCACACCGATCGCGCGGACGTGGTGGGCCTCTTGTGCGTGCGCCGCGCGCGAGCCGGCGGCGTCAGCAAGATCGTCAGCTCGGTCGCGATCAACAACGCGATCCTCGCCCGCCGGCCCGATCTTCACGCGCTGCTCTACCAGGACTACTACCGCACGCGCGAGGGCGAGGAGCGGGGCGGCGACCGAAGCTGGTACGCGCTGCCGGTATTCGGCGTGCGCGACGGGCGATTCACCAGCCAGTACTCGCGCACGTTCGTCGAGGCGGCGCAGCGCATCGACGGGATTCCCAAGCTCTCGCGGGCGCAGGACGAGGCGCTCGATCTGCTGGCCGAAGTGGCCGAAGAGCTCTGCTTCGAGATGGAGCTCGAGCCGGGCGACATCCAGCTCTTGAACAATCACGTGACATACCACGCGCGAACGGCGTTCGAGGACGACGCAGCCGGCGGGCGCGATCGGCTGCTGTTCCGGCTGTGGCTCTCGCTGCCGAATAGCCGCGCGCTGCCCACGGGCTTCGAGGTGCTCTGGGGCAGCATCGAGCCCGGGGCGCTTCGCGGCGGTATCGCTCAGGCCTGAACGCGCGCCGCGCACGCCGACGGCGGGGCTTGTCGCCCCGGCCGCCGAGGCGCGTTGGCGGTTGTGCGCGCCGCAGGCCGTCGCGGGGCTGGGGCCCCGCCGGCCGAGGTGCGCCTCTGAAGAGTGAGTTACTGCTTGGCGATCTCGAGCAGCTCGACTTCGAAGACCAGCGTGGCGCCGGGCTTGATCGTGGGCGGGCGGCCCTGGTCGCCGTACGCGATGTCCGACGGGCACACGAACTTGCTCTTGCCGCCGACCTTCATCAGCTGCACCCCTTCGGTCCAGCACCGGATGACCCCGTTCAGCGGCAAGGTGATGGGCTCGCCGCGCTGCACGGAGCTGTCGAACACCGTGCCGTCGGTGAGCGTGCCGTGATAGTGGACCTTCACCTTGTCGGTAGCCTTCGGCGAGGGGCCGGTGCCGGGCTTGAGCGTCGTGATGATGAGTCCCGATGCGGTCTTGGTGGCGCCCTTCTCGGCCGCCGCCTTGTCGAGGAAGGCCTGTCCCGCCTTCTTCTCGACCGCCGCGGTCGCGCCGGCGCGCGAGGCCTGCAGCTGCGAGATCTTCGGCGCGTAGGTCTGAACGTCGACCTTGAGGTCCTTCTTGAGGACGCCGTCGCTGATGCCCGCCTGAACCGATTCGAGGTCGCCCGCGTTCAGGTTGAAGGCCGCGAGGTTCTGACTGATCACGAGCCCCAGGGCGTAGAGCGTCTTCTGGTCTTCGGTCTTGAGCTCGGGGCCGGCCGCGCCGGCCGCAGCGACAGCGATCAAGACGATAGCGACGGAGACGGCGAGGGATTTGAACATCGGAGATCCTTTCTTCGCGCCGGTTATCGTAGGATAAGTCGATCTTCTCACGGGAGGCCAGGATGCCGGAATCGATTCCTGCACCGCTGATCATCGACACGCTGAAGGACACGTTTCGCGAAGCGCGCGGTGCGAGCACACGCGAACCGCTCGGCTGGATCCTGAGCGTCCCGGACACGCACCAGAAGACGGTGCTCGCGGCGCTCGACAAGGAGCGCGCGCTGCGCGTCGTCACGTGCGCCACCGAGGACGAGGCGACGGCCATCGGCGCCGGGCTCTGGATCGGCGGCGAGCCGGTCGTGCTGATGATCCAGCATGCCGGGTTGTATGCCTCGGTGAACACGCTGCGCGGCGTGGCAATGGACGGCAAGGTGCCGATGTTCTACATGATCGGCCTCCTGCAGCGCGAGCGCGACCGCGATCCCAAGGAATCGCGGCACTCGATGGTGCGCTTCGCCGAGCCGCTGCTCGATACGTTCGGCGTGCCGCACGCGCGGCTCGAAGGGCCCAACGACGTGCACCTGATTCCCGAGTACTACCGGCTGAGCCGCGAGCGGCGCGGACCGGCCGCCGTGCTCGTGGGCCTGGAGACCAGCTAGATGGCCATCAAGCCCGAGGACATCCTCAAGGCGATCGCCGGCGCCCGCGGCAACGCGATCTGCGTGCCGACCATGACGACGTCGCCCGCCTGGCGTACCCTGGCGCCCGACGATCTCTCGGTCGGCTGCACCGGCTTCATGGGCGGTGCCTCCTCGCTCGGCCTGGGGCTGGCGCTCGCGATGCCGGACCGCCGCGTGGTTGTGTTCGACGGCGACGGCTCGCTGCTGATGCAGCTCGGCTCGCTAGCCACGATCGCCGGCGCCGCGCCGCGCAATCTCACGCATCTCTTGTTCAAGAACGGCGTCTACCACACGTCGGGCTCGCAGGACATTCCGGGCGGGCTCACCGTCGATTTCGTGCAGATGGCCAAGGGCGCGGGCTATCGCAAGGCCTACGCCGTCACCGACTTCGACGACTTCAAGCGCCGGCTGCCGTCGATGTTCACCGACGAGGGACCGCTGCTCGTCGAGCTCCACACGGGCCTGGCCGACAAGACGCCGATGACCGATCGCGGCGGCCAGCCCTTCAACCAACAAGTCGAGGGCTTGCGCCAGAAGCTCCACAAGGGCTGAGCGCGAGCGCAATCCGGGCACCGATGGCCGCTCGTAGTGTCTGGTGTGAGTATCCAAGGGGCGGCCGCGTTCGACATCGACGCGTATCTGGGGCGTTCGGGCGCCCTGGATCTCTCGGCCATCGAGTGGGCCGAGGTCCCCAGGCATCCGGTAACGCCGGAGACGATCCGAACCTTGCGGTACATGCAGGACATCGAGAGCCACACGATCGTCTATCTGCGGTCGCTCCTGGCGACTCGGGCGATCGACGATCCGGAGGTGGCGCGGTTCTTGGCCTGCTGGGTGTACGAGGAGACCTTCCACGGACTGGCGCTCGAGCGCTTTCTGACCGCCGCCGGCCATCCGATCGGCCCGCGGCCTACGCCGCGCGGGTACGAGCGGCCGGTCCAGTGGCTCGAGGCTCGGACCACCGCGCTCCTGTCTCGCCTGTGGCCGGATTTCTGCGCCGTTCACATGGTGTGGGGCGCGATCAACGAGCTGACGACGCTCACCGGGTACCGGCGGCTGGCGGCGCGCGCCGGGCATCCCGTGCTCACGAGCCTGCTCGAGCGGATCACGCTCGACGAGGCGCGCCACTTCTTCTTCTACTATCGCCAGGCCGAGCTGCGGCTGCGCCGTCCTGCCGCCGCGCGGATCGCCAGGCTCCTGGTCGACCGCTTCTGGGCGCCCGTCGGGAGCGGCGTGCAGCCGTCGGGCGAGCTCGTGTTCATGGCGAGCTACCTCTTCGCCGGCTCGCGCGGGCGAGCCGCGGCACACCGCGCCGACGAGACAATTCGTAAGCTTCCGGGCTTCGCGACGGTACGATTGCTGGAGAACTGGCTCGACCGATTCGCCAACGGAGGACGGCATGGCAACCGTAGCGACTGATCACTACCGCGCCTACGCGCCCCGACCTTTTACCCGCGCCGAGCGGGACTCCGTGACGATCCTGTTCGGAGGTCTCCACTGGCGCATCGAACGGATCCTCCAGGCGGTGCTCGAGGGCAGCGGCTACCGCGCCCGGATCCTGCCCGTCGCGACGAAAGAGGACCTGCTGACCGGACGCGAGACGGCCGACATCGGCCAGTGCTGCCCGACCAGCTTCACCACCGGCAACCTCGTCAATTTCTTGAAGAAAGAGTCGAAGCAGGTCGGCGTCGAGGAGGTCAACAAGAAGTTCGTCTATCTGACGGCCGGTTCCTGTGGGGCCTGCCGCTTCGGCCAGTACCACGCGAGCTATGAGCTCGCGCTCAGGAACACCGGGCTCGAGCAGTTTCGGATGTTTCTGATGGCGCAGGACAACCTCGACCAGAACATGGGCGACGGGCTCGATCTCAACCTGCCGATGACCCTCGGCTGCCTCTGGGGCATCTTCTGCACCGATCTCGTGCAGGACCTCGAGTATCAGGTGCGTCCGTACGAGGTGCTGCCGGGTCAGACCGAGGCGGTCGTCAAGGAAAGCATCGAGTACCTCTATCAGGTGTTTCGCGACCGGCCGGCGTTGTCGGCGAAGAAGTCGGTGCTGTGGCATCTCACGACGCCGTACTTCTCGCGCGCGATGCGCGAGGTGCGGAGGAAGTTCGACGAGATCGAGGTGGATCGCCTGCGCGTGAAGCCGAAGGTGAAGATCACCGGCGAGTTTTATCTGCAGACGGTCGAGGGCGATCCGAACTACAACATCCACCGCTGGCTCGAGTCCGAGGGCGCCGAGGTCTATCCGGCGGCGATCACGATCTGGATGGACTACCTGCTGCGCCTGGGCCTGCAGCGCTTCGAGGACTACAGCGGCATCGAGAAGCACGCGCGGCTGAAGCTCGGCCTGGGTCGCGCCGCGCAGGGCATCTATCGCCTCACCGTGAACCGGCTGCGCCGCGCGATGGGCAACCTGCCGCACGAGACGCCGAGCCAGTTCGAGCTGCGACGGCTGGCCGCGCCCTACTTCCACCGCAATCTCGACGGCGGCGAGGGCGACATGCTGGTGGGCAAGACGCTCTGGTCGTATCACAAGAAGAAGGCGCACATGATCTGCGAGCTCTCGCCCTACTCGTGCATGCCGAACACGATGTCGATCGGCGCGATGGCCGGCGTGATCGGCAAGTACCCGGAGATCCTCTACGCGCCGCTCGAGATCAAGGGCGACGCCGAGGTGCACGCGCTCTCGCGCTGCCAGATGATCCTCACGGAAGCCAAGAAGCGCGCGCAGCGCGAGTTCGACGCGGCGCTCGAGCGGACGAAGCTCACCGAGCCCGAGGTGCGCGCGTATCTCCAGGCGCATCCGGAGATGCGCAAGGCGACCTACCTGATCCCGCACGACGGCACCGCCGCCGGAACCGCAGCCAAAACCGTCCTGCACGTTGCCCAGAAGATGGGCCGGCCATGAGTACGGAACGCACCAGTAACTCTTCCGATCGGTGGGGGGGTCTGGGGGAGGAGCGGCGCTCGCTCCCCCCCAGTCAGACAATCGGTATTGACGTCGGCTCGACCACGGTCAAGGCCGTCGTGGTGGGTAGCGACGGCAAGATCACGTGGCAGGACTATCAGCGCCACAACACCCGCCAGGCCGAGAAGGTCGTCGAGTTTCTCCAGCGGATGGAGACCGAGGCCGGCTTGACCGCCGGCGAGGACCGCGTCTTCTTCACGGGCTCGGGCGCCGGGTTCATCTCACCGCTCGTGGGCGGCAAGCTCATCCAGGAAGTCGTCGCGGTCGCCGCGTGCGTCGAGAAGCAGCATCCCGATGTGCGGTTCGTCTCCGAAATCGGCGGCGAGGACATGAAGACGATCTTCTTCACCGCCACCGGCACCGGCCGCTCCAAGCAGGTCTACATGCAGTCGGCGTGCAGCGGCGGCACCGGCACCTTCATCGAGAAGACGGCGCGCAAGCTGCAGGTGCCCGGCGAGCAATTGGCCTCCCTGCCCTACGAGGGCATGAGCCTCCACAAGGTCTCCAGCAAGTGCGGCATCTTCGCCGAGACCGATGCGAACACCCTGGTGAAGACGGGCGTGCCGGTCGAGGAGATCATCGCCAGCCTGTTCGAGGCGGTCGTCTACCAAAATCTAGCAACCCTGACGAAGGGCAACACGCCGTCGCCCGAGGTGCTGCTGCTCGGCGGCCCGAACCTCTTCTTCAAGGGTCTGCAGGAAGCGTGGCGCCATCACCTCGCCAAGCTCTGGAGCCAGCGCAAGCTCGACCTGGGCGGCCGCGAGCCCGCGTCGCTCATCGTCGTGCCGGCCGAGGCGCTCTACTACGCGTGCCTCGGCTGCGTCGAGATCGGCCAGGGTGAGAAGCCCGAGGTCGCCATCTACCAGGGGCGCGAGAAGCTCGTGTGGTGGGTCGAGACCGGACAGCACGAGGCGAAGGCGAAGGAGGGCGCGCGCGGTCTCGTCGCCGGCGCCGGCGATCTCGCCACGTTCGTGACCGAGTACGTGAAGCCCGCGGCCGGCGCGACCTGCGGCGCCGGGCGCCCGCAGTACGTCGGCTCGGTGCTCCTGGGCTGCGATTTCGGGTCGACCACCGCCAAGGCGGTCGTGCTCAACGACGAGCGCGAGCTCCTGTTCTCGTGCTACGCGCTGAGCAAAGGCAACCCGATCGAGGACGCGCAGTCGCTGTTCCGTCAGGTGCACGAGGCCGGCTACACGGACATCGGGGGCCTGGCGCTCACGGGCTACGGCAAGGATCTCCTGAAGGACGTGCTCGGCGCCGACATGGGCGTGGTGGAAACCGTCGCGCACGCGACCGCCGCGCTCCACTTCTATCCCGACGCGGACGTGATCTGCGACGTCGGCGGCACCGACGTGAAGATCATGATCCTGCGCCAGGGCACCGTGGCCGACTTCCGGCTGAACTCGCAATGCTCGTCGGGCAACGGCGCGTTCCTGCAGGGCGTCGCCGAGCGCTACAACATCCCGCTCGAGGCCTACGCCGACCGCGCCTTCGAAGCCAAGGCGATGCCGAGCCTCACGATGGGCTGCGGCGTGTTCTTGCAGTCGGACATCGTGAACCAGCAGCGCAAGGGCTGGTCGGCCGAGGAGATCATGGCGGCACTCGCGGCCGTGCTGCCGGTCAACGTGTGGATCTACGCCGGCCAGCTCCAGAATCTGCGCGCCGCCGGACGCAAGTTCATCCTCCAGGGCGGCACGCACCGCAACATGGCCGTCGTGAAGGCGCAGGTCGACTTCATCCGCGGCAAGGTGCCGGACGCCGAGGTGGTGCTGCATCCCTACTCGGGCGAGGCCGGCGCGATCGGCGCGGCCCTCTGCGCGGGCGACTGGAAGAAGCGGGGCGAGGCCTCGCACTTCCGCGGCTTCGACACGATCGCCGCGCTGACCTACAACAGCACCACGAGCGCCGCGACCGTCTGCAAGTGGTGCCCGATCAACTGCACGCGGACGTTCATCGACGTCCAGCTGCCGGACGCCAAGGGCCGCGAGTGGAGCAAGCTGCCGCTGGCGCCGGGCTGGGAGCGCGTGATCAGCGGCAACTCGTGTCCCAAGGGGCTCGTCGAGGACGTCAACGAGATGCGCGTGGTAAAGGCGAAGCTCGAGGAGGTCAAGCGTGAGTACCCTAACGTTGCCGAAATGGTTCGGAAGGACGCGTTCCGCCGGGTCACCGCCGCCGCCGTCGCGGAATAAGCTTCGGATCGGCATCCCGCGTGTCCTGAACCTCTGGAACACCCATCAGTTCTGGATGGGGTTCCTGACTTCGCTCGGGGTCGATCCGCGCAACGTGGTGTTTTCGTCCGACACCTCCGAGGAGCAGGGCCGGCAGTTCGGCAAGGGCCGCGGCACCGTCGACTGCTGCTATCCCGTCAAGTGCATCTCCGGTCACTACGGCGAGCTGGTGTTCGGCCAGAAGCAGAAGCTCGACATCTTGCTCTCGCCGATGATCTACAACCTGCCCTCGTTCCTCTCGGGCCATGTCGCGAAGACGCTCACCTGCCCGCGCGTGATGGCGGCACCCGAGAACATCAAGGCCGGGTTCATCAAGGAGTCGGACGCGTTCGCCGACGCCGGCATCAAGTACGTCTCGCCGTTCGTCTCGCTCGACGAGCCCCTGCTGGTGCCCAAGCAGCTCTTCGAAGGCGTCCGCGACGCCTTCCCCGGGCTCACCTACGAGGAAACGGCAAAGGCCGCCGACGCCGGCTTCACGGCACTCCGCGACTTCAGCGAACGCCTGCGCAAGAAGTCGCGTGAGGTGCTCGAGTGGTGCGCGCGCGAGGACCGCGCGTGCCTGATGGTGATCGCGCGTCCGTACCACATGGATCCGGGCATCGGCCACGAGATCGAAGTCGATTTACAGGCCTACGGCTATCCGATCCTCTGGATGCAATACTTCCCGATCGACGCCGACCTGATGGATTGGGCGTTCGGCGAGGACGTCCGCGCCGGCCACATCAAGTCGCCGTTCGACATCCGCGACGTGTGGCCGTCGTCCTACAGCTCGAACACCAACGAGATCCTCTGGGGCGCCAAGGCCGCCGCGCGCATTCCGTGGATCGCCTGCGTCATCCGGATGTCGTCCTACGAGTGCGGGATGGACCAGCCGACCTACACGCCGGTGCAGCAGATCGTCGAGCGCTCGGGCACGCTCTTCTTCTCGTTCCAGGACCTCGATTCGACCAAGCCGTCGGGCTCGGTGAAGATCCGCGTCGAGACGATCACGCACTACCTGGAGAAGTACGCGAGCTCGATCATCAGCCGCAAGAAGGCTGCGATGCCGACAGGTTGCCCCCTGCTGCCGCGGGCATAGTCCCGCCGAGGTTCGCCAGGCGCCCGCGGAACTGGTCGACGAACTCGCGATAGGGGATCGGGAAGACGTTGCCCCAGTGCTCTCTTGGATTGTCGTTTCGCGAGAACCGCCCCAGGAACTCCGTCACCTTCGCGCTGCCGTAGCGCTCGACGAGCCAGTCGATCGCCAGGAACGCCTGACAGTACGTGGCCGGCGCGCCCATCTTGTTCGTGGCGGCGACCCACGCGGGATTGCCGGAGAGGTCCTGCAACGACGGAAACAGCGCGACCGGCACCGACGACGTCACGACCGTCCGCACGACGTGATCGCGCGACTCCGCGTACGGGCGGTAGTGCATGAGATCGAGCACGCGCATCTTCACCCAGTCGGCGTGGCCCTCGAGGATCCACTGCGCGGCCCGGCCGCGCCCGCCTTCGCGCAGCTGCATCTGGCTCACGTGCGCCAGCTCGTGAGCGATGAGCCCGGCGCGCGCCGTGTGGTGCATGCGCGCCAGGTAGTCGCCGCGCAGGAACAGACCCGTACGGGCGGCCACGCCGGCCGCGAAGCGACCCTTGTCCCATGCTTCGTCCCTGCTCTCGCCGGCCACCGACATGAGCCCGTCGACCATGGTCCCCTGGTTGACGTAGACGTACGCCTTGATCGTCGGTGGAAACGGCAGCTCGAGCTTGTGGCTAATGAGCCAGGCGGCCGCGTTGATGAGCTCTTCGTCGCTGGGGCTCCCGCCGAGCGCCGGCGCGGCCATCCCCTCAAACTGGATGTCGTACTGGCGGTAGGGTCCACTGAGGCTCATGCCGGCGCACGCCGTCAACCCGGCCGCGACCAGTACGAGCGCGGGCGCCCAGCGTGTCACGACGTTGGCGCGGCCCTCACGCCTCATCCGGGCCTCGATACCGTGCGGACACTGAGCAAGTCAAGTATCCTCGCGTCCATGACCGCGACCTCGCAAATCGGTCCCCTCGGACTCTCGATCGGCCAGCGCGCGCGGCGCACGCAGACCGTCACCGCGAAAGAAGTCGAGCTCTACGCGCAGATCACCGGCGACCGGAATCCGCTGCACTTCGACGCCGACTTCGCCAAGCGCACGCGCTTCGGGCGACTGGTCGCGCAGGGCGGCATCGCGGCGGGCATGCTCAACGCGCTGGTCGCGATGGATCTGCCCGGCGCGGGCACGGTCTTCATGAGCCAGTCACTCAAATATCTCGCGCCGACCTATCTGGGCGACACGCTGACGGCCGAAGTCGAGGTGCTTTCGCTCAAACCCGATAAGCCCGTCTGTCAGCTGCGGGTGACGATCACCAATCAGGACGGCACGGTCCTGCTCGAAGGCGAGTGCTGGACCTACACGATGCGCCCGAGCTGAGCGCGCCGCTCAGCTCTTCGCGAGCTCCTGTTCCTTCAGCACTCGTCTCAAGATCTTGCCCGAGGGCGTCTTGGGAATCGCGTCGACGAACTCGACCTCGCCCGGCACCTTGTAGTTCGCCAGGCGACCCTTCACGAAGGCCACGACGTCGGCCGCGGTGAGGCTCTGCCCCTTCTTGCACACCACGAAGGCCTTGGGAATCTCGCCGGCCTCCGCATGCGGCTTGCCGATGACCGCCGCGTCGGCGACCGCCGGATGCTCGATCAGCAGCGCCTCGATCTCGGCGGGAGCGATGCCGAATCCCTTGAACTTGATCATTTCCTTCTTGCGGTCACGGATGAAGAGATAGCCGCGCTCGTCGACGTAGCCGATGTCGCCGCTGTAGTACCAGCCATCGCGGAGCGCCGCGGCGGTCGCCTCGGGCGCACGCCAATAGCCACGCATGATCTGCGGCCCGCGGATGCAGATCTCGCCGACTTCGCCGGGGCCGAGCTCCTTGTCGCCGGTCTCGATGTCGACGACCTTGTGCACGGTGTCGTGCGCGAGCAGCCCCGCCGAGTCGACGACGTTCTGGCTCTCGTCGTGCACGGGGTTCACGTGGGTCAGCGGCGAGGCCTCGGTCATCCCGTAGCCCTGCAGCACCGGCACGCCGGTCAGCTGCTTGAAGCGGCGCGCGAGCTCGGGCGCGACCGGCGCGGCGCCGACCATCGTCGTCCTGAGGCTCGACAGGTCGTACTTCGACAGCTCGGGCCAGTTCGAGAGCATCAGCAACACCGGCGGGACCACGAAGAACAGCGTGATCCGATGACGCTGCACCAGCTCGAGACACTCGACCGGCTCGAACCGCTCCATCAAGACACACGTGGCGCCCGTGTGCACCGCGGCGCCCATCAGCATCGTGCCGTAGATGTGATAGAAGGGCAGGAACAACATCAGCCGGTCGCTGTCGCGCATGCGGATGCACGCGACGAACTGGATGTTGTTGGTGACGAGGTTCTTGTGCGTGATCATCACGCCCTTGGGGAGCCCCGTCGTCCCGCTCGAGTACGGCAGCGCCACCAGGTCGTCCTCGCCGATGTCGACCGGCGCCGGCGGCGTGGCCGGCCGGTTCGCGATCAGGTCGTTGAAGCTCCGCACGCCCGGCCGTGACGACTGGCCGGGGCCGACCGCGATCACGTGCTTGAGATGCGGCGCCCGCGCGCGCACCGAGTCCACGAGCGGCACCAGGCTCGCGTGGACCACGATCGCCACCGCCTCGGTGTCGTTCAGCTGATACTCGATCTCGCGCTCGCGGTACGACGGGTTCATGGGGCTCGCCACCGCGCCGACCCGCGCGATCGCGTAGAACGCGATGAGGTACTCGGGACAGTTCGTCGACAGGATGCAGACGCGATCGCCCTTGACCACGCCCAGCGCCGTCAGCGCGCGCGCGAAGCGGTTCGTGAGCGCTTCGAGCTCGCGGTAGGTCAGGCTCACCTGGCGGAAGACGACCGCGACGTTCTCGGGATGGCGCTCGGCGCCGTGCGTCAGCATCTGGTCGTAGCGCATGCGCGGATAGTCGAGCGGCGGGCGGAAGAACTCGATGCTCACAGCGTCCTCGCCCGCTCGCGCAAGGTGTACTTCTGCACCTTGCCGGTCGAAGTGGTCGGTAGCGCGCCGAAGACGACGGTCTTCGGGATCGCGAAGTGCGGCAGGTTGTCGCGGCAGAACGCGATCAGCTCCTCGGCCGTCGCCTGGCCGTCCGGACGCAGCTGCACGAATGCGCACGGCGTCTCGCCCCACTTCTCGTCCGGCCGCGCCACCACCGCCGACATCAGTACTGCCGGGTGCCGGTTGAGCGCAATCTCGACCTCGATCGAGGAGATGTTCTCGCCGCCCGAGATGATGATGTCCTTGGCGCGGTCCTTGACTTCCATGTAGCCGTCGGGGTGCTGCACTGCGAGGTCGCCGGTGTGGAACCACCCGCCCTCGAACGCGGTATCCGTCGCCGCTCGGTCTTTCAGATAGCCGAGCATGACGGTGTTGCCGCGCAGGAGCACCTCGCCGATCGTGCGCCCGTCCGCCGGCACCGGCCGGAGCGTCTTGGGATCGGCCACCATCTGGCCGTCGAGGGTCGGATAGCGCACACCCTGACGGGCGATCTTCTCGGCGCGCGCGGTGAGGTCGAGCTGCTCCCACGCTTCCTGCGGCGCGCACAGGGTCGACGGCCCGTGCACCTCGGTGAGCCCGTAGAGGTGCGTGACGTTGAAGCCCATTTCGCTCATCGCGCGGATCACCTTGGCGGGCGGCGACGAGCCGCCGGTCTGGAGCTCCACGATCTGCGGGAACCGTGTCCGCTGCTCCGGCGGCGTCTGGATCAGCATCGTGAGCACGGTCGGCGCCCCGCACATGTGGGTGACGCGCTCGCGGGCGATCAGCTGGAACACGAGCGGCGGGTCGACGCGGCGCAGGCAGACGTGCGTGCCGGCCATCGCCGTGACCGCCCAGGTGTAGCACCAGCCGTTGCAGTGGAACATCGGCAGGGTCCACAGATAGACCGCGCGCGGCGGCAGCGGCCACATCATCACGTTGCCGACCGACTCGAGGAATCCGCCGCGGTGGTGGTAGACGACGCCCTTCGGGTTCCCGGTGGTCCCGGAGGTGTAGTTCAAGGTGAGCGGCGCGCTCTCGTCGGCCGGCGGCGTCCATGCGAAATCGTCGGAGCCGGTAGCGAGGAACGCTTCGTACTCGATCTCGCCGAGGCGGTCGCCCGCGCCCTCGTACAGCACGTCGTCGACCTCGATCACCAGCGGCCGCTTGCGGAGCCTCTCGAGGGCGGGCCCGACCGTCCCGGCGAACTCCCGGTCGGTCAGGAGCACCTTGGCCTCGCCGTGCTCGAGGATGTAGGCGATCGTGCGCGCGTCGAGCCGCGTGTTGATCGTGTTCAGCACGGCGCCGGCCATCGGCACGCCGAAGTGCGCCTCGAGCATCGCCGGAACGTTGGGCAGCACCGCCGACACGGTGTCGCCCTGGCCGATGCCGCGCCGGGTGAGAGCCGAGGCCAGCCGGCGAGCGCGCAGATCGAAGTCGCGATAGACGATGCGCCGCGCGCCGTGGATCATCGCCACGCGGTCGGGATAGATCGACGCGGAGCGCGGCAGAAAACCCAGCGGGCTCAGCGGCGCGAAGTTCGCGGCCGCGCGGCCGAGGCCCTGCTGGAAGATGTTGCTTTCCGGATTCGCCATGCCGAATCCCCTCCTCAGGGGCCAGACCTTAGCGCGGCGTTCTTCGCCGGGCAAGCGGCTGGCCGCGGCGCGGGCGCCGCTGGCTCGGGATCGGGAGCGCCACTCTAGAGGCCGAGAACCTCCGTGCGCCGATGGCTCAGGGCCGGGAGGCTCTTGCGGATCTTGTCCTGATGCCCGAAGTCGAGCTCGGCGACCACCACGCCCTCGCCTTCGGGCGCGCGGGCCAGCACGGCGCCCCACGGATCGACGATCATCGCGTTGCCGTAGCACGCCAGGCCCGGCGGGTGCGAGCCGAACTGAGCCGCAGCCAGCACGAACACCTGGTTCTCGAGGGCCCGGGTGCGGACGAGCAGGTCCCAGTGATCCTTGCCGGTCTCGAACGTGAACGCGGACGGCGCGGTGATGATGCGCGCTCCGCCCGCGCCGAGCCGTCGATAGAGCTCGGGGAATCGCAGGTCGTAGCAGATCGTGAGCCCGACCGGCGCGTCGCCGAGCTTGGTCAGCACCACGTCCTCGCCCGGCGACATGGTGTCCGATTCGCGATAGCGATTGCCCTCGACGTCGACGTCGAACAGATGGAGCTTGCGGTAGCGCGCAACGATCGAGCCGTCGGCCTCGAACGCCAGGCACGTATTGAAGTAGCGCTCCTGTCCCGCGACCGATTCGAGAAAGCTGCCGCCGACGATCCGCAGGCCGCGCTGTCGCGCCACTCCCGCCAGGAGCTCCGAGGTCGGGCCGGGAATCGCTTCGGCCGCCTCACGGTGGCCGCGGCGACGCCCGAGATACGTGAAGAGCTCGGGCAGCACCGCCAGCTCGGCGCCTCGATCGGCGGCCTCGCGCAGCAGTCGCTCCGCCGTTGACAGGTTCTGCGCCTTGTCCTCCGCGCTGTTCATCTGCACGACCGCGACGCGCATCTCGTGACTCCTTGTCGATCGGGTAAGAGATCCCCGCCTGAATCCGCGGGTAATCGCCAGTAGTCATAACACATGAGGGGAGGAATATGCGCTCCCCCTCGCTTGACAATCCAACCACGGCCCGTAAGATGGGCGGGCTCATGGCTCTGCAACATCGAAAGCGTTAGCTCGGCTCTTCTTCCCGCGCGGGTGATGCGCCCGCGCGACTGGGTGCTGTGTCTTCAAACCGCTTTCGAGGTGACATCATGAGCCGCAGATTTCGCGCCGGTATCGTCGGCGCCACGGGCATCGCAGGTCAGCAGTTCGTCGTCGCCCTGCAGCGTCATCCCTGGTTCACCATCGAGCGCCTCGCCGCGTCGGAGCGCTCGGCGGGCAAGCGATTCGGTCAGGCGCTGCTCGATCCCAAGACGGGCGCCCGACGCTGGTGGTGCGCCGAGGAGCCGGCGGCGGACGTCCTGGCTATCCCCGTCGAGAACGGCGATACCTTCGATCCCGAGGGGCTCGACGTCGTGTTCTCGGCGACGGAAGCCGACGTCGCGCGGGCCCAGGAGCCGCGCTTCGCGAAGACGACGCCTGTGCTCAGCACCGCGTCGGCCTTTCGCGACGAGCCGGACGTGCCGCTGCTGGTGCCGAACGTGAACATGGACCACGCCGCGCTGATTCACCGGCAGCGGGAGACGCGAGGCTGGAAGGGTTTCGTCGTGCCGATCCCGAACTGCACGGTGACCGGACTCGTCATCACGCTCAAGCCTCTGGCCGATCTGTTCGGGCTCGGCTCGGTCATCGTGACCTCGATGAACGGAATCTCGGGCGCGGGGCGCTCGCCCGGTGTCATGGGGCTCGACATCGTCGACAACCTGATCCCGTTCATCCCGAAGGAAGAAGAGAAGGTGCAGACCGAGTGCCGCAAGATCCTCTCCGAGCACCCGGCGGAGATCAGCGCCACGTGCACGCGGGTCAACGTGCTCGAGGGGCACACCGAGTCGGTGTTCGCCTCGCTCCGCCGCCGCGCGTCGGTCGCCGACGTCAAGGACGCCTTCGCGTCCGCCCGCAACGAGGTGCTGAAGCTCGGGCTCCCCACGGCGCCGGCGGAATGGATCAAGGTCCACGACGACCCCTTCCGCCCGCAGCCGCGTCTCGACCGCGACAACGGTGAGGGCATGACGACAACCGTCGGGCGAATCCGCGAGGACAACGTGCTGCCCAACGGCGTGAAGTACATGCTGGTGAGCCACAACACGCGGATGGGCGCAGCCGCCGGCGCCGTGCTGGTGGCGGAATATCTTGCGGTCAAGGGCTACCTCGACGCATGAGCGACGAGTTCTCCGTCGACGACGTCGCGCGCTACTGGAACAGCAACGCTGACGCATGGGCCGAGCAGGTGCGCCGCGGGGCGGACGTGGCCCGCGAGTGGCTCAACAACCCCGCGTTCCTTGAGCTCGTCGGCGACGTGCCCGGCCGGCGGGTGCTCGACGCGGGGTGCGGCGAGGGCTACAACACGCGCATTCTCGCCCGCCGCGGCGCTCGGATGACCGGCGTCGATCTCTCGGAGCGGATGACGCGCTGGCCCGCGAGGAAGAACGCCGTGAGCCGCTCGGGATCGACTACGTGCGGACGTCGTACACCGATCTGACCGCGTTCGACGACGCGAGCTTCGACGCCGTGGTCGCCTTCATGTCGATGATGGACGGCCCCCGATTCGACCTCGCGATGCGCGAGGCCTTTCGCGTGCTCCGCCCCGGAGGCTTTCTGGCTTTCAGCATCACGCATCCGTGCTTCATCACGAAGGGCTCCCGGTGGATCCGCGACGCCCAGGGCGTGAAGATCGAGTGGGTGGTCTCGGGCTATTTCGACCCGTCCGGGTGGGTGGAGCAGTGGCGCTTCACGGACGCGCCCGCGGACGCCGTGGCGTTCAGCTCGCCCCGCTTCGACCGCACCCTGTCCGAATACGTCAACACGCTCATCGGCACCGGCTTCGTCCTCGAGCGGATCGAGGAGCCTCGGCCGTCGGAGGAGTACTGCCGCGTGCATCCGAGCCAGCGCGGCTGGCGCGACCATGCCGGGGTCTTTCTCTACTTCCGCGCGACGAAGCCGCCCGCGGCCCAGGCGTGACCGCGCGGGCTAGAGGCGGGGCGCGACCCGCTCCACCGCTTGAGCCGAGGTGATCACGGGGATCACCTCCATGTCCGCCACATCGCTCCAGTGCGTGATCCACTCGTCGATGAGCCGGCGATCGTCGCACTCCATGACCTGATAGCACCGGCCCATGTCGGTCGTCACCCAGCTCGAGATGTACTTGAGGCCCTCAGGGGCCTGGCGTCCCTTGTCGCGAAACCGGCGATACACGGGCACCGGATCGCCGTTCTTGAAGCTCTCGATGATCATGTAGAGCATTCGGCGCTTCTCCGTTTCGGCTGCGGCGTGGGAGCTCGCGCCGACTCAGCGCACGAGGCCCGCGCGGCGCGGCAGGAACAACGTCAGCTCGGGAAACAGGATCAGGATCAACAGGCCGATGAACAGCGAGACGAGATACGGCCAGTACGCGCGGAAGTGGCGGCCGATCGAGACATCCGCGAAGCGCAGCGCCATCAAGAGCCCCACGCCGATCGGCGGCAGGAAGAGCCCGATGCCGACGGCCGCGGTGAGCACGGTGGCGAAGTGGACGGGGTGGATGCCGATCTGCTTGGAGATCGGGAACACGACCGGGATCAGCACGACGGCGGCCGGCAGCCCCTCGAGCACCATGCCGAACAGCATGACCAGCACCGAGACCGCGACCAGGAACAGCCACGGCGTCGAGTAGAGCGGCGACAGGATCTCGCCCAGCAGCGCGGGCACGCCCAGCATGCCCATGAGGAACTGATAGATGCTGGCGACCGCGAGCAGGAAGATGACCGCCGCGGTGAGCAGCGCGGTCTCGTGCAAGAGGCCCCACATCTCGCGCACGGTGACGTTCTTGTAGTAGAAGATCGCGGCCGCCACCGCGTACGCAGCGACCAGCGCGCCGGCCTCGGTCGCCGTGAACACGCCGAAGAAGAATCCCAGCACGATCACGACCGGAACTACCAGCGGCACGAGCGACGCGCGAAACGCGACGCCGAGGCTCGCCCAGCTGGGCAGCTCGTCCTTGGGCCAGCCGAGCCGATGCGCCTGCACGAAGATGACGACCATCAGGCACGCGGCGGTGACGGCGGCCGGGATGAAGCCGCCGAGGAAGATCGCGACGACCGACGTGTCCATGATCTGGCCGAGGACGATCATGAAGATCGCCGGCGGCACCAGGATGCCCATCGCCGTCGCGGAGGCCACCAGCGAGGCGGCGTGCTCGGGCTTGTAGCCGGCGCGCAGCATCGGCGGCGTCAGCATTGAGCCGATGGCCGACACGTCCGCGATCGTCGAGCCGGAGATCCCCGAGAAGAAGTACTCGGCGAGCACCACCGACATGCCGAGCCCACCGCGCACCCAGCCGACCAGACCACGCGCCAGGTTCACGAGCGCGTAGGACATTCCGCAGCGCTCCATGAGGGCGCCCGCGAAGACGAACGTCGGCACCGCCAGGAGCACCCAGCTCTGCGAGCCCGCCACCAGCGCCGACGGCAGCTTCTGCAAGGAGAAGTTGCCGAGCGCCAGGCCGATGATGCCGGAGAGCCCGAGCGCGAAGACGATCGGCGTCGAGAGCGCCACCAGCACCACGAACGCGATGACGACCGAGGCGACCATCGGCCTAGGCCGAGCCGCCCGCGAGCTGACCCCAGTGTCCGCGGCCGGCCACCACGTCCGACAGCGCGATCAGTCCGTAGACGACCATCAGGACGCCGCCGGCAACGGACGAGAGATAGAGCCAGCGCAAGTTCAGCACGAGCGCCGGCGAGAACGACTGGCTGTTCAGCTCGGCCACCTGCCAGCCGTAGACGGCCACCAGCGCGCCGAACGCGACGATCAAGACACAATGCGCGACGACGATCGCGCGGCGCAGCGGCGCCGGGAACCGCTCGATCAGCAGATGCACGGAGAAATGGATCCCGCGCCGAATGCCGACGGCGGCGCCGACGAACGTGAGCCAGGCGAGCGACCACTCGCCGACTTCCTCGACCCAGAAGAACCGGATCGACGGCAGGTCGAACGTGGCGGAGACCCACGTCATCACGTAGCGGAGAAAGACGCCGACGAGCATGTCGACGATGACGACGACCATCAGGACCGTGATGAAGACGTCCGGGATCGCTCCGAGCCACGACAATCGCGCGCGCATGGCGCGCGAATGGTAAAGTTGCCCCGCCTCGCAGTCAAGCGAACGAGGGAGGACGGTCATGCGCGGACGACTGTTGGCGGCGGCAATACTAGTGTTGGCGACGGTCGCGATGTCGGGCGGCCCGAACCCGGCTTCCGGGCAGGCCAAGCCCGGGGCGAAGAAGCTCGACCTGGCGCACGTGACGCCACCGCCCGAATCCAGCGGGGTCACGTTCAAGTGGATGTGCGAGGAGCTGACCAAGCGCTCCGGCGGGAGCCTCAACGCCGTGTTTCACGGCGGCACGCTCCTGACCAAAGAGCTCGAGATCATGGACGCGGTGAAATCGGGCAACATCGCGATGGGCAGCCCGGCCGGTGCGGCGTGCACCGTCTTCCCCGAGATGTGCGTGTTCTTGACGCCGTTCCTGGTCCGCGACTACCAGCACGCCTACGCCATGTTCAACGGCGAGATCGGCAAGAATCTCGACGAGACCTTCCAGAAGAAGTACAAGCTGAAGGTCGTCTTCTTCTACGACTACGGCTTCCGCCACTTCTGGAACAACAAGCGCCCCATCACCACGCCGGCCGATCTCAAGGGGCTCAAGATGCGCGTCCAGCAGGGCCGCGTCTTCGCCGACACCGTGAACGGCCTCGGCGCCAGCGCGGTGCCGATGCCGTGGGGCGAGGTGATCCCGGCCGCTCAGCAGGGCGTGATCGACGGCGCCGACCTGCCGGTGGTGAACATCAACGCGCTGAAGGCGTACGAGGTCGCGAAGTACGCGTCGATGACCTATCACAACTACGGACCGACCGTGCTCGTGATGAACCTGGATCTCTTCAAGAGCCTGACTCCCGAGCAGCAGAAGCTGGTGCTCGAGGTCGGCCGCGAGGCGCAGGCCAAGGTGCGCCAGCTGACCGAGTCGGTCGACAACTTCCAGAAGGCCAAGGAGATCCTCGAGCCCAAGGGCATGAAGGTGAACCAGGCCGACGTGGCCTCGTTCCGCAAGATGGCTGAAGAAAAGATCTGGCCGCCCTACCGGCAGCAGTACGCCGAGATGTGGGACAAGATCGTCAGTACGCGCTAGCCAACCAAGCAAGGAGAGTTGCAATGGCCGTGACCGTCGGTTTCATCGGTGTCGGAAACATGGGCAACCCCATGGCCGCCAACGTGCTGAAGGCGTTCCCGATGATCGTCTTCGACATGAATGCCAAGGCGATGGAAAACCTCATCCAGGGCGGCGCCAAGCGCGCCGGCTCCGCGCGCGAGGTCGTCGAGAATGCCGAGATCGTCTTCACCTCGCTGCCGGCCTCGCCGGACGTCGAGGCGATCTATCTCGAGGCGGGCGGACTCGTCGATCGCGCCAAGCCCGGCACGATCCTGATCGATCTCAGCAGCGTGCTGCCCTCGACGCCGCGCAAGATCGAGCCTCGCGCGAAGGCCCGCGGCGTGCATTTCCTCGAGGCGCCGGTGAGCGGCGGCGTCAGCGGCGCTCGCGCCGCCACCCTGGCGATCATGGTCGGCGGCGAGGCCGAGCCGCTGCAGCGCGCGACGCCGGTTCTCAAAGCGATCGGCCCGAACATCTTCCACGTGGGCCCGGTCGGCGCCGGCAACACCGTCAAGGCGATCAACAACATGTGCGCGTCCGTCAACTCGTGCGCCATGATGGAGGGCCTGGCCCTCGGCGTGAAGGCCGGCCTCGACCCGATGATGGTCTACCAGGTGGTCAAGGCCAGCAGCGGCGGCAGCAAGGCGATCGAGCGCATCCCGACCGCGCTGATCCCGCGCAACTTCGAGCCGGGCTTCAAGGTCGCGCTGATGAACAAGGACCTCGATACGTTCAACACGATCGCCAAGGAGCTGCACGTCCCGGTCAGCTTCGCGAACGTCGCGCAGCGCTATCAGCAGGCGGCGCTGGCCGCCGGACTCGGCGAGCAGGACACGAGCGTGATCATGACGGTCATCGAGCGCCTGGCCGCGGTGAAGGTGTCGGACGGCAAGTAGGCGAGCGCCTACTCGTAGAAGGCGGGCGCGTACTTCAAGCGCTCGCTCTGCGGCTTGTCGTGATTGATCCACAGCTGGGCCTTGCGTTCCTCGAGCAGCGCGGCGATGCGCTCGAGGGACGCCAGGGTCTGGGCGCGGTTGAAATTCATCGACGGCACGCGCCGGTGTGTCCAGTTGTCCTGAAAGTGCACCGCGTCGCCGGTCAGCAGTAGCGCGCCGGTCTTCGGCAGGTTCACCAGCAGCGACTGGTGGCCCGGCGTGTGGCCCGGCGTCGAGATGATCTTGATGCTGCCGTCGCCGAACACGTCGTGATCCCCCGCGAGTTTCTTGATGATCTGCGTCGACGCGAAGGCCGGCTTGGCGGGGCCGGCCATCGCCCAGTCGTACTCGGCAGCCTGGATCAGGACGGTCGCCGACGGAAACAGCGCGATGTTGCCGACGTGATCGCCGTGCGTGTGCGAGACCGCTACGTACGTGACGTCGGCCGGCTTGAGTCCGATCTGCTCGAGCTGCGCCGCGAGCGTTTTCGTCCGCCGATACGTGATGGCGCCGTTGGCGACGACCATGCCGTCCGGCATCGCGGCGACCGCGTCGGGGATGCCGGTGTCCCACAGCACAATGCCCTTGTCGTGCCGGATCAGATAGCAGTTGTCGGAGAACTCGATCGGCTTGCCCTGGTTGATGCCGGGCGACCAGCGCGACTGGTCCTTGCCGATGTTCTGGCCGCAGTCGAACACGTAGAGCTTGTCGATTCCGGGCGCCGCGGCCCCGATCCCGACGACGGCTGCCACCAAAAGCGCCAACGCCAGCGCCGTGATTGCCTTGCCGGTCATAGGTAGGCTCCTCTGCCGCAACACTGTACCGATGCGCTCTCCACCGTACAACGCTGCTCACCGCAAAACGCCGCGCCACGCCGAACGACGGGCGCGCTTGGCTCAGTGCGGGTTGCCGACCGCACGCACCTTGCGGGGCGCCGCGATCCAGATGGCCAGCGCCGACAGCACCGAGCCGGCGATCGCGATCCAGAACGCCGGCGTGTAGCTGCCGGTGAGATCGTACAGCGCGCCGGCCACCCACGGACCGGCGGCGCCGCCGCCGATCGCGGTCAGCATGAGCGTACCGAACACCGAGCCGTAGTGGCGGCCCTCGAAGATCTCGGCGGGGATCGCGCCGATCACGGACGTCAGGCCGTAGCCCAGCATCCCCTGCGAGACGACCATGACGTAGAGCAAGGTCACGGTCGGCGCGTGAGGCAGCGCCAGCAGTGCCAGCAAGCACAGCACGAAGCCGAGGCTGCCGACCGTCCAGACCCACTCGCGCCCGATCCGGTCGGAGAGATAGCCGAGCACGATCTGGCCCGGAACTCCGAAGAGGCTCACGAGCCCGAGGGCCCAGCCGGCGAGCGACGGGCTGAACCCGACCTCGACGAGGTATTTCGTCTGGTGAACCTGCACGGCGTACCAGGCGAAGAGCCCGAAGAAATATGCGACGCCGATCCACCAGAAGCGGCTCGTCCGGATGGCGCGGGCCAGCGTCCAGTCGACCGACGCCCACGCCGCGTCGACGACATTCGTTCGGCGCGGGCCGGACGCGCCGCTCGGCGCGACATCGCCGTCGGGCCGCAGGCCGATGTCCTCCGGTCGTCGCTTCAAGACCAGGTTCAATGGCGCGAGGATGCCGAGCACGAGTAGCGCCAGCGCCCAGCAGGCGGCGCGCCACCCGGTGTGCGCGATGAGCGACTGCAGCCACGGCAGCAGCACGATCGAGCCGAGACCGACGCCGGAGAACGCCAGGCTCAGCGCCAGCCCGCGCCGGCGCACGAACCAGTTCGGAAGAAACAGCGATTGGCCCGTGTAGCCCAGACAGTTGGCACCGCCGCCCACCAGCACGCCGAGCGTCGCGTAGAGATGCCACGGTCGGCTCACCAGCGGCGCCAGCATCAGGCCGATCGCCATCACGATCACGCCCATCTCGATCACGACGCGCGGGCCGCGGCGGTCCATCAGCCGTCCGACGAGCGGGCTCAGGAATGCCGAAACCAGGAAGCCGAACGAGAACGCGCCGGCGGTGACGCCGCGATCCCAGCCGAACTCGTCGAGGATCGGCGGGAACAGCAGCGAGAACGCCGTGCGCGCGTTGACGCCGATCGCCATGGTGACGAAGCCGGCGGCGACGATGATCCAGCCGTAGAAAAAGGGCAGCGCGGGTCTCGTTCGGCGGCTCAGCGGATCAGGTTCAGCGGCGGCTCTCCTCGCGCGGTCCGGCCGATGTTCTCGGCGATCAGCGTGGCCCGGGCCTCCAGCATGCCTTCGGTCCAGCCGGACACGTGCGGCGTCATCATCACGTTGGGCAGCTCGTGGAAGAGCCGCCGACCCGGAAAGGTCGGCTCAGCGCTCCTCGGATATTGATACCAGACGTCGAGCGCGGCTGCCGCGATGCGCTGGTCGCGCAGCGCCTGATAGAGCGCGTCCTCGTCGATGATCTCGGCGCGTGCGACGTTGACCAGCATGGCCGTCTTCTTCATGAGCCCGAGCTCCCGAGCGCCGATCAGACCTCGCGTCTCTTCGTTCAGCGAGAGCGTGACCGCCAGATAGTCGGCGCGACGCAAGACGGGGTCGAGCATCTCCTTGCCGCCCAGCAGCGAGAGCCCGTCGGCTTCGGATCGCGTCACGTCGCGCCGGATCGCACAGACGTCCATGTCGAACGCCCGGGCGCGACGCGCCAGGGCCTGCCCGATCCGCCCGTAGCCGAGAATGCCGAGCGTCTTGCCCGCCATCTCCGGCCACGGCGGCGGCGCCGCGCCGCCGACCCCCCACTGGCTCTCCCAGATGCCTCGCCGAAGCGACGCATCGATCCGGCCGAAGCTGCGCGTCAGCGCCAGCATCGCGCCGATCACGTACTCGGCGATACCGACCTCGTGCCCGTACGCATTCGCGAGCGCGGCTCCCGCGGGCAACGCCGACTGGTCGATACGATCGAGCCCGGCCCCTGGGACCTGAACGAGCTTCAGGTTCTTGGCCGCCGCTGCCATCTGGCGATTGAAGGCCAAGGTGACCAACACCTCGACGTCGGCGAGCCGCGAGACGATCCCGGCTTCGTCGCCCGTGATCACGTCGCACGGCGCGGCCAGGCGGGCGCGGACGGACGGCTCGAGCGTGGTCGAGAAGGTTCCGGCGAAGGCGACTCGTAGCATGGTGTCTCCCCGGGTTGCATCGTCTCCGCGCGCGCCCGGCAGGTCAATTACTCACGAGGTAAAGCCCGGATGACTCCGCCGCGGGGCCTGTGTATGCTTTCTCCCAAATCGAGCTCCTGGGGGTGCGGCGATGCCGCTCAACGGATCGACTGAGGCTCGAAAGCTCCCCGTCGTCGAGAAAGCGGCGGCTCAGGCGCTCGCGCAGCCGTCGGGTGCTCCAGTCGGCCGGTAGCGGCTTCACGGTCGCCGCGCGCGGCGCCTCGAGGACGGGTCTCCTCGTCCTCTTGCTGGTGACAGCGACCGCTTGCAGTCCGTCCATCTACGGCTGGACGGTGAGGACGTCCGCCACACCCCAGGCCGCATCGTTCAGCCCATGGGCGCTGGCGCGTGAGCCCGTCGCGATCTTCGAGGCGCACGCGCCCGGCGGCCTGCGCGGCAACGAGCTCGGTCTCTCGTTCTATCTGGCGGACATCCTCAAGACCCTGACGCCGGAGTTCAAGGTGGTCTCGCCGCAGGACACCGCGACACGGATCAACACGCGCGGCCTCGCGGCCGAATACGTCCGCATGCGAACGGATTACGAGCAGACCAACATCCTCGAGGCGAGCGCCCTCAAGAAGCTCGGCGCTGCCGTCGAGGCACGCTACGCCTTTCAGCCGCGGCTGGTGTCGTTCACGCAGACGATGACCGAGCGCTGGAAGTTTGCCGATTTCCGCATCGTGCAGACGCGCTCGAGTATCCTTCGGCTCGCGCTCCAGCTGTGGGACACGCACACCGGCGAGCCGGTCTGGGCTTCCGTCGCCGAGGCCATTGTGTCGAGTGAGGTCATTCTGCAGGACCCGGTCTTTCTCGAAGACGCGGCGCGCGTCGCGCTCGGGGGCCTGCTGGCCGATTTTCTCCGCGGGAGGACCGCGACCACCTACACGCCGCTGAACAGGGCCGTCGACTCGCTGATCCGACGACCACCGCAGCCGGAAGAGGAGCAAGAAAAGAAGTGAGCTTTCAAGCCGTCGACTATCTCGTGCATTTCTCGAACATCTTGCTGCTGGTCTCGTACTCGGTGCGCGACATGCTGTGGCTGCGCTGGTTCGCGGTGGCCGCGGCGCTCACCAACATGCCGTACTTCCTGCTTCAGCACACCGTGCTATGGCCGCCGATTCTCTGGGCGTCGGTGTTCACGGTCATCAACCTCTATCAGATCTCGCGCATCTATCTCGAGCGCCGGCCGGTCGTGCTGTCCCGAGACGAGCAGCGGCTCTACGAGCTCGCGTTCCGGTCGCTGCGGCCGCGCGAGTTTCTTTCGCTGACCCTCATCGGCGAATGGAGAGACGGCGCGGTCGGCGACCGCGTGTTGACCGAGGGTGAGCCGGTCTCGCGCCTCTGCATCTCGATAGCCGGCAACGCCGAGGTGCGCAAGCAGGGCAAGTCGGTCGGGACGCTCGAGCCCGGACACATCATCGGGACAGCCATCGCCATGGCGGGAGCTCCATCGCCGGTCGAGGCCACGTTCGCCGAGCCCGCGCGCTACATGGCCTGGCCGCTCGCGAGCCTGCGGACGTTCATGGACAAGCGACCGGATCTGCGGATCGCCCTGCAGGGGCTGGTGAGCCGCGACCTCGCCGGAAAGCTGGAGCGTCTGTTGCCGCAGTGATCGACGGCGCCGGTCACGCGGTCAAGTTGCGGCGTCCCTTGCGCACGCTATCGAACGCGCGACCTTCTGGATCCGCGCCTGCGGAACCGCTAGACGCCGTCGGCATTACCTCCGAGGTAATTGTTGCCTGCCGCTGTCCGCGTATAGTGGCTCGTGTGAGCGACGGTAAGAGCGCGCGACGTCATCTCCGCGCCGCCCGACCGAGCACCGTCGGCCGGCTCCTCAGGCAGTGGCGCGAGCGGCGGCGTATCAGCCAGCTCAGCCTGGCGCTCGAAGCCGAGATCTCGACGCGGCACCTGAGCTTTCTCGAGACCGGCCGCACGCAGCCGAGCCGCGAGATGGTCCTGCTCCTGGGCCGTGTGCTCGAGGTGCCGCTGCGTGGTCGCAACGAGCTGCTGACCGCGGCCGGCTACGCGCCGGTCTATCGCGAAACGGGCCTGGACGCGCCCGAGATGGCGCAGGTGAAGCAAGCGCTCGGCTTCATGCTGCGGCAGCAAGAGCCGCTTCCCGCGATGGTGCTCGACCGGCACTGGAACATCCACATGACCAACGACGCGATGGGCAAGGTGATGGGGCTGTTCCTCGATCCCGCGGCGACGGCCGAGCTTGGCCCGCCGAACGCGATGCGCCTGTCGTATCACCCCAAGGCGCTGCGACCGTACATCGTCAACTGGGAGTCGACCGCGGCGTCCTTCATCCAGTGGCTCCACCGCGATTTCCTGCGCACGGGCGATGCCGAGACGCGCAAGCTGCTGGACGAGCTCCTGTCCTATCCCGACGTGCCCAAGCAGTGGCAGCTGCTCGACCTCGACGCCTCGACGGCGCCGTTTCTCGCGATCGAGCTCAAGAAGGGTGACGTGCGCTTCAACTTCTTCACCGTGCTCGCGAGCCTCGGCACGCCCTACGACATCACGCTGCACGAGCTTCGGATCGAATGCTTCTTCGCGGCCGACCCGGCGACCGACGCGGCTCTCCGCCGGCTCTGACGCCTCGGCGGCGCGGACGCCCACGCGCGCCGCTCAGCGCTCCACGCTCAAGGTCACCGTTGCGCGTAAGGTTTCGCCGGGCGCAAGGATGCGCATCCCGGTGTCGGTGCGACCTGTCGCGGCCAGATTGAACGCGTCGGTGATGTGGCTCACCGGCTCGGCGCAGAAGAACGGCCGTCCGGGCGGCGTGTAGACCACCAGAAAGTCGAGCGGCGGCTCGGCCGTCATGATCAGCCGCACGCCTTCTTCGGGCCGCTCGATCACCGCGCGGCGGCGCCATCCCGTGAAGCAGTTGTCCAGCGCGACGGCGTCGACCTTCACGCCGCGCGTCGGGTCGAGCTCCGGCAGCGGGGCGCTCAGCGTGGTCGGCATGACCTCGTCGTCGGTCAGCCACATCGCCTCGACGCTCGCGGTCAAGGTCGCTCGCGGCGTGCGCACGAAGTACGGATGCCAGCCAAGCCCGACCGGCATCGCCGCATCGCTCTCGTTCGTCAAGCTGAGCGCGACCGACAGGCTCCTCTCGCCGAGCGCAAAGCGCTGCCGTACGCGATACGTCCAGGGCCACGAGTCAGCCCCGTGGTGATACTCGAGCGTGGCCTCGCGCTGACCGACCTCGAGCGGTGTCCAGCTGACTTGCCAGCCATGACCGTGGATGCTGTGGTGCTCGGGTGGGCGATTGAGCGGAAGCGTGACCTTGCGCCCCTGGAACGAGAAGCGGCCGGCGCGGATTCGGTTCGAGTACGGCACGAGCGGAAACGCGGCGGCCAGGAAGCGATCGCCCTGCCCCGGCGCCGTCCACGGCCGCAGCAGGTCCAGCGACCTGCCTCCGTCATCGATCCAGTAGCGCGCCACGGCGCCGCCGGCCGCAGGCGCCAGCACGAGCCCAGCGCCGCCGGCGCGCAGGGTGATAAGGTCCACGCCGGGAGGATGCCATGATCCGAACCGCGTCGTACCCGAGCCTCGAAGCCCGCGTCGCCCTCGTGACCGGCGGCGGCAGCGGCATCGGCGCGTCGATCGTCGAGCATTTGTGCGCCCAGCGCGCCCGGGTCGCGTTCGTGGACATCGATCGCGCGTCGAGCGAGGCCCTCGTGAAGACCATCGCGGACCGCGGCCATCCGGCGCCGACGTTCATCCCGTGCGACGTGCGCGATATCGCGGCGCTCCAGACGGCGGTCGGCGAGGTGCGGAGTCGTCTGGGCGCGATCCGCGTGCTGATCAACAACGCGGCCCACGACGAGCGTCATGCGATCGAGCGCGTCACGCCCGAGTACTGGGACGATCGCTTCGCGGTCAATCTGCGCCATCAGTTCTTCGCCGCCCAGGCGGTCGCGCCGGACATGGCGGCGGCGGGCGGCGGCTCGATCGTCAACTTCGGCTCGACGTCGTGGCTGGTCGGCCAGGGCGGGATGCCCGCGTATCTGAGCGCGAAGGCGGCGGTGGCCGGCCTGACGCGGGCGCTGGCCCGCGACTTCGGCCCCATGAACATCCGGGTCAACTGCATCGTGCCCGGCTGGATCATGACCGAGCGGCAGATCAAGCTCTGGCTCACGCCCGAAGGCGAGCAGGAGCTCATGCGGCGTCAATGTCTCAAGCGAAAGCTCTATCCCGAAGACATCGCGCGCGTGGTGCTGTTCTTCGCCGCGGACGATAGCTCGGCGTGCACGAGCCAGAGCTACATCGTCGACGGCGGGTGGGTGTGAGTCATGACAGGACCACGCACGGCAGGACAGGTCGACGCCGAGAAGAGCCCCGCCGCGATCTGGAAGCCGCTCGACGCGCGGGCCGTCACGATCGACGGCGGCGTGTGGGCGCGCGCGCAGGCGGTCAACCGCGACGCGGCGATTCCACACGGCTACCGCATGCTGGAGAAGGCCGGCAACTTCGAGAACCTCCGGATCGCCGCCGGTCGCTCGAGCAGCCAGTATCGCGGGCCGGTCTTCATGGACTCTGACGTCTACAAGTGGCTGGAGGCCGCCGCGTGCGAGATGGCGCGCGTGCCGAGCCCGTCCTTGCAGGCGACGTGCAACGAGGTGATCGATCTGGTCGCGGCGGCCCAGGGTGCCGACGGCTATATCAACTCGCACTACACGGTGGTCGAGCCAGAGAAGCGCTGGACCGACTTCGCGCACGGCCACGAGCTCTACTGCTGTGGGCACCTGATCCAGGCGGCGGTCGCGTATCGCCGTGCGACCGGTGACGATCGGCTGCTCGCGATCGCCGGGCGCTTCGTCGACTATCTGCATGCGCGCTTCGGCCCCGGACGGCGCGTGGCCACACCCGGACACCCCGAGATCGAGCTGGCGCTGGCCGAGCTTTACCGGGAGACCGGCGAGCGCCGTCATCTCGATCTCGCCGCGTTCTTCCTCGAGCATCGCGGACACGGCTGGCTGGGACCCGGCCGCTTCAATAGCCCGGTCTCGTTCCAGGACCGCGTGCCCGTGCGCCAATCGACGACGGTCGAGGGCCACGCCGTGCGCGCGCTCTATCTCACGACCGGTGTCGCCGATCTCTATCTCGAAACAGGCGACAAGGCGCTGCTCGAGACCCTCGACACGCAGTGGCGCGACATGGTCGAGGGCAAGCTCTACCTCACCGGCGGCGTCGGCGCCCGGCACCACTCGGAGGCGTTCGGCCACCCGTACGAGCTGCCGAACGATCTCGCCTACTGCGAGACGTGCGGCGCGATCGCGAGCGTGATGTGGAGCTGGCGCATGCTGCTGGCGACCGGTGAGTCGCGCTTCGCCGATCTCATCGAGCGCACGCTCTACAACGCGATCCTCTCGGGCGTCTCGCTCGCCGGCGATCTCTACTTCTACGTGAACCCGCTGGCGAGCAACGGCGACGCCGAGCTCCTGAGCCGCGGCGGCAATCGCCGGAAGGAATGGCACCTGGTCGCCTGCTGTCCGCCGAACATCATGCGTACGTTCGCGGCGCTCGGTCACTACTTCGCGACCCGCGATGCATCGGGGCTGCAGATCCATCTCTACGGGCCGGCACGGATCGCTGCCGATCTCACGGCTGGCAGCGTTGCGGTTCGCATGGAGAGCACGTATCCCTGGGACGGCAAGGTGCGGCTGACCATCGACGACCCGGGGGTGAAGCCGTGGATCCTCAGCCTCCGCGTGCCGGCGTGGTGCAAGGGCGCCGGCGCCACGCTCGACGGCCGGGCCGTCGGCACGCTCGCCGCCGGCGGCTACCTACGGATCGAGCGCGCGTGGAAGCGAGGCGACGTCGTCGAGCTGGACCTGCCGATGCCGGCGCGGCTGACCGAGGCGCATCCGCGGATCGAATCGACACGGGGATGCGTGGCGATCGAGCGAGGACCACTCGTGTACTGCCTCGAGACCGCCGACAACCCGGACGGCCATGTCGCGGATCTCGAGATCGATACGGCCGCGCCGCTCGAATCGGTGTGGGCGCCGGATCGTCTGGGAGGCGTCGTGCTCGTGAAGGCCGCCGGCTGGGCCGTCGACACGCGGCCGTGGGCGAATCAGCTCTATCGCCCGGTCGGCGCGCCCGCGGCGTCACGGCGCCGCGTGGCGCTCACCGCCGTGCCCTACTACGCCTGGGCGAACCGCGAGCCCGGCGCGATGCGTATCTGGATTCCGCGCGCCACGGCCTAGCGAACCCCCGGCGGCACGTCGCGAATTCGTGCTCGCGCAGGCCGGCGAGCTACGCGTGCGCCGCCGGCTGAGTCGCCGCGTAGCGGGGCATCACCTCGGTCGCGAAGAGCTCGATCGAGCGCATCGCGTCGGCGTGTGAGATGTCGCCCCACTGGAACGAGCAGACGAAGTAGTTCGCGCCGGTCGCTACGTACTCGTCCATGTACTCGAGCACCTCGCGTGGCGTGCCGGCCAGCGCGACGCCGCCGATCCGGTTGGGATGCGAGCCCTGCTTCACCTGGTCGAAGCGCTCCAGCTCCGCATCGATGTCCCGGCGCATCTCGCGTGTCGGCAGCCCCTTGGGGCGCTCGCCGACGAAGCCGAACGAGCCGTCCTTGGCCTGCATGAACTGGGTGAGCCCGCGCTTCTCGGCTTCGAGCCGCCGCGGCGCGGCGAGGTTCCAGCGATACTTCTCCCACGCGGGCTGCGCGATCCGCATCGCATCTTCGTTCGTCTCGGCCACGACCAGATGGACGACCAGGCCGATCATCGGCTCCTGCCCCTGCACCGTCAGCGTGCCGGAGCCCTGATGCTCCTCCCACGCGGCGCGATACCGCGGGACGGCGACGGCGAGCCCGTCGATCGAGCCCACGATGATCGTGTGCATGCCTTCCATCGCCGCCGTCACCGGATTGCGCATGTACCAGAGCGGCGGATACGGCTTCTGCAGCGGCCGCAGGTACATCGGCAGGTTCTCGAAGCTGTGAAAGTGTCCGGAGTACGTCAGGAGGTCGTGACTGAGCCCCTCGCGGATGATCGTCAAGGTTTCGCGATAGCGCGCGTAGTTGATCTCGGGATCGGCCTCCTGGCCCCAGAAGAACGCTTCCATCACGCCGCCGCGGCCGACGCCGATCTCGAGCCGCCCGCCGCTCAGGTTGTCGAGCATGCTGATCTCCTCGATCAGCCGGAGCGGATGGTGCAGCGGCAGCACGTACACGCACGGGCCGAAGCGCATGCGCTTCGTGCACTGCGCGACGCTGCCGAGGAACACGTTCTGCGACGGCGCCAGGCTATGGATCGCGGGCGTATGGTGCTCGGCCAGGTGATAGGCGTAGAAGCCGGAGCGGTCGAGACGCTCGATCTGAACCAGCCGCTCGCGGTAGATCTGGTCGAGGCGCTGACCCGGCACCGGCTCGATGTGGTCGAAGACTCCGAATCTGAGTGACATGGCGATCCCCCGTTCCCCGCAATCGTACAGGATTTTGCGGCCGGCTGGCTTGACAGCCCTGGGGGCGTGGCGTAGCGTCGCGCCATTCGCCGCGCCCTTCAAAGTGAGGAGCGATCAATGACGATCCGGTCAACCTTCAAATCGCTGGCCGTCGCGCTGCTCGTCGTGCTCACGCTCGCAGTCAGTGCCGATGAGCGGGCGCTGGCGCAGGGCAAGACGATCACGCTCTCGATGCTCGCCGGCTACAAGGAAGACGTCCTGCGCGCGAGCCTGCCCGACTTCGAGAAGAAGACCGGCATCAAGGTCGTCGTGGACGCCGCGCCGTTCGGCGATCTCTACAAGAAACAGCTCCTGTCCTTGAGCACCGGTGCCGGCCGCTACGACGTGGTCTTCGTCGACGAGCCCTGGATCCCGCCGCTCTCGGAATTCCTGCTGCCGCTCAACGAGCGGATGAAGACCCTGGACCTTCAAGATTTCATTCCGACGACCGTGGCCTCGGGCGCGTTCCAGGGCACGCAGTACGCGGTGCCGGTCGACCCGAACGTCCAGCTGCTCGTCTACCGCAAGGACCTCTTCGAGGCGAAGAAGCTGAAGCCGCCGGCCACCTGGGACGAGCTCCTCGCCGACGCCAAGACGTTTCACGATCCCACGAAGCAGCAATACGGCATCGCCGTCACCGCCAGCAGCGACATCCAGACCGCGCTCTACATGCTGCTGGCGATGTGGTCCTACGGCGCCGAGCTGGTCGACGCCAACGGCCGCGGCGCGCTCAACAGTGCCGCCGGCAAGAAGGGCGGCGAGGTGTTCCTGGAGCTCTTGAAGTACACGCCGCCGAACGTGAAGAGCTACAACTTCGCCGACGTGAACAAGGCGATCCAGATCGGTCAGGCGGCGATGGCCATCCAGTGGGCATCGGGCGCCCGGCCGATGGAGGACAAGACGCGCTCGACCGTGGCCGGCAAGCTCGGCTACGCGCAGGTGCCGAAGGCGATCCGCCAGACGCCGATGCGCGGCGTGTGGACCTTGGCGATCGCCAAGAACAGCACCAACCAGGACGCGGCCTGGCAGTTCGCGACGTGGCTCTCCGGTAAGGAGTTCGGCGCGGCGGCGGTGAAGTATCCGAGCGCGACGTCGGCGATCCATAGCCCGCGCTTCTCGGTTTTGAAGGATCCCGGCACGAAAGCGACCCTGCCGTATGCCGACGCGCTGCTGGAGAGCTTGCAGATCACCAAGGAGCGGCCTCGCCTGCGCGAGTACGCCGACATTCAGGAGAATCTCCGCGTGACGGCCGGCAAGCTCACGGCGGGCGAGCTGACGCTCGAGGCCGCGCTGAAGGAGATCGACGCCGGCACGAATCGCATCCTCGGGAAGTAGCGGCGCCGCGGACCATGGCCGCGGGCCGGGCAGGACGGTGGTTCCTGCTGCCGGGCCTCGTGTTCCTGTTCGCGATCGATCTGATTCCGCTCGCCTACTCAGCCTGGGTGAGCTTCTACAACTGGTGGCTCATCCGCCCGCGCGACGTGCGCTTCGTCGGTCTCGCGAACTACACGCGCATGGCCGACGACCCGGAGTTCACGCGCGCGGTCGTCGTCACCACGCTGTTCACGGTGGGCTCGGTGCTGCTCGAGTTCGTGGTGGGGCTCCTGCTGGCGCTGCTGTTCGCTCAGCCGTTCAAGTTCCTGAGGCCGATCCGTGTGCTCCTGCTGCTGCCGCTCTTCGTGGTGCCGGTGGTCGGCGCCACGATGTGGCGGGTGATCTTCCATCCCGAGGTCGGCGTGCTGAATCACTACCTGGCCGCCGTCGGCCTTGGCCCCCTGCCCTGGCTCAGCGATCCGCGGCTGGCGCTGGTGTCAATCACACTCGTCGATGCCTGGCGGACCATCCCGTTCATGTTCCTCGTGATCTACGCGGGGCTCGAGGTGCTGCCGGCCGAGCTCTTCGAGGCCGCCGCGGTCGACGGCGCCTCGGCGTGGCAGAGCTTTCGGCACATCACGGTGCCGTTGCTCACCTACATCATGCTGCTCGCGGTGCTGATCCGTGGGATGGACGCGTTTCGTGAGTTCGACATCATCTTCGTACTCACCGGCGGCGGGCCGGGCACCGCGACCCAGACGATCCAGATCCTGAACTATCGCGCGTTCGGTCTCGGGCACATGGGCGAGGCCAACGCGATCGGGATCGTGACCCTCATCATCGTGGCCGTCCTGTGCTTCGTGCTGATGCGTGCGGTGCTGCGCCCGCAGACGGCGCGATGACGCCCACCCGTCTTCGCGCGAGCCTGACCGCGCTGGCGCTCGTGCCGGTCCTCGTCTGGACGCTCTTTCCGATCTACTGGATCACCACCGCGTCCTTCAAGACCGAGCTCGCCCTCTACGCCAAGCCGCCGCAGTGGCTCTTCACGCCGATCCTCGACAACTACTCGCGCGTGCTGAACAACATTCCGTTCTTTCAGTATCTGAAGAACAGCCTGGTCATCGCGATCGGGACCACGCTCGGAAGCCTGGTGCTCGGCACGCTGGCCGGCTACGGGTTCGCGCGCTTCCGCTTTCGCGCCTCCGAGGCCGTGCGCTTCCTGGTACTCGTGACACGGATGGCGCCGCGCATGGTGCTCGTGGTGCCGTACTACTTGATGATGCAGCGGCTCGGTCTGCTCGACACCTACACGGGCCTGCTGGTGGCCTACGTGTCGTTCGCGCTGCCGTTCTCGATCTGGCTCTTGATCGGCTTCTTCGTCGATGTGCCGCTCGACGTCGAGGAAGCCGCGATGATCGACGGCTGCTCGCGGCTGGGCGTGCTGCTGCGCATCGTGATCCCGATCGCCGCGCCCGGGCTCGTCGTCGCCGCGATCTTCGCGTTCCTGGTGTCCTGGAACGAGTTCCTCTTCGCCCTGATCCTGAGCGGCGTCGAAGCCAAGACACTGCCGGTGGTCATCGCGGGACTCAACACCGACGCCGGGCCGCTCTACGGCGAGATGAGCGCGGCCGCGGTGATGGTGATGCTGCCCAACATCGTCATGACGCTCGCCCTGCAGCGCTACCTGGTCAAGGGCCTCTCGCTCGGGGCGGTCAAGGGGTAGGCCATTGGAGACCCGCAACCTCGGCATCGTCAGGGCACTCGGCTGGGAGCAGACCACGACGGGTATCGACTTCCAGTGCGTGACCGAAGCGCTCGCCGCGGCGCGCGTCGCGCTGAGCGCGGTCGCGCCGCGGGTCGTGCGCGTCAGGACCACCGCGGGGCCGCTGGCCGCTCCGAAGCGCTTCAGCTACGTCGTGGGCCGTCCCGAGCCCGGCTCGTGGTCGGTCGAGCAAAGCGAGAACCGGGTCAGCCTGACCGTGGGTCACCTCGTCGTCGAGGCGACGCTCGATCCGTGGCAGCTCTCATTCCGCACGCGGGACGGCCGGTTGTTGACCCATCAGGTTCACGACGACACCAATTTCGCCGGCCAGCGCTTCGGCCCGCGCCCCGGGTTCGACGTCGAGAGCCTGCCCCACGATCCTGCCCGTCGCGTGCGCGGCGTGGTCGAGACCTTGCTGCTCGATCCCGAGGATCACTTCTACGGCGGCGGCGAGCGCTTCGGCCGGCTCGATCTGGTCGGCCGGTCGGTACGCATCTGGAACCGGAATCCGTACGGCGCGCGCTCGGAGCTCGCCTACAAGAATCTGCCGGTAATCGTCGGCAGCCGCGGCTACGGGCTCTTCGTCGACGTGCCGACCGCGGTCGACTTTCATCTCGGCAGCCGCTCGAACCGCGCGTACACCCTGGAGGCCGACGGCGACGAGCTCGACTACTACCTGATCGCGGGCACGCCGAAAGAGATCGTGACCGCGTATACCGAGCTCACCGGACGTCCCGCGGTGCCGCCCGAGTGGGCGTTCGGCCTGTGGGCGTCGACGTGCTTCGTGCAGTTCACGGAAGCTTCGGTGCTCGAGGTCGCGCGCCGCCTGCGCGCAGAGGGCATCCCGTGCGACGTCTTCCACCTGGATTCGTTCTGGCAGCGCGCCTATATGTGGTGCGACTTCGAGTGGGATGCGGCGCGCATCCCAGATCCCGGGCGTCTGCTGGCCGAGCTTCACCGCGAAGGTTTCCACAACTGTCTGTGGATCAACCCTTACGTCTCGCTGCAGAGCGCGCTCTACAAGGAGGGCGCGGCGCAAGGCTACTTCCTGCGCCGGCCGGACGGCAGCGTCTATCAGCCGATCGTGTGGAGCCAGCGCACCGAGCGCGGCATGGGGCTCTGCGCGATCGTCGATTTCACGAATCCCGCCGCGGCGGCGTGGTATCGCGGCAAGCTCACCGAGCAGCTCGAGCTGGGCGCCGATTCGTTCAAGCCGGACTTCGCCGAAGAGATCCCCGCTGACGCGGTCTTCGCCAACGGGCTCACGGGCGCCGAGATGCACAACCCGTATCCCCTGCTCTTCCAGAAGGAAGTGTTCGACGCCACGCGCGCTCGCGCCGACCGTGTCGTGGCCTGGTCGCGCAGCGCCGCCCCGGGCGTACAGCGCTATCCGGGCCACTGGTCGGGCGATCCGGAGTGCACGTTCCTCGATCTCGCCAATACGCTACGCGGCGGCCTCGCGGCGTCCCTGAGCGGCCTCGCCTACTGGAGCCACGACATGGGCGGATTCTGGGGCGACCCGACGCCCGAGCTCTTCGTACGCTGGTCGCAGTGCGGCTTTCTCTCGGCGCTGAGCCGCTTTCACGGCGCAACGCCGCGCGAGCCCTGGCGCTACGGCGACGAAGCGCTTCGGATCTTTCGCCAGTACGCTCGCCTGCGCAGTCGGCTGGTCCCGTACTTGCTCAGCTACGGATGGGAGGCGGCGGCTGACGGCGTTCCGCTCATGCGGCCGATGGTGATGGAATTCCCTGACGACCCCGCCGGCTACGCATTCGATCTGCAGTACTGCCTCGGGCGCGAGCTACTCGTCTCACCGGTCGTCCGTGCCGACGGCATGGTCACGACGTACCTGCCGCGCGGCAAGTGGACTGACTGGTGGACCGGCGCCGTTCACGAAGGGCCGGCGACGATCAGCCGACAGGTGCCGCTCGCGGAGCTACCACTCTACGTCAGGGACGAGAGCCTCGTCGTGCTCGGGCCCGAGCGCAGCCACGTCGGCGAGCGCCCGGCCGATCCGTTGACGGTCGAGGCGTTCGTCACCAACGAAGCGGTGTTCACGTTGCGGGGCGATGCGGGCGCCGTCGTGCTGCGCTGCGGACGCCGGGGCGACGAGGTGACATTCGAGGCGAGCTCGACCCCGGCGACGTTCGTGCTCCGGATGCGTCACAGCTTTGCCGCGGCGACGGTGCTGGCCGACGGCCGCGTGCTTACTCGAGTGGACCCGGCGGGGATCGAGCGGACCGAGACGGGCTGGACGGTCGATGACCGAAGCGTGATCGTCAAAGCGCGCGCTCGCCGAATCGAGATTCGCTGAGCCTCAGTCGGTCTTGGCTCTAGCGATGCGTCTTCCCGAACAGCGCGCGTAGCTCGCCCTTGGCGGCGTGCAGGCGGGCACGCTGCGCCCGCGTCAGCTGGCGGCCGGCGCGATTGATATAGAACGTGAGCATCGACATCGCGGATTGATATGGGCTCGATTTACGCCTGCGGCTTCGTTCGGCCGAGCGCTTCAACGAGCTGGCGATAGCCTTCGGGCTCTTGGTGAAGACTTGACGCTCGAGATCCAGCGCGTTGCTCTCACGAGTGACGCGCTGCGACCAGCGTCGCGTCTTTCTCGTCACGCGTCGGCGAACAGGGCTCAAAACAGGTGCTCCTCGTCGCTTCGTCGGCTCGAGCTCTCAGCTCCAATGATGCCCGAAGTTGCCAGCGCGTTCAGTCCGGCACCTGGACACCTTGAAAGAAACCCTCGGCCTCCGAGCGAAGCTGCGAATACTCGGCCTTTCCGCGAAACGAATAAACCGCCCCAAAGCCTGTTTCCTGCCGTTTCGGGTGGCGACAGTAGAGGGAATCCATCGCGAGCAGGAGTGGCGCGTCAGACCCATACGGCTTCGCTGGCCTCCCGCTGTACGTCGAAGCGCTCCGGTGATGTGTCATTTCGCAAGCCAGCCCTTATCACCTCTTCGAACTCCGTGGGCGAAGCAGTCGGTGGCAGGTTGATCCCCTTTACGTACGCAGCGAACGTCTCGCCCTTCGATGGGCCCGGCTTACCAAAGGTGATCCCTGTGTAGGACGATTCGGTGAGGAGCCAGCCTGCGGAATCGGGCGCCTTCACGTTGATGTAGCTACCGGCGAACATTTGGCCCGGCCGAACCGGTGGCAAGCGACGAGCGCAGCCGGCCGCACATGCGGAGAGCACGAGTGTGCCGAGTAGAACGATCGCTCGGGGACCCGTGCGCGACAGCGTAGGTGGACTCGCTAGTCGAGCGCCCGGTACATCCGTTCGTCGTAGAGCGCGCCCGTCATCGTCGCGAGCTTGTCGCGGAACTCGCGCGTGGGCGCCGCCATCGAGTGCGTCTCGACGGCCTTCGCGTCCTTCCAGATCTCGATCACGGTGAAGTGATTCGGCCGGTTGACCTGCTGGACCACCTCGAAGCGCAGGTTGTCGGGGCCGCGCCGGCTGTCCTCACCCAGGCGCTTGAGCGCCGCGACGCCGTCGTCCTTGCGGGGAGGGATGACGTCGACGTGGGTCGCGACGTAGATGCCGCCGCGCGCGGACGGCGCGTCGATGGGTCCGATGGAGAGCGCGGTGTGCACGCGCTCGTCGGTCGGCGCATTGCGGACCGCCGCGATCTTCTCGCGCGTGTCGGTCGTGTTGGCGCTCTTGACGTGTGTCTCGAACGCCTGTTGATCCTTCCAGATCTCGAAGATCGCGAACTGGTGCGGCTGGTCGATACGCTGGACGACCTCGCAGCGCAGGTTGCCGCCTTCCTTCATGGCCGCCTCGCGGTACCGTCGCAGGAACACCGCCGCTTCGGCTTTGACGGTCGGCATAACCTCGACGTAGGTCACCGAGTAGATGTTCCCCACGATCGGCGCCGGAGTCGGTGCCGGCGCGGGTGTCGGCGCCTGGGCGCGCGCGTCCTGAGTCGCGCCGGCCGCCATCAGGACCAGCCCGAGGACGAGAACCCTGAGGAGCGTCTCCATGGCTTCACCCCTGCGCATGCTACCCTATGCGCTCGAAGCGCGGAGGCGCTATGTCAACGGGCCACATCGTGGGCGGAATCGATCTGGAAGTGCTGCGCCGTGGCGCCGGGCGACCGGTGCTGGTGCTCCACGGAATGCAGCCGGTCGATCCGCGCGCGCCGTTTCTGGAAATGCTCGGCCGGCACGCCGAGATCATCGCGCCCTCCCACCCCGGGTTCGGGCGCTCCGCACGCCCGAAGGACTTCGAGACGGTCTACGACCTCGTCCATTTCTATCTCGAGTTCCTCGACTCGCTGCCTCACGAGAAGCTGACCTTGATGGGCTTCTCATTCGGCGGCTGGCTCGCGGCCGAGCTGGCGGTGAAGTGCCGCCATCGGCTCGACGGGCTGGTGCTCGTCGACGCGTTCGGGATCAAGGTGAGCGACCGCGAGACGCCGGACATCCTGGACGTGTTCAATACCTCGCCGCAAGAAGTGGAGCGGCGGAGCTGGCACGATCCCGAGACCTGGACGCCCGATCTCGATTCGCTGTCCGACGAGGAGCTCGTGATCCGCGCCCGCAGCTGGGAGGCGCTTTGCCTCTACGGCTGGAACCCGTACATGTACAACCCGCAGCTCAAACGTTGGCTGCGCCGCATCACCGTGCCCACGCTCGTCGTGTGGGGCGCCAGCGACCGCATCGTGAAGCCGGCCTACGGCCGGGAGTACAGCGCCCTGATTTCTGGCTCGCGCTTCGAGCTGATCGAGCGCGCCGGACACCATCCCGAGATCGAGCAGGCCGCAGCGTTCGTCGACACGGTCGTGAAGTTCCTCACTCGCTGAGGCGGTTCGGGGAGAGAGAGCACGATGGACGCTTGGTGGCAGTGCGAGGTGCCGTACCCCTTCGTGCCGCAAGAAATCCTCAACGCGACGGATTCCGTGCGGGCCAGCCTGCCCAATCGCTACTGCGATCCGAAAGTCGCCGCCGATCTCTTCGAGGAAGTCATCGACGAATTCCTGCTCTGCGACGACCTCGGGCTGAACGTGCTGGCGGTCGAGCACCACGCGGGCATCAACTCGCTCCTCGGCGCCAATCCGGTGCTGGTCGGCATTCTCGCCCGCCAGACCCGCCAGGTGCGGATCCTGAGCCTCGGCACCTTGATCTCGCTGCGCAAGGATCCGGTCCGGGTGGCCGAAGAGTACGCGACGGCCGACGTGATCTCGCGCGGGCGGCTCGAGATCGGCTTCGTGAAGTCGGGCGGCTCCGAGATGGCGTCGAACAACGCGAACCCCGTGAACAACATCGAGCGCTACTGGGAAGCGATCGATCTGATCAAGAAGGCGCTCAGCCATCACGACGGGCCGTTCAGCTGGGAGGGCAAGCATTTCACGCATCGCCACGTGAACATCTGGCCGCGGCCCTGGCAGCAGCCGCACCCACGGATGTGGTCGGCCACCGGCGATCCGGAGACCGCTGCCGAGGTCGGCCGGCGCGGCCTGGTGCACGTGCTCGTGCTGCGCGGGCCCGACGGTACCAAGCGCGCGTACGCCGCGCACCGCAAGGCGCGCGCCGAAGCGGGCCTACCCAAGGTGACGACCGACAATTTCGCGTACGCCGCGTTCGTCTACGTCGGCGACACGGACGAGGAAGGGCTGCGCGTCGGCAGCAAGCTGCTCTGGTTCCTGCACACGAGCCTGAAGTCGGCGCCGCAGTACTCGAAGTTCTTGCCCGGCAACGCGCCGCCTGAAGCCGCGCCGCAGGTCTATCGCACGGCGCCGCGGCCCGGCGCGGGCACGGGCGCGATGACGGCCCAGCAGAACGCCGCGCGTCTGACGTCGATCAGCGCCGAGCAGGCGATGGCGCAGGGCATTCTCTTCGCGGGCAATCCCGACAGCGTCTACAAGCAGGTGATGGAGTTCTACGACAAGGTCGGCGGCTTCGGGCACTTGAGCCTGGTGGGTCGCTCCGGCTTCATGACCCACGCCGAGTCGGAGAAGAGCATTCGCCTCTTCTCGAAGGAAGTGCTCCCGCGCCTTCGCGAGATCAAGCCCGTCACGGCCGAGTGACCGTTCGGCGCGCGCCTGAGGGTTCCGGCGTCCCGACGCTTAGCGCCCGGTGAAGCGGGGCGCCCGATTCTCGCGGTGCGCGGCCATCCCCTCGTCGACGTCGTGGCTGTACTCGAGCGCGTGGCGGAGCGCGTCGGCGAGTGATCGCGCCGCCGCGAAGCCGGAGCCATTGCGGACGTTGACGATGCGCTTGGCGCCGCGCGTAGCGATCGGGCCGCTCACGCAGATACGCGCGGCGAGCGCTCGAGCTTCGGGCAAGAGTCGCGCAGCGGGATAGACCTCGAGCACGAGCCCCAGGCGCTGCATTTCGGCAGCGTCGATCTCGCGGCCCGTGCAGATCAGCTCGAGCGCGCGCGCCCGGCCGACGATCCCGGGAAGGCGCACCGGCCCGCCGGCGCCCGGGAAGCCGCCCCAAAGCGCCTCGGGCAGCGCGAACGTGGCGTGCGCCGCGGCCAGGCGGATGTCGCACGCCAGCGAGAGCTCGGCGGCGCCCGCCCGGGCGGCGCCGTTGAACGCCGCGATCACGATCTGCGGGAGCGTCTCGATCGAGTCGTAAAGGCGGTTCGCGGCGCGGACGAGCTCGAGGATCTGCTCCTTCGTGTAGCTCGCGCGAACCGTTGGATTGAGGATTCCCATCGAGAAGAACTCGGAGCCGCTGCCCGTGATCACGACGGCCTGCGTTTCGTCGTCGCCGGCGAGGCGATCGACGACGCCCTGCAAGGTCAGCAGCACGTCGCGAGTCAGTCGGTTCTGATCGCTGGGCCTGTCGAGCGTGATGGTCATGGCGCGACCGTCGCGCTCGACGCGGACTTCCTTCGAGCCTTCCGTCATCGAGGTCCTCCCGTGAGTAGACCGCCGAACAGGCGCGCGCCGAGCTTGAACGCCTCCGCGAGCGTCGCGCCCGCTCCGGCCGCCGTTGGGTTATTTTCGCGCCACGCCCTGAGATGCTCTTCCGACCGGAAGAAGTTGATCGTGGTTCAGAGCGAGTCGGCGACCTTGCAGCGCGCGTCGGTGCGCTGGCCGACCCAGAGCATGATGCCCGACCGTTCCGGTCCGGCCCCATCCGGCGTGGACCACAGCGCGAGCGGCTCGCCGCAGTGGTGGCAGCGCGACCGGATCTCGATCGATTGGCCGATCATCGGCGCGACGCCGAGCGCATCGACGGCGCAGCACGCGAACCGTTCCTGACCGCTCGCCAGGCGCACGACCCACGGCGTGGGCAGCGCGGAGAACGGATACGCCATGTCGACCTGACCCGCCTGAACTCGAATCAGATCGTCGTCGTCCAGGCGAACCAGCGACCGTCGCGTTTCCTCAGCCGGAACATCAGGAAACACGGCGGCGATCTCTTCGATGGGAATCGGACCGCCGCGGTCCACGAAGAGCTGGAGCACGGCCCTGGAGATCGCCGTCTCCCGGCCGGCGCGCCGGGACTTCCAGCGCTCTTCCAGGTCGGCCGCGCCCAGCTCGTCGGCAGTCTTGATCTGAAGGCCGGTCATCCCGCTAGCAGGATAAACTCTGTCGCAACCCAGGAGGGGCGCGATGTTCGAGGACTTCCGTCGCTTCGATATCCAGACGACCGATCCGCAGGTGACCATTCGCGGTGTGGTGGGAGGCAGCGGGCCGCCGGTGCTCCTGCTCCATGGCAATCCACTGAGCCACTATCACTGGCGCTTCGTCGCGCCGCGCCTGGCGAAGGGCTTCACCGTGGTCGCCACCGACCTGCGCGGCTACGGCGACAGCGGCAAGCCGCGCGGCCTGCCCGATCACAGCAACTACTCGTTCCGGCGCATGGCGCAGGACCAAGTCGACGTCATGCGCCATCTCGGCTTCGAGCGCTTCATGGTCGCCGGCCACGATCGCGGCGCGCGCACCGCCTACCGCATGGCGCTGGATCATCCCAGCGTGGTGCAGAAGCTCTGCGCCATCGACATCCTGCCGACCCATCACGTGTGGACGCACGTCACGCGCGAATGGGCGCTCAACAGCTATCACTGGGCGTTCATGGCGCAGCCGTACGACTTTCCCGAGCGCTTGCTCGAGGGCAAGGCGGAGTACTACATCCGCCTCAAGCTCGGCTCGCAAGGCATGGGCAAGGGCGGGATGACCGAGGACGCGATCCAGGAGTACATCCGCTGCTGCACACCCGAGAACATCCACGGCGTCTGCGAAGACTACCGCGCCGGCGCCACGATCGACTACGAGATGGACAAGAAAGATCTAGAAGCGGGGAACAAGATCGCCTGCCCCGTGCTCGTGATCGTCGGCGGCCAGAGCCACACGGCCAGGTTCTACGGGTACGAGAAAGGCTGGTCGAGCTACGTGAGCAACCTGGTCGGCTGTCGCGCGCTACCCTGCGGACACTATCCGGCGGAGCAGGCGCCCGATGACACCTACGCCGAGCTCCGGAAGTTCTTCAGCTCGTAGAAGGACGATGAACCGATGACTAGCGATCCTCAGTCCGCGAGCGAGCTCGAAGGTGTCGTCGCGCAGGCCGGCCTCGTCGAGTACCAGTCGGGCTCGGTCGTCAGCCGAACGCTGATCAAGAAAGCGACCGGCACGATCACCGCCTTCGCCTTCGATGCCGGCGAAGGGCTCAGCGAGCATACCGCGCCCTACGACGCGCTCGTGCTCGGGGTCGACGGGACGGCCGAGATCTCGATCGGATCGCTCACACACCGTGTTTCGGCTGGCCAGCTCCTCAAGCTGCCCGCTGGTCAGCCACACGCCGTCAAGGCGATCACGAGGTTCAAGATGATGCTCGTGATGATCAGGGCCTAACGGTTCCCGTCGACTGGCGGCACTAGAAGAGGCTGCCCGTCTGGAAGCTGGCGCCGACGACGACCAATGCGACGGCGAGCGCCGTCACGACGACGATGTGCGCAGCGAGCATTCGCAGGTTGGAGCCGTCGAGCCGCGGGATCAAGCGCAGCCGAGCGTGGAGGGCGAGCGCTACCGTCACCCCTAGCAGGATGAGCTTCACACCGATTCGCGTTTCGAGCGCGTTGCCGAACGCGAGCCACCGGCTGATCGGAGCGAACTGGCTGGCCAGCCACACGCCGGTCAGCACCTGGACGATGAGCGCCGGAATGCCGATTCGCTCGAAAGGCTCCTCGAACGCGCGCAGGATACGCGAATCGCCTCGGGCGAGGGCGCGCGGCAGCACGGTGGTCGCGAGCACCAGATGGCCGCCCGTCCAGACGCACGCGCCGAGAATGTGCAACGTCAGCAGCAGGGCGCGCACGAGCTAGCTCCGGAACCGCGGGATGACCTTCTCCGCGAACAGCTCCAACGTCTTCAGACAGCGATCTCGCTCGAGTATCCCCTGGCCGAACAGCAGGAACACTTCGCGGAACGGCACGTGGCGCGCGGCGTTCTCGATCATGCGCGACACGGTGTCCGCGTCGCCGATCAGGAGCGGCGGGCGGTCCTGGCCGAACGGGACGGACCACGAGTCCCACATCCACAAGCAGTCCTCGGCCCACGCTTCGGCCTCGCTCTTCGTATCGGCGAGCACGAGATAGCCGCCCCACGCCGCCTCCTCACCGCGCGGCACGTTCCGCCCGTGCTGCTCCGCGACCTCGCGATAGCGGCTCCAGAGCATCTCGCAGAACGACATCTCGCTCGCCATCACGATCGGCTTGCCGCCCTCGCGCGCCCAGTAGAGCGAGGTCTGAAGACTGTGCGTGAAGCCCGAGTAGACCGGGATCGGGTTCTGCAGCGGCCGCGGTGCGATGCCGACCTCGCGGATCGTGCCGTCCGCGTCGACGCCGCGGCCGTACTTCAGATAGACCGGGTGCGGATGCGGCTGGCGCTGACCTTCCGGCGGGTATGACCAGTACTTGCCCTTGAACGAGAACGTGTCGTTGGCCCACGCGGTCTTGATGATGGCCACGCACTCCTCGAAGAGCTCGCGGTTCCGCGCGTCCTCGTCGCTCCGGCGGTTCCACGGTCCGGTGGCCTTGGCGCCGGGGACGGCAGCGTAGTTCTCGAACCAGCGCGCCTGGTAGCCGCGCACGAACGCGACGTTGAGCCGGCCGCCGAGCAGATGATCGAGCGTGGCCGCGTGCTCGGCGACGCGGAGCGGATTGTGCGTGGGCAGCACGTAGCCGAACTGGTTGATCCGAAGCCGCGGCCCGTTCTGGCCGAGGAACATCGCCATGAGTCCCGGATCCTGGCCGAGCTCGAAGCCCTCGATCTGCAGGTGGTGCTCGGGAATGCCGATGCCGGACCAACCCGTCGCGTCGCACGTACGCGCGTACTCGCCGATCTCGTCCAGCATGCGCTGGTAGAGCACGGGATCCTTGCCGGCCATGCCGCGCTCGAGCTCGCGCCGACGGCCGATCGTCACGTACATGAACGCGTGAAAGTCCATCGCTTGACTGTTATACCACCTGGCGCGTCGGCGGCCGGCGCAGCGCCCAGAACGCTGCACAGCCGATCAGGTAGGACACGATCGACGCCACGAACGCGAGCCGATAGCTGCCGGACATGTCGAAGATCCATCCGGCGCCCCACGCGCCCACGGCCGAGCCGATGCCGGTGCCGACCGTGATCACGCCCAGGATAGCCCCGAGGTTCGGGCCCGGAAAGAGATCCGCGGTCTTCGCGGTGACGGCCGGGCCGCGCGCGCCCCACGTGAGGCCGAAGAAGCACGCGTGGATCCAGAGGAGCCAGGCGTGGTCGGGGCCGGTGATGAACAGCGCGCAGATCACGCCGACGATCGAGACCGCATACGCAAGGACGGCCGACAGCTCGCGACCGATGTGGTCCGAGAGCGTCCCGGTGACGATCGTCCCGGCCACGGACAGCAAGGCGCCCATCCCGAGTACGCTCGCCGCGTAGAGCTTGTCGAAGCCGACGTCGACCGCGAACGCCAGCTGGTGCAGCGAGACGAAGAAGCTGCCGAGGCCCGTGCACAGGTACACGGTGAACAGGAGCCAGAAGTGCGGCGTCGCGATCGCCTCGGCCAAGGTCCAGTCGCGGCGCGCCGGGCGGTCCGTCGCGACGGAAGACGATGAGCTCGAGGACGAGACTCGCGCCGGCGCGTCGTCGCGCGAAAACAGCGCTGCCAGCGGCCAGACGAGCACCGTCATGACCGCGCCCTGCGCCAGATACGCGCTACGCCAGCCGATCCCCGAGATCAGGATCTGGGCGACCGGGGCCGACACGGCCCGCGCGAAGCCGTTGGCCGACTGGACGACCGAGATCGCCATGCCGCGGTTGTTCACGAATCGGCGCGACAGCATCGGCACGAAGACCACGAGCCCCAGGCAGTTGGCGCCGATCGTCATGAGGATGCCGTAGAGCACGATGAGCTGCCAGAGCGCATGAAGGTAGGCGCTGCCCAGGAGCCCGAGCGCCAGAATGCTGCCGCCCAGCAGCACCAGCCGGCGCGGCCCGAGGCGATCGACCAGCGCGCCGACGAAGGGCGCGCTCGCGCCGCCCACGAGCTGCGAGACCGAGAAGGCCAGCGAGGTCTCGGCGCGGCTCCACCGGAACTCCTCGAGGAACGCGACCAGGAAGACCGCGTAGGAATGCATCAGCGCGGCGCTGACGGCGAACGTCACGAAGGCGCCGGCCAGCAGGAGTCCGCCGCGACGCGAGCTCACCTGCGGTCCCTATACAATGGTGCCCGGGACCCATGACCCAGCTGACCGACTACACGACCTATGCTGACGCCCACCGGCATTTTTCGTCCGAGGCGCTGTGGTCGCTCTTCGACGGCACCCGCGAGTCGCTGAACATCGCTCACGAGTGCGTCGACCGCCACGCGGACTCGGGGCGAATCGCCGTCCGCGTGGCGCACGCCGACGGGCACGACGAGATCATCGGCTTTCGCGACCTGGCCGAATGGTCCAGCCGCTTCGCGCACTGGCTGGCTTCGCGCGGGGTGGAGCGCGGCGATCGCGTGGCGATCATGCTCGAGCCGTCGCTCGCGTTCTACGCGGCGCTCTTCGGCGCCATCAAGCGCGGCGCCATCGCGGTGCCGCTCTTCACCTTGTTCGGGCCCGACGGCGTCAAGCTGCGCGTCGACGACTGCGCGCCGAGGCTCATGCTGACCAATGCCGAGAAGGCCGACACGGCGCGCTCGGTCGGCGGTCTCGACGTGGTGGTGGCCGACGACGCGCTCATGACCGCGCTCGCCACCCAGTCGAGCCGCTACGAGTCGCGCAGCGGGTCGGACGAGCTCGCGGTGTTCCAGTACACGTCGGGCACGACGCGCGAGCTCCCGGCGGCGGTGCGTCATCCTCAGCGGGCGATCGTCGCGTTGATGGTCGCCGCACTCTACGGCACGGGTATCCGGCCGGGCGATCGCTACTTCTGCCCATCCTCGCCCGCGTGGGGCCACGGCCTCTGGCACGGCACGCTGGCGCCGCTGGCGCTCGGCGTCACCACCGGCACGATGGCCGGCAAGTTCGACCCGGTGCGGATGTTGCGCGCGCTCCAGGAGTATGACGTGACCAACGTTGCCGCCGCGGCGACGCACTACCGCATGCTGAAGAGCTCCGGCCAGGCCGAGACCTATCGCTATGGCATCGGCAAGCTCTCGTTCACCGGCGAGCCGATGGACAGCGCCACGCGCGCGTTCGTCGAGGCGACCTTCGCCACGCGCGTGTGCAGCATGTACGGCACGACCGAGGTCGGCGTGATCCTCGCCGACTATCCCGGCGCGCCGGACTACGCCGCGCGGCCCGGCGCGCTCGGCAAACCGGTGCCCGGCGTCCGCGTCGAGGTGCAGGACGCGGGCGGCAGGCCTTGCCCGCCGAGCCAGATCGGCGAGATCAAGGTGTGGCGGCGCGGTGCCTGGTTTCCGACGAAGGATCGAGGCCACGTGGACGGCGATGGCTACTTCTACCACGCTGGACGAGCCGACGACGTCATCATCTCGGCCGGCTGGACCATGAGCGCGGTCGAGATCGAAGACGTGCTCTTGCGCCACCCCGACGTGCGCGAGGCCGCAGTGATCGGCGTCGCCGACTCGCTGCGCGGCCAGGTGGTGAAGGCGTTCATCGTGAGCCCACGCGCCGGCGGCGAGGCGTTCGCCCGTGAGCTACAGGAGCTCACGCGCACGCGCCTGAGTCAGCACGAGTACCCGCGACAGGTCGCGTTCGTGGCCGCGCTGCCGAAGACGCCGGCCGGCAAGGTCAACCGCAAGGCGCTTCGCGCGGCCGAGATCGGCGCCGAGGAGACGACGCATGCCCCGTGAGAGCCAGCTGTTTCCGAAGATCACCGACCAGGGGCTCGACGACTTGCGTCGGCGCATCGGCGTCAAGATCACCGACACGCTCGAGCCGTGGTGCCACGAGGCGACGCGCGACAACATCCGCCACTACGCGCACGGGATCGGCGACGACAATCCGCTCTGGTGCGATCCCGACTACGCCGCCCGCACGCGCTGGGGCGGTCTGGTCGCGCCGCCGAGCTTTCTCTTCGCGACGAGCCGTATCATCTCCGGCTACGTCGGCGGGCTCGCCGGCGTGCACGCCATGTGGGCGGGTGCCGACTGGACGTGGCATCTCCCGGTGCGGCGCAACGACGCGATCGCGACCGAGGCGTGGCTGAAGGATTTGATCGAGCATCAGACGAAGTTCGCCGGTCGCTCGATCCAGCAGGTCTACCACGTCGACTTCTACAACCAGCGCGGCGAGCTCGTTGCCGCCGCCGACAGCTGGTGCTTCAGGACTGATCGCGACCAGGCGCGCGAAAGCGGGACGAAGTACACGGCGGTGAAGGCCAAGCCGCCCAAGCGCTACACGGATGAGGAGCTGGCCGACGTGTACCGGCTCTACGCCAACGAGCAGATTCGCGGCTCCGCCCCGCGCTACTGGGACGACGTCAGTGAAGGCGAGCGGCTGCCGACCATGGCGAAGGGCCCGATGACCGTCACGGGCTTCATCGCGTATGCGCAGGGCTGGGGCGGTCTCTACATCCGCGCGAACAAGCTCGCCTGGAAGCAGGTGCACCGCCACTCGGGTCTCGGCATCAAGAACCGCTTCGGCATTCCCGACTGCCCCGAGCGTGTCCACTGGGAGCCCGAGTTCGCGACGATGGTTGGGGCGCCCGGCGCCTACGACTACGGTCCCGAGCGCTGCTCGTGGCTCACGCATCATCTGACCAACTGGATGGGCGACGACGGCGTCCTGCGCCGCGCGCACTGCAAGATCCGCCGCCACAATCCCGAGGGCGACACGTTGCGAATCGACGGCACCGTGATCAGAAAGCTCATCGCGGGCGGGCGGCATCTGGTCGAGATCGAGCAGGAAGCGCGAAATCAGGACGGCGAGCTCTCGGTGCTCGGCGGCGGGCTCGTCGAGCTGCCCAGCCGCGGCTGAGTTATCTATCAATGAGCACGCCGGGCGCGACGCGCTTCGGCGACCTGACCGACGCGGCGGCCGCGCGCTGGGGCGACCGCGAGGCGCTGGTCTTTCGCGACCGCCGCTACTCGTTCAAGCAGATCGCCGCCGAAGTCGACCGGGTCGCGCGCGGCCTGATCCGCGCCGGTGTCAGGCCCGGTGGCAAAGCGGCGATCTGGCTCCTCAACTGCCCGGAGTGGATCTTCGCGATGTTCGCGCTCGCCAAGATCGGCGCCGTCCACGTGCCGATCAACACCCGCTTCAGGACGGTTGATCTGGCTCAGGTCCTCGCACGCTCGAACGCGTCCACGTTGATCACCCACGACGTCTCCGGACCTGTGGACTATCTCGCCATGGTCCGCGAGCTCGCCGAGCTCGGGCACGAGCGCATCACGAGCGCCAGGCTCCCCGACCTCGAGCGCGTGATCGTGCTCGGCGACGGCCGGTATCCGGGAGCGTGGAGCTGGCACGACATGCTGGATGCGGGCAAGTCGGTCGATGCCGCAGCGCTGGCCGCCCGCGCGGCGGCCGTCGAGCCGTCGGACACCGTCTTCATCATGTACACCTCGGGCACGACCGGATTCCCGAAGGGCGTGATGCGCGATCACACCCTGCTCTCGCATCTGACCGATCGCTACCGGCGCCTGCAGTCCACCGAGCGCGACGTCTTCTTGAACTATCTACCGATGTTTCACATCTTCGGCTACATCGAGGGACCGCTCGGCTCGCTGCTCGTCGGCTACCGGCATGTCCTCACGGATTCGTTCGATCCGGACGAGGCGCTCGACCTGATCGAGCGCGAGGGCGTCACGCACGTCGACGGCTTCGAGACGCACCTGAAGCTCTTGATCGAGGCGCAGGAGGCACGGCCGCGCAACCTGTCGACCTTGCGAACCGGCGTGCTCGCCGGCGGCTCGGCCAGCGCCACGCCGCTCGTGTATCGCGCGCGCAAGGTGCTGGCGCCGCTCCGCCATCTGACCGCGTACGGCATGACGGAAGTCGGCGCGACCATCTCGCTCTCGCACCTCGACTCCACCGAGGAGCAGGCGTGCGAAGCGTCCGGCGCGCCCTGCGAAGGCTTCGAGGTGCGCGTGATCGATCCCGAGACCGGCCGCGATCAGCCGCGCGGCACGCCGGGCGAGGTCGTCGTGCGGACGCGATATCTGATGCAGGGCTACTATCGCGATCCCGAGTCGACCGCGCGGGCCGTCGACGCCGAGGGGTGGTTCCACACCGGCGATGCCGGCATCGTGCGCCCGGACGGGCACCTGCGCTTCGTCGGCCGCTACAAGGACATGATCAAGGTCGGCGGCGAGAACGTCGATCCGACCGAGGTCGAGAGCTACCTGAGCACGTACCCGGGCGTGAGCCAGGCGGCCGTCGTCGGCTATCCGGACGCGCGGCTGGGTGAGGTCGGCGTGGCCTTCATTCAGGCTGCGCCGGAGGCCGATGTCGTGCCGGACGGCGTGATCGCATTCTGTCGCGGCCGAATCGCGAGCTTCAAGATCCCCCGCCATGTCTTCGTCGTCGACGAGCTGCCGATGACGTCGAGCGGCAAGGTGCAGAAGGCGCGTTTGCGAGACGCGGCGCGCGAGCGTCTCGGCTAGAAACCCGAACGCGGCCTCGACAGCCGCGCCGGCGTCACTTCGCCGGCCCCGATGTGTAGCCGCGGTCGGTCATGCAGCGCCGATAGCGATCCTGATTGACCTGCTCGACCGGGCCTCCAGGGCCCGGCGTCACACGCCGGGCGTTGTTCAAGCAATCGAGCGTGTCGCGGCCGCGCTCCTGCTCCGTCACCCCTGGCTTGGTCCAGGTATCGGAGCTGGAGGACGCGCATGCGGCGAGCCAGATGTGAGCGGCCACGAGCGCAGCGAACGACGTCGGATGATGCCTCAGCATGACGAAGCCTCCCGCCTGGATTGGATGTCTAAGGCGTCTGGGGGCCGCCTTCGCGGCGGATCGTGCCGATGCCGCGCAAGGTGATGTCGACGACCTCGACCGCCGCCAGCACGAGCAAGGTCCGCGGAATGTGATCGTCTGGCAGCAGCACGCCCACGATGGGCAGATCGCGCGACGCGGATTGGACGACCGCCCAGTGGTCGGCATTGACGAAACCCAGCAGATGACTACCCGGGACGATCTGCTCATGCCAGAAGAGCATGCCGTCGTTGTGTGGATCGATCGACGCCAGCTTGCGATACGTAGCCGCCATGAACGGCGTCACGCGCTCGGGCCGTGGCATCGTCACGAGAGAGAACACCGGCACGGACACGCTGGCGCCGTGCTGGCGCCACCAGTCGAGCCGGACGTCACGCCGCAGGTCCTCGAGCTCGTTACCGCTGCCCGGCTTGCAGGCGAGCAGACGATTCGACGACAAGAGCCTGCGGTACTCCGCCTGCAGCCCGTCTGCCAGCAGGCTTCCCTGTGACGCGCCCGCAATGCTGACGATGGCCGCAATGCGTTTCGCCTTCTCCGGATGGCTTGCGAAGAGCTCCAGCACGTCGGGTAATCCCTTGGAGTGGACGAACGCAATCAGCGGGCGCGCATCGCCCGGGAGCTCGCCCATCCACTGCGCGAGCTGCTCGGCGTTTGCGGCGCTCGTACCGCGCCCGGCCACACTCAGGTAGCGGACGTCGACTCCCGTCTTCGAGAGATCGTCCTCGACACTCGCAAACGGACGGGAGAGCGGACCGGCACAATCCGCGAGCAGGCCGGGGACGAAAGCCAGGCGATACCGCTGGGCCAGATCCGTCGGCGTCGACACGGCCGGCGGCAGCTCTTCACCGGGCAGGCGCAGCAGGACGTCGTCGCACGCGGCCGCGTCGTCGCGAAGACGGCGGCACAGCGCCTCGCGATAGGCTCCGCGCACGTCTCGAACGCCGGTGGCCTGGATCAGCGCTTCGACCGCCGGAGCGTTCGCTTCCGAGGCGCCGTCGCGCGCGGTCGCGCACGCCGTCAGCGCCAGAGTCGAGGCGACCACGGCGGCGCGCGCTACCATTGCCAGACCCCGCCCGACGCCGGACCTGGGCCATTCGTCGCGTGCTGAGCTCACGAGACCTCCCGCACCGCGAGAGTACTAGAGTCCGCGGCACGGGGGCGGTTGTGGACGGGAAGCCGGGGGGAGCGGCCGTCCGCTCCCCCCGACTCTTCGCTACGCGGCAGGGACGGCCACGTACAGCGCCTGGCCGTCGCGATTCACGAGCAGCACGATCGGCTCGTTCTTGGCCTGCTTGTCGACCCGAACCTTGAGGTCTTCGACAGTGCGGACGGGCTCGCGATTGATCTCGACGATCACGTCGCCGGGACGGATGCCCGCTTCCGCCGCGCGGCCGCCCTCCACGACGTCACGCACCAGCACGCCCTCCTTCACCTTCAGCCCGAGCTCGCGGGCCACGGGCGGCGTGATCGGCTGAACGGAGAGGCCCAGCTGGCCCTTCTCCTGCGCGTCAGCCACCTTCGCGGGCGTCTCGTCCTCGAGCCGCGCGATGCGCGCGTTGAGCCGCATCTCGCTGCCGTCGCGCACGATCACCATCGGCACGTCGCGCCCCACCGTCAGGTCGGCGACGAGGCTCGGCAGCTCGGTCGCCTTCGCGACCTTCTTGCCGTTGAACTCCACGATCACGTCGCCGGCCTTCAGGCCCGCCTTTTCGGCCGGAGAGCCCTCGATCACCGACGAGACGAGCGCGCCGTTGGTGTTGTCGCGCTTGAAGTTCTTGGCGAGGTCCTTCGTGAGCGGCTGGATCGACACGCCGAGCCAGCCCCGCTCGACCTTGCCGTGGTCGGCCAGCTGCGTGATGACGGTCTTGGCCAGGCTCGAGGGCACCGCGAAGCCGATGCCGACCGAGCCGCCGCCCCGGCTGAAGATCGCGGTGTTGATACCGATCACCTCGCCGCGCGCGTTGATCAGCGGTCCGCCGCTGTTGCCGGGGTTGATGGACGCGTCGGTCTGGATGAAGTTGTCATAGGGCCCGCTGCCGATCACCCGACCGGTCGCGCTCACGATGCCGGTCGTCACGGTCTGCTCGAGCCCGAACGGGTTACCGATCGCCATCACCGGCTCACCCACCTGAAGCGCCGTCGAATCGCCGAGGGGGATCACCGGCAATCCAGTGGCGTCAACCTTCACGAGGGCGAGGTCGGTTTTCGCGTCGCGGCCAATCACCTTGGCCGGTAGCTCGCGCCCGTCGCTCAGCTTGACCTGGATGTCCGACGCGTTCTCGACGACGTGGTTGTTGGTCACGATGAAGCCGTTCGAGTTCAGCACGAAGCCCGAGCCCGCGGCCCGCACGGGTCGCCGCTGACTCTCGTCGAAGAAGCGCTTGAAGAAATCCTCGAACGACCGCTCGTCGGGACGCTCCGGACGGCCCCGCGGCTCGGGCCGTGTCGTCGTCTCGGCGTTGAGCTTGGTGCTGACGTTGACGACCGCGGGCTTCGCCTCTTTGCTCAGGCGCACCCAGTCGGGCGCCTGGATCGTGGCGGTCTGCGCGCCGCGATTCTCGCTCCAGAGCGGCGTCGGTGACGCGCCCGTGCCGAGATGGGGCAGCAATCCGATCAGTGAAGCCGCTGCAACAAGCGCCACGACGGGCGCTGTCCAGCGTCGAGACATCCTAGAGAGATTCATGTGGCCGCCTCCGTGTTCCTTCCTTCGCATGGTTTGGCGCGGCGTTTCTGGGGCCGCGATATTCACGATAGCGAGCGGGCTTAAAGGCGTTGTGAGAGGCACATGAGAAGCCTCTTAGCCGCAGAACCTCTTCGCCCGGCGGAAAGGACTACGCGGCCGGCAGATCGATCGTGAAGCGGCTGCCGCCGCCGGCACGGGTCTCCACTTCCAGCGTACCGCGGTGCGCCAGCACAATCGAGCGCGCGATGGCCAGGCCGAGCCCGGTGCCGCCGGTATCGCGGCTCCGGCCGGCGTCGAGCCGCACGAAGGGCTCGAAGATCCGCTCGGCATCGGCGGGATCGATGCCGATGCCCGTGTCCTCGACCACGATCCACACGCGCTCACCCGAACGCTCCAGCGAGACCACCACGCTGCCGCCAGCAGGGGTGTACTTGACCGCGTTGTCGACGAGGTTCAGGACCGCACGCCGGAGCGCCCCGGCATCGCCCTGCACCACCGCCGGTACCGTGGCGCCCATGCTGACGCTGACCCCCTTGCCCTTGGCCAGCCGCACGCCGAGCTCGAGGGCCTCAAGGCACAGGGGCTCGAGATCGACGGGTTGGCGCGCCGCGCTCAGCCCCATGGTGGAGCGCGACAGGAGCAGCAGGTCCTCGGTGAGCCGGATCAGCTGCTCGACCTCCTCGAGGCTCGAGGTGAGAACACCGCGATAGTCCTCCCGCGAGCGCTCCGCGCGCAGCGCCACCTCGATGCCGCCGCGCAGCGCCGTGAGCGGCGTGCGCAGCTCGTGCGCGGCGTCGGCGGTGAAGCGCTGCATCTCGACGAAGGCGGCCTCCAGACGGGCGAGCATCGCGTTGAGCGTCTCGGCCAGCCGATCGATCTCGTCGTGCGTGCCGCGAAGCTCGAGGCGGCGGCTCAGGTCTTGCGCGCTGATCTCGAGCGCGCTGTGCGACATCCGGTCGACCGGACGGAGCGCGCGCCGGGCCAGGAGCCAGCCGCCGATGGCCGAAAGCACCGCGCCGAGCGGCAGCAGCACCAGCAAGGTCTGGACATAGCGGACGAGGGCCTGGCGCGTTCGTCGCAGCGGCATCGCCACCTGCACCATGTCGACGATGCGCCCTGCGCGCACGACGGGCATCGTGAGCAGGCGGGCCTGCTCGCCGGTCCCAAGCTCGACGGTCTCGAGGGTCGGCGCCCCGCGCAGCGCGTTCACGCGCGCCTCGGGCGAGAGTGGCAGCGCCGGACGGAGCGCGCGCGAGCGCAGGCGTCCCTCGGGGTCGAGCAGCTGCATCAGCGCGTCCGCGAACTCCGAGCCGAGGAAGCCGCGGACGAGCGGCTCGAGATCGGGCGGCAGCGGCGCGGCGGGATCCATCGGTGGAGCGTCGCGCAGGACGTCGGCCACGGTGAAGAGCGAGGCGTCGAGGTCGTTGTACAGATGCCAGCGCAGGAGCGAGTACGCGGCGACGCCGACCAAGAGCAAGATCGCGGCGACCACGCCCGTGTACCAGAGCGTCAGCCGGGCCCGGATCGAGAGCGGCCTCACGGCTCGTCCTTCATCACGTAGCCCGCGCCGCGGATGGTGTGGAAGAGCTTGCGCTCCTGCGGGCCGTCGATCTTCCGCCGAAGATAGCCGACGTACACGTCGACGATGTTGCTCTCGGGATCGAAGTCGAGGCCCCACACGTGCTGCACCAGCATCGGACGGGTGAGGACCCGGCCGGGATTGCGCATGAAGTACTCGAGGAGCGCCCACTCGCGCGTGGTCAGCTCGATCCGCCGGCCGGCCCGCTCGACCTTGCGCGTGGCGGGGTCGAGCGTCAGATCGGCCAGGCGCAGCACCGGCGTGCGCCGCTCGGCGCGGCGACGGAACAGCGCGCGCACCCGCGCCAGCAGCTCCTCGAACGCGAACGGCTTGGCGAGGTAGTCGTCGGCGCCGAGATCGAGTCCGGTCACCTTGTCGGCGACGCTGTCGCGCGCGGTGAGCATGATGACGGGTGCGTGCACGCCCGCCTGGCGCGCGGCCTTGAGCACCGAGAAGCCGTCGCGGCCGGGCAAGAGGACGTCGAGGACGATCAGATCGTAGGGCTCACCGTCGACCAGTAGCTCGAGGCCTTTGTCTCCGTCGGCGGCGGTCTCGACGGTGTGACCCTCTTCGACGAGCCCCTGCCGGATGAAGCTCGCGACCTTCCGGTCGTCCTCCACCACCAGAATGCGCATGACGTGTCAGGCTCATCGTACTCGCACCGCGGTGATCATGCGCGTGATCCCCGGGATCACTGCGGACATCGTCCCGCGGCTCGGCCAGGTGATGCATCATAGCCGGCATGGAGACGTCCCCAGGCGACGGCTTGCTCTCACCCCTTGCGTTCATGCGCGACGACGAGTCGCCGGACGACCACTTCTATAGCATTCCGCGCAAGGTCGTCCATATCGACGACGGCGCGATCGCCGCGCTCGGAGCTCTCTACGCCGAGGTCCTGCCGAAGGACGGCCGGCTGCTCGATCTGATGAGCAGCTGGCGCAGCCATTTGCGTGAGGGCTCCCGCACCGGCACCGTGGTCGGGCTCGGCATGAACGCCGAGGAGATGGCCGACAATCCGCAGCTCGCGAGCCACGTCGTCCACGACGTGAACCGCGTGAGCCGCCTGCCGTTCGGCGACGCGGAGTTCGACGGCGCGATGTGCGCGGTCTCGATCCAGTACGTCGTGCATCCCGTGCTGCTCTTGCGCGAGGTGCGCCGCGTGCTCAAGCCCGGTGCGCCCTTCGTCGTGTCGTTCTCGAATCGCTGCTTTCCGACGAAGGCGGTGGCGGTGTGGCTCGACACCACCGACGAGCAGCACGTGGCGCTGGTCCGCAGCTACTTCCACGCCGCCGGCGGCTTCGGCGCCATCCAGGACGCCGAGCGGTCGGCCGGGCGCGGCGATCCGCTGTACGCCGTGTGGGCGCGCGCATCTTCGGGTACCATCGACCCAAGGTCATGAGCGCGCTCGCAGCGGCCGGTGTCGAGCAGTACCGCCGGGACGGCTTTTACTTCCCGATCCGCGTGATGTCCGCCCCGGAGGCGCTGGCGACGCGCCGACGGCTCGAGGCCGTCGAGGCCGAGCATGGCGGCAAGCTCGGCGGTGAGCTGCGTCACAAGCCGCACCTGCTCTTCACGTGGCTCGCTGACCTGGTGCGCCACCCCGCGATCCTCGATCCGGTCGAGGCCGTGCTGGGCCCGAACCTCCTGGCCTGGAGCTCGAGCTTCTTCATCAAGGAGGCGCGGGATCCCGCGTACGTCTCCTGGCACCAGGACGCGACCTACTGGGGGCTGAGCGCGCCCGACGTCCTCACGGCGTGGGTGGCCTTCACCGACGCCACGGTCGAAAACGGGGCGATGCGGATGGTGCCGGGCTCACACGACGAACAGCTCGTCCACCGCGACACGTTCGCGCCGAACAACCTGCTGTCGCGCGGCCAGGAGATCGCGGTCGAGGTCGACGAGGCGCGGGGCGTGGACGTCCTGCTTCGCGCCGGCGAGATGTCCCTGCACCACGTGCGGATGGTCCACGGCTCGCCCGCGAACCGGTCGGGCGACCGGCGCATCGGCTTCGCGATCCGCTACATTCCCACGTACGTCCGGCAGATCGCGGGCGACGGTGACAGCGCGATGCTCGTGCGCGGGGTCGATGAGTACCGCCACTTCGCGCCGGAGTTGCCGCCCACCGCCGACCTGGCGCCCGACGCGCTCGCCCACCACGCCGCGGTGCTGGCGGCCTCCGCGAAGATCCTGTACCGCGGCACCGGGGTCGAGCGCTTCAGATAGCGCCCGCCCCGGCGCGCACGGTCACTTCGCCTTCAGCTTCACGTCCTCGTACGGGGCCGAGTACGCGTGGCCCGGGATCAGGCCGAGACCGGACTCTTGCACCCTGGGCCCCTGGCCGTTGATGAACGCGAGCTCCCATATCGGGATGATCATCGTCTTCTCGTGCACGATCTGCTGGATCTTGTGCAGGAGCGCTTCACGCTTCTTGCGATCCAGCTCGGCGGCCTGGTCCTTGAACAGCGAGTCGATCTCGGGGTAGCTCCCGTAGACATAGGTGCCGCCGGCGACCACGAATGACTCCAGGCGCGTCGCCGCGTTGCCGAACGCACCGCTCGCGGTGTAGGCGAGGTTCTTGTACTTCTTGTCGCCGTAGCTCGCCCAGTGCGCGGCGCGCTCCAGCGGTTTCAGCTTGGTCCGGATGCCGATCTGCTGCAGATAGTTCGCGATCGCCTCCTGCACGTTCGCGTACGAGATGTCCAGGTAGTAGTCGCCCGCGTCGAAGCCGCTCGGATAGCCCGCCTCGGCGAGCAGCTTCTTGGCCTGCGTGGGGTCGAAGGCATAGGCCGGCGGCTGCCAGTAGAAGTCGAACGTGCTCGGAATCATGCTGTACGTCAGCCGCGAGTGGCCGAGCGTGATCGCCTGGTTGATCGCCTTGCGATCGATCGCCAGGTTGGCCGCCAGCCGCACCCGCCGGTCGTGCCAGGGCGACTTCGGATCCCACTGATCCAGCATGCTGACCCATTGCGGCGCCTGGATCACCGCCGGCTTCAGCGTGAGCCCCGGAGTCTTTTGCAGCTCCTCGGCCAGCTCGCCGCGGATCGAGTAGACGACGTCGACCTCACCCCGCTTCAACGCGGCCAGACGCGTGGTCTCATCGCCGATGACCTTGAAGACCAGCCGCTTGACGCTCGGCGTCTTGCGCCAGTATCCGTCGAACGCCTCCATCACCAGCTCGACCCCGGGCGAGAACGAGACGAACTTGTAAGGACCCGCGCCGATCGGCGCCTTCTTGAACCCCTCGTCGCCGACCTTCTCCACGTACTTCTTCGGCACGATCCAGCCCGCGCCGCTGGCCGCGGTGTAGAACGTCATGAAGTCGGGCCAGGGATTCTTGAGTCGGAACTTCACGTGCAGGGCATCCGGCGTCTCGACCGCGGCAACCCGGTCCTTCAAGGTCTTGGCCGCCGCGCCCTTGTACCGCTCGAATGAAAATTTCACGTCCTCGGAGGTCAGCGGTTCGCCGTTGTGGAACTTCACACCCTTGCGCAGGGTGAAGTCGTAGACGCGCCCGTCAGCCGAAACTTGCCACGATTCGGCCAGGCTCGGCGCCGCGGTGTTGCCAGGCATCGCCTTGGCCATCGCGTCGTGGATGGCATAGAGGACCATGAACGGCGTGATGATCCCCTGCGTCTCGGCGGGGTCGAACCACGTGGGTGACAGCGAGATATGAACTCCCCAGGTCATCTGCCCTTCGGGCGACGCCGCCGCCGGCGCGGCGAGGATCAACGCGGCGAGCAGACCACATGCTAGGACACGGAGAAGTCGCATCGATCGATCTCCTCAGGAACGCGAGGGTTTATGTCGTGCTCGGGTCTCAGTCACGCCGGCTGCCGGTGAAGCGCAGCAGCATCAGGAACAGGTTGATGAAGTCCAGATAGAGCGAGAGCGCGCCGACGACCGCGTAGGAGCCGATCTGCCCGTCGGGCAGGGCCAGCGCCATCTGCTTGAGCCGCTGCGCGTCGTAGGCCGTGAGCCCGGTGAAGACGATGACGCCCACCACCGAGATCAGGAACTGCAGCGCGTCGTTGTGCCAGAACATACCGAGGACCGAGGCGAGGATGAGCCCGATCAGGCCCATCATGAAGAACTGCCCGAAGCCGGCCAGGCTGCGCTTCGTCGTCGAGCCGAACAGCGCCAGCGCGCCGAACATGCCGGCCGTGACGACGAACGTCATCGTCACCGATTCACCCGTGTAGGCGATCAGGATCACCGACAGGGTGACGCCGTTCAGCGCCGAGTAGAGTGCGAACAGGCCCGCCGCCGTACCGGGCGCCAGGCGGTCGGCCCGGGCCGACAGGAAGAAGACCAGGCCCAGCTCCGCGATGATCAGCGCGAAGAACACGAGCCGGTTGCCGACCAGCACCCGCAGCAGATCCGGCGAGCCGGCTACGGCGAACGCCACCACCGCCGTGAGACCGAGTCCGATCGCCATCCAGCCGTACACTTTCCAGAGAAAGGCGGATACGCGATCCGCCGCCTGGACGGTATTCGATGTCCATGCGTCCATGGGCAACCTCCTTGTCGAGGGTCGAACGACTGCGCCGCCTATTGTACTCAGGCGGGCCGTCTGGCGGGGAAACGGCGGGGGTCAGCTGCCGCCGGCGTAGCTGATGCGGTAGATGCGTCCAGCCTTGTCGTCGGAGACCAGGAGCGCGCCGTCGGGCATCACGAGGACGTCCGCGGGGCGCCCCGAAGCGGTGCTGCCCTTGAGCCATCCCGAGGCGAACGGCTCGTACGAGGTGGCGCGACCGTTCTCGATCTTCACGAACGTCACCCGATAGCCGATCGGCGCCGAGCGGTTCCACGAGCCGTGCTCGGCGATGAAGACGCCGCCACGGTACTTCTCGGGAAACATGCGGCCCGTGTAAAACCGCATGCCGATGGCCGCGACGTGCGGGCCGAGATCGCGCGCCGGCGGCGTGAACTCGGCGCACGAGCGCCCGCCGTTGTGCTCGGGGTCGCGGATGCCGTTGCCGTGGCAGAACGGAAAGCCGAAATGCTCGCCGACCTTGGTCAGGTGATTGAGCTCGTCGGGCGGCTGCTCGTCGCCGAGCCAGTCGCGGCCGTTGTCGGTGAACCACAGGTCGCCGGTGGCCGGATCGAAATCGAAGCCGACGCTGTTGCGGACACCGCGCGCCAGCACTTCGGGCCGGCCACCCGTCAGCTCGAGCCGCGTGATCGTGGCGTGCAGCGGCCCGGGCGGCGCGCAGACGTTGCACGGCGCGCCGACCGGCACGTAGAGCTTACCGTCCGGGCCGAACGCGATGAACTTCCAGCCGTGGTGCGCGTCGGTCGGGTAGGCGTCGCTGACGACCTCGGGCTTGGGCGGATGGGTCAGGTCTTTCGCGACGTCGCGGAAGCGCAGGATGCGGCTCACCGCGGCCACGTACAGCGCGCCGTCGCGATACGCGACGCCGCTCGGCTGATCGAGCCCGCGCGCGATCATGTGCACCTGGTCGGCGCGGTTGTCACCGTCCCGGTCGACGACCGCGTACACCTTGCCCTCGGAACGCGAGCCGACGAACACCACGCCGGGCGGACCGAGCGCCATCTGCCGGGCGTTGGGCACGTCGCCGGCGTAGACCGCGATGCGAAATCCCGGCGGCAACGTGAGCTCGTTGAGCTCGGCGGCGGAGCTCGGAAGCAACCCGGTGAAGTAGCCGCGATAGAGGCAGCCCAGCAGCACGAATACCGCGAGCGTGACCGAGGCCAAACCGACGAACGTACGAAATCGAGTCACACGCCGGCCTCGCGGCGGCCGCCCAGCGCACGGTGCGCGCGCGCCAGGGTCTGGAACGCTCGGTACTTCGCCTCGTCCAGGAATTCCGACCGGCCCACCGCCGGCAGCCCGATGCCGAGCCGCCGCATGCGCTCGTTGACGTGATAGAGGATCTCCCGGCGGTCCGACGACACCGTCCGGAACGTGATGCTGAAGGACACCGAGACCTCCGGCCCGTTCTGCACCCAGTGCGGCCACGTCACCGGAAAGTAGAGACCGTCGCCGGGCGTGAGCTCGAACACGTGCGCCTTCCGCTGGTAGCGCTCGTCGAAGACCAGATTACGGTGCCCGCGGGCGTAGAATCGCTCCAGCTCGAGCTCGGACAAGAGCTCGCGGTCCTCGCCGTCGAACATGCTGACTTGCTTGCGCCCCCGAATCTGCAGCAGGAAGTTGTGCTCGGGATCCATGTGGTAGGGCGTCACCGAACCCGGCGACGAGACGAAGACGAATCCTTCGCGCCGGCCCATGCCGGGCCACAGTGCTTCGGAGTGCTCGCGCACCTGATCCAAGCACTGGTCGAGCAGCGCGCGGTACTCCGGATCCTGCTCGACGTTCTTGAAGACCATCCACGAGCGACATTCCTCGATCCGGCGGATCGTCTCCTCGATCGACAGGCCGGTCCGCGGCGTCTTCGCAGGATCGAGGCTCACCGGGACGTCGCCCGCGTTGTATTCGACGCGATCCTCGGGCAACGCGCGCGCCAGCGCGACCAGCCGCGGCAGCGCGAACAGCGGATGCTCCATGAGGCGGTGCCGCACGAGGAACGGCTCACGGTCGAAACGCTCTCGGAAGCGCGGCGGCTCGATCTCGAGCCAAGAGCTCATCACGGCGGGCTCCCTTCGCTAGTCGCGGCGTCCGCACGGCGCCGGGTGAGTTTGTGCAGCCCCCATCGGAGCAGTGGCATCAAGGCCACGAGCAGATCGCCCGGCCCGCGGCCGGTCGAGAAGAGCACGGTGGCCATCGTGCGCCGGCCCGGCCAGAGTCGATTGATCATCGCGTGCTGCGAGGCCGCGCACGAGTCCATCCACCGGACGTCGGTCCGGCGGTGCAGTCGCCGGACGTTCTCGACCTCGAGCAGAAAGCCCGGTGAGAACGCGCGGTACGACTCGTCGAAGGCGATCTTGAAGGCGAAGCCGCCGTCGCCGGTGAGGAAGTTGCACTTGAGCGCGAGAGGTTTGTCGTCGAGGAACAGGCCAAGGAGCATCAGCCGGTTGCGAGCGTGTGCCGCGCTCGCCGCGGCCAGGAAGAACTCGCGCTCAGGGGCGGCGCACGCGATCGCGCTGCCCTCGCGCCCCTTCCAGCCGCTCGCCTCGAGCCGGAGAAAGTCCTCCAGCCACGGGCGCGCGTCCTCGCCGGGTGCCAGCTCTCTCCAGACGAGCCGGCCCTGCTCGGCAAGACGACGCTCCTTGCGCCGGACTTCCTTCAGCGCCAGCCCCGAGATCGCGTCGCGAAGGTAGCCCTCGGCGTCGCGGCCAGGCTCGAACAGGGCACGCGTCGACCAGTCGGCCACCCAGAACGTCCGGCGCCGCGCGTCGAGCTCCTGAACGAGCAGCTGATGCACCGGCCCGTCCGCTGCGATCGAGCGCAGCTCGACCAGCGGAACGCCCGACTCGCCGATGAGCCAGTCCGCGACGGCGGCCACGGCCTCGCGCGCGCCCTGCCGCCGAACGAGCGGCGTGCAGAGGAAGCAATGCACGTGCTGGAAGGAGACGAGTGCTGCGACCGGCACGCCGCGATAGCGCGACACGCGCTCGAACGGAAAGAACGCGAGGAGCTCGGGCGGACGCCCCGGCGCGCCCGGATCCACCTTGTACACCAGGACCAGCTCGAGCCGCCGGCCGGCGCCGAGGCTCCGCACCGCCGCCTCGGCCAGGATCGGCTCGTAGAACACGTTGGACTCGAGCGCGTTGGCGACGAGATCGTCGAGACCTGCGCGATGGCGGGCGAGCTCCTCCGCACCCTGCGCGATCACAATCTGCGGTGTCGGATCAATAGTGGGTACAGACTTGCGCGGCAATCGGGTAAAGACCTGAGACGATTCGTCAGGGTGGAAGGAACCGGTCGGCCTGACCGCGGTCGATCCGGGTGCTGCACTGCCCTCAGCCTGCATCGCCCATCGCCGCCACGTCGCTCGTCCTTCTTACTTCGATTCTAACGTGACGTGCTAGCAACGCCAGCGACTGCGAGCGCGCGCGGTCGAGCGCTCGCGCGACGCGACCACGACGCGCTCGCGAACCGCTCAGCGCACGGCGATCGGTGCGACGGTCGAGCCGGTGGCTCCCTTCAGCTTCAGCGGCTGCATCACGAACGCGAACTCGTGGACGCGCTTGGACGCGAGCTCGTCGAGCTTCATGTTCTCCAGCAAGTGGATCCCGTTGATCACGAGCATGATCTGGTGGATGGGCAGCGAGATCTGCGGATCCGGGTTCGGCGAGACCTCCACCGGGACGTTGTCCGCGCCGACCAGCATCGGGTCCTGACGCGCCAGCCATTCGGCCGCCGCGACGCCGATGCCGGGACCGCCGCGCATGTAGCGTGCGTTGTCCTTCGCCCACAGCTTGCCCCAGCCGGTGTGCATGATCACCGCGTCGCCTGGCTGCAAGGTCAGGCTCTGCCGCGGCAGCGCCTGCTGCAGGTCTTGCACGGTGATCTCGTAACTGTCCGCCAGCATGTCAACGCCCTTCAGACCGGCGACGTCGATCAGCACCCCGCGCGTGATCAGCGCGCCGACGTTCTCGATCCCGAGCTTGGTGACTCCGGTCCGCGTCGAGATCTCGTCGAGCTTGAAGCAGTTGTAGAGGCTGTTCTCGATCGTCTGGTGCGCGAAGCCGTCGAACTGCGTGCCCACCTGACCGATCTCGGACAGGACGACTTCTTCATTGCTGCCGCGGCGGTTGGACTGCGGGTTCATGAACGTGCGCTTGACGTGCACGTCGAAGCGCCGCGTGCTCGAAATCGGCATCTCGGACGACAGGACGTGCCCGAGCTCGATCACCTCGCCCGTCTTGATCAGGCGCGTCGCGCGCAGCACGGTTTCGGGCTTCATGTGATTGGCCGACCCGCGCTGATCGCCGGCGCCCCACTTCGACGGGCAGCGCTGCGCGTCGGTCGGCGGTCGCCACGATTGGGCATCGACCATCTGACCCATGAGAATCAAGGTCGCCGCCAGGAAGATGCCGATCGCGAGCCGTGGCATGAGCGCCTCCTTCGATATCGGTCGAATGCCGCGCCGAGAATCGGCCGCGCGCACGTCGCAGTCACGCCTCGCGATTTGACACCCCAGACGCGCGCGTGTTACTCCTGCGCCGCTCGCGTTGTGGACTCGGATTGCAGTGCAGTCCTTACTGAAGGAGGCACCTCATGAGTCCGCAGTATCGCCGCTTCGTCGCCGTCGTCGCCACCGTCCTCTTGCTGGTCCCGGGCGCTGCCTTCGCCGTCGAGGCGCTCTTCGACCTGTCGTCCCCGGCGACCGCACCGTTCCCGACCGACCGGTTCACGGTCGACGACCACGGTCAGAAAACCGGGCTGCGCGTGAGCCTGCCCAGGCCCGATTGCTTTGTCCGCCCGTCGGACTGTGCGGACCTCGACGTCATCAACACGCTGGACGGCTTCAACCTGCAGCCGCGGCTGTCGATTCCGTTCTCGGGCCCCATCGACGTGTCGACGGTGTCGAGCCGTACCGTGTTTCTGGTGAAGCTCGGGCACAAGCACGGCGGCGATCCCGTCGGGATCAACCAGATCGTGTGGGACCCGGCGACCCTGACCTTGCACGCCGAATCCGACGAGCTCCTCGACCAGCACACGCGCTATCTCCTGGTGGTGACCGACGGTGTGCGCGACACCGACGGCAAGCGAGTGAAGGGCGAAGCCTTCGAGGACTTTCTCGACGACGGTAGGCACGGACGTCACCACGGCGGGCCGCTCGGCGACTATCGCAGATTCCTCCGCGAGGCGCTCGAGCGCGCGAAGATCCACGGGCACCGGGTGGTCGCGGCGAGTGTGTTCAGCACGTTGAGCGCCACGGCGGTGATGGAGAAGATCCGCGCCCACATCAAACGGGATCGTCCGAGCCCGGCCACGATGCTCGGAACCTTCCCGCGCGCCGACGTGACGGCGATCCAGTGGAAGCGCCAGATCGGCATCGCAAACAACGCGCCGGTGTTCCCGACCAACCCGTCGTTGCTTCCGTTGTCGGCGCTTGCTCCAGGCGCCGTCGGCGCCATCGCATTCGGCAGCTTCACATCGCCGAACTGGGAGACGGACCAGCAGTTCATCCCGCCGATCGCGACGCGCACCGGCGTGCCGGCGGTCCAGAGCGAGAACACGCTCTACTTCACCCTGATCCTGCCGGCCGGCACCGCGCCCACGGGCGGCTGGCCGGTGGTGATCTTCGGCCACGGCTTCACCGACAGCAAGCAAGGCGCGCCGCTCGCTGTCGCCTCGACGTTCGCCAGCCACGGGCTCGCGACGGTCGCGATCAATGTCGTCGGTCACGGCGGCGGCGCCGCCGACACGTTGACGATCGTCCGGACGTCGGGCGAGCCGGTGATCATCCCGGATGGCGGCCGCGGCATCGACCAGGACGGCAACGGGACCATCGACTCGACCGAAGGCTCGAGCGCGCGGCCGCCGCGCGGCATCATCGGCAACCGCGACGGGCTCCGCCAGACGGTGGCGGACCTCATGCAGCTCGTGCGGGTCATCGAGACCGGCGGCGTTCCGGGCCTGAGCCACCGGCGGATCTATTACGCCGGGCAATCGTTCGGCGGTATCTACGGCGTGAAGCTACTGGCGCTCGAGGATTCCATCCGGGCCGGCGTCCCGAACGTGCCGGGCGGCGCGATCATCGAGATCGCGCGGCTCAGCCCCTCGTTCCGGCCATTGGTGGGCATCGCGCTCGCGAGCCGGGTGCCGGCGCTGCTCAACGCGGGCCCGCTCGCACCGCCCGCGTGGGGCTTCAACGAAAACATCCCGCTGCGCGATGAGCTGGCGCCGCGCATCAACACCGTGCCGGGCGCGATGGCCATTCAGGAGGTCCTCGACAACACCGAGTGGGTTTCGCAATCGGGCAATCCCGTCGCATACGCCCCGCACTTGCGCAAGCGTCCGCTCCACGAGACCGAGCCCGGGCCAGTCATCATCCAGTTCGCCAAGGGCGATATGACCGTGCCGAACCCGACCGCGAGCGCGATCATTCGGGCCGGCGAGCTGACCGACCGCACGTCATATTTCAGAAATGACCTCGTGCGGGCCGCCATTCCGACGGCGCCGGCGAACCCTCACACGTTCCTGACCGCCATCGCGACCCCCGCGGTCGTCCAGGCCCTTCAGGCGCAAACGCAGATCGCGATCTTCTTCGAGACCGACGGCGCCGTCGTGGTCGACCCGGACGGCGGCGGAGCGACCGGAACGTTCTTCGAGGTGCCGATCGCCGGCCCGCTGCCGGAGGTACTGAACTTCTGACCGGGTCGGCGAACGCTCAGTGCGCCAGGCTGGGAGCCGGCAGTACGACCGGCTCCCAGCCTGGCGGACGGAACGTGAACGCGATCGCCACGGCGCCCAGGCCGATGCCGAACGAGCCGATGTAGAGCCAGAAGTAGCCGCCGAACGAGTCGTAGAACCATCCACCGGCCCACGGCCCGAGCGACATCCCGAGCGTTGACACCAGGGCCACGGCGCCGAACGTCGTCCCCATGATGCGGGCGCCGAAGTACTCGCGTACGAGGATCGCGTAGAGGGGCATCACGCCGCCGTAAGAGAACCCGAACATCACCGCGAGCGCGTAGAAGCTCCCCAGACTGCTGGTGAACACGTAGAGGCTCACGGAGAGCGCCTGCAACGCGAGGCCCGCCAGCAGCATCCGCTTGGCGCCGATGCGGTCGGCGATGAGCCCGCAGATGATCCTGCCCCCCAGCGACGCCAGACCGGCCACGCTCAGCACCGTGGTCGCCGCCATCACCGGCACGCCGTGGTCGATCGCGTGTGTGACCATGTGGAAGATCGGACCGGAATGCGTGGCGCAGCACGCGAAGAACGTCAACGCGATCGCCGCGAACTGCGGCGTGCGAAGCGCCTGCGCGACCGTCATCTCAGGGCCCTGATCGGCCGGAGCGACCGTGCCGACGGCCGCGGGCGCCGGCGGCTCGCGCACGAGGAACGCGGCCGGGATGATCACGAGCCACGCGAGATCGCCGATCACGAGCATCGCCGTGCGCCAGTCGTAACTCGTGGTGATCCAGCGCGCGAGCGGCCCAACTATTGTCGAGCCCAGACTGAGTCCCGCCGACACGAGCGCGACGGCGAGGCTTCGGTTGCGCGTGAACCAGCGTGTCGTGGTCGCGGTCAGCGGTGTGTAGAAGCTGCCCGCAGCCAGGCCGACCAGGACCCCGAACAGAACCTGGAACTGCCACAGCGTGGCGGCCCGACTCGCCGTCACCAGGCCGAGACCGAGCAGCACCCCGCCACCAAGTATCACAATGCGAGTGCCATAGCGGTCGGACAGAGCGCCCCACAAGAACGCGCCGAGGCCCATGCAGAGCCAGTTCACCATCGCCGCCGTCGAGATACCGGTTCGCGACCAGCCCGTCGCCTCGGTCATCGGCTGAAGGAACACACTGAGCGAGAGCATCGCGCCGACGCCGATGCAGGTGACCACGATGCCAGCGGCGACGATGACCCAGCCGTAGAAAATCTTGAACGAGCTCATCGAATGCGTCCTCTCCTAGCCGCCGGCCATGGCTCCGACGATCATGAACGGCTCGGTCCCGGCCGCGACCGGTCCGGGCAGCGGCTCGTCGGGGGAGTCCTGCGACAGGTCCTGCTCGCAGGCAAAGAATCGCACGAACGCACGGCGCTCGAGGGTGACTTGATCGCGGATAGTCCCCCGAAGCGCGGGATAAGAGGTCTCGAGCGCGTCGAGGACCGCGCGTTGCGTGGCCTTGCCCTTGACCTCGACCTTCACCTCGCCGTTCACGCGCGCGAGCGTCCTGAGATGCGCGGGCAGGATGACCCGGATCATGGCAGGGTCTGTGCCTCGACGGACACCACCGGAGGAAGATCGCGGACGATTGCGCTCCAGCTGTCCCCCGCGTTCGCCGAGCCGTAGACCTGACCGCCGCTGGTGCCGAAGTACACGCCGCACGGATCCAGCCGGTCGACCGCCATCGCGTCGCGCAGCACGTTGACGTAGCAGTGGCTCTGCGGCAAGCCCTTCGTCAAGGGCTCCCACTCGTGGCCGCCCGTGCGGCTCCTGTACACCCGCAGCTTGCCCTCCGGCACGTAGTGCTCCGAGTCGCTCTTGATCGGCACGACGTAGATCGTGTTCGGCTCGTGCGCGTGCACGTCGATCGGGAACCCGAAATCGGTCGGCAGCCCCTCGCCGACGTCTTTCCATGACTCGCCGGCGTCGTCGCTGCGCATGACGTCCCAGTGCTTCTGCATGAAGAGCACGTTGGGGCGCGAGGGATGCATCGCGATGCGGTGGACGCAGTGGCCGACCTCGGCGGTCGGGTCCGGGATCTGCTCCGAGCGCAGGCCGCGATTGATGGGCCGCCAGCTCTTGCCGTCGTCGTCGCTTCTGAACACGCCCGCGGCCGAGATCGCGATGAAGATCCGGCCGGGGGTCTGCGGATCGAGGACGATCGTGTGCAGGCACATGCCTGCGGCCCCGGGCTGCCAGGCGCCCGCCGAGGGGTGGGTGCGCAGGGCGGGCAGCTCGCGCCACGTCTGGCCGCCGTCGGTCGTGCGGTATAGCGCGGCGTCCTGGATGCCGGCGTACACGGTGTCCGGGTCGCTCAGCGACGGCTCGAGGTGCCACACGCGGGCGAATTCGAAGGGGCGCTGCGTGCCGTCGTACCAGAGATGGTTGCCGACGGCGCCCTCGTACGCGAACTTGTTGCCCACCGTCTCCCACGTCTTGCCGCCGTCGCTCGAACGCTGGATGATCTGGCCAAACCAGCTGCTCGACTGCGACGCGTAGATCCGGTTCGGATCGGCGGGCGATCCCTTGAGATGGTAGAGCTCCCAGCCGCCGAAGTGCGGACCGCTCACGTCCCACTTCTCGCGCTTGCCGTCGGCGGTCAGGATGAACGCGCCCTTGCGAGTGCCGACCAGTACTCGTACACCGCTCATCGTCTCGCTCCTTGATATCAGTTCTTCGCCGATATCAGTTCTTCGCCGAGGCTTCCGCTGCCGCCTTCATGGCGGCGAGACCCTTCTCGAACTCGCTCCCGAGGGCCTGGTCCATGTCGACGAACAGGAAGACGGCTCGGCTCATGAAGTTGTTGTGACCGAACATGCTCCACGTGACGGCGGTGCGATCGCCGTCCGGCCTGAACGCGAACTCCGCCGTGTTCGTCGCCGCGAAGGGCTTCCGGAACTCGAGCTTGATCCGGATCAGCTCGTTGGGACGGCTGTCCGTGATCGTCATGCGTCCCTCGCCGACCTTGTCGTTGCCGGCCCACGCGAACACGGCGCCCTGGCCGGCCGGCGCACCGTCGTACGAGTTCTTCACCTGGGGGTCGAGCTTCGCCCACGGCGACCACGCTTGCCACTTGTGGAAGTCGTTCACCTGCGCGAACACCACCGGCGCCGGCGCGGCGATCGTCGTGGCGCGCTCGATGCGGAACTCGGACGGGCGCGTGGCCACGATCACGGCCAGCGCGCCGACGACCAGCACGGCCGCGGCGACGATGCCTCCGACCACCTTGAGCAGCACGGCGACTACCGCGCCCCCTCGAGGGCCGACGACCCGGACGACGAGCGAATCGGCACCAGCTTCCACCGGCCATAGGCGACGAACGCGAGGAGCAGCAGCACGACGAACGGCGCCACCGCCGTCGCGACGCCGCCGAGCATCAGGCTGATCACCGTCGCGCCGATCATGATGACCACCAAGCAAGCGGCCGCCAGCGGCGTGAGCCCCGGGCGGATCCGCAGCAGGCTCGGCAGGATCAGCCCCAGGCCGCCGAGGATCTCGCAGACGCCGATGAACCTCAAGAACGCGCCCGGCATCTGGACCTGCTGGGTCATCTCCTCGACCGTCATGACGAACTTCATCACGCCGGCGAACAGGAACAGGAGCGCGAGCAGCCCCTGCACAATCCACAGCGCATACCGCATGGTCGCTTTCCTCCGTGAATGTTCGATTCGGCGCTGCGCTGGATAGCGCTATTGCGGCGGGCCTTCTCTGACGGGCCGCACCTCGATGGTACCGACGCGCGCCAGCGGGCCTCGAGCCGCGAAGGCGAGCGCGTCGTCCAGGTTGTCGACGTCGATGAGCATATACCCGCCGAGCTGCTCGCGAGTTTCCGCGAACGGCCCATCGGTCAAGAGGCGCTTACCGTCCCGCACTCGGACGCTGGTGGCGGTGGACACGGGATGCAGCGGGTTGCCGCCGAGATACTGTCCGCCCTGCGACGCCAGCTCTTCGGTGACTTTCACCTGGCCCCAGTAGCACTCCTGGCGCTCGGCCAGGCTCCGTTTTTCCCAGCTCTCGTCGAGATATACGAGCAACAGGTATTTCACAGGCGCCTCCATCAGTAGGTCGAACGGCGGGCGCCGGAATCGACACCCGTCGTAGATTATCTACCGTGGAGCACGCCCAGGGGGCTCAAGCTGCCGTCGATGCCGTCTATCGGTCGGACTGGGGGCGCATCGTCGCCTCCCTGATCAGGCAGGTCGGCGATTTCGACGTCGCGGAAGACGCGGCGCAGGAGGCGTTTGCCGCGGCGGTCGCTCAATGGCCCGCCGCCGGCGTTCCCGAGGCTCCTCGCGCCTGGATCATCAAGACCGCCCGGCACAAGGCCATCGACCGGATCCGCCGGCGGGTGAAGCTCGGCGAGAAGCTCGACGTCTACGCCGCGACCGAATCGACCCGGGTCGTCGACGAGCCCGACTACGACCCCGACCAGATCCCCGACGATCGCCTCCGCCTGATCTTCACCTGCTGCCACCCGGCGCTGTCGCTCGAGGCGCAGGTGGCGCTCACTCTACGCGCGCTCGGCGGCCTGGAGACCGAGGAGATCGCGCGGGCATTCCTGGTCCCCGCCGCCACGATGGCCCAGCGGCTCGTGCGCGCAAAGGGCAAGATCCGCGACGCGCACATCCCATACTCGGTGCCCGCGACCGGCGACATGCCGGCGCGCCTCGATGCGGTGCTGACGGTCATCTATCTGATCTTCACCGAGGGCTACGCGCCGACCCGAGGCGAGGCGCTCGTGCGAACCGATCTCTGCGCCGAGGCGATTCGTCTGGGCCGCGTGGTGCGCTCGCTGCTGACACCGGCGCCGCCGGCCGAGGTCACGGGCCTCTTGGCCCTGATGCTGCTGCACGACTCGCGGCGCGAGGCGCGGCTCGACGAGGCGGGCGATCTCGTGCTGCTCGAGGATCAAGATCGCCAGCGCTGGAACGAAGCCCAGATCGCCGAGGCGCTGCCGCTCGTTGCCGAAGCGCTTCGCGGCGATGCCGGCCCGTTCGTGCTGCAGGCCGCGATCGCCGCGGTGCACTGCCGTGCGGCTCGGCCCGAAGACACGGACTGGCCCGAGATCGTGCGCCTCTATGATTTACTCGAGCGCGTGCAGCCCTCGCCCGTCGTGTCGTTGAATCGCGCGGCCGCGGTCGCCATGGTCGACGGCCCGCGGCCGGCGCTCGCGCTCATCGACGCGCTCGCGGCCGGCGGCGAGCTGGAGCGCTACCACCTCTTGCACGCCGCGCGCGCCGACCTCTTGCGGCGGCTCGGCGCGGACGCCGACGCCGCGAGAAGCTACGCGCGAGCGCTCGAGCTTGCCACGAACGATGCCGAGCGGCGGTTCCTCGAGCGGCGCCTGCGCGAGGTCCAGCCCGCAGCGGCCCGCGCCCACATGTCCTCCGCTTCGTGAGCGACCCGATTCCGGTTCTGGCCGCGGAGCTGCCGCGGGTGGTCCGCTGGGCCGGCGCCATCGCGCGCGAGCTCAGGCACCACAACATCGCGGTCGGCGGGAAAGCCTCGGGCTTTGCGGACACGGACGCGCTGACCCTGGCCGACCTCTCGGTGCAGGAGCTCCTGGTCGGCGCACTGCGCGACATGGGCCCGGTGGTGCGCGCATGCCGGATCGAGGCCGAAGAAACCACCGGCGATCTGGCGCGCTTCGCCGACCGCAGCGACTGGGTGCTGGCCATCGATCCGATCGACGGCACCCGCGACTATCGCGATCGCATCGGCACCCGCTACTCGGTCATGCTGCACGCGCGGAACTCCGACACCGTTCACTACTCGATGGTCTACCTGCCCGAAGAGGGCCCCGAGGGGACGTGGCTCGAGGTGCGCGGCGATCGCATCGTGCTCGGCCCTGACGATCACACCCGGCCCGCGCGAGCCGTGCTCGACGCGCTGGCGCCGGTCGCCCCGGATCGCTCGCGGAATCTGCGCCGGATTCTGGTCAGCGGATTCAAGGGCGGCGACGACGCCGAGCGGGCGCAGGCGGTGAGCGCCGCGGGACTCGAAGGCGTGCTCGGCGGCGACACGCCCGGCAGCCTCTTTCCGTTGATGGCGAACGGCTACCTGGGCGGCGCGCTCTTTCACACGCCGAACGTCTACGACTTTCCCGTCGCGATGCACCTGGCGCGGGTGCTCGGCGGCGACGCGATTCGCGCGCACGACGGCCAGCGCGCCGACTTCCGCGAGGTCTGGCGCGACGAGCGCTCGAACATGTTCAGGCTCTCCGGCATCATCGCGTGCGCGGTCGACCATCGGGTTCTGGCGACCCTGGTCGACGTGGCGCGCGGCTGGAGCACCGAGCGGTACTGACCCCGTGCTACCGGGTGCTTCTGGCCAGCACCGGCTGCTCGCGATACCGGCCGGGGAAGAGCTTCTTGAAGCCTTCGATCTTCGGCAGGTCGTGGACGACGATGTAGGGGTAGCTCGGGTTGTTGATCAAGAAGTCCTGGTGGTAATCCTCGGCCGCGTAGAAGTCTTTCAACGGATCGAGGCGCGTGACGATCTCGCGGCGGAACGACTTGGCCTTGGTGAGCTGGGCAATGTACGCCTGCGCGATGCGCTTCTGTGAGTCGTTCGCGTAGAAGATGCTCGACCGGTACTGTGGGCCGACGTCGGGCCCCTGGCGATCGAGCTGGGTGGGATCGTGCACGACCGAGAAGAAGATCTGGAGGATCTCGCCGTACGAGATCTCCTTCGGATCGAACACGATCTCGACCGACTCGGCGTGCCCGGTCGCGCCGCGACTGACGGTCTCGTAGTCTGCCGTCGCCTTCGTGCCGCCCGAGTAGCCCGAGACCGCCTTCTGCACGCCGCGCACGTGCTGATAGACGCCCTGCACGCCCCAGAAACAGCCGCCGGCCAGGACCGCGGTCTGCAGCACACTCGATACTTTCGGGTCGTCGAGCGCGGGCGGCGGAATCACGACGGCCTGCTCGGCGAGTGCCGGTCCGCGCACCGCCAAGCAGAGACCGATGAGCGCTGCAACGATCACCACGGCGGCCGTCGACTGAAAGCCTCGCATCGAGATCCTCCTGCGTTACGCGGACACTGGAGTCATGTGGACACGTGTCGGCTCGGCCACGGCGGGGAATCTGACGATAAAGGTGGCGCCGGTTCCTCGACCTTCGCTCTTGACCGTCACGACGCCGCCGTGAAGGTTGACGAGCCGCTGCACGAGGGTCAAGCCGATGCCGAGCCCACCGGTCGAGCGGTCCGTCGTCGCCTCGGCCTGAAAGAACAGGTCGAAGACGCGCGGGAGATTCTCCGGCTCAATCCCCTTGCCGTCGTCGGCGACCTCGAGCACCGCCTCGGCCGCTTCGCGCGCGACGCGCACGCGGATGTTCCCGCCGGGACCGGTGTAGGTCGCGGCGTTGACGAGCAGGTTGGTGAGGATCTGCTCCACGCGCGTCTGGTCGCCCTCGACCCACACCGGGGACGCAGCGAGCTCGACGTTGCGGTCCGATAGCCGACCTGTGGTCTCCAAGGTCTCGATCACGTGCCGCGCCTGAGCCGCGAGCTGGATCGGCGTCCGCTCGAGGAGAATCTTGCCGGTCATCGCGCGGCCGACGTCGAGCAGGTCGTCGAGCATGCGCCGCAGGTGCCGGGTTTGCCGGTCGATCACCCTGATGGCGAACTCGAGCTGCTCTGGGCTCCGGCGATCGCTCTTCACGATCGCGGCCGCCGTCCAGATCGCGGCCAGCGGATTGCGCAGCTCGTGGCTCAGCATAGCCAGGAATTCGTCCTTCGCGTGACTGGCGGCTTCCGCCTGCGCGCGCGCCTCGCGCTCGATATCGAGCGATCGGTCGCGCTCCCGCGTGGCGGCCTGGAGAACGTCGCTCGCTTGCTCGAGCGTGGCGACGAGGCGGTTCACCTCGGCGACACGCGAGTCGGGGAGGCTCGCGATGCGCTCGCCGGTCGCGAGATGCTGGGCCTGGCCCTCGAGCGCTTCGAGCGCGGCGGCGATGGGCCGCGCCTTCCAGAACGCGTAGAGCATGCCCGCCGCCACCGCGGCGGCCCACAAGAAGCCGAACAGCGTCAGGTGATGCCAGAAGGCGTTATCCACCGGCGCCGAAGGAGTCGCGAACCCGACGCCCCAGCCGTGGTGCGTGAAGGTCCACGCGGTGTAGACGGCGGTTCCGTTGAGGTTCGTGTATCGCGCCAGGCCTTCCGGTTTGCGCTTCATGTCCGCGACGAGCGCCGGCGAAGGGTCCTGGCCGCGGCGCGCCGGTCCCTCGGTGCTGCGCGCGACAAAGTTGAAGCTACGGTCGAAGAGTCCGGCGACGCCGCCCGCGGGCAGTCCCTGGCGGGTCATCAGCCGGTCGTACCAGTTGAGGTCGAGCTCGGCGATGAGCACGTGCGTCACCTTGCCGTCGCGGATGACCGGCACGCCAACGGCGACGATCTGCGCGCCGCCGTTCGGCGCGGCAAACACGTCGGAGATCACGGGCCTGCGCTCGGCGAACACCGGCTGCCACAGCTCGAACTGCGGGCCCGACGGCATCTCGGCGCCAAAGGGCGCGTCGGCGCGGAACACGCCGCGCCCGTCGGCGCTGAACGCGAGGAGGTTGGCCCAGTCGGCGTTGGCCTTCACCGCCTCCTTCGCCTGCGCGTAGATGGCTTCTTCGCGCAGCGGGCTCGACGACCAGAGCCTCGCGAAGATCGCCAGCCGCTCGACGCTGCTGTCGAGGGCGTTGTCGACCGCGGCCGCCAGCAAGCGCACCGACTCGATCTGCGAACGCTCGCGCTCGTGCTCCTGAACCCTCCAGTGCAGGTAGAGCAGGGCGCCCGCGAGCACGCCGATCGGAACCATGCTGACCAGGAGCACCTGGAAGAGATGCCCGCGAACACCCCGATTCGCTCGGCGCAGAACCGCCCTCCACCCGAGCCGAGAAATTCAGTATCTCGCCGGGTTTTGAGCAGCCTAGCCGGGCCTGCCGGCGGCGGTCAAGCGATCAAGGACGTCACGCCGGCTTGCCGTGGTAGGCGCGTTCCAGCGTGGCGATGTCGATCTTCCTCATCGTGAGCATGGCCGCCATGGCTCGCTGCGCCTTCTGGGGATCCCTGTCCTTGATCATCTCGAGCAGGATCGTGGGAGTCACTTGCCACGACAGGCCGAACTTGTCCTTCAGCCAGCCACACTCCGATTCCTGCCCGCCCGCGAGGAGCTTCTCCCAGAAGTAGTCGACCTCTTTCTGATTTTCGCAATTGATGACCAACGAGACGGCTTCGGTGAACTTGAACACGGGGCCGCCGTTCAGCGCCATGAAGCTCTGGCCCTCGAGCTCAAAGTCGACCGTCAAGACCGATCCCTTCGGCCGGCCGGCGGCCTTGGAGCTCGCTTCGTCGTAGTAGGTCGTGGCTCCGATTTTGGAGTTCTTGAAGATCGACGTATAGAACTTCGCGGCCTCTTCGGCCTCGCTATCGAACCACAAGCACGGGTGGATCTTCTGCGTGATCTTCGCCATCGTGACCTCCCATTGAAGGTTCTTCCTCTCCATTATCAGATCGAACGAAAGCGGCTCAAATCGACAACGGGGCGCGCGGACCCTAGAATGTCCGCGGGAATTCCCCGATGAGCGTCCAGCCGGCGACCGAGCCCATCTGTACCGGCAGCGAGCTGTCCGCGATCGCGAACGTGATCGACGGCCGCCCCCGCGACCTCGGCGGCGTCGCGATCCGGCGCGTCCTGCCGGCGGCCGCGCGCCGAATGGTTGGCCCCTTCACGTTCCTCGACGAGATGAACGGTGCGTTCGCGGCCGGCCGAGGACTGGACGTCCCGCCGCATCCTCATATTGGCCTGGCAACCGTGACGTATTTGTTCGACGGAGAGATCGTCCACCGTGACAGCCTGGGCTCGCTTCAGCCGATTCGCCCGGGCGACATCAACTGGATGACCGCGGGGCGCGGCATCGTCCATTCCGAGCGCACCGCCGCCGAGCGCCGAAAGCAGGCCTCGCGGCTTTACGGTCTGCAGCTGTGGGTGGCGCTTCCGCTGGCGCACGAGGAGGCGGAGCCTGCCTTCCATCATCATCCCGGAGCGAGCCTGCCCGAGCGCCTGCGCGACGGCATACGGCTGAGAGTTCTTGCCGGCTCGGCGTTCGGAATGACGTCGCCCGTGCAGACCCTGTCGCCGCTGTTCTACGTCGAGGCGGTGATGTCGGCCGGCCGCGAGCTGTCCCTGCCGACCGAGCACGAAGAGCGCGCGCTCTACGGGGTCGAGGGGGCGCCATCGGCTGCGGCACCGAGCGCACCGAGCCCGGACGGATGCTGGTATTCGCGCCCGGTACCAGCGTGATGCTACGCGCCGACTCACCGGCGCGGATCGTACTGCTCGGCGGCGCGCCGCTGGACGGCCGGCGGTACATCCATTGGAACTTCGTGTCGAGCTCGAGAGAGCGGATCGAGCAGGCCAAGCGCGACTGGAAGGAGCGCCGGTTCCCGACCGTTCCGGGCGACGACGTGGAGTTCGTTCCGCTTCCGGACTCCTGATGGCGCGCCCCGAGCTTAGCAACGCGCTCGCGTCCGTACGCGGCCTCGCCCAGCAGGCGTTCTCGCGGGCCGCCGGCGCCCCACTGGTACCGGGCAACAGTATTCGGCTGCTCAAGGACGCGCGAGAGAACTATCCCGCCTGGCTCGACGCGATCGCCGGCGCCAAGCGCTTCATCCACTTCGAGAGCTACATCATCCACGACGACGCGGTCGGCGACCGTTTCAGCGAGGCGCTGGTCGCCCGCGCGCGCGACGGCGTGCCGGTGCGTGTGATCTACGACTGGATGGGCGGCTTCGGCAAGACCTCGCGCCGCTTCTGGCGGCGACTGCGCGCCGGAGGTGTCGAGGTGCGCTGCTACAACGCGCCGACCCTGGCGAGCCCGCTGGGCTGGCTCAGCCGCGACCATCGAAAGATGCTCGCGGTCGACGGCGCGGTGGGCTTCGTCAGCGGGCTCTGCGTCGGGCAGCCGTGGGTCGGCGACGCCGGGCGCAACATCGCGCCGTGGCGCGATACCGGCGTGGAAGTGCGCGGCCCCGCGGTGCGGCAGATCGACACGGCGTTCGCGCAGATGTGGGCCATGATGGGCGCGCCGATTCCGGACGACGGCAAGGCCGGCGCCGACCCGATCGCGCCAGTCGGCGAGACGCCCTTGCGCATCGTCGCGACCCTGCCGGCCACGGCCGGGCTCTTGCGTCTGGGCCAGCTCGTCGCCGCGCTCGCTCGCGAGCGCCTTTGGCTGACCGACGCCTACTACGCCGGCACGTTACTTTACGCAGAAGGGCTGCGGGCAGCAGCGCGAGACGGCGTGGACGTGCGGCTGCTCGTGCCGAACGGCACGGACATTCCTCTCCTGCGCCCGCTGTCGCAGGCCGGCTATCGCACCCTGCTCGAGGCCGGCGTGCGTGTCTTCGAATGGAACGGCACGATGCTTCACGCCAAGACCGCCGTGGCGGACGGCCGATGGGCACGCGTCGGCTCGACCAATCTCAATCCCGCGAGCTGGCTCGGCAACTGCGAGCTCGACGTGCTGGTCGAGGACGAGCGCTTCGGCCGCGAGATGGAGGAGATGTACGTCGAGGACCTCGCCAACGCCACCGAGATCACCCTCGACGAGCGCTCGCGCGTTCGACGACGCGAGGACGAGCCCGACCCTGCGACGTCGGGCGGCGGCGGAAGCGCCGGGCGCGCGGCTGCGGGCTTGCTTCGCATCGGCAACACGGTCGGCGCGGCCGTGATCGCCCGGCGGACACTCGAGCCGGTCGAGACACGGATCACGCTCGCAGTGTCGATCGCCCTGCTGATCCTGGCGACTGTGGTCGCCGTCTTTCCCCGGTTGATCGCGTATCCGTTCGCGGCGCTCGCCGTCTGGATCGCCGGCGCCCTGACGTACCGGTGCTACCGGTTGCGCCGCACCGCCCCGCGCGACACGCGATCGGCCGCAGGCTGAATCGGTCGACGATGTGCCGGACTCGGAAGAAGTAGGCTCTCGCGAGGACTTCGATGGAAACGCTGGACCTGTTCGTACGGCTGTACGGCTACCCGGCGCTGTTCGGCGGGATGGTCCTGGAGCAGTTCGTGCCGCCGATGCCGGGCGAGCCGCTCCTGCTGGGCGCCGGCGCGCTGGCCGGCAACGGCCGCCTCAGCTTGTCGCTCGCGTTCGTGCTGGCGCTCGCCGGCACGATCGTCGGCGATCTCATCTGGTACGAGATCGGCCGCATCGGCGGGCAGCCGGTGCTCAAGCGCCTCTGCCGGCTCTCCATCGAGCCGGACACCTGCGTCAGGGCCGGCACGGAGACGCTCGGGAATCACGGCGCCAGTGCGCTCCTGATCGCGAAGTTCTTGCCGGGCCTGAACAGCATCGGCCAGCCGCTGGCGGGGGCGCTCGGTATGCCGCGGCGTCGCTTCGTGATCTTCGACGTTCTGGGCGCGGTGCTGTGGGTAGGGCTCTACGTCGGTCTCGGCTTTGCGTTCCACGATCAGCTCGCCGAGGCGGCGCTGCTCGCCCAGCGTCTGGGCGGCTGGGCGCTCGTGATCGCGGGCGCGGCGTTAGGGCTCTATCTGGCCATCAAGGTGATTCGCCGCCAGCTCTTCCTGCGCGAGCTGCGGATCGCGAGGATCAGCCCCGAGGAGCTCGCGGCAAAGCTCTCCGCGAACGAGCCCGTCCTCATCGTCGACCTCCGTCACGAGCTCGAGCTGCAGGACGAGCCGAAGATGATCCGCGGCGCGCTACGCGTCACGCCCGACGAGCTCGAGCAAGGCCGCGTCATGATCCCGCGCGACCGCGAGGTGGTCCTCTACTGCTCCTGACCCAACGAGGCCACGAGCGCCCGGGTGGCGCTCCTGTTACGGCGGCGCGGCGTCATGCGAATTCGGCCGCTCGCCGGCGGCTTCGAGGCGTGGCAGGAGCGCGATCTTCCGGTCGAGCCGCTGCCCGTTCCGGCGACTGCGCTCGCGGGGTGATTGGGGCCGGGGCGGGCTCGACGCCCGAGCCCGGCAATCGGGTCCGGAAACGGCCAGACTTTTGGTCCGCTCTGGTGTCTAACATCGGAGCGCTGACCATGGATCTCGACAGAGGCTTGTTATGCGGCCATTCTCCTGTGGCTCGACGTGAGCTGACCGCGCTCTGGGTCGATCACGTCCCGTCGCCCCTCGGAACGCTGACGATGGTGGGGGCTCACGGCGCCCTCCGCGCGCTCGCGTTTCCGGTCGAGCGCGCGCGAATGCTGAGACGCCTCCGGTCTCGCTACCCCGGCGTGGTGTTCGAGCAACGCCGCGCTCCCGATAGTTACGCGGCGCGCCTGCGCGCATATTTCCGTGGAGATCTCCAGGCGCTCGACGACATCCCGGTCGACTGCGGCGGCACCGCCTTCGAGCAGCAGGTGTGGTCGGCGCTCCGAACGATTCCGCCGGGCACGACACTGACCTATCGCAAGCTCGCCGAGCTGGTGAGGCGCCCGCGCGCGATTCGCGCGGTCGGCAGAGCGAACGCGCTGAACCCGGTTTGCCTCGTGGTTCCGTGCCATCGAATCGTGGGGAGCGATGGCGACCTCACGGGATACGCCGGTGGTATCTGGCGCAAGCGATGGCTGCTGGCTCACGAGGGAGTTCCGACAACTCATCCAGCAAAGCAAAACGGGCGCTCCGGTTTGATCCGGAGCGCCCGTCTTTGAGTTGGTGGGCCGTCAAGGACTCGAACCTTGGACCCGCTGATTAAGAGTCAGCTGCTCTACCAACTGAGCTAACGGCCCGTCTCACCTCTACAGCGCACTTGCGCTCGCGGTACTCGACACCAAGTGGTGCGCCCGGCAGGAGTCGAACCTGCGGCCTTTGGCTTCGGAGGCCAACGCTCTATCCAGCTGAGCTACGGGCGCAAGGCAGCCATGATCGCTACTTACGGAGCGGCTGTCAACCGCGAGTCGCGGCCCTAGTCGCTACGCCGCGCGCGACTCGAGCGACGACCAGCTGCCCACGAGCACGATCTTCCCCGTGATGCCGCCTGCCCCGAGCAGCTCGTGCGCCTGCCTGGCTTCGGTAAGCGGAAATCGATGCGCAATGAGCGGCTTGATCCTTTGCTCTTGAAGGAGGTGCAGCAGGGCGGTCAGGTCCTGCCGGAACCACGCCGGTCTCAGCCGCTTCAGCCACTGAATGCTGTAGGGGAGCACGCGTTTCCGTCCCGGGAGAAGCCAGCCGCCTGCGATGAACACCCCGAAGATCGCGATTCCACGGAAGCGATGTCGACGACCGGGATGAGCTGAGGTCGATCGCCCTCCATGTAGCGACGAAGTAAGCCCGTAGGCCACGACGGTCCCGCCAGGCCGGAGGGCCTTACGGGAGCGCCAGATGTGGCCACCGCCGATCCCGTCGAAGACGACCTCGACGCCCTCGCGTGTCAGGCGGTGAGCTTCTTCAACGAAGTCGAGATGCTGATAGTCGATCGGGATACCGCCCAGATCGGAAACGGCCGATGCCGCTCGGGCCGAACAGGTACCGTACATCTCGAGGCCGGCGAGGCGCCCCAGCTGCAAGAGCGCCGAACCGACGCCGCCCGCTGCGCCGTGAATCAACACGCGCTGGCCCGGTCGGACCCTGGCGCAGCGATGGAGCATCTGGTACGCCGTCACGTAGTTCAGCACGAGGCTGACCGCCTCGGCGGCGTCCAAGCCAGATGGCACCGGCACCAGCTCGCGCTGGGGAAGGCAGACGAACTCCGCATATGCGCCGCTGATCGGTAGCGCGGCCATCATCTGGCCTGGTTCGATTCCAGAGGTACCGGCGCCCACACGATCGACCTCGCCGACGAGATCCCATCCCGGCGTGAAAGGCAGCGCCGGGGTCTCGGGATGAATGCCCTCGCGCATCATCACGTCGGGTAGTGAGACACCGGCCGCCAGCACTCTGAGCCGCACTCCACCACGCTTCGGCTCAGGCCGCTCTTCCTCCAGCAGCTCCAGAGTGTCGGGGCCGCCGTAGTGACTCACAACGATGCGCCGGTGCTTCATACCGACTACCGCCTGTTTTCCGCGGGCTTGACGAAGGCGCCTGCGCTCATGACGAGCGTCGGCGTCACGACCTGCTCACGGGCGCGCTTGCTGAACCGGCTTCCACCGCTCCCCGGAGGGGCAACAGTGGCGCTCCGCTGTCACGCACCAGCAGTATCGGAATCCGGGTGCCGTGCAGCACCGACTCTGCCACAGAACCGAAGATCAGACGCCCGATGCCGCCGCGGCCGTGGCTGCTGATGATGATGAGGTCGGCCTTTTCGGCCTCGGCGGCCTCGACGATGGTCGGCGCCGCCGGCCCGTACCAGACCGTCGTCTTCACGCGCGTGATGCCGCACTCGCGAAGACCGGCGGCGACCCCATCGAGATACGCTTCCGCCTCGCGGACCAAGCGAGCCCTCGTCGCCATCGGATCAGACGGCGATGACGGACGTGCCTCGGCCGCCCGGAGCAATATCAGCGTCGTTGCCGGCTGCTCGCTGAGGATATCGATAGCGGTAGCGAGTGCCGCTTCCGCCAGCTCTGAGCCATCGAGCGGCACCAAGATCTTCGTTAACGTCATCGTCCGTCTCCTCTCGTCGCCTGAGACGCCGCGGACATTCCGCACGGACGGAACTGGATGGCCGCTCTCACCGCCGCGGGGCCTCGGGCGGCATAGGCGGCGACCCACCGGTCCAGCGCGTTCAAGAACTTCGCAATGAGGGCGTTCCGGTCGATCGCTCGACGCCGGCCGCATTCCGGCAGTGGCACATCGATCTCGGCGCCGAGGATCACGTGCCTCACGTGGTCAACCGAAGAAGTTGCCTCGACGATTCCGCGCACCACGGTCTCGCCGTCGACGATGAGTCGATCCGGCCACACCGGCGTGACCGAGACCTCTTCGTCCTCGAACGCGTCGGACAGCGCCAGGGTCGCGATGGCCGAGAACACCGGGACCTCACCGGCGGGCAGATCGGGCCGAAAGAGCACGGCCGCAGCAACCCGAGCACCCTCATCTTCCGTAAGCACCACAGTGCCCTCGAGCGCTCCGGCCTCCGCGAGCCGGTTCAAGACGTCGGCGACGAACGATCCCGCCGCGAAAAGATAGATATGACGACCCACGAGGTCGCTGACGAGGTCATGACGGATCAGAGGAATTGCAAGCATCAGCGTTCGAGCTGCCGCACGGTCAGCACGGGGCACGGGGCCAGCCGAATGACGCGCTCGGCGACCGAGCCGAGCAGGATGCGGTCCAGGCCGCTTCGGCCGCGCGTGCCCATCACGATCAGCGCGGCATGCTCGCGAGCCGCCATGTCAACGATCATCTGGAACGGAGGACCGGTCGCCACTCGCCAGCTCGCCTTGATCCCGCGCTGACGAAGATCGGCACAGCGTGCCTCGAGCTTCGCCTCGGCCCACTTTCGTTGCGCGTCGTAGACGTCTTTGATCTTCGGCGCCGTCAGGAAGCCTTCGCCGTACAGCGGAGTTTCGACGAGGACGTGGCACAGCACGAGCTCGTCGCCGAGCTTGGTGCCGAGGTCGACCGCGGCCGCTTCAGCCCCCTTCGCGCACTCCGAGAAATCGGTGGGATGGAGGATCTTCGGACTCATAACACCCTCGGTCAGCTTCTACGCCTCCTTGAGCGTGAACACCGGACACGGCGCCATACGGATCACACGGTCGGCGACGCTACCCACGAGAAGTCGGTGGATCTCGCCGCGGCCGTGCGTGGCGAGCAGCACCAGATCCGCCTTGGACTCAGACGCCTCAACCAGGATCTGCCGGTACGGCACACCGACCCTGAGCACCGCGCGAACCTTGGCTCCCGCCCGACGACCCCGAGCCGCCCAGCGCTCGAGCATCTCGGCCCACGCGCGCCCTTCCGGCGAAAACTGTTCGAGCGTGTCAGCCGTGAACGGGCCTTGGAAGACGCGTGCTGCGGGGGCCGCGTCGTCATCGTCGGCCCGTGGGATTCCCAACTGATGCGCGGCCTGCAGGGACCGGACCTCGGCCTTTCGTTCCTCGGCCGCTAGCCGCATCTCCACGTTCAGCGGTGTCGCCGGAAGCACGTGCAACAGGACGAGCTCGGCGCCGAAATTCGCGGCCATCTTCTGCGCCATCGTCCAGGCTTTCTCTGAGCCTCGAGAAAAGTCCGTCGGCACGACGATTCGAGAGAACAACCCATCGGTCGTCATCGGTGCCACCTCCAGCCCGCGTGTTTCCCCGCTGAATCCATCAACGATGGACTGCAAAGCGGATGCCGACATCGTCACGAGCCTGATGGTGCGGTCGATCGCGTGATTAACCTGGACGAACGCGTGTCGGTCGTCTGCGGCGCGGCGGGTCCATGTGTGGCCTTGTCTCCTCACCTCGGGCGCAGCCGCCCCACTCTCAGCGGAATTGGTGCCGGATGGCTGCCGCTGGGTCGCATCGCGACGCCGGAGCGTCCGTGAATCGCCGCGGGGCACCGGTCAGGTGGAGTTAGAGGCGCTAGGGGACTTCGGACAGTTCGCCAGCTGACGGCCAGTGTGAACCGGCACGCCAGCGAGGCGCCAACCATGAGGGGTTGACGAGGAGCCGCGATTCGACTGATTCTCGGCAGGTGGTCAAACCATTCGATGCGATGGGGAGGCACACCGATGAATCTAGGCAGACTCGCTTCCGCGGCCTCGATCGTTTTGTTGTGCGCGAAAGCGGTGGCTCCTGCAGAGGCCGATCCCAGGCTGGTCAAAGAATCGAAGGATGCGGGAATGCCGGCTCAGAACTGTCAGTACTGCGGCAAGGAGCAGAAGTGATTCGCCTCCGTGGCGCGATGCTGCTCGTGATGCTGGTCGCCGTGCCGGCGGTGGCAGTCGCAGCCGAGTCCGGCATCCCGCTCCCCCGCGGGTGGGTCGGCACGACCAGTCAGTGGGTGCGCGGCTTCGGAATCGCGCTCGTGCTACTCAATCTAGCGCTTGTCGCATTCGCGTGGCGCAGCTTGCGCCACAATGTGGCGGTCACCGCGGTAGCTCGGGGCTGGCTCCTCGTATCGATCGGCCTGGTTCCGATCATGGTGGCGTTTCTGTCCTTCGCGCATGGCCTCGAGGGCTCGACCACCGTGGCGGCCTGTGGCTCGTGCCACGTCATGGGGCCGTTCGTCAGCGATCTGCAGAATGTAAAGAGCGACACGCTCGCCGCCACCCATTTCAAGAACCGCTACATTCAGGAACATCACTGCTACACGTGCCATTCCGACTACGGCCTGGCCGGTACGCTGAAGGCGAAGCTCGAAGGCCTGGGCCACGTGTGGCGGTACTCGACAGGAAGCTACGTCCTTCCAATCAAGATCGCGCAGCCGTATCCGAACGTACGTTGCCTCGGGTGCCATGGCGAGTCGCAGAAGTTCTTGAACGCCACCGGACATCCGAAGGAAGAGATGCCGAATTTGATGCGGGGTTCGACATCGTGTCTGGACTGTCACGGGCCGGCCCATCCCAAGCCCGAGAAAGCGGCGATGCGATGAGCGTGCGACCGACGCGTGTCCGGGTGCTGCAGCTGGCGCTCGCCCTGACGATGGTGTTCGACCTGCTGGCGCTTCTGCTACTGGCGCGCAGCACGCCCGTGATCTTCACGATCTTCATGTTCGTGGGCCAGCCTCTGCTGTTGGTTGCGCTGATCGCGCTCGGCGGCGCCGTGCTGGCCGACCTCAGGGCGAAGGAGCTGATCTAGGACCGAAGCGGCTCAGCCTCCGCGCTTGAGCGATCGAAGATAGGCGACGAGGTCGGCCATCTCCTCCCCCCGAAAGCTCGGCCATGGCGTCCGATCCCGGTCGGCCCGCGGGTCACTGATGAACGTATGATTCCACAGCGCCGATAGTACGCCGGCCGGCGTATCGATGGCGGTGGCCACAGCGAGGTCGCTGGCCACCTTGCCGCGCTCGCCATAAAGACCATGGCAGTTCAGGCAACCCTTGTTCGTCGCCAGAATCACACCCTTGCGCGGGTCGCCCGCCTGCTTGAAGTACCGCGCGGCATAGAGAAACGCGACGATATCGGCCATATCTTGCGGGCGTAGCTCGGGCACCACTCCGCCGAGGCGGCTCTGCATCGCTTGCTGCATGGCGGGCGCCTTGTTCCACATCGCGGCCGCAAACTCGGTCAAGCTCAAGCCCACCGCGCGCTCGGCAAGGCTCGGCTTGGTCGGATCCGAGCTGCTGCCGATGGTGTGACACTCCACGCAGCGTTTCTGCACGAACAGGCGTCCGCCTTCGTCGGCCCGTCCGGGTAGGACGTAGAGTGGGCCCCGGCTCGCTCGGGGAGAGGTCGAGTTGATGTACGCGATCAGATCTGCGAGCTCGGCGCCCTTGAAGGTCGGACGCACGATCTTTTCGCGCTCCATGAGCTCGGTCATCCGGGCCCCGTGGTTCCACATTGCGGCCGCCAGAAATATCGGTGACGCAAGCGGTGTCAGACCGTCGAGCGGCGGCCCGATCGCGCCGCCGCGGCCGCCGAGCGTGTGACACACGACACAGCGTTTTTCCGTGAAGAGCCGGCGGCCGGCGTCCACGTTGGCCCTCTGATCGAAGTAGCTCAGCGTGAAGAGGTAGCCTGCCAGATCTCCGGCTTCGATAGGGTCGAGATTCGGCCGCTCGATTCCGAGTGTGCGCATACGAGCGGCCATCTTGGGTGCGTGATTCCAGAGATCGGCGGCAAGGTCGTAGAACGTGCGCGGTCGCGCCGTGCGGGCGAGGTCCGGACCAACCTTGCCGCCGGTCCCGCCAACCGCGTGACACTTGATGCAGCCCTTCGCGTCGAAGACGCGCGCTCCCGCGAGCGGGTCCTGCGATGGACTGAAAAGCGGCTGAGCGAGCGCCGAGGCAGGAATCAGCACGAGCCAGGCGACGAGGAACACGCTTCGCACGGCGCTCGTTATCCTACTCCATTCGTGCCGGCGAGCCGAGCTTGCCGGGAGGCGGCGGGCCGCCGCCTCCCGGTCTCACCGCTCGTCAACGCGTTGCAGCTCGGCCAGTCGCCTACTCGAACACCAGCTTCAACACGCCCGGCGAATAGGCGTGGCGAACCTGCGCGTTGTCGAACACCGCCACCCCGAACGCGTACTGCTTCTTCATGTCGTTGAACTGGACGTCGAACTCGCTGTTGGTCACGAGCTTCCGCGACAACACAAGCGTCCAGGCTCCGTCTTTCCAGAGTGATTTGACCGCGATATCGCCACGGTCCCCCGTGAACGGGGCGACGATGATGCCGGGCACCTCATCGCCCGCCTTGTACTTCGAGTCGTCGAACGGCTCCTTCTCCGAGTCGACGATCCAGTACGGCGGCGCCGGCTTGTTGCCCTTCAAAGCGAATTTCGGCCCTTTCTTGTCATCGCTGAGGTTGTCGACGTACCCGCCGCCGGTCTTGGGGTCGCTCTTGCGACCGGCCTCCGGCGACTTGTCCTTGTCGAATCGCGTAGCATCGAGATACTGATCGTCGATCTGACCGACCGAGCCGGTACGGACACTCTTCCAATGCCAGATGTCAGCTCTGTCGCCCTCGTTCGGCAGATACTTGTTGCCGTAGGGCTTGCCTTCGCCCATGTGGCACGCCGCCATGCAGCCCCTGCTCTCGAAGGTGGGCGAGTTGATGTTCCAGATCACCGCGAGCTTGTCTTCGTAGTACTTGTTGTTGTCGCCGCCTTTGTCGTCGGGATCCTTGAGCTGTTTCCACGAGCCGTCGCTCTGTTTCACCCATGGGCCGCGCTGAAAGCTCTGCGTCGGGTCTTTGTACTGGACCAGAAAATAAACGGTGTCACCCGTATGAACCGACCGCAGAGTGACGTCAGTCGATCCGCCGGGGAGATTCTTGCCGCCGACGGCCTTGACCGTGAGTGGCGGCGCCGCCTTCCATGCGTCGCTGATCGTCGGCTCCATCGGCGGCGGCGCGGCGGCCTTCTTGGAGACCAGGACGTTTTGCTGCGCGTCGAGCGGTCGGGTCGCGAGCCCGATCAATAACCCGGCGCTCACCATGACCAGCGCGAGAAGCCATCTTGCCGACCCCTGCATCCTTGCCTCCTTGGTCTGGAGTTGCGGCCGTCGAGACACGTCAGAACATTCAGCGCAAGCTCCATGCCACCGGGCAAGGACTATCAATCCATTGAAAACATGCGGGTCGAGAGCGAGAGGGCGGATCGTAGTGAGGCGCCGGATCCCCGGTTGGGGGCGCCGGCGCCTCAGGCGAGTTCACTTCGTCGCGGGAGTCGACCCGCCCTTCGTGAGCGCTCTGAAGTACGACGACATGTCGGCGAGCTCCTGCCCCTTGAGGGTCGGTAGGCGGATTCCGAGCTTCTCTGCTTGATTCTCCATCTCGCGGCTGTGGTTCCACATGGCCGCGATCAACGCGGGCGGCGTCCCCACGACGCTGGACTTCGCAAAGTCGCCCGCCGTCTTGCCTCCCTTGCCGGCGACCGAGTGGCAGGCGACGCAGCCCTTGCCCTGCACGAGCTGTTGACCGCGGGCGGTGTTCCCCGCGGCCGGGTCGAAGTAATGCGTCGTGTACAGATACGCGACGATATCCGCCATTTCCTGCCCGGTGAGCTCGGGCGGCTGGACACCACGCTCCTTCATCTTGGCCCACATGCTCGGCCCATGGTTCCACATGAGCCCGGCGAACTGCGTCAGGCTGACGTGATGCGCGCGGCCGAGCTCGGGCCCGACTTTCCCACCCTTGCCCGCGATGGTGTGGCAGGACGCGCACTGCTTGTCGCGAAACAGCTTTTCACCACGCTCGGGCGTTCCCGGGACGACCTGGGCGCTGTCGCCGGCAGTATCCTTTGCGGACGTCGTGATGTACGCGATGATGTCCACCAGCTCGTTGCCCTTGAAGCTCGGGCGCTCGACGCCCTGCGCTTTCATCGTGTCGGCCATGCGAGCTCCGTGGCTCCACATCCGGGCCGCGACGAGCACCGGCGAGTTCATGCGCTTGAGCGAGTCCAGCGCCGGCCCGACGTTGCCGCCCTTGCCGCCCACTGCGTGGCACTGAACGCATCGCTTGGACGTGAAGAGCCGCTCACCCGTCTTCGGATTTCCGAGCTCGTCGCCGTACTGCGCCGTGAAGATGAACGCGAGAACGTTGGAGACCTCCAGCGGTGTGAGTGTCGGTCGCTCGATGCCTTTTTCGCGCATCTTCGCGCCCATCCACGGCAGGTGGTTCCACATCGCGGCGCCCAGGTCGAAGAATCCGGTAGCGCTCGCGATCCGCGCGAGGTCGGGCGCCGCGCGCCCCTCGCTGCCGCTGCGCACGCCGTGGCACTGGCCGCAGCCTTTTTTCGCGTACACATCCCACCCGGCGAGCAGTGCCCAGTCAGGTGCGAAGGGCTGCGGTGGCTGCGGCGCCGGCGATTGCTGTGCCAACGCCGGCGCGAACGAGAGGAGGACAAGACCGCAGATCGTTGCCGCGCGGCGAGCGCACCGCCTCAGTCGAACCATTCGGATGGTCTCCTCAGAATGTATCCATTCCATGTGCTCCGACCGGATACTCTAGCAGCGGCACCGCTCGTTTGCCGAGCGCGTTTTGCGTCAGTCCCGGCGCGCGACGGGCAGCTCGCACTCCTCTCGTCGGCTCAGCGCCTCCCCATCGGTACGAACTCGCGCCTCGCCGGCCCCGTGTAGATCTGGCGCGGCCGCGCGATCTTCTGCTCCGGATCGCCGACCATTTCCTGCCACTGGGCGAGCCAGCCGGCCGTTCGCGGAATCGCGAAGAGCACCGGAAACATCTCGACGGGGAAGCCCAGCGCCTCGTAGATCATCCCGGAGTAGAAGTCGACGTTCGGATACAGCTTGCGCGCGACGAAGTAGTCATCCTGGAGCGCGATGCGCTCGAGCTCGCGGGCGATGGGCAACAGTGGGCTCGGCCGCGTGACGGCGAAGACCTCGTCCGCCATTCGCTTGATGATCTTGGCGCGCGGATCGTAGTTCTTGTAGACGCGGTGCCCGAAACCCATCAGCTTGGCCTCACCCGCCTTGACCTGCCGGATGAATTCGGGAATCCGAGCGGTCGTGCCGACCGAGCGCAGCATCCGCAGCACGGCCTCGTTGGCGCCGCCGTGGAGAGGGCCGTACAGCGCCGCGGCCGCGGCCGCGAGCGCCGAGTACGGATCGACCCCGGACGAGCCGACCGCTCGCATGGCATTCGCGGAGCAATTCTGCTCGTGATCGGCGTGCAGGATGAAAAGGACGTCGAGCGCGCGTTCGATGGCCGGGTCGGGCTTGTACTTCAGCTCGGTCGTCTTGAACAGCATGTTGAGAAAATTGCCGATATAACTGAGGTCGTTGTCGGGATAGGCGTACGGCCGACCCAGGATGTGGCGGTACGCGAACGCCGCGACCGTCGGCACCTTGGCGATCAATCGATAGATCTGAAGCTCCCGATGGCCGGGGTCGTGGTTCACCTTCGCATCGGGATAGAAGGTCGAGAGCGCCGCCACCGTCGAGATGAACATGCCCATCGGGTGCGCGTCGTGATGGAAGCCGCCCATGAACCGCTTCACGTTTTCGTGCACCCAGGTGTGGTGAGTGATCTGCCAGGTCCATTCGTCGAGCGCCTTTGGCGTCGGCAGCTCGCCGCGCAACAGCAGATAGGCCACTTCCATGAACGTCGCCTGCTCGGCGAGCTGCTCGATGGGGTAGCCGCGATACCAGAGGATACCCTTGTCTCCGTCGATGAACGTGATCGCGCTGCGCGTGGAGGCCGTGTTCATGAAGGCGGGGTCGTACGTGAGGAGGCCGAAGTCGTCGGGCCCGCTCTTGAGCTGGCGGAGATCCATCGCGCGGATGGCGCCATCGGTGATCGGGAGCTCCCGCGACTTGCCGGAACGGTTATCGGTGACCGTCAGCGTGTTCTTGCCCATGGCGGCCCTCCAGCTTGCCCGCTCGCAGATGGTTGTCACGCGGCTCGGAGCGCTTCGGTGATGGAGACGATCGCCGGCCGCTCGACCCGCACGTACTCGCTCATCGGCATGTCGATGACCTCGCGAGGCGCGCCGCTCTCGAATGTCATCGCGGCCTCGAAGGCCAGCGCGCGATCGAGGTAGACCGGGATTGCGAACAGACGTCCAAACGGCAGCAGCGGCCCGTCGCCCAATTCAGGAAATGCCCTTCTCAGCTCGTCGTCCTCCGCGACGGTCAGGGCGTAGCGGCCCGTCCGACGTCGAAACGCCGTCAGGTCGAACGCCGTCCCAGCCGGGAGAACGGCCACCGCGTACGAATCGCGGTCCCGCAGAAGCACGACCTGCGCGGCCCGGCCGGACGCCGGAGACGCCGCGGCCGGATCGGACACGCTGAATGGCGCCCGCTCGCGGGCCAGAAAATCACGCAGCTCGCTGATCACGGCACACCTCCGTCGGCGCCGTTCACGAAGGCGCGCAGGAGGTCGGTTTCCGTGATGATGCCGACCAGTCGGCCTCCGTCGACGACGGGGAGCGCACCGATCCGGTGATCGAGCATCAGTGCGGCCGCCTCCTTGGCGTTTTCGTGCGGGCCCACGGTGATGACGCTCGTCGTCATCGCCGAGTCCACGGTCATGCGCGCCAAGAGATAGTTGATCTCCCAGACCGAAAGGCTCGTGGCGGGAGACGGCAGGTTCAGCCGGATGTCACGGTCGGTGATGATGCCGAGGAGCTTCGGTCCCTCCGCGACCAGCAGGTGTCGGATGCGCTTGTCGACCATGAGCTGGCGCGCCTCGAGTACCGGCGTGTTGGCACCGGTCGCGATCGGGCTCGGAGTCATGAGTTCCTTGACGATCATCGGCATCTCCGTTGAGGGCCGGCCCCCTCGTCGAGGCCGGCCCGGGAACCGTGACGTCATCCGCCCTTCTTGGGGGTATCGGGAGCGGCGGCGCCATGACACCCCTTCTGCATTTCTGCGCGATGCTCCTGCATCATGCCGCGCATCTGCTCATGCATCTGCTTCATCTGCCCCATCTCGCCGTGCATCTGCTTCATCTGTCCCATCTGCTGCTGCATCTGATTCATCTGGTCGTTCATCTGCTCCATCATCTTGAGCATGCGCGCCATGCGCTCGTCGTCGGCTGCGGCCGCCGGTCGCGGTGCGACGACTACCGCCAGCAGTGCGGCGACGAACATGAACAGCGTGACCGTTGTCAGCACCCGCTTCATGACTCACTCACCTCCTTCGATCGCCAGACTGTTCTGGGCTGTGAGGTCACCGAACCGCCTCCCATGCCGCTCGCGCCGCGACCTGAGCCTTCGTCTGACGCATCAAGAACACGGGAACCTCGGCCTGGCGGAGCACGGCCTCCGCCACTGACCCGTAAAGAACGCGACTCAGTCCGCCCCGTCCGTGCGTCGTCATGGCGATGATGTCCGCGCTGGCCTCACGCGTGCCCGCGAGGATCTCGGTCACGGCATCACCGCGCCGCACCTCCGTGGTCACCCGCACGCCGCTGGCGCGGAGGCCGACTGCGACCGAGTCGAGATATTGCTCGGCGTCACGGCGAAGCTTCACAATGTCCTCCACGAGCACGGCCCCGCCGCCTTCGATCATCACCGGCGGCGGCGGGACGAGCACACGAAGCAGCACCACTTCCATGTCGAGCGGCGCGGCGATCTCCAGAATGAACGGCACGATCGCCTCGGCCACCATCGACCCGTCGAGCGGAACGAGTGCGCGCTTATACACGGGCGGCTCCCTTCGCTTCCGCGACGCCCTTGGGCACATCCACCGGCGCGTGACCGGCACGAACGATCAGAATCGGGGTCGTCGTGCCGCGCAGCACCGACTCCGCCACGCTTCCCACGACGAGTCGACCGAGGCCGCTGCGCCCGTGCGTGGACATCACGATCAGGTCCACCTTCTGCACGGCCGCGGCCTCGACGATCGCGACCGCGGCGGGGCCGTACCACACGTGCGCCTCGACGCGGGTGGTGCCTTTGTCGGCGAGACGCTTGGCCACGGCGGCGAGGTACTCTTCTGCCTCGCGGATCGCCGTGACCTGAGCCACGATCGGATCGCTCGTCAGCGTGGTGCCTTCCGCCGCGCGAAGAAGGCTGATCGTGGCGCCGTCTCGAGCCGCGAACTCACACGCGGTCGACAGCGCTGCTTCGGCCAGCATCGATCCGTCCAGTGGCACCAGGATCTTGTCGAGCTTCATCGTCTCTCCTCGCTCATCTCGATTGCGGACGGCTATCGAATGAGCAACGGGGATGCCAGGACAGATCGCAAGAAAACTCGCGAGTTAGCGCGACGGTGAGCGGGGCTAGATGGGGACCGCGAGCCCCGGTGGGACACCGCTGCCTCGCGGTCGCGATCCGGTGCGACTCGCGCTATTGGACCAGCCGGCGGAGCATCATGCCGAATCGGCGGACCGGGTGCGGCGAAACGTCAGGACGAAAGTCGTGCCCTCGCCGGGCCTGGAGCGTACGTCGACCGTTCCCTGGTGATCGCGCACGATGCCATATGAGATCGACAACCCGAGGCCGGTTCCTCCGGCCTTCGTCGTGAAGAACGGATCGAAGATCTTGGGGAGTATCTCGGGGGGAATGCCCGGCCCCGTGTCGTGAACCACCAGCTGGGCGCCCGACGATGGGTCCGCCAGCGCTCTCGTCTGGATGGAAATCTCGCCTCCGCCACGCACCGCGTCGCGCGCGTTCGTGAGCAGGTTCATCACGACCTGCTGTAGTGCGTTGGCGTCGCCCCAGATCGGAGGCAAGTTGGGCGCCAGATTGCGGCGAAGCCGGACGCCATCCTTGGTGATCGTCTTGTCCACCAGCAAGAGCGTTTCCTCGACCACCCGGTTGAGGTCGACGCGTCCCGTCTGTCCAGACGAAGAGCGAGAAAGGGAGAGCAAGCCCTGAGTAATGCGCGCCACGCGCTGGGCGTGCCGGTGGACAACCCGGAGATCCTCGACGGTGCCCGGCGAGAGGCCGCTCGATTCGGCGTCGAGCAGCATGAGCTCGGTTCGGCTGGAGATGATCCCGATCGGGTTGTTGAGCTCGTGCGCGAGCCCGGCTGCCAACGTGCCCAGCGCGGCCAGCTTTTCCGATTGCTGCGCAGCCTTCTCCAAGCCGCGACGCTCGGTCATGTCCTCGATCAGCAGGACCGCGCCCGCTGGGGCTCCGCTCTCTTGAAGGAGGCTGCCGCTCACATTCCACGCGACGCGCTCGCCGCGAAGCGTCTCGTGCTCGATCGCATCGAGCCTGAACTGTTCGATCTCGCCACGCAGCAGGCGCTGGAGCGGCTCGGCGAGCGCCTCGTGCTCGAGTCGCGGGTTGACGTCGAAGAGCCCGCGGCCTTGCAGCTCGGACGCCGTCACGCCGCACCAACGCTCCATCGCGGGATTCCAGGCAGTGATCCGCCCCTCGCGGTCAAGGCCGATGACACCTTCGCGCAGACTCTCCACCACGCTGCGGATGTACCCATCACGTTTGTGCGCAGCCGTCGTCAGGAGGGACACCCGTGTGCGCTCGCGCTGCTCGACACCCGCGACGACTGCCGCGGCGACGGACGCGCTGAAGATGAGGACGATACGAATCACCACGTTGGCCGCATCGAGGCCGGCGAGTGTGGGCCACACGACCGCGGCATAGGCGGCCGCCGACACCGCGGCGACCGCGAGTCCGCGGCGGGCGCCGTAGTAGTACGACTGGACCGCCGCGATCAGGGGCAGCGCCAGATAGAGATCGCTGCGGGTACTGCCGCCGAGGTGGATCAGCGCCAGCGCGAACAGCTGGTCGATCACGAGGACGTAGAAGTTGAATCGCAAGGTGGCTCGAGGCCAGCTGCACAGCGCAACCTCGACGGCGAGACTGTAGGCCAGGAACACGACGATCACCCTGGCCAGGACGCCCGAGTCGCGATACTCGGGCGGCGCCAGAGCCACCCAGGAAACGGCCGCCACCATCGCGAGCGCGCGCAGCAACAGCAGCGCGAATATCCGTGGGCCGCCGATGCGCCGTGCGAACTGGTCGACGATGCCGCGCGCGTGACTCATCGACCTAGGACAGGCGGCTCTCGCCGACGCTCATCGAAAGGGCTGCCACGGGCCCCGCGAGGCGATCTCCACTTCACTCTGACGCATGAGCAACACCGGCACGTCGGCGCGGCGCAGAACGGCCTCGGCGACCGAGCCGAACAGCAACCGTCCCAATCCGGTCCGGCCGTGAGTGGTCATGATGACGAGATCGGCTTTCGAGTCCCGGACGGCGGCGAGAATCTCGTCAACCGGGTCGCCACGGCGGACTTCGGTCGTCACCCGGACGCCGTTCGCGCGAAGCTCCGTCGCGACGGGGACCAGATACGCCTCCGCCTCTGCGTGGAGCTCCTCGGTGTTGTCGAGCACGACCGGGCCGGCCTCGACAGCCACCGCGGGCGGCGAGGGTGTGACCACACGGAGCAGCGTCAGGTCCAGTCCGAGCGGTCCCGCGGTCTGTACGATGAACGGGATGACACCCTCGGCGACTATCGACCCATCGAATGGGATGAGCGCGCGCTTATACACGGCCGCCTCCGTTCGTACCGGCATCATGCTTCTTGGGCTGCGCGAGTCACGCCGCCAGTCGACGGCTCTCGTCGACGGGGTCCTCGCTGGCCGAGCGCCAGGCCGCGAGCGCCCAGACGTTTTCGAGGTCGTCCAGGGTTTGCCTCCACCGCGCATAGTCTTCGACCAAGGATGTCCGCTTGGCGGCAAGGCGCGCTTCCAGATCCGCGAGCCGCGTCCCCAGAGTTGGCGCGACCGCACGAACTCGTTCGAGGCTGCCGTCGGGAGTCGTCCCCGCCAGCCGGTCGATGAGCCGCGTCAACTCATCCGATAGCATGCGCTCCATCGCGTTCATGCTTGGCCTCCTCCATCTTGTTCCTGCAACGCGGCTGCCATACGTGTCGCCCTTCTCGGTAGCGCGTAAGCGGCTTGCAACGCGAGTCTTTCAGGTCCGCCGGCCGTGCTCGATTCGAGGCGGCGATCGCGACATCAAGCCGCCGGCGCCCAGGAGCGCCTCAGTGAGGCGCGCCTGCCTCACTGCATTCGGGGCACGCATGCCGAAGTGAGACGACCTCGGCTCGCGCTGAAGTTGGCGGAAAGGCGATCGCGGCCTATGTTCGGTGTCGACGAATCCTGGCGTCGAGGGCGTGGCACACCGTTTGCGGTTTCATTGGGATGAGATGGCGACGGCAACCGGCGCGCATGTCACGATCGACGGCAACGAGGCGGCCGCGCGCGTCGCGTACAAACTCAGCGACCTGATCGCGATTTATCCGATCACGCCGTCATCGGCGATGGGCGAATGGGCCGACCAGTGGGCGGCTCACGGAATATCGAACCTCTGGTCGACGGTACCGACCATCGCCGAGATGCACAGCGAGGGCGGGGCGGCCGGCGCGCTGCACGGCGCGCTGCAGGCGGGGGCGCTCGCGACCACGTTCACCGCCTCCCAGGGCCTGCTCCTGATGATCCCCAACATGTACAAGATCGCCGGCGAGCTCATGCCCACGGTCGTTCACGTGGCGGCGCGCTCGCTGGCGACGCAGGCCCTGTCGATCTTCGGCGACCACAGCGACGTCATGGCGACACGGGCGACAGGCTTCGCCATGCTCGCCTCGGCCTCGGTCCAGGAAGCCGGGGATATGGCCGCCATCGCTCACGCGGCGGCGCTCGAGTCACGCGTCCCCTTCCTGCATTTCTTCGACGGCTTTCGCACTTCCCACGAGCTGGCGAAGGTGAAGCTCATCGGCGACGACGTGCTCCGCTCGCTGATCGACGAGCGCACGGTGCTTGCCCACCGAGACCGGGCCCTGTCGCCCGAGCGGCCGGTGGTGCGCGGCACCGCGCAAAACCCCGACGTGTACTTCCAGGCTCGCGAGGCTTCGAACCCTTATTACTTCCGCTGCGCCGAGGTCGTGCACACCGTCATGCGTCGCTTCGCCGCCCTCACGGGGCGGGCGTACGGGCTCGTCGAGTTCGCCGGCACACCTGACGCGACACGCGTCGTGATTCTGATGGGCTCCGGGGCCGAGACGGCCGAGGAGACCGCGCGCGCACTCAACGCGGCCGGGGCCCGCATCGGCGTCGTGAAGGTGCGGCTCTATCGGCCGTTCCCGGCCGCCGCCTTGCTCGCCGCCCTACCGCCGACCACGCGCGCCGTGGCCGTGCTGGATCGGACGAAGGAGCCCGGGAGCGCCGGCGAGCCGCTCTACCTCGACGTCGTGGCCGCGCTGAGCGAGGCGGTCGCCTCCGGGCAGCTGGCCGCGATGCCGCGAATCATCGGGGGGCGATACGGACTCTCGTCCAAGGAGTTCACGCCCGGCATGGTGAAAGCCGTGTTCGATGAGCTCGCGGCGTCGACGCCGCGCAATCACTTCACGATCGGCATCGACGACGATGTGACGTTCACGAGCCTCGACTGGGACGAGGAGTTCTCGATCGAGTCGGCCGACACCGTGCGCGCGATCTTTTACGGGCTCGGCGCTGACGGGACCGTCGGCGCAAACAAGAACTCCATCAAGATCATCGGCGAGGAGACAGCGGGACACGCCCAAGGCTACTTCGTCTACGACAGCAAGAAATCCGGTTCCGTCACGATCTCGCTCTTGCGCTTCGGCCCGCGACCGATCCGCGCTCCGTATCTGATCGAACGAGCGACGTTCGTCGCCTGTCACCAGTTCTCGTTCCTCGAGCGGTTCGACGTGTTGAGGGCGGCCGAGCCGGGCGCCGTGTTCCTGCTCAACAGCCCCTACGGCCCCGAAGAGGTCTGGGAGCACCTACCCCATTCGGTCCAGCGACAGCTCATCGCGAAGCGCCTCCGATTCTTCGTCATCGACGGCTCGCGAGTAGCGCGCGAGGCGGGGATGGCTGGCCGTGTGAACGCGATCATGCAGACGTGCTTCTTCGCGATCAGCGGTGTGCTGCCGGCCGCGCACGCGGCGGCGGCCATCAAGCGCGCGATCGAGAAGACGTACGGACCGCGTGGCGAGGCGATCGTGCGGAGGAACTTCGCCGCCGTCGACGCCGCGTTGGCCGAGCTGCGCGAAGTGCCGCTGCCGCCGGCCGCGACGGCGTCGTTCGACCTGCGCCCCCCTGTCCCTGTCTCGGCGCCGGCCTTCGTGCGCGACGTGACCGCCCGGATCATCGCGGGCGACGGCGATCGGCTGCCGGTGAGCGCGCTGCCCGCCGACGGCACGTACCCCAGCGCCACGAGTCGATGGGAGAAGCGGAACATCGCGCTCGACATTCCGCAGTGGGATGAGGCTCTCTGTATTCAATGCGGCAAGTGCGTGCTCGTCTGCCCGCACGCCGTGATCCGCTCCAAGGTCTACGCCCCGGAGGCGCTCGCGGGCGCGCCGGCGGGATTCAAGTCCGCGCCGGCGAAGTGGCGCGAGTTCGGCGACGCCCGGTACACGCTGCAAGTCTCGCCTGAGGACTGCACGGGCTGCGGGCTGTGCGTGGAGGTCTGCCCGGCGAAAAGCAAGAGCGAGGTCAAACACAAGGCCATCGACATGGTGCCGGCGTGGCCAGCGCACGACGCCGAGGTGGTCAACTGGGACTTCTTCCTGAGGCTCCCGGAGACCGACCGCGCACTACTCAACCCCGTGCTCGTCAAGGATGTCCAGCTGCTGGAGCCCCTGTTCGAGTTCTCCGGCGCGTGCGCCGGGTGCGGGGAGACGCCGTACCTCAAGGCGGTGAGCCAGCTGTTCGGCGACCGCGCCCTGATCGCGAATGCCACCGGCTGCTCGTCGATCTACGGCGGCAGCCAGCCCACGACGCCGTGGGCCACGAATGCCGCGGGCCGGGGCCCCGCGTGGGCGAATTCGCTCTTCGAGGACAACGCGGAATTCGGGCTTGGCATGCGCCTGGCGCTGGACCGCCAGGCCGCCTACGCGCGCGAGCTGCTCGGCCGGCTCGACACGGCACTGGGCGCTCTGGCGCGCGCCATTCTCGACGCCGATCAGTGCACCGATGCCGGTATCGAGACGCAGCGCGAGCGCGTCGCCGCGTTGAAGGCGCGGCTGGCGACGATTGACTCGCCACCGGCGCGCGAGCTTGCCAGCGTGGCGGACGCGCTCGTGAAGAAGAGCATCTGGATCGTCGGCGGCGACGGCTGGGCGTACGACATCGGTTACGGCGGACTGGATCACGTGCTCGCCTCCGGACATGACGTCAACGTGCTGGTGCTCGATACCGAGGTGTATTCGAACACTGGCGGTCAGGCGTCGAAGGCGACGCCTCGCGCCGCCGTCGCGAAATTCGCCGCCGGCGGCAAGGCGGCCGCGAAGAAGGACCTCGCGCTGATGGCAATGAGCTACGGCCACGTGTACGTGGCGCGGATCGCAATGGGGGCCGGCGACGCCCACACCCTGCGGGCGTTGCGCGAGGCCGAGTCGTACGACGGGCCATCGCTGGTCATCGCCTACAGCCATTGCATCGCCCACGGCTACGACCTGCGTCACGGTATGGATCAGCAGAAGGCGGCCGTGGCGTCGGGCCACTGGCCACTGCTGCGGTACGATCCGCGGCTGGCACGCCAAGGCCAGAATCCGCTACAGCTGGACTCCAAGGCGCCGAGTGTGCCGCTGAAGAGCTACGCATACAATGAGACGCGCTACACGATGCTGGCGCACAGCGACCCCGACGAGGCTCGGCGCCTGCTCGACGCGGCGCAGGCGGACATCACCGCGCGCTGGCGCTACTATGAATATCTCGCCGCGATGCCGTCCGCGGCTGGAGGCGTGCATGATTGACCTGTCCACGCGCTATCTGGGGCTGGCTCTGGCCAATCCGCTGGTCGCCTCGGCCTCGCCGCTGTGCGAGAGTCTCGACAACATCCGCGCAATGGAGGACGCCGGCGCCGCCGCCGTCGTGCTCCACTCGCTCTTCGAAGAGCAGCTCGACGTCGAGAGCACCCACCTCGATCGGTATCTCACGCAAGGCGCCGAGAGCTACGCGGAGGCGCGCGACTACTTCCCCGACCTGACACGTTACAACCTGGGACCGGAGGCATATCTCGAGCACGTGCGGCGCGCGAAAGAGACGGTCGGAATCCCGATCGTCGGCAGTCTCAACGGCGTGTCGACTGGCGGTTGGATCGACTTCGCCAAGCAGATCGAGCAGGCGGGCGCCGACGCGCTGGAGCTGAATGTCTACTACATTCCCACGGATCCACAATTGACCGGCGGCCAGGTCGAGCAGATGTACGTCGACCTCGTGCGAAACGTGAAACGGAATCTCACGATCCCGGTCGCGGTCAAGCTCGGGCACGGCTTCAGCGCGCTCGCCAACTTCGCGACGCGTCTTTCCGAGGCGGGCGCCGATGGGCTGGTGCTCTTCAATCGCTTCTACCTGCCCGACTTCGATCTCGAGCGACTGGAGGTCACGCCGCGGCTGACCTTGTCGAACCCGCACGAGGTGCTCCTCCGTCTGCACTGGGTCGCCATCCTCTTCGGCCACGTGCGCGCCGACCTCGCCGTCACCGGTGGCGTCCACGGCTCCGCTCAGGTCCTGAAGTCGATGATGGCGGGTGCGCGTGTAGCCATGCTCACCTCCGCGCTGCTGCAGAACGGCATCGCGTATCTCGCTCGCGTCCGCGCCGATCTGCTGCAGTGGATGGAGGAGCACGAGTACGCCTCGATCGCGCAGATGCAAGGAAGCATGAGCTACCGATCGGTGGCGGAGCCGGCCGCCTTCGAGCGCGCGAACTACATGAAGGTGCTGAGCTCGTATGCCCTGCGAATGGGCGGCAGGCCGAGGAGCACATCGTGAGGACGTGCCACCGCGGCGGGCACGAGCCTGCCGCGGTGTTCGACTGCATGTAGCGGACTCGTCCCGGTGCGGCGGCGCCCCACTTGGGGCGCCGGTGCATCACCAGCTGCGCTCACCCAGCTCATAAGCTCCCGAATCAGCGTCGTTTTCGTGTGGCAATCCGTATGCATCCTCTTTAGGTGTGGCCGGGCTCGATGAAGCGGCCCGGGGAAAGGAGGGGGCGCGATGCGGACTCTGGCTCCGTGGGGTGGGGAGTTGAGGCGGGAGATGGAACGGTTCTTCGACCGCGTTGTCGATCCGCCATGGGACACGTCTGCGATCATGGACGACGGCGCGTGGGCACCGATGCTCGATGTGTTTGAAACGAAGGACGCCATGATCGTAACGGCGGAGCTGCCGGGAGTCGAAGCCGAGGACATCGGTCTCGAGCTCACGGACGACGTGCTCACCCTCAAGGGTGAGAAGGAGAAAACGACCGAGGAGAAGGAGGAGCGTTCCCACCGCGTCGAGCGCAGGTACGGCACGTTCCTCCGCAGCGTGCGGCTCCCGATGGCGGTGGACGGAAGCAAGATCACCGCGACGTTCAAGAACGGGGTGCTGGTCGTGACGCTGCCGAAGACGCCGGCGTCGAGGGGGACGAAGATCCCCGTGAAGGCCGAGTAGAAGTCGGCGTCGCGCCGGGGAGGCATCGACGCCTCCCCGGCGGTTTCGATGCTCTGGGAAGGGGGGCGAGCACCATGACCTGTCATGCGGCACGGCGTATCGGACAGTTCGAGCAGCAGCTGCGTCGGGCCCGTCGGGAGGCGTACGACGCGCTCATCACGGCCGATGGCGAGCTTGCCGGTTGCGAGCGTCATCATCCGGGTGATTTCCTCGACGACGCCGCGACCCACAGCGCATGCCGTGTCCTCGCGAACCTCGAGGAGCGCGACCGCCGGGTGCTCGCCGAGATCGACGCGGCGGAAGCGCGCCTGGCCACGGGGACGTTCGGCGCCTGCGAGATTTGTACGCGGCCGATTGCGTTCGCGCGGCTCCGGGCGCTGCCGACGGCGCGTCTGTGCGTCTCGTGTGAAGCCGCGAGCGAGCGGACCTGACGCTCACGACCCAAGTGGCGAACGGAAAGGAGGAGCTGTGATGTGGGCGGGACCATCGACCTCGCTGTGGTGGATGGTCCCGCTCATCCAGCTCGTGATCTGGCTCCTCTTCGTGCTCGTGATGATTCTCGGGATGAACGATGGACGGTCCTCCCGCGTGGGCGAGCGCGAACGGCGTGCCGCGAAGACATTGACGGCATCGCGACGGCGCCGTCGTATCGTCACTTGACCAGCAGAATCGGACACTGGCAGAAGATACCGACCTTGTAGCTGGTGGTACCCCAGCCGTTCGCGGGCGGGCCCGGCATCACCTTGTGCGAGCCCATGACGATCAAGTCGATCTTCTTGGATGCGGCGGTCTTCACGATCTCACGGGCTGGCTCCCCGATGCAGACGGTCACGCCCACAGGCAGGCCCTTCGCGGTGAATCCATCGGCGATGCGTCCGAGCCTGCGCGCTGACGCCCGCTCGAGTCGACGGTAGAATTCGCGTAGCTCGCTCGCCGCGACATCCGGGATCTGCTGGACGACGTGCAATAGAATGACGCGCGCGTGGTGCAGCTGCGCCAGCCCGCAGGCGGTGTCGAGAGTCCGCTTGTGCCGCCCGCTCAGATCGAGCGGAACCAGGATCCGCTTGAACATCGACCTACCGTTTCGCTGGGAGCTTCGACACGGCCCGAGCCGATCCAAGTCCGACCGGAGGCGGCGCGAGCTCGAGGATCGTCTGGAAGAGCCCTCGTAGCGCTGCTCTCGCCTCGGGACCAAGAAGCGGGTCGCTGGTCTCACTGAAGGCCGCGTCGACGGCTCTCCAGTCGTCGGGCGTGAGGACCCGTTCGGCGAGCGGAAGCAGCTGCTCTTCCTCCTTACGCATGTGATTCCAGTGGAATTCGGCGTACGCCCGGACCGCCGCGGCGAACTGCGCGCGTCCGTCCGCGCCGGCGGCTCGATAACGAGTCAAGGCATAGCGCAGATCGTCGATCATGCGAGCGCCGCGGGTATGCTCGGCCCCGAGCTCCTCGAGCATTGGCCGCGCGTCGGCGGATCGCATGCGCAGCGCCGCGAATAGATGTTGATCCTCCTTCGGGTGATGCAGCCGCTCGGGAAAGAGCTCGATGTAGTCGATCATCAGCGAGAGCAGCTCGAAATCCGGCTCGGCTGCGGCGTCCTGCGCAAGGTAGTTGAGGCTCCACAACACGGCGCTGAGCGACCGATGCTCTGCCCGGATCGTTGCGACGACGCGGGGCCGGCCAGACGACAGGGTGTCGTTGCTCTGCTCAGTCATCTCTGAAAGCCCTCACACGCCGTGCAACCACAACAGGCGACTCACGGCGGGGTTCGTGATCTGTCGGACCAATTCCACCCCATCGCACACGCCGGACGTACACCGCACGGATTCGGCACCCGGCTCAGCCGCGTTGAGCACCCCCAGACACGGCTTGGCGCACACCACGTCGGCTGAATGGCGCGGAGTCGCCGCGACGTCGCAGACGAATGAGACGAGCGGCGTGAGATCCGTGAAGTACGCGCGCCTGGGCGGCGGAATGCACGACGTCGACGGCCGCAACGAGCAGGCCGTCACATCGAGATGCCGACGAGACGGAGCACCGTCGGGATCGGTCCACACCGTCACGGTGGCGTAGCGCTCTTCCAGCGGGCAGCGCACGGTATGTTGCGTAAGCTCTTTCATACTCCCTCCCTTCAGGCGACAGGTGCGGTGTGGCGCGGTCGCCCCAGCACGGGAAGCGCCGGCGGCCACTGGACGCGAAAACTGCGATCGAGACAGCGCCGGGCGCAGGCGATCGCCGTGTGATCCTCGAATGCCGAGCAGGACACCGTGCATCCGAGCCGGAAGCGGACCTCGACCTCGCGGCCGACGGTTGCGCACCAGAACGAGCGGCGCCAGCTGCGCTGCCGATACCAAGCGGCGGCGATGACCAGCCCGACCACGATCAAGATGACCAAGGCCGTGAGCTGTCCGGAGTACGAAGTGGGATCCATCCGGTCGACCTCGACATTCGGTGCGGGCTGCCACTCGCTCAGCCAGTCCATTGATCGGCCCTCCGAAAAATGGTTGCTGCATCATTCGGGCCTGGCGGAGCGGCGTTGCAAATCACATAGATACGCACCTACGGCGGGCATGAGATGGTGCAGGAGCGCCTCACCACCTGCCTGGTGGGGCGCCAGCTTCCCAGACCCTTCGGGCACGGGCCGAGAGAGTCGATTAGCGCTTGGTGTCGGCCGCTTTGACGAAGGCGACCACCTCGGCGACGGCCTCCTTGTTGTGTCCGACCCAGATATGGCCACCGCTCGCGTAACCGATGAAACGGGCGCCAGGTATTCGCTCCGCTGTGTAGCGCGCGGCTTCGTAAGTTCCAAAGCGATCGTCGGCCGCGCTCATGACCAGCGTCGGGGTGTGAATGCCTTCGATCGGGTAGCGTGAGAGCGCCGACGTGATCGCCGCGTCGTTCAGCAGGCCCGGCCTGCGCGGGCTGACGGGGAGAATGTGAGAGAGGAGTCGCGCGACGCGCGCCCGTTCGTCAGCGTCCGCCTGCTCCACGATTTCGGGCGGCGTCGCCAGAATGGCCCCGATCATGACTCGCCTCACAAGCTTGGTCCCGGCCCAGAACAGGAAATCCGACCGGAGAGCTGTGTCGAAGAGAAATTGAGTCCAGGCCGGAGTCCTCAGTGGCGCGTCGCCACCCCGTCGCGGCACGTACGTGGCCGGAACGACCAGGACCAGCCCGGCGCAGCGTTCCGGATGCCTCAGCGTGAACTGCAGCGACGACGGGGCGCCGGCCGACGCGCCGACGATCACCGCGCGACGAATACCCAGGGCGTCGAGCAAGCAGGCGTGCGCGTCGGCCTGAGCCGCCGCCGACGCGTCAGCGGGAAGAGGGGTGCGCAGGTAGCCGAATCGCGAGATGGCGATCACACGTAGTCCGGCAGCCGCCAGGTCGCGGGCGAATTCCATGCCCTGGTCGAAGCCGCCGCCTGCGCCGTGGACGATCAGCACCGGCATGCCCGCCCCGACCATCGCGTATTCGATCGGGCCACACGATGTCTGGACGACCTGGCTGCCGGTCGAGATCCGCTTGAAGGCCTGATCGATGTCGCGCCGGTAGGCGATGGAGACGAGCACGGTCACGATGGCAACCGCGAGGATCGCCGCGCCTGCGCCGAGCACGACCCACCGCCGCTCCGCTATGCCCGCGATCTCCACAGCCATCCCGCGCCGAGACCGATCGCAGACGCGGCCGTGCCGACGGCAATGGCGAGCGGGTCCAGTTGCGTCATCATGAGAACCACGGACGCGAAGCCCAGGAGCGGCAGAATGGGTACGCCGCGAAGCGCTCCGCGGACCGCGAACGGCCGCTGCGCGTGCGGGTGCGTCCGGCGCAGGATGATCACGGTCGCATTCACGGCGAGAAACACGACATAAACCGCGAAGTCGGTGACGGCGGCGATCATCGCGAAATCGCCGAGGCTGGCGAACGTGATCGCGACGCCGGTCACCGCGACGATGGCGCGAACGGGCGTTTGGCGTCCTGGATGCACGATGCCGAACGGCTTCGGTATCGCCCCGGCCTTCGCCATCCCGTACGTGACGCGCGACGCCGCGGTGAGCGCCAGCAGCGTGGTATTCGTCGTCGTCAGGACCGCGATCGCCGCAACAACGATTGCCCCGCGCTCCCCCAGCACATGCGCCATGACGTCAGCCAGCGGTCGTGGGGATGCCGCCAACGGCCCGGCTCCGAGCACACTCACCGCGGCGATCGCGACCGCCGCGTACAGCGCGGTGGACAGCCCAAGCGCCAGCAACAGCGCGCGGGGCACCGTCCGCGACGGATCCCGCGTCTCCTCGGCGAGCGTGATGACTTCGTCGAAGCCGATGAACGCGAAGAACACGAGCGCGGCGGCCGCCAGGACGCCGCCAAACCCGGGCCCCGAGAAGAGATCGACGTCGCCCACGTGCGGGAATCCGATGGCCGCCACGAGGACGAGACCACCAACCTGCACGGCACTCAGGGCTACCGTGAGCCGCGCCGAATGCTTGACGCCGAGCATCGCGACGACGGCGACGATGACCAGCAGCGCAAGCGATGCGACACGGACGTCGACGTCGACGAAGTACCCAACGTAGCGCGCGAATCCGATGGACACCGTGGCTGCCGCAACCACGAGACCCAGGATCATGGTCCAGCCGATGACGAACGCCAGCCATTCGGGCAGCGCGTGGCGTGTGTACTCGTACTCGCCCGCGGCACTTGGAAACATGGAGCTCAGCTCGGCATAACTGAGTCCGGTCAACAGGCTCAACACCGCCGCGCCGAGGAACGCGATCCAGACGAGCGAACCCGCCTGTGCGGTGGCGGCGCCCAGTAGCACGTAGATGCCGGCGCCGATGATGATGCCCACTCCGCCGGCCGTGACTTCGACCAGTCCAAGCACGCGACGAAGCGGCACCGTCGCCTCGGCTCGGGCTTCACCGCTCGGCGCACTGTCAGAGATCGGCGTGCCGCACTGAGCGCCCATTCCGGCGGGCTCAGTCCCCCGCGCGGCTCGCCCGCACCGTCACGTTCGATTCCCGAGCGCCGAAGACCAGGCCTGGCTTCCAGGGCGTACCCAGCCACGGCAGCAGCCAGCGGTCGAGCCCGATCCAGCCGGCGTTCTTCCAGGCCAGCACGAGCCACGTGGCGATCGCGAACATCAGTCCATTGGCCGACGCGGTGCCGGCCATCACGAAGTTCCAGTTCATGAAACCGCCACAAAACGCGGCGATGCCGGTGAACGCGCCAAGGATCAGCGCGACGCCGATGAGCAGCTCGGCGTAGACGACCAGCCGGGCGAACCAGGTGTAGTGACCGCCATTCAGCATTGCGTTGAGGAAGTCGCGATACCACTCGTAGGCGATCGGCGGGCGAGCCGGCGGCGGCGGCACCTTCACGGCGTTCTCCCAGAAACCCTTCAAGGCTTCGCCGGTCGCGGTCCATTTGGGGTTCGAGAGCTTCTCGAGCCCATGGGAGAGCCATTCCCACCCGAGAAAAAGACGCATGGGAAGCCAGACCCAGGCGAACATCGCCGAACCGAACACCAGCTTCGCAAGCGGCGGATCCTCGAAGCGCGGTCTTGTCTTCACGAGTCGGCTCCTTGCTGCCCCAGTGCTCGCGGCGCGCAACGACGTCTGGCGGTCAATCGTTATGGGGTAGCCGTGAAACACCGTACGCCTCGACCGCCGCCATGCGATGCAGGCGAAGCGCCAAGCGAAGCAACTCCTCGAGTGCTCCCCACGACTCGGGCGCATCAGTGCGAAGAATCAGTTCCGGGCACGGTGACGGCTCGTAGTGCATGACGACATCCGGAGGCTCGCTCATCGCAGGCAGCCCCACCGTCAGCCGCTCCGGGCCCAGACCCCACCGGGTGGCGCGCTCGCGTTCGACGCAGATTTCACGGGCGCAGACGAGCTCCACCTCGGCGAAGCGGATGATGAGCTTTCGAGCCAGCTCCCGCCACACGCGACGGGGCGAGGTCGCATCCACGATGACCGCGACGCCGGCGTCCGTGAGCAGCTTGGCCGTGTACGCGAGCGCGCGGTGGACGATGTCCCGGGTCGCGTCCGACTCGGGGGAGTCGGCGAGAACCGCCCGGCGCAGCTCCGCAAATTCCAGAAGCCGCACGTCAACACAGCGCGCCGCGAGACCTTTCGCCACGCCCCGGGCGAGCGTGGTCTTCCCGCTTCCCGGTAGCCCGGAGATCCAGATCGCCCAGCCCGAATACGGGACGTGACCGCTGCCTGCGGATGACGCGCCAAGCCGCCGGGCGAGCCTGACGATCGCCTCCACCGCGCTCGCGGGCGGCTCCCGCTGGGTGTCGATCGTCAACTCCGCGTGTGCTGACGGTTCGTACGGCACATCGGCTCCGGGCAGGCCGGCGCGCGCAGAGATCTGTTGCGGCGCGTTGCCCTCTGTCCGCTCTCGCGCGCGCTTCTGACATTCGTCCGGCGGGCACACGAGCTGAACTTCCGCGAAACGCGGAATGAGCCGGCGCGCCAGCTCACGCCACTGCCGACGATGCGCTGTCGCGTCGATGATCACCGGCGTCCCGGATTCGGTGACCGCGGCGGCCATGTGGACGAGCGCGCGATACATGACGTCACGCTCGGTGTCGCTGTACGTCGGCGACGGCGTGATGACGCGGCGGATCGCATCGAGCTCGAGGACGACCACCGACTGGCCGGCGGCCTCTAACTCGGCCGCCGTCGCGCGGGCCAGAACCGATTTGCCGCTGCCCGGGAGTCCTGTGATCCAGATTGCCCAGCTCATCGCGATGCCTCCTCCATGTAGTTCCTCCTGACTCGATGTGCCGCGACCCACGACTCTGAAAGCAACGCGAGTGCCAGCAACGAGACGAAGCAAAACAGTGAGTTGCGCGCACTCAGCCGACGCGACTCTGTGGCCGCAAATCCTCGGTGAGACTTCGCTGCCCCGCTGCCCGAGCCTCCCGGCAGCTCGCCGCCGTCCTGGGACGTGGCCGCCGCGCGTGAGGCACCGCCACCTCACTGAGCGCTCGCGCCCAACGATGCAGCTCCCTGATTTCGCAGTGATCTCGCATGGCAGCGTCGTTGCACCGTATCGCGCTAGTCGCAGAACAGCGCGACGGCAGAGGGGGAGCAGTCGAATGCGGATCCTCGTGGCCACGGACGGTTCGATCGGCGCCGATGCCGCCATGAAGTGGCTGGAAAGCTTCCCGCTGCCGGAGAACGCGGCGGTTGAGGTCATCAGTGCCTCAGGGCTCCCGTTCGCCGCCGAGGCGGTCATTACGAAGGGCTGGCGGCAGCTTCTGGCCGAGAGCGAGCGCGTCGTGGACCAGGCCCGTGCGCAACTGGCGAAACGATGGACGACCGTGGCCGGACGTACGCTCGACGGCGACGCCCGTGACGCGATCATCGCGGCAGCGAAACAGGGCAAGGCTGACCTCATCGTGGTCGGCGCGCGTGGGCTGGGCGCCGTCGCCTCGTTCCTGCTCGGCAGTGTTTCGCTCGCCGTCAGCCGCGATGCCCCGTGTGCCGTCCTCGTCTGCCATGGACGAGCGCGGCCGGTGCGCAAGGTCATCATCGCGCACGATGGGTCGCCGGACGCCCGCACAGCCGTGGATTTCTGCTGCCAGTTGCCGTTTGCCGCAGACGCCACCGTGTATCTCGTCGGCGTCGTCGAGCCGGCACCCTACCCCGCAACCGCGCCCGAGGTCATCGAGCCAGAGCTGAGAGGATTGCTACGGGACATCGAGAACGAAAAGCGGAGCAAGCTCACGTCAGCGCTCGATGAGGCGGCAGCCATCCTGCGTCGCCACGTACGCGCGGTCGACATCGTCATGCCCAAGAGCATGGCGGCCGCAATGATCCTGGAGGCAGCGCGAGCTCATGACGGCAACCTCATCGTCGTCGGTGCGCGAGGTCACGGAGGGCTGAAACGGATGGCGCTCGGCAGCGTGTCGGAATCGGTCCTCCACCAGGCGAAATGCCCCGTGCTCGTCGTGCGTCAGCCTAGAATGCTCGACCGGCACGCTGCGATCGCGATCGAGTCGGTGTCATGACGCATGAACGAGTCCTGATTCTCGGCGCCGCGGGACGGGATTTCCACAACTTCAACGTCGTGTACCGCGACGACCCGAACGTCACAGTCGTCGCCTTCACCGCGACGCAGATCCCCGGGATCGGCGGTCGCCGCTATCCTCCAGCCCTTGCGGGGCCCGGCTATCCGTCCGGCATTCCGATCGAGGACGAATCGCAGCTGGAGTCGCTCTGCCGCCGCGAGCGCGTGACACAGGTCGTGTTCGCTTACAGCGACGTCTCTCACGCCCACGTGCTAGGCGTCGGCTCGCGGGCCCTCGCGGCCGGCGCGGATTTCGTGCTCCTTGGTCCGGAGCGGACGATGCTGAAGGCCCACGTGCCCGTGGTGGCCGTCTCGGCGGTTCGAACCGGCTGCGGCAAATCGCCGATCGCTCGATGGCTCGGCGCGCGGCTACGGTCGAAGGGACTGCGCGTCGCCGTGCTGCGGCATCCGATGCCCTATTCGGATCTCGAGCGGCAGCGCACCCAGCGCTTCGAGACGCTACGGGATCTCGACCTCGCCGCCTGCACCATCGAAGAGCGGGAGGAGTACGAGCCCCACCTGGCCATGGGCAATGTGGTGTTCGCGGGTGTGGACTACGCCAGCATCGCGGCACAGGCCGCCGCGGAAGCCGACGTGATCGTCTGGGACGGAGGCAACAACGACTTCCCGTTTCTGCGCCCCGATCTGCACATCGTCGTCGTGGACGCTTTGCGGCCTGACAACGCTCGCGGCTACCATCCCGGCGAGGCGGTCCTCCGTACGGCCGATGTCATCGTCGTGAACAAGGTCGACGTCGCGTCGAGCGAGCAGACCGCGCACGCGATCTCGACGGCCCGCGCGGTCAACGCGCGGGCGAGGCTGGTTCGGGCGGCTTCGCCGGTTCGACTCGATGACCCGGACGCGGTTCGCGGCCGACGAGTCGTGGTGGTCGAGGACGGCCCGACCATCACGCACGGACAGATGGCGCACGGGGCCGGATTCGTCGCCGCCGCCGGCGTCGCCGCGCACATCATCGATCCCAGAGCCGCCGCCGCGCCCGAGATCAAGGCCGTGTTCTCGCGGTATCCGCACATCGGACCGGTGCTTCCCGCCGTCGGATACAACAGAGAGCAGCGGGAAGCCCTCCAGGAAACGATCGCCAACGTCGACGCCGACATCGTCGTCGCCGCGACTCCCGTCGATCTCACGCGTCTTGTCTGCATCGGCAAACCGGTCGTCCGCGCTCGGTACGAGTTCGTGGAGATGGACACGCCAGGTCTCGGCGGCTGCGTCGATGATTGGCTGGCGCGGTCTGCCAGGCACGCGGCTCAGTCCTAGAACGCCTTCTCCCGACGCTCACCGTACGCTTGCCCATAGTGCCCGTTCCGCGCCGCGGGGATCGTCGACAACCGCCGATGTGACATCGAAGCGCATGGTTGCCCGGCGGCTCAGATCGTACCTGGGCCAAGGGCAGTCACCCCGGGTGGCAAACCCGACCCAGGCTGCGTGCATGGTGTCAGCAAGCTCTTGTGGCGCGGCGGCTCCCCAGAACCCCTCGGTCCCGCTGCCGAGCGTGTCGAACACGAAGGGAATCTCGAGCGCGTGGCAGGCGCCGAGGCGTCCGCCGAATTGCCAGGAGCGCCAGGCGAACTCGTACATGTACGTGGCCGATGCGCCTGGCTGCTTCGCGTGGACATCGGCAAAGCGCAGAGCGGGGATGCGCCAATAGGAGTCGGTCTGGATCGCCGCGAGCAGGTCTCCGGCGCTGGCACCGGGATAGGACGTGCGATAGGCGGCGAGTGTTGGTTCGACGGGTAGTCCGTACGCTCTCACGGCTGCCGCGACGGCGTCCTCGCTGACGTGCTCGATCGCGCCGCCCGGTACCAGGAACACCCTGCATTCGTCGGTGTTGGTGCCCACGATCAGGTCGATACTCGCGCCGGCGCCTGCGTCGATGCGATCGATGGGGCGGGCCGGGACGACATCGCCGTCCATCACCGGCTGCCACGGCATCCCGCTCGCCACCACGTCGCCGCCCCAGCGCTCGGGGTCGGGGTGCGCCAGCAGCTCGACTCGCAGCTCCGCTTGCGCCGCAAGCACGCGATCGACGGCAACCGCGGCGATCGCTTCTCGATTCGCGTCGACGCCGAGCTTCCCGGCCAGGCGGTGGCCGATCCGCGCGGCACTGACCGGCGAGCTGACATTGTCAGCCGCGCCGCTCTGCGCGATGGCGCGCCGGAAGAGTCCGTCCGCACGGGGCATGGACAGTAGCGTGCCGACACTCATCGCCCCGGCCGACTCGCCGAAGATCGTGACGTTGCTCGGATCGCCGCCGAAAGCCGCGATGTTCTCCTGCACCCATTCGAGAGCGGCGATCTGATCGAGCAAGCCGAGGTTGGCGATTCCGTCGTCGAGATAGAGAAACCCCTCGGCGCCGACCCGATAGTTGATCGTCACGCACACGACGCCGTCGCGAGCGAAACGACTGCCCTCGTACCAGGGCGACGCGCCCGTTGCGTGATACTCGAACATCCCGCCGGGAATCCACACCATCACGGGCTGACCGGCGGATCCCAGATCGGCCGACCAGATATTGAGCGTCAAGCAGTCCTCGCCGGGGACGGCCAGCTCCGGCAGGAGCATGATGATGGCCGGCGGATAAGGCGGCTGCGGACTCTTCGGCCCATACGTGAGCGCGGCCCGCACGCCGCTCCAGGCCCTGACACGCTGTGGTGGCCGGAGTCGATTGAGGCCAAACGGCGGCGCAGCGTAAGGAACGCCCTTGAACGCGGTCACGCCGTTGGCGACGCCGCCACGAACCTCGCCCTGTCGCGTCTTGACGACCGTATTCATGTGACCGATGTCTATCGGCGCCCGGCGCGCTCTTCGCCTTGCTTCCGCTCCAGCGCTTCACCGCGGATCCTCGCGCGGCAGGACTCGCAGACGAGGTCGTCCTGACTCGCGGCGGCGCACACCAGGCAGGACGCCGCCTCTTTGACTTCGTCGGCTTCCGTCACCCGAGCGGGGGCTCCGACGAGAGCAGGCGGAATCGTCAGCACCGGGCAGCCGGCTCGCCGAGTCACGCCCTCGGCCACGCTGCCGAGCAAGGCGCGCGAAAACCCCGTACGCCCGTGAGTCCCCAGAACGATCAGATCGATCGCGTTTCGGCGGGCATACTTCACGATCTCGAATGCCGCGAGACCGGTGGCGGTGGCCGTCACGAACGACAGGTCTCCGCCGAGGTCCAGCACCGCCGCCCTCAGCCCCGGCGCGGTGGGGGTTGGGTCGTTGATCGGCGGCACGACATGAAGGACATGCAAGCGCCCCCCGAAATGACGCGCGAACTCGGCCGCAGTCCGGCCGGCGAGCCGGGAGGTCTCCGAGAAATCGGTCGCGAACAGGATGTTGCGAAAGCTCAAGGGCGTAGCCATGACGACGTCTCCTCTATATGAGGTACCGGCGATAGAATCAGCGTTTGACGACCTCGACGACCCCGAGGTACGCGATGATCATGGTCACGAGCGCGGCGAACACGGGCGGGAGCGGGGTGAAGCCCAGCCAGCCGGCCAGCGGCGTGAACGGGATCGCGATGCCCGTGGCCACGGTCGACCCCACGCCCCAGGATGACGATGAGAGGACTCGCGAGCCATCCAGCGATCTGGCGAACCGGCTCGAGGCCGCCAGCTCGTTCGGTCCTGCGCGCCGCAGCCGCTCGGCAGCTTCGGCTGACGTCAGGCCTTCGAGTGTTCTTTGACGATCAGAACCGGGCATCGTGCGTGACGCAGCACTCGCTCGGATACCGAGCCAAGCAGGAGTCGCGCCATGCCTCCCATGCCACGGGCGCCGACGACGATCAGGTCGGCGTCGAAGGCGCCCGCGGTCGCGAGGATCTCGTCGGCGGGGTTGCCGGTGGGCGTGGTCTTCGTCACCAGGGTAATCCGGTCCAGGTGAGTTGCGGCGCGTTCGAGCACTTTCTCGAGCTCCGCGCGGCGTTCAGCTTCGAGCTCTTTGAGCATCTTGAGGAGCTGACCCCCAGCATCCCGGGTGTCGTGGTCGGATAGCGCAAACGCTCCACCACGCTGAGCAGGCGACCTTGGTCTGGCGCGGCAAGCAGAGTGACTGCAGGAAGCGGACGGCCCGAAACGAGTCTTCATCTGCTGACGCGGGTCGCCCACGGCCACTTCGCTCTCGAGGGTGACGCCTTGCGGCGCCAACGTGGCCCGGGCCGTTTCGACGAAGGCTTGAGCCTCGTCGCGGACCGCGCGCGTGAACTCACGCGCGGGGGACACGTCGAGCGCGATGTCCGGCACTGTGACGACGGCGACGATTCGCACGGTCGTCGACGGTGGCAGCGCTAGCTCTTTGAGGAACACAGTTGCCGCCCGAGCGTCCTTCGATCCGTCCGTCGCCAGCACGATGCGCATGGCTCAGACCTTCATCGGGCCACGAACCTCGTAGCCCCGAGCGCGCAGCTTGGCGATGGCCGTCCTCGGATCGATCGACCGTACGCGGATGACGACGTCCTTGTATTCCGACCGGTCGCTGAGCGTCATGATGCTCGCGATCTCGACCTGGGCCTCTTCGACCGCATGGACGAGATCGGCCAGGCCGGAGCCGTCCTTGCGCACTCGAACATCGATCCGGCTCGATGGCTCGCCGGCGCCCATGCCCTGCACGAACAGCTGGAGGACGTCGGTCTCGGTCACGATGCCGATCAGGCGCCCTTCCTCGGTAACGGGCAACGCGCTGATCTTTTCCTTCAGCATGAGCCGCGCCGCCTCTTCGATCGGAAGCCGGCAGCTGGCGGTGATGACGGCGGGCGTCATGATCTCGGCTGCCGTGACCCTGTCGAGCAGATACTGGAGCTCATGCCGATCGAGACTCGTCGCGGACGACGCCATGGCGCGCTTCAGGTCGCGGTCGGAGACGATACCGACCAGGGCGTCGTTCTCCACCACCGGCAGATGGCGGATACCGCGCTGCCGGATCAGCGCCAACGCCTCCGGCAGCGAGGTCTTGGGCGTGATGGTGACCACGCCGGTCTGCATCACTTGCTCGACTAGCATCGGGCGCCCCGATAGAGCGTCACGGCCATCGGCGCCTTTCGGAACACGTGCTCGGCAACGCTTCCGAGCAGCGTACGACCGATGCCGGTGCGACCGCGTGTCGCCATAGCGATCAGGTCGGCATTCCAGGCCTCGGCTTCGTCGAGGATCTGCTCGACCGGATCACCGTAACGGACACCGTACTGGACTTCCACGTCCTCGAGGCCGACCGATACGACCTTCAGATAGTCGACCGCCTCGGCCTCGAGGCGCGCCGACTCCTGATCGGCGTAGATAAGGACGTGACCGTAATCGTCGGAGAGACTCTCTGGGACGGGAGCCACGTGGAGCAGCCGAACGATCGCGCCGCTGCTTCGCGCCAGGGCGCCCACCCCTGCCACCAAGCTTTCAGCCGGAACCGCTTCATCCAGTGGAACGAGAATCCGCTTCGCCATCTCTAGCCCTCCACTCAGTTGCCGGCCAGGGCGCGCCGGGCCGCGAAGTACTTCTTCGGACGTCGCCCCGATTCGCGCTGGGTCTCCCGGGTCCGACGGAGCCGGCGTTCGAGCTTGGTGAGTCCGGCCGCGAAGGCAAGTGACGGCGTGCTCGCCGTATCCTCGACGTACACGGCGCGGCGTTCTGGAAGCTGGACCACGAGCGTACAGCGGATGGCCTCGCCGCCCTTCGGGCCGTTCACATCGCTGAACGCCACCCGCGCGATCGCCGGCTTGCGTGGCAACGCCACGATCACGTCGGCCATATCCGCCATCACTTGCGCGCGCAGTGCGGGGCTGGTCACGACACCTTGGAACTCGATGTTCGTCGCGGTCATGATGTCTCCTCAGTCGGCCATCCGGATCTCGCCGGCCAGAACGCGCCGGCGGTTTCCCTCCGAGTCGCGCAGGATCAGATGTGCTTCCGCGTCGACCCCCAACACGCGGCCCTCGTACGAGGGCCCCTCGCCTCGCACCTCGACACGGCGGCCGGTCAGGATGTCGCGGTCGTGCCAGGCCGCGATCAGCGAAGCCGGCCCACGCTCGCGGTAGACCGCGGCCCATGCCACGAGCTGATTCAGAAGCGCGGCGGCGAATTCGTTGCGATCGATCTCGCGCCCGAGGCAGTCACCGAGAGAGCTCGCGGCATGCCCAGAATTGCCGAGCCCCTCGCGCAGCGCGGCGTGCGTGATGTTGACATTGACGCCGAATCCGATCAGCACGTAGTCGATCCGGTTCTCGATCGTGGCGCATTCCGCGAGGATACCGCCGACCTTCTTGCGCTCGACGAGGACGTCGTTCGGCCACTTGATCGTGGCGTCCAGCCCTTCGGCCTCGATCGCATCGGCCAGGGCGAGCGGGCCGACGAAGGTAAACCCGGGCGCCTCACGTGGGGCGATCGATGGCCGGAACAGCACCGAGATGTAGAGGTTCACGTCGGGCGGCGAGAACCACGGCTTGCCAAGCCGTCCGCGGCCAGCCGTCTGCTCCTCGGCAATCACGGTGGTCCCCTCGGGGGCCCCTTTCGCCGCAAGCTCCCGTAATACGCTGTTCGTGGAGCCCACCGTGGAGAAGAGGTGAAGATGGTTCGCGACGGCTCCGTCTGCCAGTTGCTTTCGGATGGTCTCGACGTCCAAGTTCATGCCCAGTCTTGTACGCAACCGAGATGCCACGAATAATTCCCCGACAATTCAAAGACTTGCCGGCGTCTCGCTCGCTGGGGAGCGGCCGGTGGTGTGGCGCGGCTGCCCCAGGCGGTGCGCGGCCGTCTCAGTCGAGCGGGCAGGTGGCAGGTCGTGAGTCGATCTATGCGGGGATACCGGCGATGGCTTCGGGAACGAGCGTGAACACCAGCTCGGTAACGTTCTGCTCGACCGTGCGTGATTCGATCCGGGTAAAGCGCTGGATGAGGTCCAGCATGCGCCGATTGTCGGCGAGCACATAGGCTCGAAAGCGCCGGAACGATCGCGCAGCGGCGGCGCGGAGAACTTCCGCGAAGACGATCGTCCCGAGGCCTCGGTTCTGCCAGCGATCCTCGACCACGAAGGCGACCTCTGCCTCGCCGGCGTCGATGGCATCGTAGCGGCCGACGGCGATGAGCTCGACGCTGCTGCCGCCGTGCACCTCGACGACCAGCGCGAGACGCCGCTGATAGTCGACTGTCGCCAGCGTGTGCGCCCAATCCGGCGGGAGCCGCTTCACGATCGCGAAGAACCGCTGGTAAGCGGTATTGACGCTCAGTCGGCTATGGAGCTCCTGCAGTCGCGATGCGTCGTCGGGACGAATGGGACGGATGCGTACGACACTGCCGTCCCTGAGAACGAGATCACGCTCGAGCTCAGCCGGGTAGCCCTGAATGGACGGCGTCGCGCTCATCCCAGTCCAAGCGCATGCTCTCGGGCCCGCGAGGCCGGCATCGATCCGCGCGGCAGGAACTGAACCGCGGCTCTCACCGCGGCAGGCCCGTGCTCGCCGTACGCCATCGCCCATGTGTCGAGGGCGTTCAGAAAAGCCGCAACGATGCTATTCAAGTCGACTGACCGACCTACGCTGGCTTCGAGCGCGAGCACATCGACCTCGGCGCCGAGAATCACGTAGCTCGGGCGATCGAAGCCCGCCGGTGTCGCGATCAGAGTTCGAGCGACCGTCTCATCGCCGACGGTCACCAGATCCGGCCATACCGGTGAGGTGCTCGGATCCACGCGTCCGATCGCCTCACCCAACGCGAGTGTCGAGATCATCCCAAACAGCGGGACCGCACTCTGCGTGAGATGCGGGCGGAAGAGCACCGCAACACTCAGCTTCGTCTCTCCGTCCGCGGTGAGGACCACCGTGCCCTGTTGCGCGCCCGTCTCGGCCAGTCGCCTCAGCACCGGCATCGGCGCCGAGCCGGAGCCGAAGAGGTAGATATGGCGCCCGAGAATATCGCTCGTCAGCTCGCGACGAATCGCCGGGATAGAGAGCATCATCCGTTCTCCGTCAGTGGAGCGACGACAGAAAGGCCGCCAGGCTCTTCACCTGCTGCTCGCTGAGCTCGAGCGCCGGCATGTGGGCATTCGGGCGCTGAGATGACGGATCGCGCAGCCAGCGCTCCAGATAGCTACGGGAATACTTTGTTCCGACTTTCGAGAGATCCGGTCCGATCGGTGTTCCGGTCTTCCCAACGAGGTGGCAGCCGTAGCAGCCGCTATCCATGAAGTATTTCCGGCCCTGCTCGACGGGCTCCTGAGCACACGCGGAGACCGTGAGCGAGACGATCGGCACGAACAGGGCGAACGCGAATGTCGCGCGCATCCTCAAGGTTTCCTCCGTCTGCTTCGACCGTCCTCGGCGTCGGCTGCATCTCGTTCGAGATGCCAGCGCAGGCGGTCGCGCGCGTGAAGTAGCTCTTCAGACGACCGCACCGGCGCATCGGCGGCCTGCTCGACGCCGAGCGCACGTCCGATCTCGTCCACCACGTCCTGGTCGGGAGTGGCCACGCTACCGCCCACTGATTCCTCTCCTGACGAGTAGGCCGCTTGCCAGTTTGCGTCGACGTCACCCCCGGTCAAGCGAGGGCTGGTCTCAGTATGCGTGGCTTCTTCGCGCGCGAGTCCGATGAGGTCTTCGAAATTCTGCGGCGGCTCGATCTCGGCATTCGTCGCGGGCGGTCGTTTACGTCGTGACATCGGTGCGTCCTCCCGTATCGCATTGGATTGCAACTGGGCTGCCACGACCTACCATCCATACATCAACAACTTAGCCGGCGCCACGAGCGCAGGAGTGAGGCGTCAGTGCCTCGCCGCCCGCGCTTCTCGCCCCACACGGCGCAGCGAACTCGCGCCGGGCGCCAGTCAGAGCCGCGGGAACGTTCGGGCGGTGACTTTCAGCTGAAGGCACAACGGTTGCACTAATACCGTTGACGATGGATCGCCTCGAGAGCCGAACGTTCGACGACATCAGCGTGGGCGACAGTGCAAGCATCACCCGCACGCTCACGCACGTCGACGTTCAGCGCTTCGCAATCGCGTTCGGCGGCATCGATTCTGTGCGGCTCGAGCTCTGGGGCTGCGCGTTGATCGCGACGGTGCTGGCGGAGAAGCTTCCCGGCGCCGGCTCGACCTGTCTGGCGCAGAATCTTCGGTTTCGGCATCCGATCCGGATCGGTGACAGTATCACCGCGTGTGTGACAGTGGCCGCGAAGGATGCACCCACTCAGCGGGTGACCCTCGACTGTCGCTGCACGAATCATTCTGGTGAGGTGGTCGTCGAGGGACGCGTCGAGGTCACCGCGGCGTCGGTGCAGAGCACGCCCTCAAGCGGCACGATATCTCCGCCTCGTCCGGCCAACACGGAAGTGCGCCATCGCCACGTGTTCGAGCTGGCTCGTGGCCTCGAGCCGCTCCGCACGGCTGTCGTCCATCCCGTCGATCGGAACTCGCTGCTCGGCGCCGTCGATGCTGCGCGGGCCGGGCTCATCATACCGGTCCTCGTAGGCCCTGAGGCGAAGATCCGCGCCGTTGCCGATGTGGAGTCTGTCGATCTCGCCCACGTGCTGGGCATCGCGATTCCCAGAGTGGCGATCCTCTCAGCGGTCGAGACACCGACTCCGGAGCTCAAGTCCACGATCGATGCGGCCGCCCTCTGCAAGATGGCCGAGCGCCGCCAGATCACCGGCGGCTTGCTGGACGGACCTCTGGCTTTCGACAACGCCATCTCCGAGGAGGCCGCGAAGATCAAGGGCATCGAGTCGGCCGTCGCCGGACGTGCCGACATCCTGGTCGTACCCGATCTGGAATCGGGCAACATGCTGGCCAAGCAGCTCGAATACCTGGGCGATGCGCAGGCGGCGGGCATCGTGCTCGGAGCGAGGGTTCCGATCGTGCTCACGAGCCGTGCCGACAACCCGGCCACGCGGATGGCATCGTGCGCGGTCGCGCTCGTCTTCGCGCGGCGGGGACCGAAGTATTGAGCCGGACGCTGCTCGTCATCAATGCCGGCTCGTCGTCGATCAAATTTTCGGTCTTCAGCGTCGGGCCACGCGACGCCCATCCGGTCGCACGCTACCGAGGCCAGGTCGATGGGCTCGGCGCTCGCTCACGCCTCGTCGCCGTCGATACGAACGGCGCTCGTATGGCGGATCAAGCAATGGATGCCGGCGCGACGCACGATGACGCGCTCGGCGGCATCCTGAACTGGATCGAGGCGCGTTCGACCGGCGAGACGGTCGTTGCGACGGGCCACCGGGTCGTTCACGGAGGCGTGCGCTATGCTCGGCCCGTCCGGATCACTCCCGGTGTCCTGCAAGAGCTCGAGGCGCTGGTGTCACTCGCGCCCCTGCACCAGCCGCACAACACAACCTGGCGCCTATCAAGTCGCTGATGAAGGTCAAGCCGGGCTTGGCGCTGATCGCGTGCTTCGATACCGGATTCCACCGGGCGCAGCCAGACGTGGCGCAGGCCTTCGCGCTGCTCTTCGAGCTCTCGGAAGCGGGGATCCAGCGGTATGGATTGCACGGTCTTTCGTACGAGTACATCGCGAGCGTGCTCCCGGAGCACCCGGGCTCGAGTGCAGACGGCCGGGTGGTCGCCCATCTGGGCGCAGGGGCATCGATGTGCGCCCTCCGCGGCCGCCGGAGCGTGGCCACCACCATGGGATTCACGGCCCTCGACGGCCTTCCCATGGGCACCCGGACCGGCCGCCAACGCTGCCGGCGCTGCTCGCATCAGCGCACCTGGAAGCTCCGCGACAGCCTGGGTCATTCCGACGAACGAAGAGCTGATGATCGCCCGCCATGCGCTCGAGCTCATCGGCGCCTGACGGCGCGACGCTTCGCGAGCGCGCGGGATGCTCAGCCCGGCGTTGTGCCGAGCACACCCCCAACGAGTGAGATGAACGCAGTCGCGCCAAACGGCTTGGCCAGATAGCCCGAGGCGCCGGCCGCCAGCGCCACAGAACGGCTCGCCTCGGAACCGAACCCGGTCACGACGATCGAGGGCGTGGGCGTGGCCGTCCTGCGGGCAGCCCGCACGATGTCGATGCCGTCGCCGTCGGGCAGGCGCAGGTCGGTGACGACCAGCGCCAGAGGCTCGCGCTCGATGATGCTGAGCCCGTCGCGGCAGGAGCTTGTCGCCACGATCCGATAGCCTCGACGGCGCAGCAACCGCTCGTACGTCGCCAAGAGGTCCGCCTCGTCATCGACAAGAAGAATCCGCCCGCTGTCCCCCTGCGGTCTATCGGCCATGGACCGTCATGACGGGACAACGGGCGCCGGCCACCACACGTCCCGCAACGCTGCCAAGCAACAGCTTCTTGAGCCCTGAGTGTCCGTGAGTGCCCATCACGACGAGGTCGGCTCGCTTCGACTTGGCGAACCGGATGATCTCGTCGTGCGCCGGACCTTCGAGGATGAAACCCTTCGCACGGACTCGGGCCCGCTTCGCCTTCGCGATCAGCTTGTCGAGCTCTTTCTTCGACCACGCGGTGGCGGAGGCGCGGAGATCCTCATACATCTTCGGTGACAGGTAGCCGTCACCCGCGATGGGAACGATTGGGCTGATGACGTTGACGATCATCAAGTCCGCGCGGTCCGCCTTCGCCATCTCGAGCGCCTTCCGGAAGGCCGCGCCGGACGCCGAGGAGAAGTCCGAGGGATGGACGATTCGGCGACTCATCGTACGGCCTCCCACGCGGCCCGCGCAGCGACCTGGGCCTTGGTCTGCCGCATCAAGAACACGGGGATGTCGGCCTGCCGGAGCACGGCTTCTGCCACCGAGCCGAAGAGCAAGCGGCCGAGCCCCCCACGCCCGTGCGTGGTCATCGCGATCAGATCCGCCCCGACGTCGCGAGCGCCGGCGAGAATTTCTTCGACGGCGTTAGTGCCGACGCGCACCTGCGTGTCGACACGCAGACCCTTCGCTCGAAGCTCGGCGGCGATCGCAGTCAGGTATTCTTCGGCGTCGATGCAGAGCTGGTCGACGTGATTGACCCTGCTGTCGCGCTCGTCGATCGCGATGGGCGGGGGCGGCACCACGACTCGGAACAGCGTGATCTCCATGTCCAGCGGGCCGGCGATCTGGAGCACGAATGGAACGATGGTCTCCGCGACCATCGACCCGTCGAGTGGGACGAGCGCGCGCTTGTACATGGGATGTCCTTTCCTGTTTCTGGGTCGCCGTTCGCTGGCGACGACCAAGGAGAGAGCAACGCGGATGCCAGGGAGGAAATGCGAGAGAAACTACCGCGTTACCGCGCGACGCCCGCGCGATCGCGTGGGGAACGCCAGTCTCGGTGGGACACGGCTGCCCCGGGCCGCGTCAGCCGCGAATCTGGTACTTGTTGATCAGCCGGTGAAAGGTCTTTCGGTCGATGCCGGCCGCCTTCGCGGCGGCCGAGACGTTGCCGGCATGACGCTCCAGCAGGCCGCGAAGGTATGACGCCTCGAGCACCTGCATCCACTTCTCCTTCGCGTCCTTCAGCGGCATGTCGCTGCTGTCCGGCAACGACGGGCCGGCGGTGGCGCGCGTCGCGGGCCCACGCATGTCGATTCCCTGGAGAAGATAGTCGGGCAAGTCGAGCCGGGTGATGCGGTTGCCGTCGGCCAGGGCGCAGGCGCGCTCGATCACGTTCTGAAGCTCACGGACGTTGCCCGGCCAACCGTAGGACTCGAGGGCCTGCAGGGTGGCGTCGTCGAAACCCGTGACACGCTCGCCGCCGTACCGCTTGAGAAACGCGTGAGCCAGCAGCTTCAGATCGCCCGCGCGCTCGCGAAGCGGTGGCAGCGCGATGGCGATCACGTTGATGCGGTAGTAGAGCTCCTCGCGGAACTGACCTTTCGCGGCCGTCTCGCGAAGATCGCGGTTGGTCGCGGACACGACCCTCACGTCCACGTCGATCTGCGCGGTGCCGCCGACGTGGCGAAGCTGGCGCTCCTGGAGCACGCGCAAGAGCTTCGCCTGGAGCGGCAGCGGTAGCTCGCCGATCTCGTCGAGGAAGAGCGTTCCGCGGTCGGCCACCTCCATCAACCCGCGCTTGGATTTCACGGCGCCGGTGAACGCACCTTTCTCGTGACCAAACAGCTCGGATTCCAGGAGCGGCTCGGGGAGGGACGCGCAGTCGACCGGGACGAAGGCCTGGGACGCGCGCGGGCTATTGGCGTGGATCGCGCGAGCGATGAGCTCCTTGCCGGTGCCAGACTCTCCCAGAACCAGGATGTTGGCATCCGAGCGCGCCGCTTTGCGGACGAGCTCGAACACCTTCATCATGGCGGGACTGCGGCCGATGAGGTTTTCGAAGCCGAGCGTTCCTTGCAGCTGCTCCCGAAGGTTGCGGTTCTCGACTTGGAGCTCGCGCTGGCGAAGCCCTCGCTCGACCGCGACTCGTAGCTGGTCTACCGAGAAGTTCTTGGGAAGGTAATCGAATGCGCCGTCCTTGATGGCGGCCACCGCTGATTCGATCGACGCGAAGGCGGTGATCAGAATGACGGGAAGCGCTGAATCGATCTCGCGTGATCGGCGCAGGAGCTCGATTCCGTCCATACCCGGCATCTTGAGGTCGCTCAGCAGCAGATCCGGTCGCTCGGTTTCGACGAGCGCGAGCGCGCGCTGGGGGTCCGTCGCGGTCAGGCATTGATACCCTATCCGCTTCAGAATGCGGGCACAGTTCTCGACCATATCCGGCTCGTCGTCCACCACCAGCACGCGCGGAGTCGTCACACGAGCTCTCTGGCCATGCGCAATGGCGGTCAGCGCGACCTGGGCGCCATGCTCGCCTTGGAGCGTTTGACGCCGGCGCCCGGCTTGGCGTGGCGCCGCTCGGCGTACTTCGGCGGTGCCATACGACTTTCGATCCGACGCGGCACCTGCGATTGGTCCAGTGTGCTACCCCGGCGGATCGCGGCTTTGGCGCTGCGCTGCCGACGTTTGGCCTGGGCAGACATCGTCTTGGATAGCCGTCGTGATCGACTCATAAAAGCACCTCTCGGTATCTCTGTATCACTCGCTCGCGCGCCTTGACAAGAGTTTGCCCCTCGGATATCGATAGCGCCGCATGGACGACGTCAAGTCCACGAAACAGCTCCTCGAAGAGCTGAAGGCCCTTCGGGAACGCGTCGCCGCGCTGGAAGCTTCCGCTGTCGAGCAACAGCGCATCGAGCAACGCCTCTTGAAGGAAGCTCTGGTCTCCGACGAGGCACTGAGAAGGAGCGAAGCCACCGGTCAAGCTCTGCTCGAGGCGGCCTCCGAGGGTATCGTGTTGATCAACAGCAGCGGACGCATCACGCTCATAAATACGGCGGCCGAGCGGATGTTCGGCTACACGCGCAACGAGCTTCTGGGCCAGCCGCTCGAGATTCTCCTGCCCGACCGTGCCCGAGGCCCGCACCTCGAGCATCGGGCTCGCTACTTCGCGGGCCCCCGTGTCCGACCGATGGGAATCGGTCTGGACCTGGCCGGCCGTCGAAAAGACGGCACGGAGTTCCCAATCGAGATCAGTCTGAGCTACGTTCGGTCGTCCGAGGGCATGACCGCGATGGCTCTCATCACCGACATCACCGAACGCAAACGCGTGGAGGGTGAGCTCCAGCGGCAACGAGAGGCGCTGTACCAGACCGAGAAGCTCGCAGCGCTCGGCACGCTGTCGGCCGGCATCGCCCACGAGATGAACAACCCGCTCGGGATCATCACGTCCAGGATCGAGGTCATGCTGCTCGACGCCGAGGAGCAGCAGCTTCCGGCTCAGGTCCTCGACGACCTTCAGGTCCTCCACCGCGCCACTCAGCGAGTCGCGCGAATCGCCACGAACCTTCGGTCCTTCGCGCGCCAGGCCCCGCGCGAGCATATGCGGATCGACCTGAACGCCGTCGTCGAGGAAACATTGCTCCTGATGCAGAAGCCGCTCGAGGTGGAGGGCATCAGGCTCACGATGGAGCTCGATCCGGCGATCGGTCCCATCCTCGGCGATGCGAACACGCTTCAGCAAGTCCTCCTGAATCTCGTGACCAACGCCCGGGAGGCTATGGCCGGCCGAGGCGGAGAGATCCGCATCGAGACCGGAACCGCCGAGCGTCCGGGCTGGGTGCGCGCGCTCATCCGGGATACGGGCCCAGGTATCTCGGCGGAAGACCTTTCAAAGGTCTTCGACCCTTTCTACACGACCAAGCGAACGGGAACCGGGCTCGGGTTGTCTGTCAGCTACGGCATCATCCAAGACCACCACGGCACGGTCGACGTCCAGTCGTCGCCGGGGCAAGGAACAACGTTTGTGCTCGCATTTCCAGCCGCTCCCGAGGAGCAGACCTGAACGTCGGGCGGCGCCAGCTGTGGCGTAGCTGCCCCAGCTGAGGCGCGGCTTCCCGGCCTTTCGCGTCCTTCATTTCGGTCGGTCCACGTCAGTCCGCGGTTCGGTGCGCCGCGGGGAGGATCACGCTATCCGGCCAAGCACGGCCGGATTCTTGCACCGTCATGCGTGTAACGGAACCAAGGAGGCCGGCCATGGAATTGAAGACCGTCGCGCTCGGTCTGTATCAGCTGCGCGCGGAGAACTGCTTCACGTACCTCGTCACAGACGCCGAAACGCGCCAGGCTGCCCTGGTGGACCCACGGGCCGACCGCGTGACGACTTATCTGCAAGAGCTCGGGGATCGCGGACTGAGCTTGCGCTTCGTGATCGATACACACACACATGCGGACCACCTGTCCGGCGCGGCGGAGCTACGGGCCCGGACGGGCGCTGACGTTCTGCTCTCGGAGCGCGCGACCTCAGAGGTCGCGACCCGCCGGCTTCGAGACGGCGATCGTATCGCTCTGGGCGGCCACCACATCGACGTCATCGCGAGCCCGGGACACACGGACGATTCGGTGAGCTTGCTGGTGGACAGCGCGCTGCTCACGGGCGACGCGCTCCTCATCGGCGGGGCCGGGAGGACCGATTTCCAGAACGGCAGCCCTGAAAGCCTCTACGAGAGTCTGCACACGCGCTTCGCGGCGCTGCCGGATGACCTGACCGTCTATCCAGGGCATGACTACGCCGGGCGCACCCACTCGAACCTCGGGCACGAGCGAAAGACGAATCCGCTGCTGCAGCTTACCGACCGCAGCCGGTTCGTCTCGACGCTGCGGGCCGCACGTCAGGCAAAGCCGGCCAACATGGAAGCGATCGTCGCCGCCAACGTTCACGGCACCCGACCATCGCGCCCAATCACGGTCGAGGAGCTCCACCGTGCGCGGAGCGAGCCGGGCGCGCCGCTCGTGGTGGACGTGCGCCTGCCGGCGGAATATCGATCGGTTCATCTGGATCCGAGCATGTCGCTGCCACTGGACGCTCTCCGACAGCGTCGCGCCGAGCTTCCACGGGATCGCGAGCTCGTGCTCGTCTGCCACACCGGCGCCCGCGCCCGCTTGGCCGCGGCCGAGCTGAACGACTTTCGCACGCGCGTCCTCGAAGGCGGCATCGCCGCCTGGCAGCAGGCCGGCTACGCCGTCGTCGTCGGCAAGGCCCACATGAGCCTCGAGCGCCAGGTCCGGATCGGGGCAGGGGCACTGGCGTGCGTCGGCGGCCTGCTCGCTGTCGGGATCAGCCCGTGGTTCGGCCTGTTGCCGGCGTTCGTGGGCGCCGGCCTGGTCTACGCCGGGATCACCGACCGCTGCGGTATGGCCATGCTGCTGGCGAAGCTGCCCTACAACCGTCGCGGCGGCGACGACGGAACGTGCGAAGCAGACATTGGAACGGCGACGTGCGCCGCGCCCGTTGGCGAGGGCGGCGGAACCTGTGCGGCCCCGATCTCCCGACCAGGCGAGAGCGGTCCGCGGTTGCCGTAATACTCGACGCCCGCGGCGATGCTGTCGTCAGGTCTACACCAGTCCTACGACGGGCTGCCTACGGCGTCTTGACGAACGCCCGGAGCAAATCCGTCTCAGTGACGATTCCGACGAGCTTCGGGCCGTCCATGACCAGCACGTGACGAATGCGCTTGGCGATCATCATCTGGCGGGTTTCGAGCACCGGCGTCTGCGGATCGGTGGTGATCGGGCGCCCGGTCGCCGCGGAGACTACTTAGCCGGCGAGAATGTGTATTTTTGGGGTGACCGATGGGAATCGAACCCACAACCCCTGGAGCCACAGTCCAGTGCTCTGACCAATTGAGCTACGGTCACCGCGCAAGGGCCTAATCCTACAGGAGCGCCCGCGCAGCGTCTAGCCTTCCATCTCCCTCGGCGAGGGGCCACCGTCGATGACGATCGTCTCGCCGGTCATCCAGGACGAGGCGTCGGAGGCCAGGAAGATGCACGGATAGGCGATCTCCTCGACCTTGCCCCAGCGCCCCATGCCCACACGCGCGGCGATCGCGTCGTACGTCTTCTTGCCGTCCGGCCCCGCCTGCTTGAGCACCTCCAGGTAGCCCTCGGTCTCCACCGGCCCCGGCGCGATGCAGTTCACGCGGACACCCTGGCGTCCCCACGCGGTACCGAGCTCGCGCGTGAGCGTGATCACCGCGGATTTCGCCGCGCCGTAGTGCGGCATCATCGTCGAGCCGTAGACGCCGGCGATCGACGAGATGTTCACGATGACACCGCCGGTCGGCTGCTGCATCATCTGGCGTCCGGCCCACTTGCAACCCAGGAACGCTCCGGTCAAATTGATGCCGACCACGGTGTTCCAGCCATTGACGGAGATGTCCTCCGGCTTGGCGCGGAAGGAGGCGCCCGCGTTGTTCACCATGATGTCGAGGCGGCCCCACTCCTGTACGGCGCGGTCCACCATCGCCTTGACCTGGTCTTCCTGGCGCACGTCCATCGCCACCGCGAACGAGCGCTTCCCGATATCACGAACGGCCTTCACCACCGGCTCGAGGTGCTCCAGCTTGCGCGAGCACAGGGCGACGTCGGCGCCGGCGCGGGCGAACTCGACGGCGATAGATTTCCCGATGCCGGTGCCGCCTCCGGTGACGATCGCGGTTTTTCCCTCGAGCGAGAACGGTGACTTGGCCATGGCGCGCACGATACCCCAGGGGTCCCCCACTGTCCACTGGGCCGGTCTGGACCGAGCGCCACGTCGGCGACGCGGAGCTCTACGTCGCGTCGCTACGGAGCGTGTCACTCCTGCGGTGGGAAGAGCGGCCGGCCGACTTTACGCGACGGCGTCCGGCGGCGACGAAGATGCGCTGGTCGAGTTCCCGCTGCTCTGCATCAAGGAAGGGCGATCTCGGCTCGGCGGCGCGGCACTTCTGATTCGATTCTCCGCCACACGGCTCGCGGCTCCACGTTCGCCCCGTCGCCGTCCGCGCAGGTCCGGAGCTTCGTAACCAGACTCTGCGCCTGGCTGACCTGGGCTCGCGGCGCCTTGGCGGCGCGCCGGACGTCCTTGTCGGACGTGCGCTTGGCCTCCGACCACGCCTCGTCCAGATGAGCGACCAGCAGCACGACGCGATCGACCTCGCCGTCGATGTAGGCTCGCCGCTCGGCGGCCGTGCCGAAGTGGGGACAATCGGCGGCGACCACGGTCTCGAAGTGCCGGACGATCTGCTCCGCCTCAATAAGATGATGCTCGACTCGCGGACGCGCCTCATCGGCTGTTAGGTCACCAGCCTGGACCGCGGCGGCCCACCCGAGTAGCAACACCGTCAGTAGTCCGGGTACAGGCCGCATCGTAAAGAATTTTACCATCGGTCAGCCATGATTCCGGGAACCGGTAGGAATGCGCCAGGGTCGATTTCTGGAGCTCGTCGAGTGACCTAAAATCGCTTTAGTGACCGCGTGTTACGAACATTTCCGGTGCATGGCATCGGGTAAGCACTACACGACGCCATGACGGCGCAGAACCAGGATCCAAAGATCCTCCTGGTGGACGACAACGCGGTCGTCAGGGACATGCTGGTCGACCTCGTCGCGTCGTTGGGCTACCACGCCGATGGCGCCGCCAGCGGCCAGGAGGCGCTCGACCTGTTCGAGCGCCGCACCTACGGCATCGTTCTCACGGATCTGGTCATGCCCGGCATGAGCGGCTGGGACGTCCTGGCGGCCGTGCGCCAGCGGGACGCAACCATTCCCGTCGTCATCGTCACGGGCTCGCCGATCATCGGTGATCCCCGAACCTATCAGCCAGGCGTGGCCGTGCTGAAGAAGCCAGTCGACGTGAGCGCCCTCGACACGATGATCAAGCGGATGCTGCACGCGCGCCTCGCCGTCTGATTCACGCCCCGAGCACCCATAGCTCTCCGAACGCCTCAAGAAGGTCGGCGAATAACCGAGCGCTCTCAGCGAGGCAGGTCGACGGCCAGCGTGGTGTGAGAGAACGTGAGGCCGGGATCACGGCCGAGCTGACCGCCGTCGTTTCCGCCCCAGCAGCGAATCGAGCCGTCGCCGACGAGCGCGCACGTGTGCGTGGCGCCGGCGCTGATCGATACCACGTTGGCGAGCTCGTCGACCGTCACCGGGACGCTTGAGGCCTCGCCGATCGCGGCGCGACCGAGCTGACCAAGATGACTGCGGCCCCAGCAGCGCACCCGACCGTCGCGGCGGAGCGCGCACGCGTGGAGGAGCCCCGCGGAGGCCGCGACCGGATACGCGACACCGGTGACCATCACGGGCCTCGCGGCTGACGACACCTCCGGCGTACCGAGCTGGCCCGTTTCGTTCGAGCCCCAGCAGACGAGCGTCTGATAGCGGCTCGTCACGCATCCGAAGTTTTGTCCAATCACCACGCCGAGCGGCGCCTCGGGCACTGACACCACGACCGGGCTCGGCGCGGTCTCCGACGCGAGCGCGGGCGCGTCCGGTGCGCCGCCGTGACCCCAGCACGTTATGGTGCCGCGCGCGAGGATCGCGCACGCCTGGCTCACGCCGGCACCGATCGCGGTGGCTCCGGACACTCCACGCACTTCGACGGGCACGCTGGAGCTCCGCGTCGTTCCGTCGCCGAGCTGGCCGCGCGCGTTCGAGCCCCAGCAGCGAACGGTGCCGTCCTCGGCGAGCGCACACGAGAACTGCGCGCCTGAGGCGACCGCGGCCGCCCGCGGCAGCTCGAGAACGGGTACGGCGCGGATCGAGCCCTGGCTCTCCCATCCGCGGCCGAGCTGACCGCTCACGTTGCGCCCCCAGCAGACGACGGTCCCGTCGGCACGAAGCACACAGGTGTGGGCTTCGCCGGAGGCGGCGGCCGTGGCGTCCGATACGCCCGCGATGACGACCGGCCTGGGCGACGAGTCGACGACCGGCCGGCCCGCCTGCCCCGTCATATTGCTGCCCCAGCACCAGACGCCGCCGTCGGCGACGATCGCGCACGTGTGCGCGTCGCCGGAGGCGATGACACGCACGCCCTCGAGCCCGCCCACGACAACGGGCGGCCGCGAGTGCTGGAGCGCACCGTCACCCAGCTGGCCCTCTGAATTGTTGCCTCGGCAGCGCACCGTACCCGCGTGCAGCAGGACACACGTGTGAGCCAGGCCGGACGCGACCGACGCGGCCCCCGCGATGCCGGGCGTGGGCAGCGGCACCGTCGTGCGCAGAGCAAAGGTGACCTCTGGCGCGTGTGGAGGACCGTCGGTACCCCAGCAGCGCTGACTTCCGTCGGCGATCACCGCGCAGCTCTGGTTGCCTCCGGCGCCGATGGCGATGGCCTCGGCAACGCCGGACGCAGGCATCGGGCTCGGCGAGGACGGGATCGGCCCCACGCCGAGCTGGCCCGCGTCGTTCGAGCCCCAGCACCGCACCGTGCGATCGCTCCGCAGCGCACAGGTGTGGCTGTGCCCCGCCGCGACCGCAACCGCCGAGAGTCCCGGCACCGAGACGGGCGACTCCGCGTGGTCGGTATGGAGATCGCCGAGCTGGCCCATCTCGTTGGAGCCCCAGCATCGAACGCCGCCGTGGCGGAGGACCGCGCACGCGTGCAGCCGTCCCGCGGCGAGCGCGACGGCGCTCGTGATGTCGAGCACGGGAATCGGCGCGGCGGAGTCGGTGGTGGTACCGTCCCCGAGCTGGCCCGAGCTGTTGCCGCCCCAGCACATGACGCGTCCATCTCGCAGCAGCGCGCACGAGTGGTCTCGCCCGACGGCCACGCCGACCGCATCGGAGATCTCTCCGACCACGCTCGGTGCGGGAAAGCTTCTCCCGCGCTCAGTCGCCGGACGGCCGAGCTGGCCGCGCGAGTTCGAGCCCCAGCAGAGCACCTTGCCGTCGACGATGACCGCGCAGGTGTGGCCCTGCCCCGCCGCGATCGCGGTGGCGCCCCGAATACCGGCAACGCGCGCCGGCGCGGCGAGCGTCTCGCCTCGAGCGAGCTGACCGTCGGTGTTCAAACCCCAGCACGCGACGGTGCCTGCGGCGAGTACCGCGCACGTATGAGCGCCGCCGGCGGCGAGTGCCCGCACCCCGCGCGCCGCCCGCGGCACTGGCTCGCGAGTGGCCTGAGCATGGACCACGTCGGCCGAGAGCAGCACGAAGAGTACAAGGGCCGCCGGCGCCAACCGGCCCACGACCCGCCGGAGACGCCGGCGCACGGCCCGGCTCATGGACACCAGGAGGTGCGGCCGAGGCGGTAGTCGGGATAGTGGCGAATGAAGGCGTCGAGCTGCTCGCACGGCTGCGGAACGCGTTGCCCCTGGGACAGGCGATTCTCGGCAGCGCTTCGGGCCTGCCCGGCGAGGAACGCGTACACCTCGTCGACCGCCGTCCGCGTCGGCAGCCCCTTGACGCGAGCGAGGATGTCGACGGCGGCGATGTTGCGCTCGGGATAGACCTTCTGATTGATCTCCAGATCGTGCGACTCCGACCTCGCCGTCGGCGGCTTGACGATCTGAAACGCCAGCAGTAGCGCGAGGCCCAGGTCGCGCGCGGGCAATGGGGCTCGAAGGGTCTCGGGTCTGACTCGAATCAGTCGCACGCCGGGCCAGGCGACGTTGCTGTCGCTGACGACGATCTGCACGGGAGCAAACCGGTAGGCCCGCGCGGTGGCGTCCGCGAACGCCTGGGCCTCCGCGAGGCTCTCCTCCTCCGCCGGTGTGAGCGAGGCGCAGCCTGCGCAGAGAAAAACCGCGATAGTGAGCCAGAGCCATCTCACGGGTGACACCGCTCCGGCCTCGATATATCTCCGAACCCATCGGTGTGCAAGCGCACGCCCGGACATAGGGCTTTGTAAGCGAACGAGCCTCGGGTCAGAATGGCTGAGAACACCTTTTGATGATGAGCCGGTCGGTGCAGCGCGCATGATTTCCTGGACGCCCTATACGCGGTTCACCCGGGCCGAATGGGCGCGGCTCCGCGCGGGCGAGGCGCTGACCTTGACGCCCGAAGACGTCTTGCGGCTTCAAGGCTTGAACGAGCCCGTCGCGATGGACGAGGTCGTCGCAATCTACTTGCCGCTGGCGCGGCTCCTCAGCATGTACGTCGAGGCCGAGCGTGTCCTCTATCGCGCCCGCGCCACGTTTCTCGGCGACGAGACAGCGAAGGTCCCCTACGTGATCGGGCTGGCGGGAAGCGTCGGCGTCGGTAAGAGCACGACCGCTCGGATCCTTCGTGAGCTGCTGGCGCGCGGGCCGGGGCACCCCAAGGTCGATCTGGTCACCACCGATGGATTTCTGCACCCGCGCCGCGTTCTCGAGGAGCGTGGGCTGATGGGGCGAAAAGGGTTCCCGGAGAGCTACGACCGGCCGCGGCTGATCGGCTTTCTCGCCGACCTCAAGGGCGGGCAGTCGCCCCTGACCTGCCCCGTCTACTCCCATCTCACGTACGACATCGTGCCCGGCGAGACCGTCACGCTCGACCAGCCGGACATCGTGATCCTGGAAGGTTTGAACGTGCTGCAGGTCGCCAGCGACCGTCCGGGCGAGGCGCGCGTGTTCGTTTCGGATTTCTTCGACTTCAGCCTCTACGTCGACGCGCCCGAGGCCGACATCCGCCGCTGGTACGTCGAGCGCTTCCTGCTCCTTCGGGCCACCGCGTTCAAGGAGCCGCAATCATACTTTCATCGCTACGCGAGCCTCTCCGACGACGCCGCCGAGCAGACGGCCGAAACGATCTGGGACACGATCAACGGGCCGAATCTTCGCGAGAACATCTTGCCGACCCGCGAGCGCGCCCATCTGGTCCTCGTCAAGGGACGAGATCACCGGGTCGACGAGGTGTGGCTGCGCAAGCTGTGATGGCCGCGAGCTCGCGACCGACGACGTGGACTCTTATCATGCTGCCGTTGGCGGCGGCGCTCGCGCTCGTCGGCTGCGAGCGCAGCTCCACCCCACCCGAGCCAAAGCCGCCGTTGGTCATCCGGCCGACCAGGACGGCGTCGGACCAGACGCCCCCGGTCGAGGCGCCGCGGATCCTGGATCACCCGCTCGTTCACCTCGGTCGAAACGGTCGACACGCCGGATCTCCGCTTGGCGTGGCCGGCGTGCGGTGTTTCCGTCAGATCCCGAAATCTGGCCCGGCCGGCGACGCGTGGTTCTACTGCATCGCCGACGTCGACATGAACATCGACGAGCCGCGCGCGCTGCCTGCCGAGCGTACGGAGATCAAGATCGCGACGGCGACCGTCACCGTGCATCCCGTCGAGACCGAGCGCCTCCGCGCTGAAGGAGAGCTGCAGGTCTGGACGCTCCGTCCTGTCCAGGTCGACGGAGCCACCGTCAACGTCCTTGGCACCGAATTTCGCGGGCTGCCGGGATACCGAATCGGCTACGCGATGAGCGAGGACGGGCGCGGAGGGATGTTCGGACGCACCGTGTTCGAATTGCGCGACCCCACGACCAAGAGCTACATCGGGGCGCTCTGCGCGATCGTGACTCGATTCCCCTGAGGGTTTGCGCGTCGCCGGCTGGTTGAGTGGCGTCGCGATCGACATCGAAATGTCTCTGTTGGGCCACCAACGTGCAACCTGACAAGGGCACCTTCGTCCGAAGGAGGCCTTGATGGAACCCAATCTCATCGCCGTCTCGACCGGTCCCACCGCGCGCTGGAGCTGGCGGATCGTCACGCGCACCGGCCGGCTCCTGCAAGAATCCTCCGGCACGTTCCAGAGCCTTACCGAAGCGCTCGTGGACGGCCGCCGCCATCTCGACGGGGAACCTCGGGAAGTCGCACGCCTTCGTGACGAAGACTTAACGAGCCAGTAATCGCGTCGTCATCTCACGCACCGGTGCGTCTAGCGCGGCAGGCTCGGCCGACGAGTCGCCTGCGAAACTCGCGCGCCGCCGGGCGTCCTACCCTAGAATGGGCGCCCTGTGGCGAACGTGACGATCGTCGACCAGCAGAAGATCAGGCGAACGCGCACGGGGCTCATCGCCCGCGATCCGGCGCGCGCGCAACCGGGCTATACGCTGTTCACGCCGATGTTCGGCGACGGCGCAGTCTATCTGGTCGACATGGCCGGCAAGGTCGAGCACACCTGGCGCCTGCCTCATCGACCCGGTCTCTACGGCCACCTTCTACCGAACGGCCACTTGTTCTACGGCGGCAAGCTCATGGAGGACCTCGACCGGTTCGACGCGTGGCCGCGCTTCAAAGGCGGCGCCGTGCTCGAGGTGGATTGGCACGGACGCGTCGTCTGGGAAGTGAGGCATCCGGATCATCACCACGACGCCCACCTGCTCCGCAACGGCAACGTCCTGCTATTGTGCTTGCGTCCCCTGCCCGCCGAAATCGCCCGCCGCGTTCAGGGTGGCCTTCCGGGCACCGAAGCCGACGGAACGATCTACGCCGACTATCTGGTCGAGATGACGACGACCGGTGAGGTCGTATGGCAGTGGCGAAGCTGGGAGCACATGGATCCCGCCAACTATCCGCTGACCTTGCAGGACCGGCGCGCGGAGTGGACCCACGGCAACACGGTGGCCGAGACCGCGGACGGCCACATCGTCGTGAGCTTTCGCAACATCTCGACCGTCGTCATGATCGACCGGCCAACCGGCAAGATCGTCTGGCAGCTCGGCAGCCCCCCGCTGGCCCAGCAGCACGACCCGCGTCCGCTCGCCAACGGCAATCTCCTGATCTTCGACAACGGTACGCACCGCCGCGACCACCCGGGTACGTTCTCGCGGGTCATCGAGATCGAGCCGCGCACGCAGACAATCGTCTGGCGATACGCCGACCAGTCGCCGTTCGAGTTCTTCAGCCCGTACATCTCGGGCGCTCAGCGGCTCGCCAACGGTAACACGCTGATCTGCGAAGGCGTCCACGGCCGGATCTTCGAGGTGACGCGCGACGGCGAGGTCGTGTGGGAGTACGTCAGCCCGCACTTCTTCCACGAGCCCAGCGGGCCCGGGCTCAACAACTGGGTGTTCCGCGCGTTTCGCTACACGGTCGAAGAGATCGAGGCGGCGCGCCGGGCGTGACGCGTCAGTCAGCGGCCCGCGAATTCGGCGCTCGCGCCGAGCCGCGAGGCAATGCTTCGCGGCAGCAACACGATCATGCGCCCTTCGCTTCGCATCCGGCCGGCGACTGAGCCGGCCTCTGCGCTGTAGCCCCAATAGACGTCGCCACGCACAGGGCCGCGGATTGCTCCGCCGGTGTCCTGCATCACGAGGAGCTGCCTGAAGGTGCGATCGGGCTTCGTCGTGTCGGGATCGGGCGCGACCGTGTCGATCCAAACGGGTACGCCGAGCGCGTGGACGGTGAGATCGACGGCGAGGCTCGCTTCCGGCGTCAGCGGCACGCCCTGGGCTCCGAGCGCACCGAGCGAGGCGTCGCCGATCGGCTGCTCTCTGAAGAAGACGTAGGACGCATTGGCGTTCATCAGTTGCTTGGCCTCCTCTGGATGCTGCAGGAGCCACGCGCGTATCGTCTGCATCGACACCGCCTGACGCTCGAGCTCGCCGCGCTGGATCAGAATCGCTCCGATCGCGGTGTACGGCCGGCCGTTCTGCGCCGCATACGCCGCGCGGACCACAGTGCCGTCGTCCAGAAGGACCCGTCCCGACCCCTGGATCTGTAGAAAGAACGCATCGATCGGGTCATCGACGAAGAGGATCGGGATCGCCACGCTGAACCCGTCCTCGATCTCGGCTCGGGCCGGATACGGAATCAATCGCCCATCCAACACCTTGCCGACGAGCCTCTGTCCGCGCAGAGTCTCGCGGAAGAGCCCGAGGTCGACGCTCACGAGATCAAGGGGCACTCCGTAAAGCGGCGTTTGATACGGCCCCTGCCGTGTGCGGCTACCCCTGAGCTGCGGCTCGTAGTAGCCGGTGAAGAGCCCCGCGCCGGAGCCCGGCACAACGCGATAGGGCACGAACTCCGACTCGAAGAACGCGCGCGCCGCTTCCGGGCTGTCGATGGGGGTGAGCTCGGCCTTGCCGCACACCTGGCGCCACTCGCCCGCACTGCCGGCGTAGTTGACGCCTCCGAGCGGTGCATCGTCGGGTCGGGTCGCGAAGGCGGCGCACGAGCGCGAGAATGCCTGCAGGGCGGGTCTGGGATCGCGTTCGGTCCACGCCTCGAGCTCGGCGAATGGCACCGCGTCGAGCCGAAGCAGAGGTGGAGCCGCCGGCGGTTGCGGCCCGGGGCCAGGAGCCGGGCCGCCCGGCGGTTCCGTCCGCATCGTCGTGCAGCCCGTGAGCACTGCCGCGACGAGCATGCTGCCCAGGAGTTTCGATTTCACTGACGGAAAGCGTATCAGGCCACCACGGATAGCCTGATGTTCTACTGCGGAGGGAGGGGCAGCCGGTGCTTCGCGCGTCAGCGGAACTGCAAGCCTTGCATGTGGCCCGCGTCAAGGCACTCACGGCACAGCCAGAACGTGCCACCCCATGGCGAACTTACCGTCGCGACGCCCGCGCCGGCTCCAAACTCGTGCGCCGTCGACTTGTCGGCGCCGGCCGGATCGTGGCTGTGGTGCTCGCAGTCGCAGACTCGACTCATCGGACGAGGCCTTAATCGAGATCAGGCTTTGGAGTTGGGGGGCCGGTCGGTGCGTGGCTCGCGCACGAGCTTGTCGAGCGCCCGTCGGAGCGTAGCGGTGTGACGGTGATTGCGCGCGGCAGCTCTGGTCGCTTTCGCATCGGCCCTGACCGCCTTGCTTGCGCTATTCGCTCAGCCCATTCGACCGGGTCCATACCTCAGGATCCGCACCTCGGCAGCTACTGTCTAGACCTGAAAGCGCCGTACCCACATCTCCGGTAATCACCTGGCGGCGGTGCGAGGGCCCAATCTAACACCGCCGGGGCGTTGCGACTCCGTCATCCAGGAATCGCCTCATTGCCGCGCTGCCGCACGAGTGGCGAGCTATGAGTGAGAGGTCAAACAATGCTCGGTCTCAGCGAATACTTCACGACGCCCCGACGCGGCCGCCTGGCGCTCTACGGCGGACTCGGTGCCCTCTACGGTGGCGCCGCCATGAGTGTGATCCGCCTCGGTTTGCGGCGCGCCGGCCTCATCGACAAGATGGTCCCGCAGGCGGTCAGTGAGTGGGCGTCGCGAAAGCTCGGCGTGGAGCCCCCCGGCATTCCGGCCGGCCATCCGATTGCGGATCAGCTGGTGCATCTGACGTACAGCATGGCGTGGGGCGCTGCTGCGGCCCCCTTGTTATTCGGCACACGCCGGCGTCAGTCGCTGGCGATCGGAGGCACGTTCGGCCTGGGCCTCTGGGCGCTCGGCCCTATGCTGCTGTTCCCGATTCTCGGGATCGCGCGACCGGCCTGGAAGTCGACGCCGACTGAGAATCTGACGAACATCGGGACACATGTCATCTACGGCATCGCCGTGCAGCTCGTGGCCGAAGAGGCCGCACGCCAGCGTGGGCGCGGGCCATCGTCGGATGTGCTACGGCATCTCGTGCGCGTCGGCTGAGCCCCGAGCTGACCAGCCCGCACGCAAACGCTGACGCCCATCTACTCGACGATTTGATCCGCTCGCCCCAAAAGTGTCTGGGGCATGGTGAGCCCCAGCGTCTTCGCGGTCTTGAGGTTGAGCACCAGCTCGAATTTGGTGGGCTGTTCGACGGGAAGCTCTGCGGCCTTGGCGCCGTGGAGGAGCTTGTCGACGTACATCGCGGCGTGGCGCAACATTTCGGGGAAGCCCGGGCCATACGACAACACGCCGCCGGCGTCGACGAACTCGCGCGCTCCCGACGCGGCCGCGAGCCCACGCTGCGATGCGGTTTGCATGATCCGCTGGCGATGCGAGAACGTCAGCGGATCGCCGAACACGATGAGCCCCTTCGCCTGGGCGCGCGCGATCGACGCGATGGCGTCGTCGAGCTCCTCCGCCTGACGTATTTCGACCGGGTGCACTTTCACGCCGAGCACGGCGGCGGCTTTTTCCGTTTCGCCGAGCGCGAGGGTGCCGGCGGGGGCGTTCGCGTTCCACAAGAAGCCGACTCGAGCGAGGCCGGGCACGGCCTCCTTGAGCAGTTGAAGATGCTTGGCGGCGAGATCCGGCGTCGCTGAGCTCAGCCCGGTCAGATTGCCGCCGGGCTGGCGCAAGCTCGCAACGAGCTTCGTACGCACGGGGTCGCCCGGATCCACCATGACGACCGGCACGGCGGTCGTGGCGGCGCGCGCCGCTTGCGCAGCCGCGGCGCCCGCGGTGACGATCACGGCGACCTTCAGTTGCACGAGCTCGGCCGCCTGCGCACCCAGTCGCTCGAAGTTTCCTTCGCCCCAGCGAGTCTCCAGCACCAGGTTGCGGCCCTCGACATAGCCGAGCTCCCGCAAGCCCTGTCGCAGCGGCTCGAGACGGATCGGCGCCAGCGCGGCCGAGCCCGGATTGAGGTAGCCGACGCGGTGCGTGCCGGGCGCAGGCTCGGCGGAGGCTCTCGGCGACCAGAAGAGCGCGGCGAACAGCAGGAGGCCGACGGTCGGATACCCGAACCGCGCCAGACTGCCTCTAGTTCGCCGTGGCCTCACAGCACTCGGACCTTTTGCCGAAGCGATCGCCGTCCTCTGTGTGAGCGCTCGCTAGGGGCTGGTCGACAGCTGCGCCGCTAGCGTCCGGCCGTCGGACAGAATTGCATCGATGTTCATGGTGCGGTTGCCGGCGGAGTTGGTTTGCAGCGTTCCAACGCCGTGCCCGCCCTTCTCGCCTTCGAAAAGGAGGCGTCCGTCTTTGACCACGACCTTGCCCTTATTGCCAGACTCGCCGATCGGTTGGCGGGCCACGACTTCGAAAGACCCGTCAGTGCGGATCGTGAGGTCGACGTTCTGGCGCTCGGAGCCCGGCCCGTAGACGATGCCCTTCCACGTGCCGGCGACCGCGCCGAGGTCGGACACCGGCACGGGCCTGGCCGGGCCGAGGCTGGCGCAACCGGCCAGCGAGACGGCAAATCCGACGACCACGGCGGTCCACAGCAGTCGAGCTCCGTTGGGCATCATCGCCACACCTCCTGCTCGGAGTTACCCATCGCTATTTCGACATCTGCGATTGTGTCACCAATCGCCAGGGCGTGCTCGCCGAGTCATATCGGCCGGCCCCCACGGGCCAGCTCCACCGCCGCCCGAATCATCTAACCCCTGGTTTCGGACGTTCGACGTTTCTTGACCTGCCCGCGGGCGCCAGATCACTATTGTTGTGTCGCGCTCTTCGACCCATTGGACGTGGGCATTGCCGAGGTGCCGTTTGAAGCTTGTGCAGCGTCTGCTTCCCATCGCCATTTTTGCCGCGGTGTTCGTCGTCTTCCTGCCGGCGCTCGACGGCCAGTTCCTCGACTGGGACGATGACATCAACTTCCTCAACAACCAGGGGTTCCGCGGGCTGGGATGGGCCCAGCTCCGATGGATGTGGACGCAGAACTTGATGGGGCATTACATCCCGCTGACCTGGATGTCGCTCGGCCTCAACTACGCGCTGGGCGGCCTGAATCCGTGGGGATACCACCTGGGCAACGTGCTGATTCATGCGATGAACGCCGTGATCTTTTACTTCATCGCTCGCCGGCTCCTGATCGCCGCCGGATTGCCTGACGGCACCCCGCTACCGTGGAGCGCCGCGTTCGCCGCACTCGTCTTCGGCGCTCATCCCCTTCGCGCCGAATCGGTCGCGTGGGTCACCGAGCGTCGCGACGTGCTCTGCGGCTTCTTCTTCCTGCTGGCGGTATTGGCCTATCTCGCGTCGCTCGATGCGACCTCGGGACGATTCATGCGCGTGGCGTCGATCGCCGCGTTCGGCGCCGCGATCCTGTGCAAGGCGCAGGCGGTGCCGCTGCCCGCGGCGCTGCTCCTTCTCGACGTGTACCCGCTTCGGCGTCTCCGCATCGGTTGGCGACCGCTCCTCGTCGAAAAGCTGCCGTACTTCGCGCTCGCGCTCGTCGGTGGCGTGGTGGCCGTCATTGCATCCAGGAGCGGCGCAGGGTTCACGTCGTACGCGCAGTACGGCCCGAGAGCGAGACTGGCCATGACGGGTTACGGCATCATCTTCTATCCGTGGAAGTGGTTGTGGCCGATGAACCTGTCCCCGCTCTACGAGCTGCCGGCCCACATCGAGCTCTTCTCGCCGCGCTTCATGATCCCGCTGATCGCGACGGTGCTGGTGACGGTGTTGCTGGTAGCCCTCCGGCGCCAATGGCCCGCCGGGCTGGCAGCGTGGGCGTACTCCGCCATCATGCTGTTGCCGCTGGTCGGGCCACTGCACACGGGTAATCAGCTCGCACACGACCGCTACAGCTATCTGTCCGGCCTGGGCTTCGCCGCCCTCGCCGGAGGCGGACTCGCGTGGATGCTGTTCGCGGCGGCGCGCGGGACGCTGAGTCCTCTCATGGGTCGGTTGGGTATCGCGGGCGCCGTGCTGGTGTTACTGGGACTCGGGTCGGCGACCTGGGTACAAGCCAGCGGGTGGCGAGATTCGGACAGCCTGTGGAGCTGGGCGGTCGACTCAGATCCAAAGTGCGCGATCTGTCTCAACAACCTGGCGATGACCTACGTGCGCCGAAACCAAACGCAGGAGGCGGAGGCCGCCCTGCGCCGCTCTCTCGCTCTTCGCGAGCACGCCATGACGCACAACAACCTCGGTGGGCTCCTCGAGCTGACGGGTCGGCCCGACGAAGCGGAGCGCGAGTATCAGCAAGCCCTTCGTTTGAAACCGGATCTCCGCGAAGCGCTCGCCAATCTTGGGGCGCTCTATGTGAAGCAGGGCCGATACGAAGCGGCGCTCCCGCCTCTCCGTCGCGTCTTCCAGGACGCGCCCGATCTTCCGCGCCTCCGCGCCAACCTCGATCGCGCGCTCCGCCAGCGGGGTGACGAGCTCGCGCAGACCGGCCGCATCAGAGAAGCCGACGCACTCCGCGCAGAGGCGTCAACGATCGAGAAGTAGGGCCCTCAGACGGGTACCTGCTGGCCTCTCGCTTCGCGGCTCCATGCGCGATGCTTGGCGACCGCCTTGACCAGCTCGGCAGCGACTCCCGCCGCGTCGCCGTCGTTGCCCACGATCACGCCTTCCTCGAGCTCCCCGACCGTCCGCGGCGCGCGATCGGCGCCGTTGTGATTGGGGAGAAGCGTTCTCCCTTCGCCCGTCGCCGCCAGCGCCTTACAGTGCTTGTACGCCTCGTTGACGAAGAGCACGGCCATCGCGTCGGCCTTGAGAGCTTTCACGCTCTCTGTGCCGCCGGGCACGAATACGGCGTCGAAGAGAACCGAGCCGACCGTCAGCAGGCTGAAGTCCACAGGGACCTTGACCCCTCGGGTCCCGGATAAGGTACCGCCCCGCGGCGCGATCACCTTTGACGCGGCGCCCGCGGCCGATAGCGTCCTCTTCATCGTCTCGATCGCGGCCGAGTCCGCACCATCGGCGGCGAGGATCGCGACCTTGCGAGTCTTGGCGGTGTCCTTGATCGTGTTGGCCATGCTCAGCGCCGCAGACGCCGTGAGTCCCGATGTCGCCTTGCCGCGCCTGGGCTCGAAATCCTCGGGCCTTCCATCCGCGGGAATGCTTCGGTTCAGCGGCGGCTCAACCGTCGGGACCGCTGGTAGACCGAGGCCGGCGGAGACTTGCTCGGCCAGGCTTCGGTCGATGTTCGCGAGCATACCGACCATTCGCTCCCGAATCGACGCGGTCTCGAGCTTCCCGAGCTCGAAACGAAGCGCGTGGACGATGTGATCCTGCTCGGTCTCCGATTGGCTCCTCCAGAACAGCGTTGCCTGGCTGAAGTGATCGAAGAATTTCTCGCCACGGCGACGCGCCTTCCCCTCCGAGATGCTCTCCGGATAGCTCACGAAGCCGCCCAGGCGAGCGCCGGCCTGGAAAGGGCATCCGCCGCCGACCGTGTTGGGCTCATAGCTCGCGCGGCTGGTGTTGATCGTCTGCCGCATGTGGCCGTCGCGCTGGTTGTTGTGCACCGGCGCGATCGGTCGATTGATCGGAATCTCGTGAAAGTTCGGACCGCCGAGCCGGGTCAGCTGCGTGTCGGTATAGGAAAAGAGACGGCCCTGCAGGAGAGGATCGTCGGTGAAGTCGATTCCCGGTACGAGGTGGCCGGGATGGAAGGCCACCTGCTCGGTCTCCGCGAAGAAGTTGTCGGGATTGCGGTTGAGTGTCAGCCTACCCACACGTCGGACCGGCACGAGCTCCTCAGGGACGAGCTTGGTGGGATCGAGCAGGTCGAAGTCAAACGCGTGCTCGTCTTCCTCCTCGATGACCTGCAGGCCGAGCTCCCATTCCGGGTACGAGCCGTTCGCAATCGCCTCCCACAGGTCGCGGCGGTGGAAGTCCGGATCCTTCCCGGAGATTTTCAGCGCCTCGTCCCATAAGATCGAATGCACGCCCAGGAGCGGCTTCCAGTGGAACTTCACGAAACGTGACTTGCCTCGATCATTGACGAGGCGAAAGGTGTGTACCCCGAACCCTTCCATCATCCGGAAGCTGCGCGGGATAGCTCGATCTGACATGACCCACATGATCATGTGCATGGATTCCGGCATGAGGGAGATGAAATCCCAGAACGTGTCGTGGGCTGACGCCGCCTGCGGGATCTCGTGATGCGGTTCCGGCTTGACCGCGTGGACGAGATCGGGGAACTTCACGGCATCTTGGATGAAGAACACCGGAATGTTGTTGCCCACCAGATCGAAGTTGCCTTCCTCCGTATAGAACTTCACGGCGAAGCCGCGGACGTCGCGCGCCAGGTCGCTCGAGCCGCGAGAGCCGGCCACGGTCGAGAAGCGCACGAATACCGGCGTCTGCACGGCCGGATCTTGCAAAAATTTGGCTCGCGTCAGCTCGGACAGAGGCCGGTAGACCTGGAAGTGGCCGTGGGCGGCGGCGCCGCGGGCGTGCACCACCCGCTCGGGAATGCGCTCGTGGTCGAAGTGCGTGATCTTCTCGCGGAGGATGAAATCCTCGAGCAGCGACGGTCCGCGAGCACCCGCCTTGAGCGAGTTCTGATTGTCATTGATCCGCGTGCCCTGGTTGGTGGTGAGCATCTCGTCCGCACCGTTTTCGCGAAATGTCTCGAGCGAGTCGAGCTTGTCGTTTGTCCCATTGCCGCTTTTGACGACTTCGGCGCCGGCCTTGCCGTTGCTGACTCGGCCGTTGGTGGATTTGTCACGCTTGGTGTGTTTGCCAGTCCGCTTGCTTCCCACTGAAGTCCTCCTGAGATATCACTCTCGCGATGATCGAGATCGTCCCTGCTCCTCGCGCGTAGTGGCACCGCAGTGAGGCGATCGGTGAGATGAACATCCTGGCGGGACGCACATATCGTTTCTCTGCGGCAGAGCCCCCGATAGCTACAGCAAGGAAGTTGCCAAGGAAGACGCTCGTCGGTACCGAAGGATTTCCAGAGGATATGAAATGCGCCGCGCTCGCTGGGCAAGCGGGAATGAAGAAACTGCGCGTGTTTTCTTCTTGCTACGCCGACCTAGCGAGGGCGCACCGGCCGCCGAGGCAAGACGCGGTCAGCCGGCTCCTACTTGAATCGGTACGTGATCCGACCGCGGGTCAGGTCGTACGGCGACAGCTCCATTGTGACCGTATCGCCGGGGAGGATCCGGATGCGGTGCATTCGCATCTTGCCCGAGACGTGAGCCAGAACCTTGTGACCGTTCTCCATCACCACCCGGAACATCGCGTTGGGCAGCGGCTCGACCACCGTGCCCTGCACCTCGATGACGTCTTCTTTGCTCATGCGTCTTCGTTTCGCCTTTCTTCGGCGTCTGGGCGACGCTCAACATGAGATCCGTGCTGAGATGCACGCGAGGCTCCGATGCACTCGCCGTCACGGACAGGAGGGAACCGACGCCCAAGAGCGTATCACGTATTGGCCGACAACGGCGCGACGCCGCACGGCATGCCTGGCCCTTAGCGGGCGTTGAACCGCCAGCGCCGGAACGTCCAGCGGCTCGACGGCGTGATCTTGCCCTCGGCGATCAGATCCGCGCCTTCTGCCTCGAAGTCGAAGATCTTCGTCACGCCCTCGTGAGCGGTCTCATCGATGACCTGATCCGTGACGGTGACGAACACTTCGTCGAGGAGCCCCGCGGCGTGAAGCGCATCCAGGATCTTCGCGCCCCCCTCGCACGCGAGGTAGCGGACTCCTCGCTCGGCGAACAGACGCTCGTGCGCACGTCGGAGGCCCGCCGGCTCCCGCACCTCTTCGGCGATCATGGCAACCGCCGGCGTCCGAACACCGCGAGCCGACGAGAGCGCGGCGGGGGCGCCGCCCACCACGATGACGTCCATCCCGGGTGTGTTGAACACGGGACTCGTCGGGTCGAGGCTCCCACGCAATGAATAGATGATCGCCCGCGGATGGTGCGGGAGCCCATGGTCCTCGCGAAAGCGGTAGAGCGCGGGGACCGGAGCGTCCCCGATTTCCTGGGGACTCGGAACCAGACGCGGCTGGTCGCGCAAGGTCTGTGCGCCGAGTCCGACATCGCCGAAACAGCGCAGGTGGCGCAGGTGGCGACTGTCCGCGAGGCGCTCCGGCCGTGTCGCGCTCCCGAGCACGGCGAGCACCGGATCGTCGTCCGCGTTCCGGCGCCGCCAGGCCAGGACGCCGTTCGCGGACGCCACGACCACGCCGTAGATCCACGAGCGATCGGGCCACGGCGGCGGGAATCCGATCGGCTCGAACCAGTCTGGATCCGGCGAGCGCTCTCCGAATGGATAGCGGCGCTCGCGGTTGGTGTACCAGCGAATCTTCGTCGGAGAATGCTCGGGCGCGGGCGCCTCCATCTCCGACCTATTGTCTCGCGGAACCCGGCGCTGAAGGTCGGTCGGCGACTAAAAGCTAGTGCGATTGAGCGCGTTGTCCGGGGCGCCCACCCTGTACCAGCGATGACCGTACGGAGGAAGCGTGATCGCGTGCGTGCCGCTCTCGGACCGGCTGTGGTTCTCGTCGAACACGTCGACCAGAAGGCCGCTGTTATCGGTTTTGGGCTCCACGGCGAAGGATTGCCGTCGACTCGAGAAGTTGTGCAGGGTGAGCATGGAGACACCACGGAAGTCGTACCGGATCGCCAACACCTCAGGAACATCGACCCGGAGCACCGAGTAGTCGCCCCAGCCGAGCTCGGGACATTCCTTGCGCATCCGGATCCGGCGCTCGGACCAGTTGAGCAGGGATTCCGGATCGCGCCGCTGCTGCGCGACGTTCACCTTCTCGTAGCCGTAGATCGCGTCGTTGATGACCGGCCGGACCGGCCGCTCGGCCCGGGAGAAGCCGCCGCGTGGCTCGTTCGTCCATTGCATCGGCGTCCGGGCACATTCACGCTCGTCCATCGTGAGATCGTCGCCCATGCCGATCTCGTCGCCGTATTGCATCATCGGAGTCCCCGGCAGCGAGAACAGCAGGCTGAACGCGAGCTCCAGTCGACGTCGGTCGTTCTTCAGCATCGGCGCCAGCCGGCGGCGGATGCCGCGGTCGTAGAGCTGCATCGATTTGTCCGGCGCGAACTCCTTGAACACGGCCGCGCGCTGCTCTGGCGACAGCCGCCCGAGATCGAGCTCGTCATGCGACCGGAGGAAATGGACCCACTGCGCCGCCTCGGGCTTCTTCGACGTCTGCTGAAGCGCCCAGGTCAGCGGGCCGGTATCGCCGGTGGCCAGGGCATAGAAGAGGCGTTGGTTGACCGGGAAGTTCAACATGAGCTGGAGCCGGTCGCCTTCCGCACCAAAGAAGTCCATGCTTTCGTCCGGCGGCACGTTGGCCTCGGCGAGCATGACCGCATCGCGGCAGCGCCACTGCAGGAACTGCCGAAGCTCGTGGAGGAATCCGTAGTCGCGCTCTGACGGGATCGCCATGCCCTTCTTGGCCACGATGAACGGCACTGCGTCCATGCGGAAGCCCGAGATCCCGAGCTCGAGCCAGTAGCCCATGATCTTGGTGATCTCGTGCCGCACGGTGGGATTGTGGGTATCGAGATCGGGCTGGTGATCGTAGAAGCGATGGAAGTACCACATGCCCGCCGTGTCGTTGAACGTCCACGTCGACTTCTGTGTGCCCGGGAAGACCATGCCTTTGTCCCAGTCGGCGGGACGCTCGTCGGACCAGACGTACCAATCGCGGAACGGCGACTGCGGATTCTCGCACGCTGCTTTGAACCACGGGTGCGCATCCGAAGTGTGGTTCACGACCAGGTCGACGATGACTCGAAGCCCGAGCGCTTTCGCGTGATTCATGAACTCGACGAAATCGCCGTGCGTGCCGTGCTTGGGATGCACGCCGTAGAAGTCGCTGATGTCGTAGCCGTTGTCGCGGTTGGGCGACGGATAGAACGGCTGCAGCCACAGACACGTCACGCCGAGGCCGGCAAGATATTCGAGCCGACGGTGGAGGCCCTCGAAGTCGCCGGTGCCGTCGCCATTCGCGTCCATGTACTTCTCGACGTCGAGACAGTAGAGGATCGCGTTCTTGTACCAGAGGTCGTGAACGGCCATGTGAGCTCACCGTAACGCCTCCGCGGCGCGGCCACACGTCGGACTTTCCCTAACTCTTGCGCTAGGAAACCCGATGGGGTGTAAGGGCAAAAGTTACCGTGTAACTCTGTGTGTGGCGTTCAGGTCCGTGGTCTCAAATGGCCTGGAGGTAAAGGAACGCGCGGCCTCTGGCCGTGCTTTTGCTCCTATGAACACCCATGCAGGCGCTGATGCCTGAACTGGTCCGTCGCGTGACGTGGAACGCGAAGGACGTCGACGAGCCCGAGCTCTTGAAGCCGGAGTGGCTCGTCACCAACGGCCTCGGGGGCTACGCGTCCGGCACCGTCGCCGGCCCTGTCACGCGCCGCTACCATGGGCTTCTCGTTGCGGCGCTGCCCACGCCGCTCGGTCGCTTGGTGATGCTCAGTCACCTGTGGGAGCGCGTACGCCTGCCCGACCGTACCGTCATCGTCCTCACGGCGGAAGATCACGCCGGCGCGCTGGAGCTTGCGGGAGCGCGGAATCTAGTCGAGTTCCGGCTCGAGGACGGGCTACCGGTATGGCGCTACGATCTCGGCGGAATCGAGCTCGAAAAGCGCGTTCTCATGCCGCACGGTCAGAACACCGTGTACGTGCGATACGCGCTCCTTCGCAACCATGGGTCGCTGCGGTTGACCCTCCGACCCTCGACGCCGTTCCGCTCGCATCACGCGTCGGTGAGAGAGCCGCTGCCGGGCCACCCGGTGATCACCGCCACCGAGGGTCGTTACGAGATCAGCGCCGGGGACTCGCTCCCGCCGCTGCGGTTCTCGCTCGATGCCGCCGGCGCGGCCTTCACGGTCGATGAGCGCGCGCTTCCTCAAATAACGTATCGCGTCGAAGCAGGTCGGGGCTACGAGGCCGTGGGCGATCTGTGGAGTCCGGGCTACTTCCGCCTCGACTTGAGCGCCGACCGCCCCGCGACGCTCGTGGCCTCAGCCGAGAGCTGGCCCACTTTGCGAGCACTCGCGCCAGCCGCCGCCTGGACGGCCGAGCACGAGCGGCGCCGGCGGCTGATCGCCGCGGCGGTGCCAGCCGCGCGTGAGGGACCCGCCGCAGAGCTCGTGCTGGCCGCCGACCAGTTCATCGTCACGCCGATCGGGCGCGTCGAAGACGCTGCGCGAGCCCGGGCCGCCGGCGACGAGGCGCGCAGCGTGGTCGCCGGCTATCACTGGTTCACCGACTGGGGGCGCGACACGATGATCAGCCTCGAGGGGCTCACGCTCGCGACGGGCCGACACCTCGAGGCGGGCTACCTGCTGCGGACGTTCGCGCAGTACGTCCGCGACGGCCTCATCCCGAATCTGTTCCCCGAGGGAAACGAAGAAGCGCTCTATCACACCGCCGATGCCACGCTATGGTTCTTCCACGCCCTCGATCGGTACGTTGACGTGGTCGGCGACGGCGCCACGCTCGAACACCTGCTACCGACCCTGGTTGAGATCATCGACCGCCACCTCACCGGCACGCGCTTCGGCATCGGCGCGGATCCCAAGGACGGGCTTCTGCGTCAAGGCGCGCCCGGCTATCAGCTCACCTGGATGGACGCAAAGGTGGGCGACTGGGTCGTGACCCCACGGCGCGGCAAAGCTGTCGAGATCAACGCGCTCTGGTACAACGCCCTGCGGCTGCTCGCGGGCTGGCTGAGCGATAGCGGCGACAAGGTGGCCGGCCGCGCGCTACACGAGCACGCCGAGCTGGCTCGCGCGTCATTCAACAAGCGCTTCTGGTATCCCGAGGGCGGCTATCTGTACGACGTGGTGGACGGCGAGAACGGCGACGATTCCGCCTGTCGGCCCAATCAAGTCCTGGCCATCGCGCTTCGGCATCCGGTGCTGGATTCAAGCCGGTGGGCACCGGTTCTCGACGTCGTGCGATCGCGGCTGCTAACGCCCGTGGGTCTTCGGTCGCTGGCGCCAGGACACCCGGATTACAAGTCCACGTACGACGGCGACCTGCGCGCCCGCGATGCCGCATACCACCAGGGCACAGTGTGGGCCTGGCTGATCGGTCCCTTCGTGGACGCGTGGCTTCGCACGTATCCACACGATGGTGACGGCGCACACCGGACGCTCGAAGGTTTTGCCGCCCACCTGGGAGAAGCCGGCATCGGCTCGATCAGCGAGATCTTCGACGCCGAAGCGCCGTTTACGCCCCGGGGCTGCGTCGCTCAGGCGTGGAGCGTGGCCGAGGTCTTACGAGCCTGGGTAAAGAGCGTAGATGGCTGAACTATTCTCCGTAGACGATCGTCACATACTTGGCGTAAATCCCGAGGATGTTCGTGGTCTCGTGATCGACGTGATGAATCCGGGTGATGCCGCCATTTGTGGCGGCAGCCGAGATACTGGCGTCGCCCGTCGCGTATACGAGGATGCCCCAGGCCTCGGACCTTCCTACCTTCGAACCGGTTGCCGCCGAGCCAGCCGCCACCGGTCCCTTCAAATTCAGCGTGACCGGAGCAAACACGGGCCCATTGCCTACGGCGCAGCCGGTTAACACAACAGCGCAACACACGGCGAGCAGCAGAGGCTTCATGACTTCCTCCAGAGACGACTACCGGCGACGCGCTTCCCGAGCCTGGCCTCGGTAACTTTTTCGACAAGAGCCTCGGGATTCAAGCCTCGCGCTTTGGCACCCTGTTTCACAGTCTCGGCTGCCGCCGAGACGGCTTGCGTGCCCTTCTGGAGCGTCTCGCGCCAGCGACCCGCCGACGTCCAGGGCTGAGGCGCGGGCTGCCTGGACGCCTTGAGCACGCGCGCCACGAACAACCCCGTCAAGACTGTGCCGGCGAGTAACACCTCGGGCCGCCGTGCGAACCGACCGGCGTCCCCGAGCATCGTCGAGACATCCGCGTCGCGCATGTACGTCGACATCGAGTCAATTCGGGCCGCGGCCCGGTTTCTATAGGTCGCGATCCGGACGCCGGCATCGTTCGGCCCGAGGTTCGGCGTCGTGTCGCGAAGCACACCCGCGAGGTGATGTAGACCGCTTGCCGCGCGATTCTTCCCTTCGGTCATTACCCGGCTCAACTGCTGCCTGGCCTGGCTGACCTGGTCTCGAGCCTCTGCCGCCCGATCGCTCAGTTGGGCTGTCGACTGGTCGCTGACCGCCGGGCTGTCGTCAAAGGAGTGCGGTTTGTCCTGGTTCACCATCATGGTCTCCCCTGCATCCAAAAATTCATGGCGCACTGATAGCCCGGCGCTTCGGACGTTTTCACGCGCGCGCAACCGTAGGGCAACTCACATGCCAGAGCGCATCGCCGCCGGCCGTCGCCCTCAGATCCACGCCTGCTCGCACACCTGGTCGGCTACTGCGCAACCTCACCGGCAGTGTGTTCACCGTCAACTACCAGGACGGCCGCCCGCAGGGCTTCTGCGATTTCCTGTAGCTTAGCGCGATTGAGCATGCACGAGGCGAGCGCGACATTCGCCAGAGGGAAGACGTCGCGCGGAGCGGGTCAGTCAGGCGTGCTCGGTAGCGTTGCGCGAATGCCGCATCGCGTCGTGACCCCGAAGAGAGGAGATTTGACCCGGCTCGTCTAGTGGCTCGATCGTTTTTACACGGCTCTGCCCGCTGACGCTTCGTCCCACTCACGCCCTGCGCGGTAGGCGGCCCGTCAGCAGCTTCGCCAGCACGCGCGCGGAGCGGCCGAAGGTTGTTTGAAGGGGTTCGTCATGGACCAGGCGCGCCCCCTCGGGACGGTGTCCCAGGACGAGCTTCCGGGTGTGAAACGCTTCGAGCTCGGGCCGGTGGCCGACGCTGATGACGGTTGCGTCGGGCAGACGCTCCATCACGAGCTGCATCAACTGCTCCTGGGCCGGCGGATCGAGAGCGGCGGTCGCTTCGTCCATCACGATCGTTGCTGGACGCTGGATGAGCACGCGGGCGAATCCCAGCCGCTGCTTCTCTCCGCCCGACAGCACGTGCTCCCAGGTCGTCTCTTCGTCAAGCCGATCACGAAGATGGCCCAGGCCTACTTCCTCGAGCGTTTTGCGCAGCATGGCATCGTCGACGTTGTCGGGCGCGAGCGGATACGCGGTGGCCCGCCGGAGGGTTCCGAGCGGCACATAGGGCTTCTGCGGCATGAAGAACAGCCCCTCGAAGTTGACCAGGATCTCTCCCGAACCCCAGGGCCACAGTCCGGCGATCGCGCGCACCAGCGTGCTCTTGCCGGTGCCGGATTCGCCGACAACGAGCACCTTTTCGCCGCGGCCGATCTCGATGTCGGCCTCGTTGACCACGGCGCTCCCGTCGTCCAGCGTGACCGAGACGTCCCGCAGCCGGAGCGCGCCGCCCTCGGTCTGCGTGCGAACAATTCGCCCGTTCGTCGGCTCGCGTTCGGCACGCTCCAGGCCGTCCAATGAGACCAGCAGCGACGCGAGCCGGGACGCCGAAGCGGTCCAATCGGCGAATCGCGGATAGTTCTCCACGAGCCAGCCGAAAGCTCCTTGCACCATCATGAACGCGGAGACCGCCTGCATGACCTCCCCGAGGCTCATGGTCCCGGCGACATACTTGGGAGCGCACAGGAGGATCGGAATGATCGGCGCCACACCGCTGCTGCTCTGCGAGACCGTCGTGGTGCGCACGTACTGCATCATCAGCTGATACCAACGGTGGCGGACCGTCGTGAAGGCCGTGTCGACGCCGGCGCGCTCCTCGGCTTCGCCACCCAGCAGCGCGATGCTCTCGCCGTTTTCACGGAGGCGGGTGAGCACGTACCGGTAATCGGCCTCCGCCTGATTCTTGTTCTCCGACACTTTGACGAAGCCGCGCGCGATCATGACCATCGATCCGCTCGCCAGCACGGCATAGACGAAGGCCGCGACGACCAGAAACCCTGGGATGTGGAGCTCGGTGCTCCCGATCGGGATCGTCAGCTCCCCCCCGATGAACCAGAGCACCGAGATGAAAACGATCGCTGAAGAAACGGCCGAGAAGATGCCGATCGCCAGCTCGACCGGCGCGTCGACGCTCAAACGAAGATCCTCGGCCACGCGATACTCAGGATTGCTGTGATCGCCCGGAACCAGGTTGAGCTGGTAGTAACGGCCGCTGGTCAGCCACTGATCGAGCACGTGCGCGTTGAGCCAGGCTCGCCACCGGCGCTGCAAGGTCATTTTTACGTACGTCATCGCCGCCGCCACGACGACGACAGCGGCGATCAACGGGAAGAACAGCAGAGTCTGGTGCAGCGCGCCGGCGGCATCGCGCCGATCGAGGGCGTCGAACATCGCGCGGTGCCAGATGTTCAGTCGATACTGCAGCGCGAGAGTCAGCAGGGCGATGACGGCGACGACACCCGTCAAGCCCCACGCGAAGCTTCTCCCACGGCCGCGCCAATAGCCCAGGGCCGCTTCCCAGAAGCGTGCGAGCAGGTACTGCCGGGTTTGTCGATCAGTGTCCGCACTCATCGCTGGTCTCGCGGCACTCCCGTCTGCTTTTCAGTATGACATTCGACTCTGGCGCTCGATTGACCCCGCTCGGGTAGCCACGAGCGCAGCCACACGTCGGATACGTTTACAAAACGATGGGGTGCTCAAAGTTACACGCCCAGAAGCTAACGAAAATACAAACCTTTGGCCGTGGCCGGTGAATTGCTCCTATACGATGCCGGTTCGAAAATGGCAGCGGTTCACCGAGGTGGCCCAGTGAAGACATGGATCCAAACCGTGGCGGCCCTCGGATTCATCACTGCGACGTTATCGGTCGCTGGGATTGCGTCGGCATTCCCCATCTCGACCCAGTTGACGGGCGACCCGAGGCCCTTTAGCCCCGATAACCTCATCGTCGACGTTTCGATTGCGGCGGTCGGAAATCAGGCCACTTTCACTGTCGATCTCAATTCGCCGCAGCATCCGAACGCCTCGCTCGGGGGATTTTTCTTCAACGTCGACATCCCGGTCGGCGATGTGAGCCTGGTGAGCACGGTCCCGGCAGGCTGGAGCCTCACGAGCGGCACCAATGCGCCCGGATCGGGCGGTGCCAGCTTCAATTTTCAGGTCAGTGACGCCCCCGGCGCGCCTAACAACAGCGTGACCAACACGATCAATCTGATATTCACGTTACAGAAGTCGACCGGGGCCTGGCTGGATGCCGACTTCCTGAATGCCGACCAGAGCTGCAGCAACAATGCGGTGCTCGGCTGCGGGCAGATGGGAGCTCATCTGCTGTCGCTGAACACCACCGGATGCATCGACTGCAGCATTAGTGGCTTTGTGCTTGGTGCCACTCAAGTGCCGGAGCCGTCAGTCATGACGATTCTGGCGTCGGGCGTGTTCGGCCTCTGGATCCTGAGCCGGTTGCGGGGACACCGGAACCAACCGTCGGCATCCCCTTAGATCTCGCTTCAGCGCCGGCGTCCTACGGACAGTCCCACGAGGACGCTCGATGACCGAGGTTGGTGCGTGCCTCGCTACGCTGACTTCATCGAGGGCGAACCAGGGCGGCGAGGCAAGAACGCGGTCAAGAGCCCCAGAAGCAGAAGGAAGGGGCACACGCGATAGACGGTGGTGATGCTGGTGAGGTCAGCAAGCTTGCCGAGGGCGGCGGCGCCAAGCCCTCCCAGACCGAACGAGAAGCCGTAGAACATCCCCGCAGCCAGACCCACCCGGCCCGGCAGCAGCTCTTGCGCATAGACGAGGATGGCCGAGAAGGCCGAGGCCATGATCATGGCGATGAGCACGGCCAGCACACCGGTCCAGAACAGGTTCGCGTATGGCAGGAGCAGCGCGAACGGCAAGGCCCCCAGGATCGAGAACCACATGACGGGCTTGCGACCGACGTGATCACCGACCGCGCCCCCGGCAATCGTGCCCACGACGATGCCGACGAGGAAGGCGACCAGGTAGAACTGCGCGGTCTGGATCGAGAGGTGGAATCTGTCGATCAGATAGAAGGTGTAGTAGGAGCTCAGGCTTGCGCTGTACACGTTCTTGGAGAAGAGCAAGGCCACGAGGATGGCCACCGCCTGGACGACCTTCCGGCGCGGCAGCTCGCTCTTGCGTGGCGCCGTGGCGGAGACCACCGCGGCGGCTTGTGTCCGCGGGGCCGGTCGCGCGGGTACGCGGTGCGCGTACCAGCTCCCGACCTGCAGCAGGATGAAGATGGCGATCAGCGCCGAAGCAGAGAACCACGCGATGCTCGACTGCCCGTGAGGGACGACGACAAATGCGGCGAGCAATGGGCCCGACGCGGAACCAATGTTCCCGCCCACCTGGAACAGGGATTGGGCGAGCCCGTACCGGCCACCTGCCGCCATGCGCGCCACACGGGAGGCTTCGGGATGGAAGATCGCCGAGCCCATCCCGATCAGCGTGGCCGCGACCAGGATCGCGGAATATGTCCCGGCCCGGGACATCAACAGGAGGCCGACGAGGGTGAGGCCGATGCCGATCGTCAACGAATACGGTCGCGGGTGGCGGTCGGTATAGAAGCCGACCACGGGCTGCAGCATCGAGGCCGTGAACTGGAAGGCCAGCGTGATCAGACCCACCTGGCTGAAGCTCAGGCCGTAGGAGCTCTTGAGAATCGGATAGAGCGCGGGCACCAGCGACTGCATCAAGTCGTTGAGCATGTGGCAGAAGCTCAGCGACAGGATGATGGCGAAGGTTGTGCCGATGGCGGCGGCACCCGCCGGTGACGATGCAGCAGCCCGGTGGGTGGCGCCCGAAGCGAGAGACCCGTCGCCCATCGCCACAGCATAGCAGCAGGCGTGCCTCGGTCAGTTCTCAAGGGGCACCGCGGGAGGAGTGGATGGTGCGCCTGGCAGGAGTCGAACCTACGACCTCGTCTTCACCCCCGGCCCGTCCACTCCGCGTGGCTGGCCATCGACGCGGATGAGCGCCAGGCCGGACTCACGATCCAGCGTACGCACGAGGTGACGCGGCGATTCGGTCAGGATGACTTCGAGCGTGGGCCACACGTGCGCCTCGAGCAAATGCCCGCCGCGCACGGTGCCGTCGGCTCGACCGACCACGACGTGAGCGTGCAGCTTCGGCTGCCCCCCGTCGAGCGCGATATCGCCGAGGAGCGACACAAGCTCCAGCTGCTCGTTGAGCGGGATTCGGAGATATTCCTTACGCTCCCGATCGAAGTAGCCCAGGGTGACGTCGCTGAAGGCACCGATCGCGGTGAGGTGGCTGCCCCCGAGCTTTTCGCGTTTGGCAAAGGCCGTCAATTCGGCGACCACCTCGTCGCCCTTGTCGAAGATCAACGCAAAGGTCTTCTCGCCGTGCGCGTCCAGCAGTGCAGCTTTCATTTGACCGCTGCACCGATGTTCTTATCGTAGGTGCACGTTTTGACGGACGACCCCAGCGCCCCCTTGTTGCGCACCGACATTTCGTAGCGCCCCTCGCCGAGTACTCGGACGTTCTCGGTCTCTATGGGCTGATCGCCCTTGTTGCGCGCTGCCTCGATGCAGGCGGCCCGCGCGGCATCCACACTGCCGGCGCCTACCCGCCCACCGCAACCGCTGGCCAGTACAAGCGCCACCCCCACCAGCGCCGTAGATCGTATCCGCATGTCGCTCTCCTCTGGTCTTTTGGTCGTCGTTGCACAAGTCATCGAGCGGTGCATTATCCGTATGGTCGGCACGGCTTGGACCAAGGTCTATCAGGGGAACACGCGCAATATCGCGCGGACATCGCCTGGCCATCAGAAAGTGCTTCGTGACAGGGCTATGCTCAGCATGATGATTTGTACGCGGCGCGAATCTGAGCGATGCCGAATTCGTCACTGGCCGGGCGCCGCGGGCAGTCCTAGATCATGGCGCGCGCACCTGAAAATCGCGCCGACTCATGGCTAGATCCGAGGGGGAAAGTTCCACACGGGAGTACGAAATCTCTTAGCGGTAGAGAGCAGTTTTCTGGTGCGCCTGGCAGGAGTCGAACCTGCGACCCTCGGATGAGAAGTCGCAAGATCCTGCCCCCGAACTACGTAGAATCTCAGCGCACTAGCGTTTTGACTTCGCGGTCGGACGGGCTCACTTTTCGCCACGCATCGGGCTTCCATCGTGGGATCTACCGTCGCGAGTTACCAGATACGCCTGATTCGCAGAGGCACTTCGGCCCGGTAGCGTCAGCAGCGCTGGGCCGCGGGCGCTCTACCGGGAGGCTAGCAAATGAGGTTCTACGGTGCCGTTGTGATCCTCACGATCGCGGGCGTAATGCTCGTATCCGACGGCGTGGCGCCAGTGGGCCCCGAACCAGCCGGCGCAAGCTTGCGCCCTGAAGTCCAACGGAGGGTAATCGAGGTAATCGAAGACCGTGACAGGGACGCCGCGCTCGGCCTGCTGCTTATACTCGGGATGTCTGAGGGTCGGCGTAGCCGGTAGGTTCCTGCGGCTCAACGCACCGCGCGTCGTGCCCTGAACCGCAGTTTCGTCACACCTCGCACAACGAATCCGACGCGCCGTTCGGCGGGACGTGCGACGTCTTTACTCGACCGATGAGCTCGATCATCAAGATCGGACGGAATTCATGGCGTTGGGTTCACGCCGACGACGCCGGCTTGCTCGTCGACGCCGCGGACTACTACCGCGCCGTGTACTGGGCCATCAGCCGTGCACAAAGTCACGTGTTGATATCGGGCTG